>Ga0097621_100002439_pt1 | contig 12735 bp, 9 predicted proteins | sample KBSMisM72_FD_73165 | JGI IMG/M metagenome (GOLD analysis project Ga0097621, IMG submission 73165) | Miscanthus rhizosphere microbial communities from Kellogg Biological Station, Michigan, USA - KBS Miscanthus M7-2 (version 2) (version 2) | ecosystem: Host-associated > Plants > Roots >... | reverse complement strand
CATTGAATGTAATGTTTACCCTTGTGCCCTTATCAAACAAAGTTGCTTTTGATTTACCAATATTGAAAATGCCACCAGGCCCGCCGGCACCACCGCCGCCGCTGCCCATCTTGCGCATAAACAATACAAGTATTAAAACAATAGCAATAATAGGCAGTAAGATATTAAGGGCAGGTGCTACCCAATCTCCTTCTTTATCATATTTGATGGGAATGGGATGCAGTGAAGGATACCTGAGGTAAAATGCGCGGAGATCATCGGCAAAAATCTTTGTGTCTCCAATGCTAAATTGAAAATGGGGGCCGTTATCGCCAACTGGCGTATTTCTTTTTGCCAGCCTTGCCTGGTAAGATTCTTTTCTGAGGCTGTCTTTTTTAATGTAGACCCTTACCATGTCTTTATTGCTGATGATATCTATCTTCTCTACATCGCCATTCAGCAACATGCTCTGAAATTCCTGCTGGCTGGTTTCTTCAGCAGTTGGTGTAAATTTCCCGTTCCATAAATTAAAGCCAATTAATATTACTGCAATGGCAGCCCATACCCAGTATATATTAAACCTCGGGCCGCGTTTTGGGTCCTCATTGCTGCCCTGGGGACGTATTCGGTTTCCTTTTTCGTTCGGTTTCAAGTCTTCCTGTGCCATATTTTTTTTATATATCGTACTAGATAAATGCTTTTACAGCACGATTGTTCAAAATTGGGGTTATAAACTTTTATTAAACAAATTAGTCGTGTTCAGTTATACTGGCATCGCTCCACATTTCTTCCAGTTTGTAAAACTTTCTTGCTTCTTCATGCATTACATGCACTACCACGTTAATATAATCTACCAGTACCCATTGAGAACCATGCTGTCCTTCATGTCTGAAAGGCAATTCGTCGCACTCCTTTTTTACCATGTCTTCTACATGATCTGAGATAGCTCTTACCTGCGTGGTACTGGAAGCATGACAGATGATAAAAAAATCTGTTACTGCCTCGGGTATCTTGTGCAGATCTAATGATACAATGCTTTCCCCCTTTTTTTGCTGAATGGCGTGGATGATGGTTTTAAAGATTTTCGAGTTCCTCGTTAGTCTGGTTGTGCTGCCCGGCTTGCGGTTAGCTAACATGCTCAATTGTTCCAAATAGTCAAAACATTTAAGTGAATAAAGTATAATAGTTAAGTGAAGCTTCTTACAATGGCTGCCCGGTTACTGCTTTACGCCTGGTTATAACGACAAAATAGTCATTAATATTTGTCCATCAGCGTATCCTGTCTAAATTCTTATTTTCGCTGTTGCCAAAAGTACAAATGTTTACCCATTCAGCATACCATGATTTCTACAGGCGGGCAGCTAACCATTTTAGAATCAGTTGACAGTACCAACAACTATGCCATGGCAAAGGTTCGTACCGGATTGGCAAAACACGGTGATGGCTATTTTGCAATGGCACAGGTAGAGGGTAAGGGGCAGCATGGAAAGACCTGGTTAACAGAGCCCGGCACCAATATTATTTTAACGCTGGTATTGAAGGCCCCACCCTTGCAGTTGGCCCGGCAATTCCAGTTTACAATGGCTATAGCGCTTGCCGTGTATGATTTTTTTTCTTTTTATGCCGGCGAAGAAACTTCTATTAAATGGCCAAATGATATTTACTGGCGTGACAGAAAGGCAGGGGGGATATTGATCGAGTCAATAGTTGGGAGTCAGGAAGTTCATAGTTGGGAGTCCATAGTTCCTGGCTCGCGGCAAGCTGACGACCAACTGCGAACTGCGAACTATGAACTAAAAACTGGGGTTTGGCTTTGGGCTATCACCGGCATGGGCATCAATATCAATCAAACTTCATTTCCAGAAAATATTCGCAACGCTGTTTCATTAAAGCAAATTACGGGCAAAGACTGGCAGGTGATTGAACTGGCAAAAGAACTGTGTGCTCATGTACAAAACCGCTACACCCAATTGCTGGCCAATAAAAATTTACTGGAAGAATACAATCTGCATCTTTTTAAAAAAGGACAAACGGTAAAATTTAAAAAAGAAAACCGTGTTTTTGAAGGAGTGGTTAAAGAAGTAACAGCATCGGGCAAACTGGTGGTGATAACATCAATGGAAGAGCAGTTTGGCTTTGGCGAGGTGGAATGGATATTGGGGTAAATGTCTGATGGCTGATTTGAAGATGTCTGATGGTTCGCTTTGAGGTTGTTGGTCAAAAGACCAACAACGGCGAAGAAAAACCAACAATGGCGAAAGACAACAGCCATTATCACATCAGACATCAGCCATTCCTTCTAACTTACTTTAAACGGCGGAATATATTTATCAAGGCTTTCATCTTCTTCTGCAGCTCTTGCCTCTTTTTCATATTTGTTATTGTAGTAACCCGTTTTAATGCTTTCAAGAAGGTACTTTACCAGGAACAGGAAGTAACCATGTTTATTGAACTGCTGCACATGCGCCAGCTCATGCCTGATCCATTTTCTGTTATTGATAAACTCCTGCGCAGTAGTGTCATGCAGCAAAATAGTTTTGCCCAGCACCATGGCCATTTTATCCTGCCTTAGCTTTCGGGCTGCCATACGCGCCAGCAGGGAGTTTTCTTTAATGTAATATTTCACCGTACAAAATTAATTACCGCGCTATAACGAAAAAAAAGCTTGTAAAAGTACAGTGGCAACAGGTTAAATAAAAACGAATTTTATGGCATTGTGGTTTATTTCATTTTTCTGAAAGCATTGTTTACCAGGTAAACACCATAGAGGGTAATAGCGCCGCCAACAGCAATAAACCAGGTTAGCTGTTCATTAAACAAAAGATAGCCCAGCAGTACGGCCACAATTGGGTTGATGTATGCGTACAGCGATGTTTGCGCCGCACTAAGGTTTTGCAATGCATACAGGTAGGCGAGAAAAGAAACAACAGAACCAAAGATTACCAGGTAAGCAATGGCAGACCATGCCTGCCAGGGAATATATTTGATAGCTACGGCATTTCCCGTAACCTGCGAAATAGTATACAGTACAATACCTGAAATAACCATCTGCAGTCCAATACCAAAATAGGGGTTAAATGATTTTGCATGTTTTTTTGTATAGACAGTTCCCAGGGCCCATGTCCAGGTAGCAGCCAGCGAAATAATGATTCCAATGGTAAAACCGGGATCGAGGAAATCGTGCAGGTGTTCGTAAAAAATGAAACATATACCCGCGAAGCCAAAAGCAAAACCAATGACCGCTTTAGGAGGCAATGCAGGCCCCCTCGTGAAAAATGAATTGATGACTAACCACAATGGTACAATGGCATTAATGATGGCGGCCAAACCGCCACTGATATACTTCAGTCCCCAGGTGGCCAACCCATTGCTTAAAATAAAATTAAACAATGCCAATACAAAAATGGTCTTCCATTCTTTTAATCCAGGCCACCTTGCTTTGCCACTTGCTATAAAGTAAATGACGTATACCATGCCGCCAAGAAACTGACGTATGCCCGCCAGTTGAAAAGCAGGCATGTGTTTTACCCCCTGTTTGCTGGCCAGCCAGGTAGTACCCCAGAAAAAACAAACCATCGCCAGCGCCAGGTATGCTTTGGTGCGCGTGCTTCTGCGGCGAATATTTACCGGGTTATACGGAGATGATAAAATGGTGGAGATAAAATCTGACATATAAGTTCGAAGTTCGGTAGTTCATGGTTCGCTTGCCCTGCGATCAGAAATTCGTGATTCAATAAATAATTCATAGTCTGCCCGCCAGGAATTTTCAAACCAATTAAACAGGCCTGGTAAAAGAACTATGAACTACCGAACTAAGAACTATGAACTTCTTAGTGTTTAAAATGTCTCAGTCCCGTAATTACCATGGCCAGATTATTTTGCTGACAATATTCAATGGAATCTTTATCACGTATAGAACCACCTGGTTGTATAAATGCAGTAACACCCGCTTTATGCCCCAGTTGCACACAATCATTAAAAGGAAAGAATGCATCACTTGCCATTACAGCACCGGTTAAATCAAAATTAAACTGTTTGGCTTTTTCTATCGCCTGCCGCAATGCATCTATCCGGCTGGTTTGCCCGCATCCTTTACCTATCAATTGCTTGTTTTTTACAAGCGCTATAGCATTGCTTTTAAGATGTTTGCAAATAAGGTTTCCAAATACAAGATCGGCATTTTCATTTATGGTAGCTGGTCTTGCGCCGGTTTCTTTCCATTCAGCATAATTGCCTTCATCTGTTTGCTGAATCAGGACACCGTTTAACAGTGACTTGTATTGTTGTTTATTGTGTGGTGCTTTTTTTAGCCTTAACAGAATACGGTTCTTTTTCGACTTCAATACCGCCAGGGCATCTTCATCAAAGGCGGGCGCAATCAATACTTCAAAGAAAATTTCATTAATGGCTTCTGCGGTTGCTTTATCAATGGTAGCATTGCAAACCAGCACACCACCAAATGCGCTTTCATTATCACCGGCAAGGGCTGCATCCCAGGCTGTTTTTACAGTAGATCGGGCAGCTACACCGCATACATTGGTATGTTTAATAATGGCAAAAATGATATCTTCCATTACTGCACCATTGCTTATGGGTGACGGAAACTCACTTATCAGTTGCACCGCTGCATCTACGTCTACCAGGTTATTGTAAGAAAGCTCTTTTCCGTTTAACTGCTCAAATAACTCTTCAGTGTTGCCATAAAAAACTCCGGACTGATGAGGGTTTTCGCCGTAACGCATAACCTTGGGGCCGGCAACTGATTCATGGAAATACAAGGCGCCAGATGGATTAAAATATTGACTGATGGCTACATCATAATGTGCTACTATTTCAAAAGCTTTGGCCGCAAATGCACGTCTTTGTTCCAATGTTGTTTCGCCTTTTTGGTCCTGCAGCAATTGCGCCAGGGGCAGGTAGTCTTTTTTGGCCGCTATAACTACTACATCTTTAAAATTTTTAGCTGCTCCGCGAATCATGGACGGACCGCCAATATCAATCTTCTCAATGATTGATTTTTCGGCCTCTCCCTGGCCGCCTCCAAAAGAGGGAGAAAGAGTTGCTGCAACCGTTTCTTCAAACGGGTATAAATCAACAATCACCAAATCAAGTTCCGGAATCTTATACTGCTGCATTTCCTGTACATCGGTTTCATTGTCTCTGCGGCCCAGGATGCCACCAAATACAGATGGATGAAGGGTCTTTACACGTCCGCCCAAAATAGAGGGGTAGGTAGTCAGGTTTTCTACAGGTACAACCGGGATTTTTAATTTTTCAATAAACGATTGGGTTCCACCGGTGCTGTAAATAGTTACACCCAGCTCATGCAATTGCTGCACAACAGGCTCCAGCCCGTCTTTATAAAATACAGAAATTAATGCGGATTGAATTTTTTTGTTCATTATTAAAAGGTTAAAGGTGTGAGGTATAAGGTATAAGGAAGAGAAAACCGGAATAAGGACCTTATGCCCTAAACCTTATGCCCTACACCCTATGGGCCGCAAAACTAAATTAATCCATGTTCATCACAAAAGCTCCGTTATCCACTACTGAAAAGCAGTGCAGGCCCAGCTTTGCGGCTTCCTGCTTCCACTTATTCACCTTCTGCGGGCTATTGGATGCGTCAAGAATAATTTGCCTGCAATTAAGAATTTGCGCCAGTAGTGCAATTTGTACAGGGGCGTTTTTTGAAATGATGACCAGGTCAGCAGCTATTTTCTCATGGCTGTTGCTATACATCCATGGCTTGTCTATCAGCAATATTTTTTTATTATTGAATATACCAAACGGTCCGGCAAAAAAAAGACCTGGCATAGCATCAACCGGGTTTATCCTGTGCAATATGCGCGAAGGCTTTAGATGAAAGTTTTGGAGAAAATTGTCTGTAACCAATTCATCATCGCCCTTAAAATAATAATCCCTGCCAGCTATAAAATCAATGGCCTGGTGTTTTGGTATATTATAGACAATTAATTGCTGTTGCTGATCTGCGTTGATAAAAGAGATGGTTCTCAGCAATAAAAAACCAAACAAGCAGGCAAGCCCGGTTATGAACGCTGTTGTATTTTTTTTCATTAGCCAGTATGCTATGCCGGTAATTACACCATAGAGCAACAACACCTGTAGTATATTTACCTGCATCCCATTCCAAAGAGAAAACGGAAGGCTTTCCATATGTTCAATAAAACTGTTCATACTATAAATTAGCCAGTGCAGCAATATGCCGGCAGGTTTGGCCAAAGCAGGTGCAAAACCAACTGCACATAAAGCAATTTCAAACAAGACAATAAGGCTTGATAACGGTACTGCCACCAGGTTGGTAATTAAAAAGTAAACCGGGAACTGGTGAAAATGATACATGCTCACAGGTGTTGTGAGCAACTGTGCAGCGATTGTTACGGCCATCAGTTTCCAAATAGTATCAATGATTTTGTTTTTGAAGTAAAACCAATCATAAACCGGCTTCATAAAAATGACAATGCTTAGTACGGCGGTATATGATAACTGGAAGCCGGCATCCCACAGCCAGAAAGGGTTGATGCAAAGCAGTACAAATGCTGAAGCTGCCAGGGAATTGTAAATAAATGTTTTTCTTTCCAGGCTGTTTCCAATAACAATGCAGGTAAACATTACTGCCGAACGCAGGATGGAAGGGCCACCACCTGTAAGCAATGCAAACAGCCATAAACCGGCTATTACAGATATGGGTACCACCCAATTGGTGTATTTTCTTTTTTTTAAGGGAGACATTATCACTGTGAGCAGCCAGTAAATTAAACCAAGGTGCATACCGGAAATAGCAATCACATGCACCACGCCTGTATTGGAATAAGACTGGATCAGGGTTTTGTCCAAATCGTCTTTATAACCCACCAGCAATGCTTCTGCCAGGCCAGCTTCTTTTTCGCCAGGAATATACCGGGTAATGATGTGCAGTACTTTCTCCCTGGCAACGAAAAGAAATTGTGTCAGCCAGTTTTTATTTTTAACCGGCAGTTCAATATAATCGCCGCTGCCAAGATAAACCTGCTGGTAAATACCATTAAATGAAGTATAACGCTCATAGTCAAATGAACCAGGATTGCCAGAATTCCTTATGGGTTGCAATGCCCTGCTAAAGATAATTTGCGAGCCGTAGCCCGGCTGTTTTATGAACTTGTCTTTTTTAAAATAAATAATGATGTTTCCCTTTATTCGCCGCACATTGTTTCCATTGATCAACAGCTGCACAGACGCGTCAGCTTTATACGAATTGGTTTTTTCAGAAAGGGGTTCTTCAAGAGTAGCCATCACATAATCGTTAGCCTTGTAATAATTATTTATCCATTGGGGCTGGTGAGAGATGTCTTTATGCCATGTAACCAGCATGCCAAGCGAAAAAAAGAGGCAGTTTATAAAAACGCCGTTTAGCCAGCCAAGTCTGTACCGGAGAAAAGAGATGCGCAGATTAAAAAGTATAAACCCTGTAATGCCTGCAAGAACTAGTGCCCATCCCGTATATATGCCCTGCATGCAATACCATTGAAACAATATGCCTGCAATAAGGGGAATGATCAGGCGCAGGAAGGGCGCCTGTTTCCAAAGGTATAAGGTTTGCCGTGGCATGGTGGAAGTTAGGTAAAACTTTAAATGATGACAAAGACAAAAATTTATTAAGTGTTATTTAATTGTTGCGTCATGGTGTGTTTGTCTGTCATCACTACCTTTACTTATACATATCAATCTTTCTGTAATATGAGAAAGCTCTTTTTTATTTGTTTGCTGTTCACCGGTAACTATTGCATTAGTCAGCCATCTGCAACAACAACTGCAGAGAGAGTGAAATTGCCCAATGGCTGGTCGCTTACGCCTGCCGGAAAAAGTTTACCACTGGGCGATCTTCCTTTAAACATGGCTGTGTCTGCAGACAAAAAATACATGGCAGTTACCAATAACGGCCAGAGTGTTCAGAGTCTGCAATTGATAGATATTAAATCAGGAAAAATACTGGATAGCATTGTAATACCAAAAAGCTGGTATGGTTTAAAATTCAGTGCCAATGGAAAAAACTTGTATGCTTCCGGTGGAAATGATAACTGGATATTGGAATACGGTGTTACTGGTAATAAGCTGTTATTGAAAGATAGCATATTGCTGGGAAAAAAATGGCCGGTGAAAATTTCTCCTGCGGGTATTGAAATAAATGACGCTAAACATACCATGTACGTAGTGACAAAGGAAAATAATTCTTTGTATATTATTGACATGGCAACCAAAGCAGTTGTTCAGCAGCTCCCTTTGGGTGGCGAAGGGTTTACTTGTGTACTGTCGCCCAATAAAAAAGAACTCTTCATTACTTGCTGGGGTTGCGATAAGGTTTTAATCTTAAATACGGAGACCAATACTTTTTCTGATGAAATAAAAGTAGGTGATAACCCAAATGATTTGTGCCTCAACAAAAACGGGAAATATCTTTTTGTAGCCAATGCAAATGATAACAGTGTATCTGTAATTGATTTGCAGCAAAGAAAAGTGATAGAAACACTCAATACAGCTTTGTATGCAGACGCACCCAACGGTTCTACCACCAATGGACTGGCATTAAGTGAGGATGAAAAAACATTGTACATTGCCAATGCAGACAATAACTGTCTTGCAGTGTTTGATGTAAGTGAGCCGGGCCACAGCAAAAGCAAGGGGTTTATACCAGTGGGCTGGTATCCCACCTGTGTGAAAGTAATTGGCAAGAAAATTTTTGTAACCAACGGAAAAGGTTTTTCATCTATGGCCAATCCTTATGGCCCCAATCCTGTACGCAGAAAAGAAGAGGTTGTTTACCAGGGTGGAGACAGAGCCAAACCAATGTCTGTACAATACATAGGTGGTTTATTTAAGGGCACCATGAGTATTATTGATGAGCCTTCTGAACCCCAATTGGGCATTTATTCTTCATTGGTTTACCAAAATACACCCTATACAAAAGAAAAAGAAAGCATTACGCAGGGAGAAACGGGCAACCCGGTACCTATGAAAACCGGTGACGCATCACCCATAAAGTATGTTTTTTATGTTATTAAAGAGAACCGTACTTACGATCAGGTGCTGGGCGACATAAAAGAGGGCAATGGCGACCCAAGCCTTGTTTTATTTGGTGAAAATGTAACACCCAATCTGCATAAGCTGGCAAAAGAATTTGTACTGCTTGATAATTTTTATGTAGATGCAGAAGTGAGCATGGACGGACATAACTGGAGTATGGGAGCTTACGCGACCGACTACCTTGAAAAAAATTGGCCAACCAGTTATGGCGGCCGCGGCGGATCATATGACGGCGAAGGCAACCGTGCTATTGCCAACAACAAGAACGGGTTTATCTGGGATCAGTGTAAACGAGCAGGCGTGAGTTACAGGACCTACGGCGAATTTGCAGACGAGGCGAAACCCAATATCGCCATTTTGAAAGATCATGTTTGCCCTTATTATACGGGATGGAGCTTAAATGTACGCGATACGGTTAGAGTAGGCCAGTGGAAACGTGAGTTTGATTCGCTGCTGGCGGCTGATGCAGTACCAAAATTTAATACCGTGAGATTGGGCAATGATCATACAGAAGGGTTAAAAAAAGGAAGGCCTACACCTTATGCGCATGTGGCCGATAATGATTTGGCAGTAGGTATGTTTATAGAATATTTGAGCAAAAGTTCAATATGGAAGGAGAGCGCTGTATTTGTAATTGAAGACGATGCGCAAAACGGGGCCGATCATGTAGATGCACACAGGAGTACAGCTTACGTAGCAGGCGGGTTTGTAAAAAGAAAATTTGTTGATCATACCATGTATTCTACGTCGTCCATGCTTCGTACTATTGAACTGATATTGGGCATGCCCCCGATGAGCCAGTATGATGCGGCGGCAACACCTATGTGGAATTGTTTTACAACCAATGTCAGCCTTACACCGTTTGAAACAGCGAAGCCCGTGATCGACTTCTCTGATAAGAATACAGCAATGAATGAATGGCAACAACGCTCAGAAAAGTTTAACCTTGCCAAAGAAGATGCGGTGCCGGACCTTGAATTTAATATTGTTTTATGGCATGGGTTAAAAGGTAGCAATACAGTCTTCCCTGCTCCTAAAAGGGCTGCATTTGTACAACTAAAAGAAGAAAAAGACGATGACGATTAGCAGAATCTTGTGATGGGGTTACTGCATAACTTGTAACAAAGAACCAGGCCTTAGCAAGTTTCGGGTTGGTCAGCCGCAGATTTTTTTGGAATTTTGTGCCAATGGAAATAAAAAACTCTTCAGCAAAAGATGTTGATGAAATATTCAGGCTTTATAAGATAGCGGCTGATTACCAAAGATTGAAGCAGACCGTAGTAGTGTGGCCCGATTTTGAAAAACAGCTTGTTGAAACTGAGATTGCCGAAAACAGGCAATGGAAATTAATTATTGACGGAGCTATTGCCTGTGTATGGGCTACTACTTTCAGCGATGAACAAATATGGGAAGAACGAAATGCTGATGCCGCTGTTTATATACATCGCATTGCAACCAACCCTGTTTTTCGCGGGCAGAATTTTGTTTCAGTTATTACAGAATGGGCCAGGGAATATGCAAAAACGCATGGCCTTGATTTTGTGCGGCTGGACACACTTGGCAACAATACAAAGCTGATTGCACATTATACCGGTGCGGGTTTTCGTTTCCTGGGTTTGTTTGATTTAAAAGATACCCGCGGACTGCCCGATCATTATCATAATAAACCTGTCTGTCTGTTTGAGATTAAATTGTAAAATTAGAGATGGCCGCAGATTCGCAGATTACTCCTGGCGGATTTTTTTACAGATCATGTCCAATCATCAAATTCAATAAATCTTCGTTCAGGCAAGTAATTTATTTACGTAAGCAATCTGACCCAGGTGATAGATATTGTGCTGAATTAATCCGTTAAGCATCGACCGGAAATTGTATTTGCGGTAATCAACTATTTCTTCCAGGAAAATGTCTTTTCTAATTTGCAGGTGTGCAATGATACTATTGTGTGCTGCCTGTAATGCGGAGGAGCCATTTTGCCAGGTATGCGTGGCGGGATCTATTTTTCGCCAATCCAATGCGTCAAAAGCGGCCATATCGGGTATGGGCTTTTTTTCAATCCGATGCTGGGCAAATTCTGCCCAGGTTACCATGTGATACAGCAGATCAATCAAAGAATGACTATTGCCATTTGGTTTGTGATAAACCTTTGCCTGATCCACTTCCTGCAGCAATGTAAATACCGGTTTGCCATACCAGGGCTGACCAGTTAACACGTCCTGCAGATTACTGATAAGGATTTGTATCTCTTTGTTCATTGCAGTAAGTTACAAAACCATGCGCGAATTTTTACCAGGGGAGTATAGAAGGTTTTTCACAGTGGTAAAGGGGAAAAAAAATAGCCGGCAAAATACCGGCCATGCTGAAATACTTCTTTCCTTAAATTTATTTACTCAGGTACATGCTCCTGTCTTTATACAATTGCCTGAAATAAGGGTCACGTAAATCTTTTATAAAGCGAATGGCTTCTCCGGTGCTTTTCATTTCGGGGCCCAGTTCTTTGTTTACACCAGGAAATTTGTTGAAACTGAATACCGGCTCTTTGATGGCAAAACCGTTCAGCTTCTTTTCAAATGTAAAGTCTTTTAATTTATAGGCGCCTATCATTACTTTGGTAGCCACATTGAGATAAGGTATCTGGTAAGCTTTTGCTATAAATGGTGTAGTGCGTGAAGCGCGGGGATTGGCCTCTATCACAAACACTTTACCGTCTTTAATAGCAAACTGAATATTGATAAGTCCTTTTATATTTAATGCCCTTGCAATTTTCTCCGCATACTCTTCCATAGTATGTACTACCAGAGGCGTAAGGTTGAACTGGGGCAATACGGCATTGCTGTCACCACTGTGAATACCAGCTGGTTCAATGTGTTCCATTACACCCATTACATGAAAATCTTCACCGTCAAAGATGCCGTCTATTTCTGCTTCCTGGCAGCGGTCAAGGAAATGGTCCACCAAAATTTTATTGCCAGGCAAATGTTTCAATAAGCTTACCACGGCACTTTCTACCTCATCGTCATTAATTACAATGCGCATTCTTTGGCCGCCCAACACATAGCTGGGTCTTACCAATACCGGGTAGCCAACACGGTTAGCTACTTCAACGGCTTCATCAACTGTTTCTGCGGTACCGTAAGAGGGATATGGAATATCAAGGTCTTTTAGCATATCGCTGAAGCGGCCGCGGTCTTCGGCTATGTCCATGCTGTCGTATGAGGTGCCAATGATTTTTATTCCTTTTTTGTGGAGACGTTCTGCCAGCTTTAAGGCCGTTTGTCCGCCCAGTTGCACAATTACGCCTTCCGGTTTTTCATGCTCAATAATCTCCCACAGATGTTCCCAGTATACAGGTTCGAAATACAATTTATCGGCCATATCAAAATCGGTAGACACCGTTTCGGGGTTGCAGTTCACCATAATAGATTCGTAACCACATTCTTTTATAGCCAGCAATCCGTGTACACAGCAGTAATCAAATTCAATTCCCTGGCCAATCCTGTTCGGGCCGGAGCCAAGTACGATGATCTTTTTCTTTGCACTTACTTTGCTTTCATTGGCAGCTTTTAGTTCACCTTCTTCAGGAGCGCTGGAAGCAGCCTCAAAAGTTGAATAGAAATAAGGTGTCTTTGCTTCAAACTCCGCGCTACAGGTATCTACCATCTTAAATACACGGGTAAT
>Ga0097621_100002438_pt1 | contig 12736 bp, 11 predicted proteins | sample KBSMisM72_FD_73165 | JGI IMG/M metagenome (GOLD analysis project Ga0097621, IMG submission 73165) | Miscanthus rhizosphere microbial communities from Kellogg Biological Station, Michigan, USA - KBS Miscanthus M7-2 (version 2) (version 2) | ecosystem: Host-associated > Plants > Roots >... | reverse complement strand
AACTCCTGGACCACCGTGAAGGCCAACACTTACAGCGAGACGGCCAACCAATACTCCGCGGCGAACGGCTGTGCTATGGCGACTGCACACCAACCGAGCCCGTCCCCCCCCGATCTTGCATGGATGCCACAGAGGGACGTGTATGGCAGCAATCTCATCAATGCGTCCTACAATAGCGTCACTGGCATTTCCGGGAGCCATATCACTACGCTGACGATGCCTAACATTCGTGCTGCCGCCTTCAATGCCACCGATGATATGGCGACGCGGGCGCGCACCAACGGCAATGTTCCCGTGACGATCTTCGCCATCGGCTTTACCAGTTCTGTCGACGACACCATCCTGCAGCGGATCGCCAACGATCCCGACTGGCTCGCCAGCGCTTCCTGCGCCAGCTCTGGCGATTGCATGGTTCATACGGACCAGCCGGAGGGCACCTACGTCTTTGCCGCTACTACGGCGGACCTGATCCCGGCGTTTTTAACCTTGTCGTCACAGATTCTTCGTCTCAGCCGCTGAGGCAGGACACATGCGATCCTCGAAATATGCGAGGGTCAACGTTTCTGCCTCTGGCGCTAGGCTTCGCGCTCACGCTGCGGGCTGACGAAAGCACGCAGAAACTCGTCAAGCGACTGGGCGACGAAGCCGAGGCTTTCCAGAAAATCGCACCGCAATTGGTGGGTCGCGAGATGCTGCATCAGCGTGCGCTCGCTCCGCCACGCTTTAAAATGCGCGTGGGCGATGCCGCCAAGCAACCCCAGGCTGCCGACTGGAAGGAACACGAGATCGTCTCGAAATACGCCTTCGCGCTGCTGGGACGGCAGATCCACGAACTCCGCCAAGTGGTTTCGGTGGATGGAAAACGAGTGGCCGGCGAAACCCAAGCGCAGGATGCGCTGGCAAAGCTGATTACCGCCAATGATGAGCAGCGCAAGCGGCGCGCACTGGAGCAGTTGGAAAAATACGGATTGCGGGGCGGCGCGACGGACTTCGGGCAGATCCTCTTATTGTTCAGCCGCGGCAGCGTCGAGCGCTACGAGTTCACGGCGGTGGGACCGCGCTTGATGGGCACCGTCGCGACGCAGGTATTTCACTACCAGCAACTCGACGGCCCGCAAGCTCTGACGGTGTATCGCGGGAATTCGGGAGCCGGCGCGGCCACACCTCGGCGGCTCAGCGTGCAGGGCGAAATCTGGGTGCGTGAAGCGGACGGTCTGCCGGTCCGCATCACCATGACGGCTACCGACACCAACACCGACAAATCGCTGCGCGAGGAGGCGACGGTGGATTACGCGATGAGCGAGTTCGGAGCGCTGCTGCCGGTGGAGACGACGCAACGCGAGTTGCATAGCGGCGAGGAAGCGGCGGAGAACAAGTTCACGTATAGCGATTTCCACCGTTTTGAGTCACGGCCGCGGGAGTGAATTAAATGCGCGTGGTATACCTGCACGGATTTGCGTCCAGTCCACAATCTTCCAAAGCTCGCTTCTTCGCCGGCAAATTTGCGGAGGCCGGAGTGGCCTTTGAGGCGCCGCAATTGGACCAGGGAGAATTTCTCAACCTAACGATCAGCGGTCAAATGCTGGTCGTGGGCGACGCGGTTTCGGCGCACAGGGAAAAGCTGGCGAAAGGCGAGCCACTGGTCATGATGGGATCGAGCCTGGGAGGTTACTTAGCTGCGCTTTACGCGGAACGGAATCCAAAGGCGGTGGAACGCCTAGTGTTGCTCGCTCCGGCTTTCGAATTTTTAGAGCGCTGGCGGGAGCGGTTAAGCGCCCAGGATATCGAACAATGGAAGCGCGAGGGATCGATTCCGATCTATCACTATGGCTCCAAAAGCGAGCAGAGGCTTGGCTATAGGTTTCTAGAGGACGCCGCTCAGTATGAGGCCGCCCCCCATTTCCATCAAAGGGCGCTGATTCTGCACGGCACCGAAGATACGGTGGTGCCCTGCCAGGTCTCACATAATTTCGCCTTGGAACACACCCGCGTCCGGCTGGCTCAGTTCAAATCCGGGCACGAGTTAACCGATGTTCTGGATGGGCTGTGGCGGGAAACGTCCGGGTTCCTGGAAATTCCGGCGCCGGGAGTCGTATGATAGATATAGGAAGGCTGCGGCGGCTGCAACGTTTTGCCGGCGCCCTGCGTCACTAGTTTGAAGTCGCGGATGGGTGTGTAGCAGTGTCTGACCAGAATCCAAATGGGTCGCCGATAGGTGACCCCGAAGATCATCTCAAGCCGGAAGACCATCTGGCGCACTTGCTGCCGCCTGCTTCCATTGAGAAGCCTTGGTTTCTGGAGATATTCAAGAACATCAAGGAGCTGATCAGCCCCCCGAAGCTTCCACCGCTTGAAATCACTTCCAAACCAGTTCCTATCCACGAGATCAAGATTTACGCTGGCAATGAAACTACGTCCGGGTTCTTGTCGCTGGCGATTCACATTGGTGTGATCGCTCTGCTGGTTTTCATCGGCTCACTAAGGCCGGTGCAAAACATGGTGAAGCAGGTTACGGGTATCGAAGTGGATCTGCGGCCCTATATCGCCCAGAACAAGAAGCAGGCGTCGGGTGGCGGTGGAGGCGGCGGAGCTAGAGCTCCTCTGGATGCCAGCAAAGGCAAACTGCCGAAGCCGGCCCCGAAGCAATTTACGCCTCCGCGCGTGGACCCGCTTCCCGATCCCAAGCTGCCGATGACGCCGACGATTATTGCGCCTGACGATGTGCCCAATATCCAGGCGAACAACTACGGCGATCCCCTGAGCCATCTGGGCATTCCATCCAATGGCATTGGATCGGGTGGGGGAATCGGCAGCGGTTCGGGCGGCGGGGTGGGTTCCGGCAAAGGCGCGGGCGTGGGGCCAGGAACAGGCGGCGGATTTGGCGGCGGAGCTTTTCGGATCGGCGGCGGCGTCTCCGCGCCCAGCGTGCTGAGCAAGGTGGAGCCTGAATACTCCGAAGAAGCGCGCAAAGCCAAGTGGCAAGGCACAGTTGTGCTGCAACTGGTGGTGGATGATCAAGGGCGTCCGCAGAACTTGAAGGTGCTGCGTTCCCTGGGCCTCGGCCTGGATCAGAAAGCCATCGAAGCGGTGGAGAAGTGGCGCTTTAAACCCGGCATGAAGGACGGCAAGCCCGTGCCTGTCATGGCCACCATCGAAGTAAACTTCCGGCTGCTCTAACCCCCCAAATCTTCAGAACGTGTACCCTTAGGATGCTATGGCCTTTGTTGAGCTTCCAACGCGGCGGCGTAGTCCGCAGCTAGGAATTGCAGCGCTCGTTATCGTTGCTGTGGCCGTGCTGGTCTTCGGACGCACCATTTGCAGCTACGTGATTGACTACTTCTGGTGGCGTGAGATGGGGCAGGTCCCCACTTGGCTGCGGATGACGGGCTACCGTTATCTCCCGGGGCTGGGCGCATGGTTGATCGTGTTCCCCGCGTTGTGGGTGGCACACGCGCGTGGCATGAAGCACGCCGGGGAGCGGCTGCGAGATTGGCCGCTCTATGCACGTGTCAGCACACTAGCGCTAGCCTTCATTGCGATGATCGTGACGCTTTCAACAGTCGAAGGCTGGACCGTGGCGCGCTACGTTGGAGGGCAAGGCGCGGCGTCATCGGGCTGGAACGACCCGGTGTTCGGGAAGGCGCTCCCGTTCTATTTCTTCGAGCTGCCGTTTTACAACATGCTGCTGAGTTGGGTGGCATCCACCGCGTTCGTTGCGGGACTGGTGTATTACGTGGCGGCGCGCGGATGGCAGCTCAAGCGCGACATGCCAGGCTATGTGTTTGGCCAGGAGCTCGATCTTCGCGACCTCGGGCGCCTGGGACGACTGGAGACTGGGCTACTCAAGGGCCTGGCGGCGTTATTTCTAGTGGCGCTGGCGGCGCAATTCTGGTTGGGGCGTTATGAACTATTGCTGAGCGATCACGGCAATCTGATGGTCGGGATTGACTACCTACAGCAAAATCTTGGATTGCCCTTGCAGACGATCAAGGCGGGCGCGGCGGTGCTGGCCGCGATCCTGGTGGTTGCAGGACGACGCAAGTTGGCGATCGCATGCGCGGTAGTTCTGGTGATCGATTGGCTGGTGCCGCCGCTGGCCAGCAGTCTGTATGTGCGGCCGAATGAGCTGGCGCTAGAAAAACCGTACATCGTTCGCCACATTGAATCGACCCGTGCCGCGTACGGACTGGACACGCGCGCGAAGGTGGTGGACTTCAACGTCCAAAAAGAAGGGCGCATCGATTTCGAGGCCAACCGGTCGATGCTCGAAAATGTGCGGCTGTGGGACTGGCGCGCGTTTCACGACACGCTTAGCCAGAGTCAGCCGCTGCGTCCCTATACTTACGCCGATACGGATGTCGACCGCTATCAAATTGATGGGCGGCTTCGTCAGACCCTGCTGGCTCCGCGTGAATTGGATTTGAATCAACTGGGCGACGCGCGCAATCGTTGGATCAATCGCGCCCTTACGTTCACGCATGGCTACGGAATTGTGATGGCCGAGGCGAATCGAATCAGCGAAACCGGATTGCCGCAACTGCTGGTGCTGGATGCGCCGGTCGAGGTGAAGACCAAGAGCCTGAAGGTCCAGCGCCCGGAGATCTACTACGGCGAAACGATGGACGAGACGGTATTTGTTCACACCGCGCAGCCCGAATTCAACTATCCATCGGGGTCGAGCGAAGTCAATACGCAATATAGCGGCAAAGGCGGATTCCCGATGTCGTCCATTGGAATGCGCACGCTGGCGACGGCGGCGAATGGCGACTGGAACATTTTGTTGACCAACTCATTGACGGCGGATAGCCGGATGATGATCCACCGCAAGGTAACCGAGCGGGTGGGCGAGCTGGCGCCGTTTCTAAGTTGGGACGAGGACCCTTACTTGGTCTCCACCGAGGATGGCCGCTTGGTTTGGATTCTGGACGGTTACACTACCAGTGAATCGCATCCTTATTCGCGCGAAGTCGCGATGGAAAACCTGGGGCGGTTCAACTATATTCGCAATTCGGTCAAGGCGACGATCGATGCCTATGACGGCGACGTACATCTTTATATTTTCGATGCCAAAGATCCGCTGATCACCGCGTATCAGCACCTTTTCCCGGAATTGTTTTCACCGGCTTCGGCAATGCCTGCGGGCTTGCGCGAGCATACGCGTGCTCCGGAAATGCTGTTTCGCGCGCAGGCGGAGATTTATCGCACGTATCATATGCGCGATCCGGAATCGTATTACAATCGCGCCGATTTGTGGGATCTGGCCACCTTTACCGCGGGGGCAGGGAGTGAGCCGCAGCCGGTGCCGCCGACCTACATGATTGCCCAGCTGCCGGGCGAGAAGGAGCCTGAGTTCCTATTGATGATCCAGTTCACGCCGCGTAACAAGCAAAATCTAATTGGCGTGATGGCGGCGCGCAGCGATGACGAGCATTTGGGCGAACTTGTGTTCCTGCAGCTTCCGAAACAAGAAGTGATCTCGGGTCCGCTGCAGGTGGAGGCGCTGATTAATCAGGATCAGAACATTTCAAAGGACCTGACGTTGTGGAATCAACAGGGGTCGCAGGTGCTGCGCAGCCAGATTCTCACGCTGCCCATCGATCAGACGATTCTTTATGTAGCTCCCATATATATTCAGGCAGCACAGGCGCGCATGCCGCAGTTGCGGAAGGTGGCGCTGGTGCGCGGCAGCACGCTGATCTATGCCGATACCTACGAGCAGGCGCTGGCTCAGTTACAGGCGGTCCAGGGAGGCAAGCAGGTGCAGGTGCTGGCTCCGGCGGCGCCGACGGGATCGACCCCCACATCGCCCGTGACTTCGACGGCACCGGCGCTTCCCGATCCACGCATCGATAGCATCCGAATGCACTTGCAGCGCTACAAAGAGCTTACGGCGCAGGGCAAGTGGGCTGACGCGGGGAAAGAGCTGGAAGCTGTGGAATCGGCCGTCAAGAGATAGAAGGTCCGCAACTTGTCCGCGAAGATCGATCTCGGCCCGAGTGCAATTGATTACCTTCGAATGAAGCTAGCTCGCTTTGGTGGGATGTGGCAACATCTATCCGAGCGGGATTTAGCATCCGGATCCGTGTTCGCCTATTTTCCTAGAGTGCCTTCCGAGATCGAATCATTGAACCTCGAAGCAGGTCTTTTTAACAGGCAAGAGAGACAACGACGCGAAGGCGATTGGACGTCGCGAGAGAAGACGCGCTTGCTCGTGAAGTCTTACCTTAGCGTTAGCCCCGAGCGATTGGGGCTAATCCATGCCAATAGTTTGCGTCCCGGACGGGAATTCCCTTTTTCGTTACTCTCGCCATTGGGCTACGTGAAACGAAACAAGGAAGTGCCGTCGGAATTTCCCACGGAAATCGACGTTTATCTTCCGGGTGGTGACGTTTCAATCGCGGACGTAGATTACTTCATCGAAACCGAGCCATTCTGGTCGATGACGTGCGCATTGACCTCGTCGATGCGCTTGCCACTGACATCGGGATCCGAGATCGACTACCAATTCATTGTGCAATCTGCTGCCAAAACTGAACACATTCTTATGAACGCGTGTGACGGCGATATTACGCTCGTGTGGTCCGCTGACAAACTATCGCAGGATAAGTTAGCCTCCTATTCGGATGGTTCTTAAAATAAGTCATGCGTGGCGATGGAGCACGGCTGCGACGGTCGCTGTAATTGCGGTTCTGGCTGGGGCTTCCTGGCTGTTTTTGAATATAGCGTTCCAATATTCCGGCAATCCCACGGGGCCTTTTTATACCGGCGCCAGAACGGCCCTCCCGCCGGCGCTCGCCGGGCACACCTTTCGAGTCAACGACGATGTCGGATATGACGCGCAGTTCTACCACCTGATCGCGCATGATCCGCTCAATCGACGCGGATTTCTTTCCTATGTCGATAACCAGCGATTGCGCTGGCGGCGCATCGGTGTTCCGTTTCTAGCGGCGCTGCTGGCCGCGGGGAGTGAGCGCGGTGTGGACTACTCATACATCGCCATTGAACTCGCATTCGTTTTCCTAGGAACATTTTGGTTGAACCGGTTTGTAGAGACTCAAAGTCTGCATCCAGCGTGGGGGCTGACGTTTTTGCTAATTCCGGCAGTGGCGGTATCGCTCGATCGGCTTACGATTGACTTGCCGCTGGCGGCGATTTGCATAGGCTTGGTGCTGTTCGCAGACACGCCAGCGCCTGGCTGGCAAATCTATACGATGCTTTGTGCGGCACCGCTGATCCGGGAAACGGGGATGATCCTGGTAGTGGGATGGTGTATCTATCGCATTGTTAAGCGGGACACGCTGGGGGCAGTCTCAAGTGCTCTCTGCGCTACACCAGCGGTGGCCTGGTGGTCATATGTGCAGACGCACACGCCTCCCGATGTAACTGACTGGTTATCCAGCTATCCGTTCAGCGGGATCGTCAACCGCACTTTACATGGCACGGGAGACCCGACTTCCACGCCGTGGTTGCGTGCAGCGAATGTTTTCGAAGATATTGCGCTGGCCGGGATGTGGATTGCCTTGATTCTGGCGTTCGCTCTGGTCTGGAAACGGCGGGGGAAGTTTATCGAAATCACTGCGATCCTCTTTGCCGCATTTACGGCGACGTTGGGCAGGTTCGATTTGTGGTCCTCGGCCTATGCCACCGGAAGAACCATGTCGCCGCTGCTGATCCTGCTCGCGTTACTGGCATTCCAAAAGCGGCGCTTGCTATACGCCGTCCCGCTGCTATTTTTTGTGCCTCGCATAGCGCTGCAATACGAGGCCGAAATGAGGACCATGCTCCGTGGCATGCGGTAAAACACAGTTGTAGGATGAGAGACATGCCAAAACCGTGTTTGATCACGTTCGTTCTGGTTTGTGCGAGCGCCGTTCGTGTTGCGGCGCAGAACGATCCATCGCTGTTGCCGGAAACCACGACGCGTATTTCCGAGCACGTTTACGCCATCAAGGGCTTCCCGAACGTTGCCATTGTTGTGGGAACGCGCGGCACGCTGGTGGTGGATACGGGCCTTGGCCCACGCAACGGAGCGACGATCGCCCGCGTCGTGAAGAAGCTTTCGATGGGAGGATTGCTATATCTCACCACTACTCACTTTCATCCCGAGCACGCAGCCGGGGAGGGAGGTTTCCCGAGCGAAACGATTCTGATCCGCAACCGCGTGCAGCAGCAGGAAATGGACGCACATGGCGCTGAGATGGTGACACGATTCAGCCAGCAATCTGCACAAAGGGCCGAGTTGCTCGCGAATGTGAAAATGCGCCAGCCGGATATCGTCTATGACGCCGAGGCGAAAGTGGACCTTGGTGGCGTCACGGCGCGATTGCTGTGGCTGGGTGAAGCCCACACGAAGGGCGATGAACTGATTCTTGTCGAGCCGGACAGCACTCTGATTACGGGCGACGTCGTGCAGAACAAGCGTGTTCCGGGAATATATATGGAAGGCGGGACACCCACCAGTTGGATCGGCGTCTTGGACAAACTGGCGCCGTTGAATCCGCGCCATATTCTGCCGGATCATAGCGATCCTGGCGGTGGGTCCTTGATCGCACAAGAGCGGGCGTTCATCCTGGACTTGCAGACGCGCGGACGGACGCTCAAGGCTCAGGGCGTATCGGCGGAAGACGCCGGAAAACGGCTGGTAGAAGAGTTCAAGACCAAGTATCCCGACTGGCCCAATATAAACGGGGTCGCGGGCTTCGTACAGCGGGTTTACGCTGAGGGCAACTAGCCCTCCCTGCACTCGCTGTAAGATGAAAGTGGTGGTAGCCACGCATCAGCATCCGCACACGCACCAGCCGGTGGGGGATGACGGCAGGATGAAGCGAGTCCTCATCGTTTCGCTGGCGCTTACGATGGGCTTTGTCGTATTCGAAACGCTGGCCGGGTTTAGCGCGCACAGCTTGGCGCTGCTTTCTGACGCGGGACACAACTTCACGGACGCCTTCGCCTTGCTGCTGGCGGCTTTCGGCATTTATCTGCAGGCGCGACCGGGGGACCATGAAAGAACCTACGGATACCAGCGCGCGGGAGTGCTGGCGGCTTTCGTCAACGCGCTGACGCTGGTGCTGCTGGCCGTGGTCCTCTTCTATGAAAGCTATCAGCGGCTGATGCATCCGGAACCGGTCGCGGCAAATACCATGATCGTGGTAGCGGCGGTGGCTTTGGTGCTGAATCTTGGGATCGCGTGGGCGCTTGGCGGACACGGGCACCATCACCACGATCTGAACGTGCGTGCGGCGTGGCTGCACATGGCGGGCGATGCGGCAAGTTGCGCGGCGATTATCGCAGGCGCGTTTCTGATTCGCTATACCGGCTGGCAGGCGATCGATCCGGTTCTTTCGATCTTGATCGGCGTTGCAATCGTGTGGTCGGGCTGGGGGATTATTCGCGATTCGCTCAATATTCTTTTGGAGGGTTTGCCCAAGGGTTTGCAGCTGAAGAACGTCTCCAGCGAATTGAGCCAGTTGCCGGGCGTGATCGATGTGCATGACCTGCATATCTGGAGCTTGGGGTCGGAATCGCGCGCCTTGAGCTGCCATGTGTTGATCGACGATATGCCGCCTTCGGAAAGCGATTCAATCCTCCGGCGGATTAACGATGTTCTGTGCGCACGTTTCCATATCACGCACACCACGATTCAGTTTGAGCACGTGAAGTGCATTCTCGCGGAGACGCATTGCACGTCGGCTTTGCAGCCTACGGCGCAAACTCCGCACAGGCATTAGAACACCTGCCTTACTTTGTTACAGTGGAACTTCGAGGCATGAAATATTCACGGAGTGCTACTCCGTAACCCGCTGATGGAACACCCTTCGCGCATCGGGAAGTACGAGGTCGAGGAATACCTGGGTGGAGGGATGTCGCGCGTGTATCGCGCCAAGGACAGCGTCCTAGGGCGTCGCGTGGCTCTCAAGGTTCTGGCCGAGACGGCGGCGAGCGATCCCGAAGCCAAGGCGAAATTCCTGCAGGAAGCTCGCCTCGCCTCCAGCATCGCGCACGAGAACATTATTGCGGTTTACGATTTCGGCGAAGAAGGTGGACGTCCCTTCATGGTGATGGAATTTCTGGAGGGCGAGAGCCTGCGCGACGCCATTGAGAAGCGGCGCACCGGCGACATGGCGCGGCGCCTCCAGATTGCCCTGCAGGTAGGACGCGCCATCGGATACATTCACCTGAAGAAAATTATTCACCGCGATATTAAGCCCGAGAACATCCACGTCGATGCGCTGGGCCGCGCCAAATTAATGGACTTCGGGATCGCTAAGCCCGAGGGAATGCGGCTCGCCAACACTGGATTTACAGTGGGCACTCCGTATTACATGTCGCCCGAGCAAGTGCTGGGACAGGATGTCACCAACCAGGCCGACGTGTATTCCTTCGGAGTGCTGCTGTATGAGCTGTTAGCCGGGAAGAAGCCAATTGAGGCGGAGAATTCCGAGAAAATCTTTCACAAGATACTTTACGATCCGCTCAACCTGGAGCCGCTACACGAAGCGGCAGTAGCGCCGGCCGCCATCGACCTGGTTCGCAAATGCATGGCCAAGCCGCCTGCGGAGCGTCCGCAGAATTTCGGAATCGTTTGTGGAGCGATCGAGGAAACGTTGAGGCAAGGCGCGCTGCAGCCTCGACCGGCGCCAGCGGCTGGCGTGGTGGAACAGCCTTCGGCCGCGAATCAGTCCGACGACGAGCTGCCACGGTTTCTGCGGGCTCTCCCCGCGCCTTTGCGCACGCAAGGTGGCTTGGCGTTTCTGGCTGGCATCACTACGCTGCTGGGGATGACCGCGATTTTTTTTGCTCTGCGCCTCGCGCATGTCATCTAACCCAATGCAAGCTCCACCGTTGAAACAATTCGCGGGGCGCCCGGTGGTGCTCAGTCTGGTTGCCGTGATTGGCGCGATCGCGTTGGCGGCGGCGATTTATTTGTGGGCTCACCGGGTGTTGGCGGTCCCGGGGATGATCTACTATCCGGGCGGAGCGTTCCCATTCGGTCCCGACAAAACGCCGGTGAACCTGGGGCCGTTTTATATCGATGAAACCGAAGTTTCGAACGCCGAATATGCGGAATTCTGCCGCGCTAGTGGTTGCACGCCGCCCACGGCGGCCGCAGATCTACCGGTGGTGGGTGTGACCATCGTGCAGGCTCGTGCGTATGCGCAGTGGAAGGGCCGGCGGCTGCCGACGGCGCAGGAATGGGAGCGTGCCGCGCGCGGCGTGGATGCGATGCGCTTCCCGTGGGGCAAGGAAGAAGACCCAAAGCGCGCCAATGTTTCGGATAACCCCACACTGGCGCATAACGCGCTGATGCCGGTGCGGTCTTTCGCAAAGCTTCCCGAATATCAGATGGCGGGCAATGCCTGGGAACTCATCGATACACCGGTCACGCCGCCGTCGCGGAATCGTGAGGAACGCTGGTTCCAGATTCGCGGCGGATCATATGATACGCCGCTTTCAGCCGCGATCACGTATGAATTCCGCGCTATCCCCGAGAGCTTCTCGGGGCCGGACATCGGTTTCCGTTGCGCCAAGACTTTTCCGTGATGAATTATGAGCACAGCCTGGGACGCTAAACAATACCAACAGCGGCACTCGTACGTATTTCAATATGGACAAGCGGTGCTGGACTTACTTGCGCCGCAAAAGGGCGAGCGGATTCTCGATCTGGGCTGCGGTTCCGGCCAGCTGACGGCGGCGATTGCCGATGCCGGCGCTACGGTGATCGGGATCGACTCGTCGCCGGAAATGTTGGCGGAAGCGCGCTCGCATTATCCTGCCCTCGAATTCCGTTTGGGCGACGCGACGGATTTCACTGTCGAAGAGCCGGTGGACGCGGTGTTTTCAAACGCGGTATTACATTGGGTAAAGAACGCCGCCGGCGCTGCGGCGTGTATCGCGCGAGCGCTCAAGCCGGGCGGGCGTCTCGTCGCGGAGTTCGGCGGCCGTGGGAACATTCAGCCGGTTGTCGATGTTCTTCACGAAGTCCTGGGTCCAGTCGAAACGCCCTGGTATTACCCCAGCATCGGCGAGTACGCGACTGTGCTCGAACAAAACGGTCTGGAGCCGCAGCAAGCCTGGCTGATTGACCGCCCGACACCTGTTGAAGGCGAAGATGGCATGGTGGACTGGCTGGCTATGTTCGCGCGCTTCGTGCCGAAGGACCGGTTACACAAAGTGGCGGACAGGCTCCGGGCGACTCACTATAAAGATGGAGTCTGGACCTTAGACTACCGCCGCCTGCGGATTGTAGCCCGCAAAGCGGCGCTTTAAACCCTGCGTGCTACGCTCGAAGTATGAGCTTTTCGCAGTCGTTTTTCGCGGAGCGGTTCGGCATTACCGAGCATGATCTGGAGTCCTACTTAAGCGAAGCGCTGTCTGCCGGTGGCGATTACGCCGATGTGTATTTCGAATACCTAGCCACCAGCTCGATTGGCATCGACGAGGAGATCGTGAAGAGTGCCACCGAGGGCGTCAGCATGGGCGCCGGCGTGCGTGTGATCGCGGGCGAGCGCACCGGTTATGCGTACAGTGACGACTTGAGCCCGGCTAAAATCCGCAAGGCTGCGCATACGGCGGCGCTGATCGCGAAGGGTCCGGCGAGCGTTGTTAAAACCGGCTTCGAAGAAGCGCAGCAGCACAATCTTTACCCGATGCTTCGTGCCCCCAATGAGATGGGTCTGGACGAGCGCGTAGCACTGGTCAAACGCGCCGATCTCGCGGCTCGCGCCTACGATTCGCG
>Ga0097621_100002436_pt1 | contig 12739 bp, 11 predicted proteins | sample KBSMisM72_FD_73165 | JGI IMG/M metagenome (GOLD analysis project Ga0097621, IMG submission 73165) | Miscanthus rhizosphere microbial communities from Kellogg Biological Station, Michigan, USA - KBS Miscanthus M7-2 (version 2) (version 2) | ecosystem: Host-associated > Plants > Roots >... | reverse complement strand
AAATTTTAATTGCTGTTTTTTAAAAAGCCCTTTGCTATGTAAAATTGTGCGGCGCAATAAGTGAGCATGATAAAAACAGCTGATAATGGAAACGGGCTTAGAAATTTATTTACAGCCAATAACGAATCTGATATTACAAATAAGAGCGCCCCGGAAACAAAATAAACATTCGCCGGCCGGCCCGTTTTATAAAATACGTGCAGGCTGCACAGCAGCATCGTACATATAACTGCTGCATAAATCATCACCGGCAATTTCAGATCACCCAGGCTGGTATATAAAAGCATAACCAGGCTGCAACCATAAGCAATCACTAATGCTGCCAACCATGGTTGCTGCCTTAGCAATGATACCTGCGTTGACTTGATTCTTAAGAAATAAATGATGTAGCAAATATGAGTAATTAAAAAAGAAGCCAGCCCGAAAATGAAAAACAAAGGTGACCTGTATTCATACAACAAAAAAACATCGCCCAGGAAAGAAAAGAAAAGTCCTGTTACTATCCACTTTTTTTCTTTAGAAATCGTTTTTGAATAAATTAATAGTAAGATCAGTGTTGGGATCAAAAGCGGTTTAACCACAAAATGGATTTTGGTAGATCCATAGCTAATGGCAGCTATCTCAATCAATGTTAGCATCCAAAAAAGGATGGAAAGAAACCGAACCGTTTTATTATTCACCTTTTGAAATTAATAAAGAAAAGCGGGCTTTATTGAACCACCACAAAGGGTTTACCTCCAAAAAACACCCTTAATGAATCCCTCGCATGGGTAGTATCTGCTAGTGGTGTGGTAAACGGCATTGCAAGCTGGTATGTAGTGGAATCTTTTTTTATCACCACCAATCGCTGGCTATATTTACTTAGCCGTGCCAACGCCTTATTAGCAGCTATTTCGCTTTTATATTCTTTTATTACAATTTTGAAATTATTGCCGTCTGTTGTTACTGCCACGGGAGGAGGCGCTACTGTATTAATGGTATCAGTCTTTATTTGAGCTGTTGTATCTGTTTTAACTGAATCAACTGCAGTATTTGTTTGCGCAACAGGTTCTGGTATGGATTCTGTTGCCCCAGGCTTAGTGTAGAAAAGGAAATAATACAATGCTGCACCAACAATTCCAAGTACTAAAATTCCCAACAGTGCCGCCAGGTATTTCTTATTATTGTTTTTGATACTCTCATGTTCAAAAGAAATCGGTTCTTCAGCTTTTTCCGTTATTTGCTTTGGCGAATCCTCCATTTTGGTTGAAACAAAATTCCCCTGAATAAATTCATAAATACCTTCCTGGTTTTTTTGAATGGTCCCGATGCCTTGTATCACCAGCGGCTTGCCAATATTTAAAAACTGTTTTGCCAGGATGGAATAAGATTCCAGATCAGAGGTTGCCAGCGGCTTTATCTTTCTTGTTTGCTGAACAATGAATTCAATGAGTGATTCTTCTTCAGGGGCTTTAAGGTTATATTCAAAGGTGAAAGCATGCTCCGGCATCACAAAATCTTTTTCATTGCCGGTTGGTATTATAACGGACGGGTTTAAATGAATAGTACCAATGCCTTGCAGGGTTACACTTTTGTTTTTGTAAAGGTGCTGAACTATTAGTTGTTCTATTTTCACTTTTCTGTTTTTGAATTGAACAAACCTACCTAATATTGGTCAATTTGCAAAACCGGGCAAAATTTTATTGGTTAACTTTGCCGGATGTTAAGTGAGGCAGAAATTAAATTCCTTCAATATTGGGAACAAAACAGGGACAGGGAGAGCAGCTTTAGCCGCAAGCTTACCGGCGGCATGCCGATGGCTTTAATATTCAGCTTGCCTATCATTTTATCAGTCGTTATAGTAAAGTTATTTTTACCTGAATGGTATACTAAAATTTCCGGGACCTCTCCGGGCACATTTATTACCATTATTTTTGCGTTGGTTATTGTGGCATTGTTCTATAGTTTTTTCCGGATGCAGTATAAATGGGAAATGAATGAACAGTTATATAAAGAGTTAAAAGCTAAGGAAAAATATTAATCACCTAAAATTAAATTAAACCAAAAAATATAGTATGACTAAAAAGTATCTCGTTCTTATTACACTCCCAATCATTATTTTATTTGCCTGCAGTAAGTCCAGTTCCAGCAATAATGGCTGTTTGTCTACCGGCGGAATTCCTACAGCCGCGGAAATGGCCGACCTGAGAAATTATATTCTTTCAAAAGGTATTGTTGCAACAGAGGATTCCCGTGGATTTTATTACTCGATTGTCGCCTCTGGATACGGGATAACAGCCCCGACTTCGTCTTCTACAGTACAGGTAAGATACAAAGGAAAGTTAACCAACGAGATCGTTTTTGATTCTACTGCTGCGGGCTCGTCTAGGACTTTCTTGTTAAGTAGCGTTATATTAGGATGGCAATATGGAGTACCACTTGTTAGAAAAGGAGGCGTTATTGATCTTTATCTTCCACCATCTTTAGGCTACGGCTGTACAGCAAGTGGTACAATACCAGCCAATTCGATACTCAATTTCCATATAGAACTGATCAATTATTAAAATTACAATGTGAGCCACGAAGCCATTTCAATATTTGATATGTTCAAAATAGGGGTTGGTCCCAGTAGCAGCCATACCCTGGGACCCTGGAAGGCGGCGTTGCGTTTTTTACAATCTTTGGAACAAAAGGGAATTATACAGCAGGTTCAAAGTATTGAAGTGCTGCTATATGGTTCGCTTGCTAAAACAGGCATAGGCCACGGAACGGATGTGGCGATACAATTAGGTTTGAGTGGCGAAAACCCCGAGACCTTTGATGTAAATAATATACAACCAAAGATCAATGATATTAAGCTAATGAATAAGCTCATGCTGAACGGTAAGCATGAAGTCGATTTCAATCCGCAGGAGGATATAGAATTTTTATTTTCCGAATCTTTACCTTTTCATCCCAATGCGCTTACTTTCCTTGTGCATCTGCAGGATGATGAAGCCATTGCAGAAACTTATTATTCCATTGGTGGAGGTTTTGTAATCAAAGAAGGAGAAACCAGTAATGAAGATAATGAGGTAGTGCTTCCTTTCCCTATTAATACTGCAGAAAACTTGCTGCACTGGTGTATGAAAACCGGGATGAGTATCAGTGAGGTGGTGATGGAAAACGAAACCAGTTGGCGTCCGGAAATAATCACCAGGGAGAAAGTACTAAATACCTGGAGGGTAATGAAAGAATGTATTTACAGGGGATGCCACACTGCTGGAAACCTGCCCGGGGGATTAAATGTGAAAAGAAGAGCAATTGATCTAAACAAAAAACTGATAAATGGAAGGCCTTACCTTGATTATGATAACTGGGTTAATGCCATCACTTCGGGTGGAAAAGATTTTACCTATATTTTAGACTGGGTAAGTTGTTTTGCACTGGCAGTAAATGAAGAGAATGCTTCTTTTGGAAGGGTAGTTACCGCCCCTACCAACGGAGCTGCAGGCGTGATTCCTGCAGTGCTTCAATATTACATTTGTTTTTGCAATGGTAAGAATGAAGAAAAAATAATACAGTTCCTGCTTACAGCAAGTGAAGTAGGAAGTATTTTTAAAAAAGGTGCCACCATTTCAGCGGCAATGGGCGGATGCCAGGCAGAAATTGGCGTGAGTAGTGCAATGGCAGCGGCTGCACTAACAGAATGCATGGGCGGCACCCAGCGTCAAGTATTAATGGCTGCTGAAATAGCAATGGAACATCACTTGGGGCTTACCTGCGATCCTATTGCCGGATTGGTTCAAATACCCTGCATTGAAAGAAATACAATGGGAGCTATTAAAGCCATTACAGCATGCCAGCTGGCATTGCAAAGCAAACCAGATTTTGCAAAAGTAAGTTTGGATGCAGTAATAAAAACTATGTGGGACACAGCGCTTGATATGAACAGTAAGTATAAAGAAACTGCCGATGGCGGACTTGCAGTAAATATTCCAATTAGTCTTAGTGAGTGTTAATTATCAGAATTTTATATACTTTAATTGATCCAGTTAAATTGATATTCCAAAGGTGCTTTAGAACTTCGGCCGGCAATTTTCCGGTATCGCTCCGGGAGTAACATTAAATAATCCCTTGCCTTTTCACCCCCCTCATTCAACCCGGTTATATTGGCAATACCCCATTCGCTGATCAATGACTCAAGGATATTAGTGTAGTCCTGGCTTGTATATACGCCCAGGCGCTGTGCGGCATCACTAAAGTGAGAAAAGGTGGCACCAATTTGTTCACCAGCCTGCCTGAGAAAATGAGCAGGCATTACAATTTGCTTTTTCATCATATTTTCAAATGCCATCATCATTTCGCTGGCATCTATTTCAAAGATCCTTGCCACAAAACTTTTATATGCTGCTGCGTGGCGGGCCTCGTCGGAAGCGATCACCCCACAGATCTTTGCCAGTTTATTACTGCCAAACTGCTTGGCTAAAGTTGCCGTGCGTCTATGCGATACGTTAGTAGCCAGTTCCTGGAAAGAAGTGTAAACAAAGTTTTTATACGGATCACTTCCTGTCCCGATATCAAAGCCGTCAGCAATCAGGTATTGGGTACTTGTTTCCATTTCCCTCATATTTACCCTGCCACTCAGGTACAGGTATTTGTTTAGCAGGTCGCCATGGCGATTTTCTTCAGCACTCCACATTCTTATCCATTTACTCCAGCCCTCTGGCTCCTTTTGACTAATGCCATCAATTGCCAGTAGCCAGCTTTGATAGGTTGGCAAAGCTTCTTCTGTAATTACATCGCCTATTAAAACAGCTAAATAATCGTAAGGGAGTTCCTTACACTGGTAGCGAAGTTCCTTTATTTCATCATGAAAATTTTCGGAAGTGCTGTCGGGCAACAAATCGGCCGGTTGCCAGTTGGTATCAATATTTTTTAAGAAATCGGTAATGATTGTTTCAATCTTCTGAGCAAGAAAACGCATTACCTCAATTCTCTTATGCTTCTTATCCATTAATTATACAGTAAAAACTATTTTGATGCTTCGATATTTCTACGACATTCATTTCTACCGGTTAAAGATAAGGATTTGGGTGCTTTTATTCGAAAACTGTTAAAGTTATTGGCAAACAATTATCGAAATGAGGGTTATAAGGCAAAAGGGATAATTTACACTTTAACAATCCCGCATTTATATACCATATTTTCTTTTTATATCCCGGTCAGTTTCTCGTTCTTTTATGGTTTCCCTTTTATCATATAATTTCTTCCCTTTACCTAGACCAATCTCCATTTTAAAAAATCCCTTTTCGGTAAGAAAAATTTTTAATGGTATAATCGAATACCCTTTCTCAGTACTTTTAGCTTCCAGTTTGCGCAATTCTCTTTTTGTGAGCAATAACTTTCTTTCCTGCAGAGGCTCGTGGTTGTTATAAGTGCCATAACTGTATTCGGAGATATGAAGACTTTTTACAAATAATTCTCCTTCATGAAAATAGCAATAGCTATCAACAAAACTAGCTTTGCCATTTCGTAAGCTTTTAATCTCAGTTCCGGCAAGCACCATGCCTGCAATATATTTTGCTTCAAAAAAATAATCGTGGTATGCTTTTCGGTTACTAATTTCCATTTGACAAGAATAAAAAACAGCAGTATCACTGGTAAGATAACTGCTGTTTACATTCGTTTTAATGCTTCTAATTTTTCAATAACAACAATAAATTACTGATCATATCTTTTAATTCTTTCCTGGGTATAATAAAATCGAGAAATCCATGATCCAATAAAAACTCGCTGCGTTGAAAACCATCAGGAAGGTCACGTTTGATCGTTTCTTTAATTACCCTCGGGCCTGCAAAACCTATTAAAGCCCCGGGTTCGCCGCAAATGATATCACCCAGCATGGCAAAAGATGCCGTAGTGCCGCCAAAGGTAGGGTCAGTACAAAGTGAGATGTAAGGAATTTTGGCATCAGACAATTGTGAAAGCTTACCCGAAGTCTTCGCCAGCTGCATCAATGAAAAAGCGCTTTCCATCATTCTTGCCCCACCACTTTTATTAACAATCATAAAAGGAATCCGGTTCTTTATACAGTAATCGCAGGCACGGGATATTTTTTCACCCATAACGCTGCCCAGACTACCCCCAATAAACTCAAAATCCATACAGGCAACTACAATATCATTTCCATTTACCAGTCCATGAGCAACCGTAATAGAGTCATGAATATCAGTCTTAGCATATGTTTCTTCCAACCTTTTACTATATGGTTTAAGATCAACAAAGCCTAACATATCTTTTGATACTACATTAGCAAACAACTCGGTATATTGGTTGTCATCAAATAAAATAGAAAAATATTCCTGGCTTCCAATCCTGTGATGATACGCACATTTAGGACATACAAATAAATTCTCTTTTAACTCAGATATAGTACAGGTGTATTTACATTCCGGGCATTTTGACCATAGACCTTCAGGGGCGTCTGCCTTATCTTTTGTTTCTGTAAGAATACCTTTCTTTTTACGTCTAAACCAACCGCTCCCGGTGCTGGATGATTTTGCCGCCGCACCAGATGATTCTTCCTGGCCGCCCAGGTAAACCTCAAAATCTTCTTCTGCTGCCATAGTGATTATTTTTTACCCCTAATAATTAAATTAGAAGGAATATGGTTTAAAGGATTTTATAAAATTAAATAACAGGTTAAAGATAGATAGATAGTACTATGCATTTCTATTAATGCAATTCAAATCGTCAAAAGCCACCTCTAATCTTTTAATAAAGGTTTCTTCACCTTTACGTAACCAAACCCTGGGGTCGTAATGCTTTTTATTGGGTTTGTCTGCTCCTTCGGGGTTACCCAACTGGCCTTGCAGGTATCCTTCGTTCTTTTTATAATTATTCAATACACCTTCCCAGAAAGCCCATTGCAGATCCGTGTCAAGATTCATCTTGATCGCTCCGTAACCAATCGCTTCACGAATCTGGTGTTGCGGAGAACCGCTGCCACCGTGGAATACAAAGTACACCGGTTTTGGGCCAGTCTTTAATTCCTTTTCAATATATACCTGGCTGTTATGTAAAATTTCAGGTCGCAGTTCTACATTTCCCGGCTTGTACACACCATGGACATTACCGAATGCCGCTGCTACAGTAAACATATTGCCAACCTTGCTTAGTTCTGTGTAGGAGTAAGCTACATGCTGGGGTTGAGTATACAATTTATCATTTTCTACATCGCTGTTATCCACACCATCTTCTTCACCTCCCGTTACTCCTAATTCAATTTCAATACTCATTCCTAACGGTGACATGCGTTTATAGAATTCTACCGACGTATGTATATTTTCTTCAAGTGGTTCTTCACTCAAATCAAGCATATGGGAACTAAATAAAGGTTGTCCTTTTTCTTTATAGAATTGTTCACCGGCATCAATTAAACCGCTGATCCAGGGAAGCCATTTTTTAGCGGCATGATCCGTATGTAGTACCACCGGAACACCATAATATTTTGCCACGTTGTGAATATGTAAAGCACCAGAAATACCACCGGAAATATTTGCCTGCAATTTATCATTTGGCATTCCTTTACCAGCAATAAACTGAGCCCCGCCATTACTAAACTGTATAATTACCGGCGAATTAACTTTGGCTGCTGTCTCTAAAGTTGCATTAATAGTATCCGTTCCAATGCAGTTTACAGCAGGCATCGCAAACTGGTTATCTTTCGCATCGTTGTAAAGTGCTTCTAATTCTTTGCCGAATAAAACACCGGCTTTGTATTTACTCATGTGGTTAATTTTTACAAAAATACGTGAATTTGAGTTTTTTTTAAATGTTATTTGGCCTTGAATAGCCGCTGACTAAAAAGCATAAACGAACTACAGTATTTATTGAATGACAAAAATTATAGAGTGCTGTTCAACTTTGCAAAATAAACAACTGCTTTTAAAAGCCTGCTGCCATACCAGCTAAACATTTCACCATCGGCTAAAATAATTTTTATACCAGGTAGTTGTTGTTGTAATTCGTTTATATGTTTTTGTTTAAAAGGGTAGGGCTCTGACGAAAGAATAAGCAACTCGCAATTTGTTCTGTTTAATTCATGAATATCAATTACCGGGTATCTTTTTTTATGTGCATATACATTTTCAAAACCACATTGTTCCATCATATCATTGATAAAAGTATCCTTGCCTACAGTCATGTGAGGCTTTTGCCAAATCAGGTAGCAGGTTTTTATTTTTTTATTTTTAGGTTTGAGTTTTTCAAATGCAGTTTTAATTTGTTCTATTATTACTACAGCTTTTTTACTAGTTGAGGTGAGTTCACCGATATCATGTATCATTTTTAGTGCTCCCTGCAAATCTGAAATATCAGTAAGCCAGACAGGGTATTCTTTTGCTAATGCTTCTACCTGGTCTTGTCGATTTTCTTCTTTGTTCGCAATGATAAGGTCGGGATGAAGTTTTTTAATGACTGCTGTATTAATATTTTTTGTTCCACCAACAATCGTTTTTGTTTTTCGCCATTCTGCTGGATGAACACAAAATTTTGTAATCCCGTTTACTTCTTTGTCAAGGCCAAGATCAAAAAGAAGTTCTGTTTGAGACGGAACCAGGGAGATAATATTGGAAGGTGTATATGTTAACTCATTTACTGACTGCAGTATCATTTCATAAAAATAATCATCAACATTCCAATTATAAAAATGAATTATCAAAGAATGTCCAGGGAATATCATAAAACAAAAACTTCCACAGCTTTTGACTGTGGAAGGTTTTTGTCGGGCAAGCTTTTTATGACCGCCCTGGGATCTTTAATTTTTTAAGAGGGGTTTTCCTCTCCAGAAATAATTTACTTCTGGGTTTCAGTGTGTTGGTTTTCCAGCCATCATCGCTTGTTACGGCATAGGCAGGATTTGGATTTTGGTTTTTCGAATCTTCCGCTTTTTTACAGCCTGGATCCTGGATTTGGTTTTCGTTCTTCTTTAGGATTTGAATTCTTAGTTTTCACAGGAAAGCGTTTCTTGTTTTTTGTGTTTGGAATTATCATATAAACGCCGGGTTGTTAATTTTATTTTAACAAAAAATAAGATTTATAAAGGGTACATAGTATTTGTGGAATAAATGTGGAAGAATACAGAAAGTAATCGATACTAAATGATAGTACGAAACAGCTACGAAAAATCAGTAAGAAGCGTACATAAAAAAAGAACTTCCACAGTACCTGATTTGCAGGCTGTGGAAGAACCGTTTTCTTGAATAAACTTTAGAAGTTTATCCGGGATCAATTTTTTTGAGGGGTTTCCTCTCCAGAAATAAGTTAATTCCTGGTTTCAGTGTGTTTGGTTTTTCTGCCATCATCGCTTTTTACAGCATAGGTCAGGATATTGGTTTCGTTTGGTCTTTAAGGGTTATCATCGCTTTTGGCATAAACCCAGGATATTGGTTTCGGTTTTTCACGCCATTTTTTCAATGGCTCAGGATTTTAATCTTTAGTCTTCTTTAGGATTTTGAATCAACGGGTTTTTTATACCCCCCTTTTGTTTTTGTTTCGTTTGGAAAAAACTTTGTTATATCTGTGTTTAACGGTCGTCAAAAAAAATAGAAGTTGACTGATATTGGATTTTTTACAGCTTTTTAAAGATCTTGGATTGAAATCTTACTGGTTTATCAGGATTTTGGATAAGATTGATAATTAATAAATAATATCAATCAACTTCTGGTACAAATATCCTCCTGTTAATTAAATCCACAAAGAGAACAAACGCCCTGTTTTAGCTGCAGTATTAATACCGCTTTCATCGTAAAATTACATACGTAATAAAACGATTTACTTCGGGGCAATTACAGGCTTATAAATTTTATACAAAAAATCATTTCGCCGTTAAACTCTTTACAGGACTGAATTACAACCTCATTTCATCTTAACGTATATTTTCTATGAATCAAAATGCGGGTTTAATAATTCACCAATTTGTCAATTTTAGAACTCAAAACCGACATTTCAAATATTCAGATGTAATCCACAATTGTTATCCCCAACTATAAAGCTTTTTATAAAAGATAATTGTTGAAAGTGCAGTGTTGATAACTAATTTCAAAGTAAGAATAATAGTAGAAACACTAAACTTTAAAGAAACAGGATGGAACAAAAAAACTCCCACAATTATTAAAATAACTTGTGGGAGAAATACGCCTGGCTAATCAAAGAAGCCAAAAATAACATTGGAGGCTACTGAATGCAATAAATTTTACTGGCATTCAAAACACAATTTTCAAAACATCCAGATTAGTGCAAGTCGAATGCCTGTTCCAGGATAATAAAAAATGACTTTCTAAAGGGTCCAGGGATTTTTCCAGTTTTCAGATGAAACGGGTTAAAAAAGCAAGGTTTTCAGCAGCGTTTTGGAGTATTGGTTTTTCCGGGATTAAGTCATTGCGTTTTATCAAATCATTTTAAATGAACCCGTAAAATAAGAATGAAGTTGACTGATACTGGATTCTATCTCTTTAGCTTTTTACAGATATTGGAATTTAAAACCGGTTTGGTTTATCAGGATTTTGTTGGATAAGATTGATATGATCGCTATCAATCAACTTCATAACAAAGATTGTTCACATTTTATTAACAGCCAATAGGAATTTTGCTCAATTTTATTTTATCAGTAAATACTTGTCAATTTAGTGGTTATACTGTTGATGAAAAGAATAATTACGATAAAATTACAGGTAGGAGTACGATTTATTTAAAATACTAATTTGATGAAATAAAAATGCTGCATCATAAGATGCAGCATGAACAAGCATTTAAAGAAATCGTATTATTCCTATTTAATTTATTTAGCCAGGCTTTGTATAATATCGTATTTTGTTACAATATGAAATGTGCCTAATTCATCCTTACTTAGCACCGCTCCGGTTTCCTTGTTAATTAACCCAGTTAGTCTTTCCACCGGCGTATCAAAAGAAACCTCAGGATAGGGCTTTTCCAAAACACTGGAAACTGTTTGTGAAAGAATGCCCGGGTTTACCAGGATTTTATCAAATAATCCTCCTTCAGATATCGCACCTGCATTTTTTCCGTTTTCCATTACCGGTATATTTTCAATGTCGTATTTCTTCATCATGGCTACAGCTTCAGCTACCGTGTTGGAAAGTTGCAGCACCACTAATTTTTGATTTCCCCGTCCACTAATAATATCTTTAAAAGTTTTCATCTCCAGGAATCCACGTTCTATCATCCATTGATCATTGTATACCTTACCAACATAACGGCTGCCATGATCATGAAAAATACAAACCACCACATCATCTTTTTTCAATTGTTTTTTTAATTGGAAAACACCCTGTAAGCAACTGCCGGCGCTGTAACCGATAAAGATGCCTTCTTCCTTGGCGATTCTTCTTGCCATTACTGCTCCATCCTTATCTGTTACTTTAGTAAACTCATCAATTACACTCATGTCATAATTCTCCGGAACAAAATCTTCACCAAAGCCTTCACTGATATAGGGGTATACTTCATTTTGATCTAGTTCTCCGGTATCAAAATATTTTTTTAATAAACTTCCGTAGCTGTCAACCGCCCAAACTTTGATAGCAGGATTTTTTTCTTTTAAATATTTACCAGTGCCTATTATCGTACCACCGGTTCCGGTCGCTACCACCAAGTGAGTTATTTTCCCTTCCGTTTGTTCCCAAATTTCAGGGCCAGTCTGCTCATAGTGAGCCTGTCGGTTAGCCAAATTATCATATTGATTAACATACCAGCTATTAGGAATTTCTGTTGCCAAACGTTTACTTACTGAATAATAAGAACGTGGATCTGATGGTTCTACATTGGTAGGGCAAACAATTACCTCGGCGCCCACCGCTTTTAATATGTCTGACTTCTCTTTTGACTGTTTATCGGTCGTAGTAAAAATGCATTTATATCCTTTTATACATGCTGCTAATGCAAGTCCCATTCCGGTATTACCACTGGTTCCTTCAATAATAGTACCACCTGGTTTTATCTTTCCTTCCTGTTCTGCTACTTCCAGCATCTTCAACGCCATCCTGTCTTTTATGCTGTTGCCAGGATTAAAGTATTCAACTTTTGCTAACACAGTGCAGGGAAGATCCCGGGTGATTTTATTCAGTTTGATAAGTGGTGTATTACCTATAGTTTCCAAAATGTTATTTAACCACATAATATATTGTTGTTTGCGGCAAAGGTAATTTTTTTAACTATCAAGTTCCATGAAGGAGTAAAGCTTTGCTTGTGCAACGTTTGATAATTTATTCCCAACTATTTTTTGAATACAGTATACACGGAATAGTAACAAGTGGCACAGATAGGTGTTTTCTGGTTTTTCTAATACCAGCTTAACTTTCCCAGATTTGCCTTGTCTTTATCTTGAAGCAAACGAATGCATTTTTGATGGAATTCAAATTTCATATTGATCTGGCTCATTTAACTCCTGTTGTTTATCTTTGCGGTTCAACATAAAATGGTACGGAATGGCACTGATAAAAAGTATTTCTGGAATACGTGGCACTATAGGGGGGAAAACCGGTGACAACCTTACTCCTGTAGACATTGTAAAATTTACCGCTGCATTTGGAACCTTACTGTTAAGAGAAGCGCCTGCATCACAACCTGGTACTCATAAAAAAATTGTTGTTGGAAGAGATGGACGGATCAGTGGCGCCATGGTAAAAAATCTTGTTATCAGTACATTAAATGCACTGGGTATCGATGTTATTGATCTTGATTACAGTACCACACCCAC
>Ga0097621_100002435_pt1 | contig 12740 bp, 9 predicted proteins | sample KBSMisM72_FD_73165 | JGI IMG/M metagenome (GOLD analysis project Ga0097621, IMG submission 73165) | Miscanthus rhizosphere microbial communities from Kellogg Biological Station, Michigan, USA - KBS Miscanthus M7-2 (version 2) (version 2) | ecosystem: Host-associated > Plants > Roots >... | reverse complement strand
GAATCGTCTGCAACAACGGTCCAACCAGCTTTTAACCCACCGAGAGCACTGATCAACTCGGGCCTTACCGTATGCGCTTCCGGAGCCAGAACCGGACAGATTACGGGAACACCATCGGAACTGAACAACATCGCATGACCGGTCGCCCCGATGGTGACCTCGGCAATGGCATGGAAAATCGTGTCTCGACGTAACAGTATTGTGACCGTCCCAATCACCGTCGCTTTTGTGTCGTCAAGAATGGGCGCCGCCACTATGACCACGTGAGTCCCGAAACCGGGATCAAAGGCGATCTCGCTGACATAGCCCCTGGGACTTCCCCCTTTCACCACCGCTTGCCACCACAACGTCTTCCCGTAAAAATACTCCACTTGTGGAATAGAACTGACCACCAGGGCCCCCTGGTTGTCGGTCACCAGGATCCCGATATAGTCGGATTTGCGGATATCATGCCACCTGATGACGTAGTTGGTGACGATGCGATTGATGAAGAGAGGAAACTCGCTTTGCTGATCCCGCTGACGCCACCGCTGTTGCCAATCCTTGATCATGCCCTGGATATTTCGTGCATCCTTTCCCTCGTACGTGCGGTTGGCTTCGATGACGGCGGTGTGGAGCAAGGGGGTCGTGGCGAGTTGCTGGGCCTCGTTCATCCCACGACTGACCTGCATTTCGATACGGCGAGCGGCTTCCACGGCGACTTCCTTGAAGTTGGCGCCGGTCATTTCGCGAAGCGCACGCCGCTGCTCGATGTATGTGAGCGCAAGCAGCAGGGTCAGGGGCAGAAGTCCGACCAGGACGATCGCCGCGATGATCTTGCGCTGGAGACTGTGAGACCGACTCCAGATTGTCATGGGTGTGGCTCGATCAGGGTGCGACAACCCCTATTCGCGCGAGACTCGCGAGAAATACGGGACGGGCGATACGGGGGAGAGTTCGAGGTCCGAAGTTTGAGGCTATCGGAACTTTGAACTTCTCGTCGCGCCCTTCACGCACGTCTCGCTTTTCGCGCCTGCGCACGCCGTGCGGTTATTTCACCATCCGGCTAACTCCGCTTCAACAGCCGTCCGGAGCCTCCAGGCCAGAGCATCAGCAACGGACTCGCGACGAAAACAGACGAATAGGTCCCAAAGATGACGCCCCACAACAGGGCTAGAGAGAAGTCGTGCAAGACCTCCCCACCGGCCAGCGTCAGAGGAATCAGCACCAACACGACGGTCAAACTAGTGACGATCGTGCGACTCAAGACTTGATTGACCGCATTATTGATGATCGTCTCTTCGCTCTCCCGCCGCCGCATCCGGAGATTTTCTCTGATACGGTCGAACACGACGACCGTATCCGTCATCGAATAGCCCGCTAACGTCAGCAATGCCGTCACGACGAGCAACGTAATTTCCTTATCCAGAATATAGAAGGCGCCCAACACCGCCAACACGTCATGAAAGGTCGCCACGGCCGCGGCGATGCCAAAGCGAAGTTCGAATCGGGCCGCCACGTACAGCACGATCCCGGCAAAGGAAATGATGATCGCGATAAGGGCGTCCTCTTGAAGTTTCTGCCCGATGGTAGGTCCGATTTCCGTGCTGGAATCGATCACGAAATGGTTCGACGAAAATTCCTTCGTAAAGACCGCCACGACCCGATCGGCGACCTTTTCCTCGATGGTCGTCGAGGTCTTCAGGCGGATCAGGAGTTTGTTCTCCTGACCGAACTCTTGCAACTCGGCATTGTCCAGCCCGTTCGCCTCCAAAGCTTTTCTCGCTTCATCGATCCGAATCGCTTGGTCGAACTTCAACTGCACTGCGGTCCCACCCGAGAAATCGATGCCAAGGTTGGCCGATCCCCTGGCAATCTGAACGAGCGCCACAATTCCCAGCACCACCATGATGCCGGAAAACAGAAAGGCCCACTTGCGCTGCCCCATGAAATCGATATTGGTTTTTCTGAGGATCTCTAACATGCAGACTCCTTCAAACTAGATGCTCAACTGTTCCACTTTGTGTCGTTGATTCAAGAGGTCGAAGATGACCTTGGTGCCGATGAGAGCCGTAAACAGGTTGATTCCGATTCCGAGGCACAAGGTCACGGCAAATCCTTTGATCGGCCCCGTGCCGAAGAGGAACAGCGCCACCCCCGTGATGAGTGTGGTCACGTGAGAGTCGACAATCGTCAGCAACGCCTTGTCATATCCTCCGTCCACCGCCAACCGAACCGCCTTTCCCAGTCGCAGCTCCTCACGAATTCGCTCGAAGATCAGGACGTTCGAATCGACCCCCATCCCGATCGTGAGTACGATTCCGGCGATCCCCGGCAAGGTCAGAGTCGCATTCAGAGCAGAAAGTGCTCCGATCAAACAGAGCAGATTCAATACCAATGCAAAATCCGCGATGACTCCGGACAGCCTGTAATACACGATCATGAACACGACCACCATGGCGCCGGCAAACAGCGTCGCCTGCACACCTTTCTCGATCGAATCTTTCCCCAGCGACGGTCCAACCGTGAGGTCTTGGATGATCTTGAGCGGAGCCGGTAACGCGCCGGCCCGGAGTACGATGGCCAGGTCGTTCGCCTCTTGCATCGAAAACGTCCCGGTGATTTGCGCGTGCCCGCCGGTGATGCGGTCCTGAATCACCGGCGCCGAGTAGATCGTGTTGTCGAGCACAATGGCCATGCGCTTCTTGATATTGTCGCCCGTAATCCGTTCGAATTCCCGACCGCCCTTCGAGTCAAATGTGATCGACACGTAAGGGTCGTTGAATTGACCGATCGAGACCCTGGCATCGCTCAATACATCGCCGGTCAACATCACTCGTTTTTTCACGAGATAGGGAATCCGATATTCACGGCCGGTGTCTTTGTCGACACCACGCTCGAAGAGGATCTGATCACCTGCGGGGATCTTCGCCTCAGCTTGGTTCAAAACCTCCTGCTCTTTGTCTTTTGGAATACGGGCAGGCAGATCGAGCCTTGATTGGTTGTCCTCGTCGAGCATCTTGAATTCGAGCAGCGCCGTTTCTTTGATCAGATCCCTGGCGCGCTTGGGCTCTTTGACACCGGGCAACTGCACGACGATCTGCTTCAACCCCTGTCGCTGCACGATCGGTTCCGTGACGCCAAACTGGTCAATGCGGTTCCGGATCGTTTCCAGTGCCTGGTTGATCGCGGAGTCCTTGATGCGCTTGGCCTCGGCTTCCCGCAACTCCCACACCAGCCGGTTGGCCGATCCTGCAGATTCCGTCTCGCTGAAGGTCGGATAGTCATCGATCATCTTCTGGATCTGCGCCTTGAGATCGCCGTTTTGGAACTGGATCGTGACCTGAGTCGGTCCCGTCCGCGTCACCGACTCGACGGGAATTTTCTTATCGACCAATTGATCTTGCAGCGATGCGACTGATCGATCGACGGCGATCTCGACTGCGCGGTCTTCATCCACTTCCATGACGAGGTGAATCCCGCCTTGAAGATCCAAGCCCAGTGTAATGCCTTTGTTCGGCATCACTCGCTTCAACAAGTCAGGTAACGCGTGATAGAGCGGTGGATAAGACGGGAGAAAGAAGATCACCGACATCACCACCACCAGCGCCAACAATGTTAACCGCCCACCCACTTTTTTCATGTCGTCTGGTACCCCTTTATCCTGTACGGCCTACGAATCCTTATCTTTATCCTCATCGTCACTACCTCGTAATCGGGCAATTTGGTCTCGTTGTATCCGAATCTTCGTACTATCGGCGATCTGCAGCGTCACCGTGTCTTTCCCGAGATTCGTCACGGTGCCCCAGATACCCGACGCCGTGACCACCTTGTCGCCCTTCTTCAGGGCCTCTAGCAACGCCTTCTGCTGTTTCGAACGTTTTTGTTGCGGCAAAATGACCAGGAAATAGAAAATGACGAAGATCAGCGCGAACGGAATGAGAGACAGGAGCGTGCCGGAAGTGGAGCCCGAGCCCGCACCCGGGCCCCCTCCACCGAACAGCTGAGCCATTACGACCGATTGCATGACCATACACACTCCTCCTCGACAGAGTTAATCCCATCCGGCATGCCGATGCGCATCGACATCAGCCGCGTCTGTAACTGAAACATCCGATGCAGCCCGGTCGCGGGATCGGTAAAATTCGTCCCGGAACGACCGTAACGTCCCCTGCGCGATCGCTGACCGCATATGGCCCATCAGATCGGCAAAATACCAGAGATTGTGGATCGTATTCAGTCTGGACGACAGCATTTCTTTGACTTGAAAGAGGTGATGCAAGTAGGCTCGCGAGTAGCGCGCGCACACGGGACAGCCGCAGGCGGGATCGATCGGTTGCTCATCCCGAACATACCGTGCTTGCTTGATCACCACTCGCCCAAAAGTCGTGAAGAGCGACCCGGTCCGCCCATGGCGAGAGGGCACCACGCAATCGAATAGATCGATCCCACGCGCTGCGCCTTCGATGAGATCCTCCGGCATCCCTACCCCCATCAAATACCGCGGCTTCGAAGCCGGCAACTCCGGGACGGTCATATCCAACATGGCATGCATTTCTACCTTCGACTCTCCCACAGAAAGCCCACCGATCGCATAACCCTCGAAACCAAGCCCGATAAGGTCTCGCGCCGAGGATACGCGGAGATCCACATCGAGGCCGCCTTGCACGATCCCAAAGAGGGCTTGATCCGTGCGACGCCGACTGGCTTGACAACGTTGTGCCCAGAGAGTGGTCCGTCGCACGGCATCGCGCACGACCTCTCTCTCAGCCGGCAAAGCCACGCAGTGATCGAACGGCATCATAATATCGGCCCCCAACGCTTCTTGAATTTCGACGGCGGTCTCCGGTGTAATGAAATGTGTGGACCCATCGAGATGCGACTGAAAGCTCACGCCCTCGTCGGTCACCTTACACAATTTAGCCAGACTGAAAATCTGAAATCCGCCGCTGTCCGTCAAGATGGCTCCGGGCCACCCGGTGAACCGATGCAATCCTCCCATCTCAGCCACAACCTTATGCCCAGGCCGTAGATAGAGGTGGTACGCGTTGTTCAGCATAAGACGAAAGCCGAGTTGCTCGAGGTCAACAGGATCGATCCCCTTTACCGGTCCCAACGTGCCGACCGGCATGAAGGCCGGGGTGTCGATTTCGCCATGGGCCGTGCTGAGTCGCCCCAGCCGCGCGCGCGTCTCACGGTTCTCCTGCTGAACTGAAAAGTCCACAGTCCCCCTTGCCGTCTACATCTGCTCCGGTGCGGAAATCCCGAGCACGCCGAGCCCATTCTTCAAGACCTGCTGGATTCCTCGCATCAGCGCCAATCTCGCCGCAGTCTGTTCCTGGGACAGCCCCTCTTTCTGTAGCACCTCGTCCGAGGCCAATCCCTCCGGCGCGATCGCCGATAGATCCCGATCCGCAGCGGGAGGCAGAATCCGGTGCTTGTTATAAAACGTATGCAGCAGCCCGGCCAATTGCTGGAGATAGTAGGTCATCCGGTGAGGCTCGTAGGCCATTGCACTGCCTTGCAGGACCGAGGGATAGGCAGAGAGCTTGCGAATCAATCCCAATTCATCCGGGTCCGTCAACACCGTCAAGTCCGTCTCGCTCGGCAGGGGACAAGCGATTCCTCGCGTAGCCGCGACGCGCCGCAGGCTGGCGATCCTGGCATGGGCATACTGCACGTAGTACACAGGGTTATCGGATGACCGCTGCTTGGCCAGCTCCAAATCAAAATCCAGGTGCGATTTGGAATCGCGCATCAAAAAAAAGAATTTGGCCGCATCCGCTCCGACTTCATCGATGACTTCCCGCATCGTGATGAACTCGCCCGCCCGCTTCGACATTTCCACTTTTTTCCCGCCGCGCAACAAATTCACCATCTGGACCAGCACGACCTGGAGGCGATCTTTCGGATGCCCATAGGCCTGCACCACCGCTTGCATGCGAGGAATATAGCCATGGTGATCCGCGCCCCAGACATCGATGAGGAGATCGTATCCACGCCGCAGCTTATCCTGGTGGTAGGCGATATCGGACGCGAGATAGGTGTACTCGCCGTCCTGTTTCTGCACGACGCGATCCTTCTCGTCCCCAAATGCCGAAGATCGGAACCACCAGGCGCCCTCCTGCTCGAATAGGAACTGTTGCGCCTTCAGTTCATCCAAGGCCCGTCGGACGGCCCCTGAATTCACGAGAGAGGCTTCGCTGAACCACGATTCAAACTCGATGCCGAAGGACTTCAGATCCTCACGAACCAGGCTCAGCAGTTCCTGGTAGGCAAACGCTAGACAGCCTTCCTCCACCTCTGTGGCCGCTCGCCCGGCCAGCTCAGGCCCCAGCTGTTGTTTCACTCGCTCGGCCACGGCCGTGATGTAGGCTCCGTGATATCCCTCTGCCGGAAATTCGACCAGGTGGTTCGACAACTCCTCATATCGCGCGTAGACGGAGGCCCCCAACAACTGCATCTGCCGACCGGCATCGTTGATATAGTATTCGCTCACGACGTCATACCCGACTGCCTTGAGCATATTCGCGACGGCTTGCCCAACCGCCGCGCCACGCCCATGTCCCACATGCAACGGGCCGGTCGGATTCGCACTGACATACTCCACTAACACTCGACGCCGCTTTCCCAGCTCGGCCCGCCCATAGGCTGATCCCTCCAACTCGATTTCTCTGAGCACCTCTTGCCAGATGGCTGGCTTGACCGTGAGGTTGAGGAACCCCGGCCGGACGATCTCAACTCGGTCGAAGAGTTGCTCGCGCTGAGAAAGGTTGTCGATGATAATTTGGGCAATGTCGTGGGGCGCACGTTGCTCAGACACCGCAAGAGACATGGCGACCGTCGAAGCTAAGTCTCCCCATTCAGGCCGTTTGGGAGTATCCAGACTCACCTGAGGCCACGCTTCCGTCTTCAGTTGGCCTTTCTTTCTGGCGACATTGAGCGCCCCAATGAGCGCATTGGTGACCTTTTCCTGGACGACCCCGCTGGACAAGAAAAAAACTCCTAAGTCCTTAGCAATGAAAGGGAAAACAAACTGGACACTCTAGCATACGTGATGGTCAGTGACAAGGCAGTCGGATGGGATTCTCTGCCAGACCGCCGCCGTCTTGACGTGTGTAAGCCCGCATGATTCATGAGCGCTTCTGCTGCAATCACGGATTCGGAAGTTGGAATCCAATACGGTACTCTCTCTTCGCGCCACGATCATCCAAAGGGCTCTCGACTTCGCAAGCGTGGGGGCGACGCACCTGAAAGCGGTGGCCCGGCGTCCAGGCAGGCGGGCTCGCCGTTCGGTCGGTCAACATACTGTGTCAAGTATGCCTCCCTCCCTCACGGCTCCGCGCGCCTGTCTCACGTGGCGACTGCGTGATTTCGCGACGAACCGTCATGATTCATGCGGGCTAGACACAGCGCCACAAGATGCTCCTGCGACACATCGAGACAAGGTTTCTCTTCGCATCGGCTGACATCTCCCCATGAACGGCAGAGGCAGGGTGCGCCCTGCACCACGGTAACGTGGGCACCACGGGGAGCCCAGCGAGCCGGATCGGTCGGTCCAAATATCGCAACCGTGCGCACCCCCATCAGCCCCGCCACATGTGTGACTCCTGAGTCCTGCCCGACAAAGAGTCGTGCCCGAGCAAGCACCCCGGCGACGGTACACACATCAAGATCCTTCAGGACGATCGGGGGCGTCACACATGACTGGAGAAGACGCTCGACCGGCTCCCGGTCTGCAGGTCCTTCTAGAATCACCGGAGTCGCCCCGGAAATCTGAAATGCGATAACCACAGCTGCAAGTGTCTTCGGTGCCACACACTTATGGGTACTCCCACTCCCCGGATGGATGACGGCAAAAGGCCGGCCGTTTGCGAGATCGGCCCCTTCCAGACAGGCTTGTCCGAGACGGTGGAGCGGTTCTGTCACCGTCAACAGGACATCTCCTCCCTCGTGAACCGGCGCCTCATTGATCGCTTCAAGAAACCGGTCACATTGATGTGTCGACCGAATCATGGTCGAAAACGGAGACCGCACAATAATCTCTCGGACACCAGCTGCCTTGAGTGTCTCGTTTAATTTCCCATCGAGATCCTGCGTCCAGCCAATGGCAAGCTCGCAGCCCTCCAGCCATGCCTGTACCTGACCCGTGACCGAGTCCGCCCCGGCGAACAAGTCTGTGCAGCCACGCCCCTGCACAGAGGTCCATGCATCGATGATGCGGCACGCGAGGAGCAGCCTCGCGATCTGGTCCTCAGCACAGAGCACCAGCTGATGGTTGGGGAAATGGGTCCGTAGCCGAACAATGGCGGGAACTGCCAAGAGCACATCGCCAAGGCCGCCGGGATGGATCATCACGACCGTCCTTCTTACAGTATACATTAGGCCTGTCCTGGTGGAGGGTCCCGAGCCAGCAGGGACCGCGCTGCCTCAAGATCCGCCGGTGTGTTCACATTGTGAAAAGAGCGCCCGGAGGGGTCGATGGTGAGCAGATCCGCCTCAGTAATATACTCTACCCGAAGCGACGCATGAGATACCAACTCTTGGATCTTGAGGTGTCGTGCCTGAATCATCTGTTCCAAGATGGGCAGGCATCGTTTGCCATATAACGCATGCATCGGATGTAGCCGGGCCGCGAGTTTCGCCATCACAATATCTGACGTGGCTCTTCGACTCGTGAACTGAGCAATGACCGCCTGATCCAGAAACGGCATGTCGCATGCCACCACGAATATCCAGGGTGTCGCTGCCTGCATGAGCCCCGTGTACAACCCTCCGAGACTGCCGCATTCAGGCACCAAGTCTCTCGCAACTTTGACATCGACACCGAGCGGAGGGCTGTTCTGCGCAATGACGATCAGCACTTCCTGAAAAACTGAGCGAAGCACACCGAGCCCTCGTTCGAGGAGCGTCTCTTCCCCTACAACGAGATACCGTTTGTCTTCGCCCATTCTTCGGCTTTTTCCTCCGGCGAGAAGGACGCCGGTCACCTCGATCTCCATTATGTCTGCCCTCAATGAGGCGGCCAAAAAGAAAGAGGGGGTGGGTCACCCCACCCCCTCTTGATGCGTCAGATTCTCTCAGTTCAGACGAACGTTAGAGGGCCTTTCCCTTCCGCTTGTTCGATCGTCTGGTCAACACCCAACCTTCCAGAAGAACCACACCAACTGCAATTACAATTGGATAGATATAGGCCTCGCGAGGTGTCGGAGGCTCCAGAAATGTATAGTAGAAGGCCGAGACGGCCATCTTCCGTCCTGCGTCGCCATTGTGGCCATCCCAGGCAAAGAACACAGTGGGAATGTATTGGCCCATTTCAAAGAAGGTGTCTTCGTCGTAATCTTGATCTTTCTTGTTGCCCATGGGCCGCTGAATGATCACCGTCCATCGGCCATTCTTCCACTCGGAAAAAAGTAATTTGCTGCTCTCTTCGTAGTTGTCCCGTTGTTCAAAATCCTTATCCCATCCAGTACCCTTGAAGGCACGAAGTGAACCATCAGCTTCCCATTTCATAATGTCGACCGGGAACTGTTCGTTACTGCCGAACAGATACCGCGGCTTAATCGGTGCGGGAAGCTCTTTCCACTTCACGGCAGTTTCCATGGCAACAGCATCGTTATAGACGGTGTAGTTATTCTGATGCATGGCAATGGAGCCCTCTTCACCGGTCTTGGGATCTTGTTCCTTGACATCGATATTGACTGAGGTCGGAGGCCAGGGTAACTTCCCTTCGGCGACGCTCTTCGTGCGGTCATCCCACTGAAACATAAACGCGATGTGCGTATCGTTGTAAACCGACTTCATCCACATATCGTCGATCCGATTCACGAAGTTTCGTGGCTTATGGGTGATCTGACCGCCCATCGCGATAATCCGCCTGGCTCGTTTTGTCCACATTTCGTTCTCTGGATCTGCCGAGATCTCTCCCTCAACCACTCCTGAGGACAACACAAAGTTGACCTTTGGCTTGTCTGTCAATAGATCGATCGAGAGGGGCGTCCCATCTGCTTCACGCTCACAGAGTGAGTTCACAAAGTTGGCAATGTGCCAACGCTCTTCAACAGTAGTATTGTCCGCGAACGAAGGCATCGGAGTGCCGTTGACTCCGGTCGAGAAGGTCCGGAAGATGTTTTTGACGTTATAGGGATCTTGCCGGCTGCCTCTGAAATTCCAACACTTGTGCCAGTTAGCCGGTTGTATGGAAAAACCCCAATCGTCTTTTAGATTGAAGGCATTGCCGTCGCCACGTCCATCAGCACCGTGACACTCGACACACTTCTTCTCGACAACGAGCTCAGCTCCTTTTTTTAGACTCTCCTCCGTCGGAGCAATCGGCTTCAGGTCGCCCATCTGCAAGATGGTTTGGCTTTCTGACTTCTGGTCCGTAAATTTTCGATCTTTCACCAGCTGGGTGGTGACGAATGACAACACTTGGAGCCGTTGCTCTTCCGTCAGAATGCCTTCCCAGGATGGCATGGCGGAACCTGGCAAACCGTGGGTCACAGTCTCAAACAGATCGTTTTGACCAGGGACTGGCTTCTTGGCATCGAACAACGGCAGTTCACCGCTGGCCGTGTGCCGAATCTTGAACGTTCCTTGGTTGAAATTACGGGGGCGCGGCCAGAGACGATCGGCGCCAGGCCCATCGCCCGCGCCATCGACCCCGTGACACCAGACACACTTGGTGAAGTAGACCCGCTTTCCTGCTTCGATCATGTCTGCTGAAGGCTCAGGCGCCAAAGCCCCTGTCTTGAACCCCGCAGGAAGAGTATCTGCGGCAGAGGTTACGCCCCCAGTGATTCCGGAGACCAGGATAACTCCGAAGGCAGTCGTGAGGAGTGCTCCCGCCTTCAGCCTTAACGAATTCTTCATCGCTTCCCTCATGTCATAAATCCAGGTTGGTTATACATTCGCTTGAACGACTAGTCCCAGGTCCGTGGGTAATACCCCGTGTGCCAATATTCAAACAAGACGACTTTCCAGATTTCATCCACAGTCAGATGCTGTTCCCATGGTGGCATCACAGAGGCCCAGGGAAATCCTTCGTTCGGTAGGCCGATCCCACCCTTTGACACACGCCAGAAAATGAAAGTTTCTTGTAACTGCGCAATCGTACCCGGATCGGTAAAGTTCGCCGGGATTGGATTGAATGCGAAGGCATGGAGACCGCGGCCGTTCAGATTATCGCCATGGCAGAAGTGGCAATTTTGATAGAAAATCTCTCCGCCCTCACGCACATACTTGAGATACCCTTGTGCATCCTTATCCCAGGGGTTGGCGTTCGGCTTCATTAAGCGGCCCATGCCCTGCTCCACAATATTGGAGTTGCTATACTCCTGATCGTATTTCCCCTCAGGATTGACCCGATAAGGGTTCTGTGTGGTCTGCAATGTATAGGTTTTCCCATGCACCTTGGTGCTGGCCGGTGGGGCAGGATGCACTGTCCGCAACTCGATCGGCTCTTCGGATTTCGGGACCATGGCGTTGTATGAGAAGCCGCCGATCAAGATTGGCAGAATAACCAGATAGGCATAACGTAATATCCTGTTACCCCCAGTCTTGGCATCCAAGACGTTCATGATCGGTTGTTTGAACTTATTCCAATCTTCTTCGTTCGCCGACACCCACATAAAGATGGCCACGAGAGAGACTGTTCCATACATGGCACGGACGCTGAACGGAATCGGTGGATAGATGCGAAACTTCAAATAGAGGAGAATGAATGCCCAGAAAAGAATTCCCTGCCAAAACCGTGGGAATGCCATTCCCATGGCACCCATCATATAGCTGATCCCTGTAAAACCCGCCACGAACAGCGTGAGTTCTAAGATTACTTGGACCGGCATGTACCCTTCGATCAGGCGCACGGTATTCGACGGAACGATACCCACGATCATTCCGGCAAGCAGGAGTATTCCAGCTGCTCCTATAAGTGCCGCGACTGACATTAATGCTTTCATCGGTGAACTCCGTTTACTCGATAAAAGAGAGAGAGTTAGCCAAGATCACGAAATCTTCGGTGGCGGCGAACCCGCCTTCACCTGCGAAAGATAATCGACAATCTTTTTAATAGCACCCGCGCTCAATTTTTGGCCAAATATTTTTGGCATGGTATTGTCCGGGAACGGTTTCACCACGTAGGCGCTGGGCGAAACAATTGACTCCATGATGTAGTCTGGAACGGTCTTTGCCGATCCCTTGTAATCTTTATCCTTCATGCGAAGCAAGGCATTCGTGCCCTCTTCAAGCGCAGGACCAATCGTCCCTTTCGCTCCTGGAATACCGGGGATCGTATGGCAGGCCACGCACGTCGCCTTTTGAAAAATCACATCTACCGTCTCAGTTCCATCTGCCATTAACGCACTAGCCACACCTGTCGCTTCTTCCTGCTGTTTGGGCCGATCTGCCTCAGGAATGAACTTCTCATATGATTTGATAATCTCTTCGTATGTCGGAGCATCAACCCCCTCACGAACATACAACCAGGTGTCTACGGCCGCCAATTCTGGAAGACTCAAAGAGATCGGTGGCTTGTGAATGGCCGGCATTGGGCTTTCTTTATCGTTCGTTCCCTTTACGCCGTAGCCAACAACAACATAACAGCTCGGGCAGGCGTGGGATTCTGCAATATATTCTTGGCCATTTTCAGCAGTCCCCGAGCCAGGGAATGCCTCTTTTTCGGCAAAGATTCTACCAGCCGGCTTGCCCCTGCTATATTTTGGATCCTCTAATCGCTCCTTGCCTGCTCGCCCTGGAAGACC
>Ga0097621_100002434_pt1 | contig 12741 bp, 8 predicted proteins | sample KBSMisM72_FD_73165 | JGI IMG/M metagenome (GOLD analysis project Ga0097621, IMG submission 73165) | Miscanthus rhizosphere microbial communities from Kellogg Biological Station, Michigan, USA - KBS Miscanthus M7-2 (version 2) (version 2) | ecosystem: Host-associated > Plants > Roots >... | reverse complement strand
GAGGAAGCGGTGGCGCTGCCCTTCATTCTTCTGGCGTGGACGTGGATCACGCGCGGGACGCGGCCGGCGTGGACGGCGATCGCGGCGGCCGTCGCTCCATTGGCGCTCTACCTCGTTCTGCGCAGTTTGACACCGGCCATGACCCCCGGCACCGCGCCGGCCTTCTACCGCTTCACGATGGATCCGATCAGCGTGATCAGGAACATCGGCGAATACCTCGATCGCTCCGCGACATTGACCGTCGTCGGCGTGCTGCTCGGCATGCTCGTCTACCGGACGCGGCCGCAGGTCACGGCGGACGATCGCCGCGTGCTCGGGATGATGGCGGTCTGGTGGGCCGGCATGTTCGCGATCACGATCTGGCTGCCCGTGCGTTCCAGCTTGTATGCGGTCTGTCCGTCGATCGCTGCCGCGGTGGCCGGCGCGCTGCTGATCGAGCGGATGCGCGCGGCGACGGTGCGCCCGCGGCTGCCGTTCGAGCCGATCCTCGCCGTGCTGTTGCTCTGCACGATCCCGATCTACCAGATGCGCGACGGCCTGCGGGCCGAGGCGGCCCGCGTCTCGCAGCGGACCCTCGACGCCATCGAGCACGATCTTCCGGCGCTGCCGCCAACCGGCGTCGTCGTGCTGCACGAGGATCCGGACTTCCCGGTGTTCCGGGAAGCGTTCGGTGGGCTGGCCTCCGAGGCGCTGCGCACGCGCTTCGGCCGCGAATGGGACGCGCGGATTGAGGACGGCGCCGCGCCGCTGCGGGACCCGTCCGGGCACGGTGGCGTCATCGCCGAATACTGGATTCGCCACGGGACGCTGACCCGCGTACCCAGCCCCTAGCCCCCAGCCCCCGGTCTAAACTAGAACCATGACGTCACGAACGAAGGGGTTGGGCGTGGGGCTGCTCCTGTGCGCCGCGGCGGGATTCGTTCGCGCCCAGGAGGCTCGCGTGCCCGATACGCAGACACTGCAGCGGATGACCAGCCGGTTCGCGCCCACCGATCTGGCCGCGGATCTCTCGAAGCTGTCGGACGCCGACCGCCGGGTGCTGGCGAAGCTGGTGGAGGCGTCCAAGATCATCGACGGCCTCTTCCTGCGCCAGGCGTGGGCGGGCAACGACGCGATGCTGGCGGATCTGGCGCGCGATCAGTCGCCTGAAGGCCGCGCACGCCTGCACTACTTCCTGATCAACAAGGGACCGTGGTCGCGCCTCGATCACAACGCGGTCTTCGTGCCGGGCGCGCCGGCCAAGCCCGATGGCGCCAACTACTATCCGGAGGGCGCCTCGAAGGCCGACCTCGAGCGCTGGATCCAGTCGCTGCCCGAGGCCGAGCGCGCGCGCGCGACCGGTTTCTTCACGGTCATCCGGCGCTCGGGCAATTCGTTCACGCTGGTGCCGTACAACGTCGAGTACCAGGGCGAGCTGGCGCGCGCCGCCGGCTTCCTGCGCGAGGCGGCGCAGCTGACGAAGGAGCCGACGCTCAAGGCGTTCCTGACCAAGCGCGCCGACGCGTTCCTGTCCAACGACTACTACGAAAGCGACGTCGCGTGGATGGAGCTTGAAGGCGCGATCGAACCGACGATCGGCCCGTACGAAGTGTACGAAGACGAGCTGTTCAACTACAAGGCCGGCTTCGAGGCCTACGTCACGGTGCAGGATGCGGCCGAGACCGCGAAGCTCCAGAAGCTCGCCGCCGAGCTGCAGGACATCGAGGACCATCTGCCGATCGATCCCAGGCAGCGCAATCCCAAGCTGGGCGCGCTGGCGCCGATCACCGTGGTCAACGAGATCTACGCCGCGGGCGACGGGAATCGCGGCGTCCAGACCGCGGCGTTCAACCTGCCGAACGACGAGCGCGTCGTGCGCGAAAAGGGCACCAAGCGCGTGATGCTGAAGAACGTCCAGGATGCGAAGTTCGCCAAGACGCTGCTGCCGATCTCGAAGATCGTGCTGCCGCCTGCCGATCAGGGCTCCCTCTCGTTCGACGCCTTCTTCACCCACATCGTCGTGCACGAGCTGATGCACGGCCTCGGGCCGCATAGTCTCAGTATCAACGGCCGGAAGACCACCGTGCGGCAGGAGTTGAAGGAGACCTACAGCGCCCTCGAGGAGGCGAAGGCCGACATCTCCGGGCTGTTCGCGATCCAGCACATGATCGACAAAGGCGCGATGCCGAAGGCGCTGGAGCAGTCGCTCTACACGACGTATCTCGCCTCCGCATTCCGTTCCATCCGCTTCGGCGTGAACGAAGCGCACGGAAAGGGCATCGCGATCCAGTTGAACTACCTGCTGGATCAGCGCGGCTTCGTGATCAACGGCGACGGCACGTTCGCGGTGAACAAGGATCGGGTGAAGGAAGGGGTCGCCGGCCTGACGCGCGACATCATGACCATTCAGGCCGAAGGCAACTACGCCGCGGCCAAGGCGCTCGGCGAGAAGATGGGCGTCGTGCGTCCCGAGGTGCAGAAGGCGCTCGACCGGCTGCAGTCGATTCCCGTGGACATCGAGCCGCAGTTCGTCACTGCCAACGAGCTCACGAAGCAGGCACGGTAGACGCCGTGAGCGATTCGCGCCTGCTGCTGCGAGCCGCCATCGGCGCGTATGTCGTCAGCTTCTTCCTGGTCGCGATCGGCGGGCCACGGACGACGGGCTACGGCTGCGCCATTGCGGCGCTAATGGGCCCGTTCATCGCGATCGATGCGCCTTCCGACACCGGCGAGTTCTTCGACGGGAATCCGCTGGGATACCCGGCGCTATTTGTCAGCGGGCTCGTCAACATCGCGTTCCCACTCGCTCTGCTTTTCAGGCTCACTCGACACCGTCGCGCATTCGTCGCCGCGAGGATCGCGGTACTCCTGATGATTCCATTCTCGTGGCTGGTCTTCGTCCTGCTGCCCGTGCTGCCGCGGGAGGGACACGTCCTCTGGGTGGGTGGGATGGTGCTGGCGCTGTTCTCCGACGAGATTGCGGCCCGACGCCGCACGACGACCACCGTCGCGTCAGGCAGGCCTGAAGGCCTGCACTACTAGCGCCTACCGCATCTTGGCGAGCGCCGCGATCAAGGTCTGTCGGGCCGCTTCGCCGGCGGGCGTCGGCGCGGTCTCCATCGAGAGCGCGGCGTGCAGGCTGCGCATCACCTGCTTCGCATTCTCGACGACCGCGAATCGGCGAGGGTCGACCTGCGGTCCCTTCGCCCAGAGATCCTGATGCGCCGTCACCCAGTACTGGGTCCAGGCGGTCAGGGCCGCGGCGTCCGCGTCTGGTCTCCGCAGCGCCGATTGCAGCGCCAGCGCGACGCGATCGTTTTCGCCCCACGCAAACACCCCATCGTGCGACTCGAGCTTGGCGCGGACCGCGGCCAGCAGGCGCGCGTCGCTGCCCGGCGCCAGCTTCGGATTCCGCGAGAGAAACTTCAACGCGTCGGAGGTGTGTGCAACCGTGTGCATCCAGCCGTGCACGGGATCGAAGCCGCGGAGATCGCGCTCGCGCTGAAAGTAGTCGAGCATCCGGTCGAAGAACGCGTGAAACTCCGCCGGGTCCAGAAACGGCGCCGACAGGTCGGCAGCGGCGATCAGCGACAGGCACAGCGCCGAAAACGATCGCTTGAAGACCCGGTCGTCGCCAGCGCTCCCGAGCCCGTCGTCCAAGTTTTTGGTCCAGAGCTGCAGCAGGACCCGAAGATCGGCCGCCGACAGGCGGTGGTCGCGAAGGATCCAGCGCTCCGCCGCGCTATAGGCGACGTCGTCGCGCAGAGCCGGATCGTTCGATGCAAGGAGGGGATTCATGTCGACCAGCACGTCGACCGCCGTACGACCGCTCGGGACGACGAAGCCGCCCGTGGCGAGGGCGATCCAGTCGGCTCTGGCGGGCGCAGTCTGCTGTCCGGCCACCGGGGTCAGGGTCGCGAACAGAACGGCCGAGAGGGCGAAAATTGTCATTGCGCGATTATCAATGGCACATAGAACAGATGAGCTATAAATCTGATAGGCTCGTCTGAGTCGAGTTTTCCGAGACGCGCCGCCCCATGCCCTGCCCGAACGAACGCTCCCCCAGCGTCTTGTCGGGGGACGTCGCATTTCATTCCGGGTGTTGTGGCACCACTGCTCCGATTATTGCTCGTAGAAGACTCGCCCGCCGACGAGGCGCTCGTGGTGCGCGCGCTGACGCACGGCGGCTACGAGGTCATCCACGAGTGCCCGCGCGATCCGATCGCGCTGAACGAGGCGCTGGACCATCAGTCGTGGGACATCGCGATCGCCGACTACACCATGACCGCATTCCCGGCCCGGGCGATCGTCGATCTGGTGCGCCAGCGCGACGCCGACCTGCCGCTCGTCTTCGTCTCTGACACCAGCGGCGCGGCGGCCGCGGTCGCGGCGATGCGCATGGGTGCACGCGACTACATCCTGAAGAACCAGCTGGAGCGGCTGGCGCCCGCGGTCGAGCGCGAGCTCGGCGAGGCCGGCGCGCGCCGCGAGCGGCGACGCGTCGAGCAGCGCCTCGCATACCTGGCCTATCACGACGCGCTGACCGACCTGCCGAACCGGCTGCTCCTGCAGGATCGCCTGGCGCAGGCGCTGCGGGTCGCGACGCGCGCCAACGCCACGCTCGCGCTCCTGCTGCTGGATCTCAACGGCTTCAAGGAGATCAACGACACGATGGGCCATCACGCCGGCGATCGGATCCTGCAGTGCGTAGCCTCGCGCGTGCGCGGCATGCTGCGAGACGCCGACACCGTGGCGCGGCTCGGCGGCGACGAGTTCGCGGTCGTGCTGCCGGCAACCGACGTCGACGGCGCTCTGCTGGCGGCCCAGAAGGTGCTGCACGAAATCGAGCAGCCGTGCGTGATCGATCATCGCGCCCTCAGCGTGCGCGCCAGTCTCGGCATTGCCTGCTTCCCCGAGCACGCCCGCGCCGCGGCCACGCTGCTCGAGCGGGCCGACGTCGCCATGTACGTCGCCAAGAGCGACGGCGTGGGGATCGCCGTGTACGCGCCGGATCACGATCATCATGCGCACCGGCGCCTGACGCTGGTGGCGGAGCTCCGGAACGGGCTCAGCGAGAACCGGTTCAGCGTCGAATATCAGCCGATCGTGCAGCTGTCCACCAACGTGGTGACCGGAGTGGAAGCGCTGGTGCGCTGGAATCATCCGCAGCACGGGCGCGTGATGCCGAGCGACTTCATTCACCTCGCCGAGCAGACCGGCCTGATCAATCCGCTCACGACCATCGTCCTGGAAACGGCGATTCGCGAATGGAGTCAGCCGCCGATGCATCCGCCGTTGACCGTCGCCATCAACCTCTCGCCGCGGACGCTGCAGGATCCGAGCCTGCCGCGCCGGATCTCCGACATGCTCGCCGTCTACAGCGCGGCGCCCGAGTCGCTGGCGCTCGAGATCACCGAGAACATCCTGATGGCGGATCCCGCGCGCTCGATGGAAAGCCTCAATCGACTGCACGACATGGGCGTGCGGATCACCATCGACGACTTCGGCAGCGGCTACTCGTCGCTGAGCTACCTGCGCCGTCTCCCCATCGACGAGCTGAAGATCGATCGCTCGTTCATCGCCGGCCTGCTCACCGGCACCGACGATGTGCTCGTGCGCTCGACCATCGATCTGGCCCACAACCTCGGTCTGCGGGTCGTCGCCGAAGGGGTCGAGAGCAACGACGTCCAGGCGCGGTTGACCGCGCTCGGCTGCGACGCCGCCCAGGGCACCTTCATCCGTCCGCCGGCCTCGGCCGCCGAACTTCGCGCCTGGATCGGTGTCGGAGCGTAGCGACCAGCCCGTCCTCAAGCTGATCTATAGAAGTCATATCGAGACAATCCTTTACAAGGACGGCCGGGCGGGTCGCCCGTCGTATACTTTCGAAGTTTCCCATCAAGGATCGCCATTTCTTATGCCATCACTGTTTGTGGGTCACCCGTGTAAAAGATCGGTGACGACCGTGCTCCTTTTCATCGGGCTGGCAGCCTCCGGTTGTTCCAAGGCCAACAGCGCGCAGGCTCGCGGCCGCGACGACACGGCCAAGCCCGTGAAGGTCGAAGCAGTGGGCGAGCAGACCGTGACCCGTTCGATCGAAGTGATCGCAACGCTGGCCGCGGTCGACGAGGTGACGGTCTCGTCCGAGGCCGACGGGGTCGTCAGCCGCATCCTGCACGATCTCGGCGACCGGGTGCGCGCGGGCGACATCCTGGTGGAGCTCGATCGCGAAAAAGCCCAGTACAACCTCGAGCAGCAGCGCGCCGCGCTGGCCCGCACGCTCGCGCAGTACGGCGCGCCGGACCCGCAGCATCTGCCCCCGGCCGAGAAGACGCCGGACGTGCAGAAGGCGAACGCCGATCTCGCGCAGGCGAAGCAGTCCTACGACCGGGCCAGCCAGCTGTTCAAGCGCACGCTCGTGCCGCAACAGACGCTCGACGACGCGGCGACCGCGCTGCAGTCGAAGCAGGCGAGCTACGACTCGTCGCTGCAGAACGCGAAGAACCTGCAGGCGAGCATCGCCGCCGCCGACGCGGCGATGAAGCTCGCCGACCGCCAGCTGCGCGACACCTACATCCGCGCGCCGTTCGACGGCTACGTGCAGCGCCGCTTCGTGAACCTGGGACAGCTCGTGAAGGGCTCGGGCACGCCGGTGCCGGTGATGAGCGTCGTCCGGATCGATCCGCTCCGGGTGACGGGTGAGATTCCCGAGAAGATGGTGCCGTGGATCGCCGTGGGACAGCCGGTCGAAGTGCACGTCGACGCCTATCCCGACAAAGTCATTGCCGGAAAGATGTCGCGCATCAGCCCGGCGGTGAACAGCGCCACGCGCGCGTTCCCCTTCGAGGCGCTCGTGCCCAACGACGGGGCGCTGCTCAAGCCCGGCACATTCGCCCGGCTCAGCGTCCGCACCAACAAGGCCGATCGGGTGCTGACGCTGCCCTACGCGGCGCTGCAGTACCGCTACGGCGTCAATCGCGTGTTCGTGGTTGCCGGGGACAAGCTCGTGGCGAAGGAGCTGAAGGTGGGTGAGCGGCTCGGCGATCGCATCGAGATCGTCAGCGGCGTCGGCGCCGGCGAACCGGTCGCGATGACCGACGTGGACAAGCTGGTCGACGGCATGAAGGTCAGCGCCGGCGGCGCGAAGAAAGCGGAATAGCATGCTCTCAGAAATCTGCGTCCGTCGGCCGGTCTTCGCCACGATGCTGGTGATGTCGCTGGTCGTGCTCGGGATCTTCTCGTTCCGCGATCTCGGCGTCGACCTGTTCCCGCGCGCCGATCCGGCGACCGTGAACGTCGCATTGGCGCTCCCGGGCGCGAGCCCCGACGAAATCTCCTCGTCGGTGATCGAGCCGATGGAAGAGGCGATCAGCGGCGTTTCCGGAATCGACGAGCTGTCGGCGCGAATCAACGAGGGCGGCGGCACGATCACCGTGCGTTTCGTCCTCGAGCGCAACCTGAACGACGCCGCCAACGACGTGCGCGAGAAGGTGGCCGCGGCGATCAAGATGGTGCCGCCCGAGCTCCTGCCGCCGGTCATCACCAAGGTCGATCCCGACGCCGATCCGGTCATCTCGCTGATGGTCTCGTCCGACGCGATGAGCCTCCGGACGCTGACCGAGATCGCCGACAAGCAGGTCTCCCGCCAGATCCAGACGGTCAACGGCGTCGGCCAGATCACCATCGCCGGCACCCGCGCCCGCGAGATCCACATCGTCGTCGACGTCGAGAAGCTGAACTCCTACGGGCTGTCGATCGCGCAGGTCCGCGACGCGGTTGTCGCCGAGAACGTGGAGATCCCCGGCGGCGCCGTCGAACAGGGCAAGGGCCAGCTGCTGCTCCGCACGCTCGGCCGCATCGACGCCAGCCGCGACTTCAACGACATCGTCGTCGCGACGATGAACGGCACGCCGATTCGCGTCTCGGACGTCGGCTACGCCGAAGACGGGTCCGAGCGGCCGACCTCGTCGGTCTGGTACGGCGACAAGCCGGCGGTGCAGCTCGACATCCGGCGCGCCATGGGCGAGAACACGGTCGCGGTCATCGAAGGCGTCCGCGGCCGGCTGCCGTCGATCATCCGGTCGCTGCCCAAGTCGGTCACGCTGACCATGGTCCGCGACGACTCCAAGTTCATCTACGCGTCGATCTCGTCGCTCGAGGAGCACCTCATCTTCGGCAGCCTGTTCGCCGCCGTCGTGGTGATGTTCTTCATCCGCAACCTGCGCGCGGTGCTGATCTCGGCGCTGGCCATCCCGGCCTCGATCATCTCGACGTTCACGTTGATGGACCTGATGGGGTTCACGCTGAACAACATGACCCTGCTCGGCATCACCCTCGCCGTCGGCATCGTCATCGACGACGCGATCGTCGTGCTGGAGAACATCTTCCGCTACATCGAGGAAAAGAACTGCACGCCGTTCGACGCGGCGATTCAGGGTACGCGCGAAGTCGCGCTCGCGGTCATGGCGACGACGCTGTCGCTGGTGGTGATCTTCCTGCCGATCGCCTTCATGAACGGCTACGCCAAGCGGTTCATCAACCCGTTCGGCTGGACGATGGCGTTCTCGATCATGGTGTCGATGCTGGTCAGCTTCACGCTGACGCCGATGCTGAGCTCGCGCATCCTCAAGCTGTCGGACGCGGTGGCGGACCACAAGAGCAAGGAGGAAGGCTTCTTCCACTGGCTCGACACGACCTACGAGCGCCAGGTCAACTGGGCGCTCGATCACGCCGGCGTGATCATCGGGCTGTCGGTGGTGGCGTTCCTGATGACGTTCCCGCTCAACAAGATGGTCGGCCGCGAGTTCGCGCCCGACGAAGACCTGGGCGAGTGGACCATCCACATGGACGCGCCGGAAGGCACCTCGATCGACGGCAGCCAGGAAATGGCGTTCAAGCTGCTCAAGGAGATCCAGGGGATTCCCGGCATCGCCGACATCGAGCCGATCGTGAATCCGGGCGGCAGCGGCGTGACCGGCGGCGGCGGCGGGAGCAACGTCACGCACGTCCATTTCAACGTGCAGGCGGTTCCGGTCGAGGACCGCAAGCAGACGCAGGCGCAGCTGATCGCCGAGATGCGGCGCCGCCTGCTGAAATTCCCGGCCTATCGCCCGAGCATCACCGCGCGCAACGCGCTCGGCAGCGGCGAAGGCGCCGGCGGCTATGCGATCTCGCTGAACATCCTCGGTCCCGACCTGCCGCAGCTGTCCGAGTACTCGCTGAAGACGCTGGCGGCCGCGCAGAACACGCCGAGCCTCGCCGAGCCCAAGCTGAGCCTGAGCGTGTCGAATCCCGAAATCCACGTCGCGGTCGATCGGCGGCGCGCCGCCGATCTCGGCGTCCGCATGTCGACGATCGGGAACACCCTGCGGCTGGCAGTGTCGGGCGACGATCAAATCTCGTTCTACAAGGAAGGGCAGGAGCAGTACCCGGTCAAGGTCCGCGTGCTCGAGAACCAGCGCCGCGATGCGAAGGAGATCGGCCGGCTGACGGTGCCCTCGCCGACCGGCCCGGTGCGCATCGACAACATCGCGCGGATCGAGGCGGGCCTCGGGCCGAGCGCGCTCCAGCGATCGAACCGTCAGTTCACCGTGATGTTGAACGCCAGCGTGGCGCCGGGCCACGCGCTCGACGAGGCGTCGAGCGACATCCGCAAGCTGATGGCCAGCCTCAACCTGCCGCCGACGATGTCGTTCCGGCTCCAGGGGCAGTCGAAGATCCTCGACGAGACGACGACGAACCTGATTCTGGCCATCGGGCTGGCGATGATCTTCGTCTACATGGTGCTCGCGGCGCAGTTCGAGAGCTTCCTGCAGCCGATCGTCATCATGCTCGTGCTGCCGATCTCGGTGCCCTTCGCGCTGTTCACGCTGTGGGTCACGAACCGGACGCTGAACCTGTGGAGCGCGCTCGGCATGCTCCTGCTGCTCGGCATCGTGAAGAAGAACTCGATCCTGCAGGTGGACTACGCCAACACCCTGCGCGCCACCGGCATGCCGCTGCGCGAGGCGATCGTCCAGGCGTGCCGCACCCGTCTCCGCCCGATTCTGATGACGACCTGCGCGATCATCGCCGGTCTGATTCCGACGTCGCTGGGCCTCGGCATCGGCGGCACCGGCCGCGCGGCGATCGCCATCACCGTGATCGGCGGGCAGTCGCTGTGCCTGTTCCTGACGCTGCTGCTGGTCCCGGTCGCCTACGTGAAGTTCGACGCGCTCGAGCAAACGTCCGTGAATCGCGTCTGGCGCAATCTGCTCGGCAAGGTGAAGACACCGCGGCGGATGACTCAGGCTGAGGGAAAAGCCTGAGCCTTCGCTGTCATGGCTGATGGCTAATGGCTGATGGCATAGGGTTGATGGTAGATGGCGCTCGGCCTACGGACCGCCGCGCCAGTTCGAACTTTGACCCGTCTTGATTGCCGCCGTGATCATGGCCCTCAGCTGCCATGCCTCATCCAGTTCCCATGCGACTTCGTGTTTCGTGGTCACTGACGTGGCGATCGCGAGCTTGAGCCAGTAAATCGTTTCCCAGCTTTCCTTCCTCGCGATGGCCATCTTCGCGAGGAAATCCGGTTCGCGCCGAGCGAATTGTGGCTGCATTTGTTGGATGATGCCCGAAAAGGTGGCAGAATCCGGCTGCGTTTAACCATTGGCCATTGCACCATTTGCCATCAGCCATAAGCCATCAGCCATGACGAGAGTCACTCTAGCCGTCGCCGTCGTCCTCGCAGCCGTGGTCGGCGTGCAATCGCAAACCGGCGATCCGATGCTGGCGCGTATCCGCGCTGAGGGTCTGGAGCACTCGCAGGTCGTACCCGTCTTCGACATGCTGACCGTCAACATCGGCCCTCGCCTGACCGCGTCGCCCGCGCACAAGCGCGCCGCGGAGTGGGCCCGCGAGCGGCTCGCGTCGTACGGCCTCGACAACGCGCGCCTGGAGCCGTGGGCGTTCGGGCGCGGGTGGACGCTCGAGAAGCTGACCATCGAGATGGTCGAGCCCCGGTATCTGCCGCTGCTCGGCTACGCCGACGGCTGGTCGGCGTCGACGAGCGGTGAGATCGTGGGCGCACCGGCCTTCATCGGCAGCAAGACGGCGCCCGAGGAACTCACCGCGGTCGCGCCGCGACTGAAGGGCGCCATCGTCATGACGCAGCCGAACCTGACCAACTTCGTGCGCAAGGATCGGCCGCAGCCGAGCGACCCGGACTACGTGCCGATGTCGGCCGCGTATGCGACCTCGGCCGGGCGGGGCCGCGGACCGGCGCCGGTCGGCGAGACGGCGCAGCAGCGGAACCAGCGCGTGACCGCGGCGATGAAAGCTGCCGGCGCCGCGGTGATCCTCAAGCCGAGCGTCGGCGAGCACGGAACCGTGTTCGTCACCGGCCGGGACGAAGGGCCGGGCGCGGTCCCGTCGGTGACCCTCAGCGCCGAGCACTACAACATGATCGCGCGCTACGTGGAGCAGAACATTCCGGTCAAGCTGCGGGTGAACGTCCAGACGAAGTTCTACGACGCCGACGGCGGCAACGCCTACAACGTCGTCGCGGAACTGCCCGGCACCGATCCGGTGCTGAAGGACGAGGTCGTCATGATCGGCGGCCATCTCGACTCGTGGCATACCGGCGTCGGCGCCACCGACAACGCCGACGGATCGACGACGGTGATGGAAGCGATGCGGATCCTCAAGGCTGTTGGGGCGCGCCCGCGGCGCACCATCCGCGTCGCGCTGTGGGGCGGGGAGGAACAGGGGCTGCTGGGATCGAAGGCGTGGGTCACCCAGCATCTCGCCGGCCCGGCCAACGCCGGCGCGCGCGACAAGTTCGACGTCTACTACAACATCGACAACGGCACGGGAAAGATCTACGGCTGGTTCCTGCAGAACCAGGAGGAAGTCCGGCCGATCTTCGACAGCTGGCTCGAGCCGCTCAAAAGCATCGGCGCCCGCCGCAATGTCGGAGAGCCGGTCGGTTCGACCGATCATCTGAGCTTCACCGACGCAGGCGTGCCCGGCTTCAATCCGATCCAGGACTACGGCAACTACGACATCCGCACGCACCACACCAACATGGACACCGACGAGCGCCTCGACGTGAATGACATCCGTCAGGCGGCCATCGTGATGGCGACCTTCGCGTATCAGTCGGCGATGACCGACCGCAAGCTGCCGCGCCCCGCCGCGAAGTAGGGTTGTAAGGGGTCTTGTAAGGGGTCAGACACCTTGTAAGGTGTCTGACCCCTTACAATTGCCGATACAATTCCGCGCATGACCAAACGAGTGTTGTTCGGCCTGTGCGCCGTCATGGCCGTGGTGTGCGCGCGGAATCCATTTGCCCAGGAGCGCGAGGATCGCACCCTGCTCACTCACGATCAGATGCGCGCGATCGTGAACGAAGCCTCCGGCGAGCGGGCGATGCACCATGTGATGGAGCTCGTGCCGTACCCCCGCATCCGGCCGATCTCCGAGTACCAGGGCCACTTCCGCGAGAGCGAAGTGATGGCCGGCTTCGCGAAGGAATACGGCTTCTCGAGCGTCGAGATCGAGTCGTTCCCGACCGCGAACCGCAGCTGGGCGCCGACGCTGGGCGAGCTGTGGCTGGTGACCGCCACCGAGCAGAAGAAGCTGTACGACATTCACGACGTCGCGGTGTCGGTGGCGGCGAACAGCCAGAATGGCGACGTCACCGGCGAGCTCGTCGACGTCGGCCTCGGCACGCGCGCCGAGGACTACGCCGGCAAGGATCTGAAAGGGAAGGTGGCGATCGGCAGC
>Ga0097621_100002431_pt1 | contig 12753 bp, 11 predicted proteins | sample KBSMisM72_FD_73165 | JGI IMG/M metagenome (GOLD analysis project Ga0097621, IMG submission 73165) | Miscanthus rhizosphere microbial communities from Kellogg Biological Station, Michigan, USA - KBS Miscanthus M7-2 (version 2) (version 2) | ecosystem: Host-associated > Plants > Roots >... | reverse complement strand
TTTTGCGTGCGGAGCTGCGCAATTCGTCGCGGCGCATTCGCGTATCATTTCGCTGTCGCTCCATGCATCTGTCGCCCTCTGCGTACGCACTCATCGGCCTGACCGCGCTGGTCGCCGCGCTGGTGGCGGTGCTGGCGTTCGCGCTGCTGCGTTTCTCGGCGGCGGCCGCCGATTCGCGGCGCGCCCAGCGCGGCGGCGCGGAGACGGCGCTGCTGTCGGCGGCGCTGCAGGAAGCGGTCACGAAGCTGAAGGCGCAGGAGCGCGCCACCGCGGCGCGCGCGGACGCCTCCGAGCGTCTGAGCGGAGAAATCATCTCCAGCCTCACCGCCGGCGTGCTGGTCGTCGGCCTGGGCGGCGACGTGCGGATCCTGAACCCTGCCGGCCTGCGGGTGCTCGACCGTCCCGAATCGCTGCGGCCCGAGAGCTTCGAGCGCGCGCCCCGCGAGCAGCCGCTGATGGACGTCATCGACGAGTGCTTGAGCCGACGGACCCCGATCGTGCGGCGCGAGGTCGCGCTGCCGGAGGCGGGGCAGGGCGTCACCCATCTCGGCGTGAGCGTCTCGCCGCTGTTCGATCTGCAGGGAGAGCCGCACGGTGCGATCTGCCTGTTCACCGACCTGACGGCGGTCAAGCATCTCGAGGAACAGCTGCGGCTCAAGGAAAGCCTGGCGACCGTCGGCGAACTGACGGCCGGGATCGCGCACGAGTTCCGCAATGGACTCGCGACAATTCAAGGCTACAGCAAGCTGTTGGCGCTCGACGCCCTGCCTGCGTCGTACCGCCCCTACGTCGAGGCCATTCGCTCGGAGACCGAGTCGCTCAGCCAGGTAGTGACCAACTTCCTGAACTTCGCGCGCCCGGCGCAGTTGACGCTCACCGACGTCGACCTCGGCGCGATCTGCGAGCGGGCAGCCGAGGAGATTCGTCCGGACGCGCGTGCGTTGGGCGGCGACGTCGAGGTGCGGGGCGAGTTCGGCGTGCTCGAGGGCGACGAAGTGCTGCTCCGGCAGGCGATGAGCAACCTCCTTCGCAACGCGCTCGAGGCGTGCGCTGGAGGCGAGGCTCCGCCGCAGATTGTGATTCAGTCGGAGCTCGATCACGCCGCGAGGGTGTCGCGGATCGGCGTGACCGACAACGGCCCAGGCGTGCCCGCTCCGCTTCGCGAGCGCGTGTTTCAGCCCTTCTTCACGATGAAGCGCAACGGCACCGGCCTCGGCCTCGCGCTGGTCCAGAAGATCGTCGTTTTTCACAACGGCCGCATCGCGGTGACTGCCGCTCCGCACGGAGGGGCCAGTTTTCAGATCACCTTGCCCCTGGCAGACTGAGCCGTAATCGGTTACGCATTCGTCAGAGGAATTACGATTCTGAACTTGACCCTCGCGCCGAAAGCATGGCGATCTCTTCCTGTAACCGTCACAACAAAAACAACTTAAGTGCTGTTTTCGATCACGGCTGAGGTTTTGCTGTGAGACCTGCCATGAGTCATTCGTCGCGGTGCCGCGCGAAGCAGGCAGGGTTCAGTCTCGTCGAGATGATGATCGTGTTGGGGGTGCTGGGCATCATCACCGCCATCTCCGTCGTCACGATCAATTCCTCACGATTGGGCCTCACCGGCGACGGGGCGATGCGCGTCGTGCTGGCGCAAATGAACCAGGCGCGCGAGCTCGCGATCACGCAGCGTCGCAACATGCAGCTGATCTTCATCGGCAGCAACGTCATCCAGATCAAGCGCGAAGAAGTTCCCGGCGGAACATTGACCCTGGTCTCCTCGGTGTCCTTCGAGGGCCGGATGCAGTTCCTGCGGCCGATCAGCACCAACACACCGGACGGCGCCGCCCTCCCGGCGACTTCCGCTTTGGCGTTCGGCACCACCGCGACCGAGTACAAGTTCGCGCCCGACGGCACGTTTGTGGATGACAGAGGGCAGTCGCTCAACGGCACCGTGTTCGTGGCGCTCGCGAACGACACGCTGTCCTGTCGCGCGATCACCATCCTGGGCGCGACCGGTCGGGTTCGAGCCTATCGATGGGATGGCAGCCAGTGGAAGGTGGTGTAGCGATGTCCGCCGGTTCTTCAAAAGGCTTCTCGCTGGTCGAGACGATGGTCGCACTCGGCGTGCTGACGACCGGTGTGCTCGGCGCAGCGGCCGTGCTCGCCGCCGGGATGCAGAACCTGAGCAGCTCCCCGGCCGACGTCGTGACCACGCAGAAGGCCGCTGAAGCCATGGAAGCGGTGTTCAGCGCGCGCCAATCGGGCAAGCTGACCTGGTCGCAGCTCAAGAACGTCAACGGCGCGTCGGGCACCGACAACGGCATCTTCCTCGACGGACCGCGGCCGCTGTATCTGCCTGGCGCCGATGGCCTGGTCAACACCGCGGACGATGCGGTGGCCGGTCTGGAGACGGTGCAGCTCCCCGGCAAAGACCAGGGGCTGAACACCGCCGACGATCAGTACGTCCCGCTGACCACGTTTACGCGCGAGATTCAGATCCGCGACGTCACCGGTGAGAACGGCCAGCTGCGTTCCATCATCGTCACGGTCAAGTACAAGAACGGCACGCAGACGCGGACCTATACGCTCACCACGTATATGTCCTCGTACTCCTAGAAGGACGCCATGCGCAAGCTTTCAGAGGAACAGGGCTTCACGATCACCGAAATGATGGTGGCAACCGCCGTCGTGCTGGTGGTCTTGAGCGGGGCGCTGACCACGTTCAAGAACGCGCTCGCGATCAACGAGTCCGCGTCGCAGCTCGCGGATGCCAACCAGAACCTGCGCGCCGGCACCAACCAGTTGATCCGCGACATCCTGATGGCGGGGCGCATCATCGGCACCGAGGGCATTGCGATGCCGACGGGCCCCGGCATCAGCTACGCTCGTCCCGGGCCGGTGGGGGTCGGGAACTTCGACATGATCGCCGACACCGACGCGACCCTGCAGATGCCGGCGATTTCGACCGGATTCCGCCTCGGGCCGAAGATCCCGAGCAATTGCACCGCGTGTTTCGCGACCGACATGATCACCATCATGACGGTCGACGAGTTCATGCCCGTGGTCTCCACGCCCCCGGTCACGGCGGGAACGCCGAGCGGCAGCGAAGCGACGCTCGCGCCCGACGGCACCTACGCCACCTTCGCCGCGACATCGCAGTGGATTGACGGCGACACCGCCGGCGACACGCCTGCCATCCGCGAAGGCGACCTCGTGCTGTATGTCGGCACCAACGGCAACGCCATCCAGACGGTGACCTCGATCGACAAGACCCTGCACCGCATCTACTTCGCCACCGGCAACTCGACCTACGACCCCTTCCATTTCAACCAGCCCAATGCCACCACGCCGCCGTGCGCCACGCCGCCCTGCGGCTCGGGCCGTCCGCTCGGCGCGCTGAAGGGCCTGCCGGCGACCAGCGCGTGGCCTACCACCGCGCCGATCACGCTGTTCAAGGCGCTGATGATCACGTACTACGTCGACAACACGACCACGCCGGGCACGCCGCGACTCACCCGGCAGATCAACAGTTTTGCGCCGCAGGCGCTGGCCGGCGTCGTCGAGGATCTCGACCTGACCTACGACCTCTATGATGGAACCTACAACCCCGTCGCCGTGACCGGGTTCCCGTACACCGCCAACAGCATCGTCTACACCGAGAACCAGATTCGGAAAGTCAATCTCCACGTCGGCGTGCGATCGGAGCGGATCTCCCAGCCGACCCAGGACTACGTGCGCAACCACATCACGACGTCGGTGAACGTCCGAAGCCTCGCCGCCGTGGACAAGTATCCGACCTAATGACTGCCATGCCATCAAGACCTCTGATCCGTAAGTCGGACGAGCGCGGGATCGCGATGATCACGACCCTGCTCGTCCTGATGCTGATGTCCGCGCTGTTGGTCGGGTTCACGACCGTCGTGATGAGCGACCAGCGCTATCGCTTCATCGACCGCGATCGCGGCCAGGCGTTCTATGCCGCCAGCGCGGGTGTCGAGAAGCTGACCGCCGACATCGGCAACCTGTTCCTCGAATACGTGGCGCCGACGGCGACCCAGGTGCAGAACCTGACCACGACGCCACCCTCGATCACCGGCATTACTTTCGCCGCGCCGCAGGCGGCGGCCGCGCTCCCGGCCAGTCAGTTGACGGCGTATCACTGCGTCGGCCGGGATCCGGTGACCAATGCGATCACGAATACCAAAACGCCGACGGTGGTCGGATCCAACGGCTACACCATCACGTTCTGCAAGCTGAACGCGACCGGCAATCCGACCATCTCCGACGACAACCTGGTGATCAGCGGCACCGGCGCCTACGCGGGTATGACCGCGCTGCAGTCGCCGTACCAGCTCGACGTGACTGCCAAGACGGCGACCGGCGGAGAAGTGCACCTCGTCCGCACGATGCAGTCGGTCGCGATTCCTGTGTTTCAGTTCGGGATCTTCTCCGAATCGGACTTGAGCTTCTTTGCCGAGCAGAACTTCAGCTTTGGCGGGCGCATCCACACGAACGGCAACCTTTGGCTGGGGCAGTTCGCTTCGACGACCCTGACGACCACCGGCAAGATCACCGCCGTGGGGGATGTCGTGCGGCAGTACATGTCCAACGGCGCCTCGTCATCCGGCATGGGTCTGACGGGGACAGTCAGCCTGGCGACGTCGGTGCTCTCGCCGACGGGCAATCGAGTGATGGCGCTCACCGAAGGCAGCGTGACGGGGCTTCCCGGCAGTCCGGCCACGACCGCTCCCGTGAATTGGCAGTCGCTGTCGACCGGCACCGCCTATTACAACGGATTCATCAAGACGACCGCGACGGGCGCGAAGCGACTGAGCCTGCCGCTGACCGCCACCGGAATCGGCGGCACCAACGTCGATCTCATTCGGCGTCCCTGCATCGGCGGCGCGCCGGCGCCTTGCACCGGCACGGCCGAAGACGTCACCTCGATCCTGTATAACGAGCGGCTCTTCACCAAAGCCAGCCTGCGCATCATCTTGTCGGACACCGCGGCGGACATCAGCAATATCCCGGGCGTGACCGCGACCCCTCCCGTCTTGCTCGACGGAAACTGGAACACGGCGGCTCCGAGCAACGGTGGCGCCGTGGTGTGGGGCGGAGTCAGCGCGGCAAGCGGGCGGCCGCCGATCGCCACATCGGTCGGCTCCGCGCCGGCAATGACCACGAACGCCGCGGTCGCAGTGGCCAACCCGCAGACTATCGGCCTCACGGCTGCGGTTCCTGCGAACTTCGCTATTGCGCCGTTGACGGTGGGAAACATCCCGACTCAACAAGCGGGTGTCATCTGCACCGGCAGAACCTTGACGACGTTCACCGGCTGCACGGCCGCGACCAACCCCTCGATTCTGTTAGGCGCGCCGGTGACGGCTGTGGTCAATGGGCAGACCGTCTCGACGACGCTCGCGGCAAACTGGCTCGTGGGTGCGACGACCATCACCGTGCCCGCCGGTGGCACCGCACCGTTCGCCAACGGCGTGCTGTGGCTGAAGCCGACGGCGGTCGCACAATCGGGGACCGTCCCGGCTATCGGATCGCCGATCCTTGTCTCATGTAGCGGGCTCCAAACGGCCAACCCGTACTTCCAGAACTGCGTGGGAGTCACCGCGGCTGCTCCCAACGGCACGGCGGTTACGACCTCTGCCCTCTCGACGGCCGGCACGGGGACCATCGGCGGCTATATCAAGATCGAGAAGTCCAATAACGCCGTGCCGCCGGTGTGGACCGACGTCACGATGGAGATCCTGAATTATGGGTTCGGTGGGCTGAACCTGAGCGGCCAGATCTGCAATGGTGGCGTCGAAGTCTCGCCGAACGCGATCATCAGGCTTCAGCGGCTACGCGACAACCCGGGTGGCACGCCGACAACGGCCGGTGGCGGCTGCTTCTATTCCAGCGACGCCGGCGGATGGCGCAACCCCGCAAACTGGTGGCCGAACGTGCTCTTCGATACCCGCGAAGCCGCGCTGCGTGACGACGATCCGAACAACAACCAAACAGGTCTGCCTCTAGGGGGAATGATGTACTACGTCACCCTGGACGCAAAGAATTTGGCGAAGTGGTTCAATGCCGTCGCCCCGTACGCCGCCGGCACCGGCGGCGGGTCGAGAACTGACAATGGCGGCTACACCGTCTACTTCTCGGACCGCCGGAACAATCGAAACGCCGCAAGCAAGGAGACGGGGGAGTTCGGCTGGGAAGATTTCATCAATCCCGGCGTCGCCAACGGCGTGCCCAACGGTGTCTGCAATCTGCCGGCTGAGGACGTGAACGGGAATGGCACCTGCGAGACGTACGGTGGGATACCGAACTACAACGGCGCCTACAATACCGCTGTCCCTGGTGCCGCGGCCCCCCTCACGACTGCGGCGACGCCGACTACTCTCGTGTTTCGCGGGCAGGCACAGGTGAACCGGCCGATCATTTTCCGTCGGGCGCTCAAGCTGGTGAATGGCGCGACGCTCGGCAGCGACGCGACGGTCGCGAACCGGATCAGCGGGCTCACCGTCGTTTCCGAGAATCCGGTCTACATTCAGGGCGATTGGAATGCCAGCGCCGCGGATTTTCCCCCGGGTACGGCGACCTTGCACGCCGCCACGGCGGTGATCGCCGACGCGGTGACGCTGCTGTCCAACCAATGGAACGACAACTTCTCGTTTGTGGGACCTTACACGTACGCCACGGGCGGCCGCCAACGATTGGCTCAAAGTTACTACCGCATCGCCGTGCTGGCCGGCAAGGGCATCAACTTCCAGTCGCCGTCGGACATTGCGGCTGGGTCTGTGTTCGGCACGGACGGCGGCCCGCATAATTTCCTCCGGATGCTCGAGCAGGACGGCGGCGCCGCTACCAACACCGTCAACTACCGGGGTTCGATGGCAAGCCTGTACTACAACCGCCAGGCGGTCGGAACGTTCAAGTGCTGTAGCGGCAGCGCGTCGGACGGCATCGTCTACAGCGTCCCGGTTCGTAACTTTTTCTTCGACACCGACTTCCTCCAGCCGGCCCTGTTGCCGCCGAACACGCCGATGTTCCGCGACCTGAACGTCATCGGCTTTTCACAGGAGCTGCGCCCGGGCAAGTAACCGTCGCGTCGCACATTCTGCGGACGTCCTGAGCGCGCGGGTCGTGGTTTCTGCCACCAAACGCGCGCTCTTTTTTTGCCGCCGCCGAATTCCTTCGAGAAATCGCGTGAGCACCACCTTCAGCCGCCCTGGATCACGCGTTGCTATGAACGTCGGGCATGCGCGGCTTCTCTCTGCTCGAAGTCCTCGTGGCAACCACGATCGCGATGGTCGGCGTCGTCGCGCTCGCGCAACTCGTGGCGTTCGCTGCGAACACGAATCTGCTGGCAAAGCAGACGACCATCGCGGCCGCACTGGCCCAGGAAAAGCTCGAGGCGCTGCTGCCCGACGTCGCCGCAGGCCAGTCACCATCACCGCCGGACACGCTGGACCACAACATCGACGGCTATTGTGATTTCGTCGATGCGACCGGCCGTCTGCTTGGCGCCGGTCCGGCAACGCCCGCGGGCAGCGCCTACCTTCGCCGCTGGTCGATCGATCCCCTGCCGGACAGCGCCAACCATACTTCGGTGCTCCAGGTGCTCGTCGCCGACCTGCGCGGACGGCCCCTCGCGCGATTCGTCGCCGCAAGAGCGGGGAGGCTGCCGTGAAAGGTGGCGGGTTTTCGCTGATCGAGATGCTCGTCGCCATGGCGATCACCTTGACGCTCGTGGCCGGCGTCTTCGCGATGGTGCATCCGGCGTACGGCGCCTTTGACACCGGCCTCGAGGCGGCCGACATGCAGCAGCGCATGCGGGTTGCGGCCGATACGCTTGCGCGAGAACTGACGGCGGCCGGAGCGGGCGCGTACATGGCTGGCCGCGTGGGACCGTTGATTCGATCGTTCGCGCCGCTGCTGCCGTTTCGCCAGGGTGTCGATCCGCCGGGTACCTTCCGGACCGACACCATCACGATCATCTCGGTGCCGTCCACCGCGGCGCAGACGACGCTCGCCGCCGATCTGGGGCCGATGGAGACGACGCTCCAGGCAGTGGCCCAGACGGGTTGTCCAGCAGGCACCAACCTGTGCGGCTTCGCTCCAGGAATGGCCGTCATCGTCTACGACGATAGCGGCAGCGTCGACTCGTTCACGCTCGCGGCGGTGGCAGACGCCGCCGCGCAGTTGACGCTCTCGGCGCGGCCAGGTTCGGGACACGCGATCTACCGGCGCGGCTCCAACGTGGTCGCGGCGCGAGTGCACACCTACTACTTGAAAGCCGACGCCCCGTCGCAAACGTTCCAGCTGAGGCACGTTGACGGCGCCACGAACGCCGACGTCCCGGTCGCGGATCACGTGGTCGGACTCACGTTCGCCTACGACGCTGAGCCACGGCCGCCGACTCTGACGGCGACTGGCGACGCCTCGTATGGGCCCGCGCCACCGGATCCCACGACGGCGACTACGGCGTATCCGGCCGGCGAGAACTGCGTGTTCCGGATCGACGAGGTGAGTGGTCTTCCCGCATCACGCCTGCCGCCGCTGACGGCCGGAACCGCGCTCACACCGCTGACGGCGGCGCAGCTTCAGGATGGTCCGTGGTGTCCCGACGAGGCGAGCGCGAATCGCTGGGACGCCGATCTGCTGCGCATCCGCGGCGTCGGCGTCACCATCCGCGTCGAGGCGGCGCTCGCCGCGCTGCGCGGGCCCGCCGGCGCACTGTTCGCGAACGCGGGATCCTCTCGCACCGCGCCCCGCTGGGCGCCGGACCAGGAGCTCCGGTTCCAGGTCTCGCCGCGCAACATGAATCTGGAGCGCGAATGATCGCGTTCGAGCGCGAGGACGGCGTGGCGATGGTGATCGCGATGATCGCCGTGTTGCTGATGACGGCGATCGGCGGCGCGCTGATCCTGACCATTTCGTCGGAAACCATCATCGCGGCGCATTTTCGAGACAACCTCGAGGCGCGGTATGCCGCCGGCGCGATGATCGAGCGCGGGATGGACGATGTCGCGCCGCTCGACGACTGGACGCCACTGATCGGCGGCCTGCTGCGCTCGTCGTGGATCGACGGGCCTCCCGGAGTACGGACGCTGCCGGATGGATCGACGCTCGACCTGGCGCAGGCGGTGAACCTCGCCAGCTGTCAGAAGACCGCGGCATGCTCACAGGCAGACTTCGACGCCGTGATGGCCGATCGACCGTGGGGCGTGAACAACCCGCGGTGGGCGTTGTATGCCTACGGTCCTCTGCGGAGTCTGCTGCCGCCGCCGGGCGTCATTCAGTCGGCCTGTTACGTGATGCTCCTGGTCGGCAACGGGCCGTCGCCGGCGCTGCTGGCTCTGCGGGCTGAAGCGTTCGGGCCGCGGGGCGCGCATGCCGTCGTCGAGGCCACGGTGGGGAGGACGGGCAGGTTGAGCGACGGGAGGGATTACAATGACGATCCCGGACAGGGCGCTGTCAAAATCCTGTCGTGGCGAGAGGTGCGGTAGGTGTCAGGATTCGTCGTCTGCCGATCGTGCGGAACGCGGATTAAAGCCGGTCGAGGGCATTGCCTCAAGTGTTTCGAGCCGCTGCCCGACCCGGACGAACCAGTGCGGCTCCCGTTGTCCGAGTCCCTCGGGCTTTCGCGCAATCAGGAGATCATGGTCGCCGTCGGCACTGCGGTCGCCGTTGCCCTGCTCGCGGCGGTGATCTGGCAGACATGGCCGACGTCCGAAAACGACGAGGCGCAGCCGGTCAGCATGCCGGTGTCGTCGCCCGCTGCTCCCGTTCAGACGCCAACCCCTCCCGCCGCGGCCGAGCCGTTCGAGCGGGCGGCCGCCGAACCATCCCCCGCCGAGGCATCCGCTGCCGCGTCTCCGGATCCCGATCTCGACGCGGTACGCGCCGACTACGAATCGAAGTTGGCCAACCGGCCGAACGATCCCGACCTGCATAGCAAGCTTGGCCTGACGCTCGAGCGCATGGGGCGGTTGCCGGACGCGGAAAAGCAGTTCGAGCGCGCGGTGGCGCTGGCGCCGCTGGAACCCGCGTATCGCATCAGCCTTGCGCGGACCGCCGCTGCGCTGGGGCAGTGGGACCGCTCGGTCGACCAATACCGCGAGACGGTGCGCCTGCGCCCCAAGGACTACGACGCGTTGACCGCCCTCGGGCAGACTCTTCAAAAGAAGAACGACGACCAGGCGGCGGTGGTCGAGTTCCAGAAAGCCCGCAGGATCAACCCGTCCGGGCCGGCGGCTTCCCTGGGCCTGGCCACGAGTCTCGAGAAGGTGGGTCGCATAGACGAAGCCGTCAAGGAATTCCGCCTATATCTCGACATTGAGCCGCCGCCGCCCGACGCGGACAAGGTACGAGCCCATTTGGCCCTGCTGTCCCGTAGTAAGCCTCAGGTAAAATAGCAGTCGAGCCGATAAAGCGATCAGGGACTCCGTTATGTCTGCCAAAGCCACCTCTCGCGCCTCTTCGGTCGTCGTGGCCGTCCTGCTACTGGCGGCCGGGGGCGCCGTTGCCCCGGCGCGTGCCCAGTCGCTCGCGGACATCGCGAAGAAGGAAGAAGATCGGCGAAAGAGCGTCGCCGGGGCGTCCAAGGTCTACACGAACAAGGACCTGAGCCCGGTGCCGCCCGGTTCGCCGCCACCGCCTTCGCCCGCCGCTCAAGCCGCATCGACATCGCCGGATGCAGCCAAGACGGCTGAGGACGACGGGAAGGGCACGCCGTCGAAGGACGCGTCCGGCAAGGCGCCGGTCAAGGATCAGGCCTATTGGGCCGGCAAACAGAAGACCCTGAAGGACGCGCTTGCGCGCGATCAGGATTACGCCGACGCGATGCAGACGCGCATCAACTCGTTGACCACCGACTTCGTGAACCGCGACGATCCAGCGCAGCGTGCGGTGATCGAGACCAATCGTCAGAAGTCGCTCGCGGAGCTTGCCCGTCTGACCAAGAGCGTGCAGGACGACAAGAAGGCGCTCGCCGATTTTCTCGAAGAAGCGCGCCGCGCCGGCATCCCGCCCGGCTGGCTGCGGTGATCCGCGCTCGCGGGCGCCGGATCATCCCGGGCGCGATCGAGGGATGAGAGCTCGAAGCCGGCAGTCCTCCGTCGACCCGCCGATCCTGCTCGTCGAGGACAAAGACTCCCTCAGGACGATGCTGCGCCACGCCCTCGAGGCGCAGGGCCATACCGTCGTCGAAGCGCGTGACCAGCCCGAAGCCGAAGCCGCGCTGATTGCCAGCAATCCCGCCGTCGTGTTGTCCGATCTCCGTCTCACTGAGGGGGACGGCTTTGGCGTCCTGCGCGCGTCGAAGGAGCACGACCCTCAGCTGCCGGTGATCGTCATGACCGCGTTTGGCAGCATCCAGGACGCCGTGGCGGCCATGAAGGAAGGCGCGCTCGACTTTCTCGCCAAGCCGGTCGATCCGGATCATCTTCTGCTGATGGTCGAGCGCGCGCTGACCCAGCGCCGGCTCGCGACCGAGAACATGATCCTGAAGGACGAGCTGGCGCAGCGCCGCGGCGCGCCGCTGATCGTCGGCGACGACGCCAGGCTGAAGCAGGTGTCCCTGGCGCTGCATCGCGCGGCGGCGACCGACACGACGGTGCTGCTCGAAGGCGAAAGCGGCACCGGCAAGGAGCTGTTCGCGCGCGCGCTGCACGCCCTGAGCCCGCGCAACGACGGACCGTTTGTCGCGATCAACTGCGCCGCGATTCCGGAAACGCTGCTCGAAACCGAGCTGTTCGGGCACGAGAAGGGGGCGTTCACCGGCGCGTCGCAGCGCAAGCCGGGAAAATTCGAGCTGGCGCACCGCGGCACCCTGTTCCTCGACGAGATCGGCGACCTGCCGCTGGCGCTGCAGGCCAAGATCCTGCGCGCGCTCGAGGAGAAGACGTTCGAGCGCGTCGGCGGCACCGCACCGCTGCACGTGGACGTCCGCGTGGTCGCCGCGACCAACCGCAACCTGAAGGCGGCGGTGGCGGCCCGTCAGTACCGCGAGGACCTGTACTTCCGCCTGTCGGTGTTTCCGATCGTCATTCCGCCACTGCGCGATCGTCCCGGCGACATCCCGACGCTGGCGCGTTACTTCATCGACAAGTTCTGCCGCGATCTCAACAAGCGGCCGCTCGTCATGTCGCCGGCCGCCGAGGACGAGCTCTGCGCCTATCCCTGGCCGGGCAACGTGCGCGAGCTGCAGAACTGCATCGAGCGGGCCGCGATTCTCACCGAAGGGGAGACGATTCACCCGCGTCACCTGAACCTGTCGTCGCGCGGTCCGACGCTCGCCACGCCGGTGGACGAGGACGGAGGGCCGTGGTCGAAGATTGATCTTTCCGGCACGCTGGCGGAGGCGTCGAAGCGGACGCTGCTGGAAGTCGAGCGGAGGAAGATCCAGCAGGCGCTGACGGAGGCCGGCGGCAATCCCGGTGGAGCGGCCGAGATTCTTCAGGTCAGCTACAAGACGCTCACGGCCAAGCTCAAAGAGCACGGCCTCGAATGACTACTTGGCGAATCCGGCTTTCTTCAGCGCGGTTCGAAGCTCCGATTCCTTGACATCGTCGACGATCGCGGTGGCGCCGATCGCGGTTGGCAGGACGAAGTGCAGCTTCCCGGCGACGATCTTCTTGTCGTGCTGCATCGCTTCGAGGATGGCGGCGGCGGAGAGATCGGCCACCGGGGGCAGCGGACCAAGACTGCTGATCAGATCGGCAAGGGCCTGCCGATCGCGATCAGACAGCGCACCGCGCG
>Ga0097621_100002427_pt1 | contig 12765 bp, 10 predicted proteins | sample KBSMisM72_FD_73165 | JGI IMG/M metagenome (GOLD analysis project Ga0097621, IMG submission 73165) | Miscanthus rhizosphere microbial communities from Kellogg Biological Station, Michigan, USA - KBS Miscanthus M7-2 (version 2) (version 2) | ecosystem: Host-associated > Plants > Roots >... | reverse complement strand
GATCATTTTTGCGCGTTTGCCGTTCGCGGTTGCGCCGTCGAGACCGGCTTGTTTCAGTGCAGAGCATGCGAAGTCGATTCCGTGGCGATTCGTGCAATCCATGCGCAAGTAATGTGCCAGCAGAACTTCGCGCCAAGGCGGCCGCACGCGGCAATCGACCGTGCCGGAACGCACGGTGCGGCCATTGCGCGGTTGCACCTTGCAAGGCAAGTCTAGCGATCGACCGATGACAGTTCAGTCTTCGATTTCAGCCGCCGCGCTCACGCCGGGTTAACACCTCCTGAATCGCCGAACGAACGTGGCCTAACGTACAGAGTGCCCGAACGCCTTCTCTCACCATGCGCTCGAACCCCCGGGGCGGCATGCGGGTGGTTGGAAGACATGCAGGCGATTCGCCGTAACGGGCCTCGCCGCGGCATGCACGAATTGTTTACGCGCTCGTCACACAGGACATCACGACATGAATTACGCGCCCTTGGGGTATATCGGAACCGCCGCCCAGGCATCGATGATCGCCGACACGAAACTTCCTGCGGGCAGTTCGCGGCGCCGGTGGCGGGCAATGACTTCTCTGCTGTTGTGCGCGGCCTCGTCTGTCGCCGCCGCTGCCGGTTTCTCGCCGACCGGCAACCTCGGCGAGGGCCATGGCGGACGCTTCGGCGCAGGCGATGCGCTGTTGCCAAACGGCAAGGTGCTGATCGCCGGCGGCATTCGCGACGTGAATCTGGCCACGGCGGAAACCTGGGATCCGGTGACCGGAACGTTCTCGCAGACGGCAAACAATCTGTCGGTCGCGCGCGGCTATCCGACGACGACGATACTGGCAAGTGGCAAGATCCTGTTCGCCAACGGCGGCGACTACAACGATGGCGGCGCCGCCGTCACGGCTGCCGACCTGTTCGACCCGACCACCGGCATGTTCAGCGCGACCGGCTCGACCCACGACGCGCGCCATGGCCCGACCGCGAATCTGCTCGTGCTCAACGGCAAGGTGCTGGTCGCCGGCGGCATCATGAGCGGTGTCGAGACGCGTCTGGCGACGGCCGAACTCTATGATCCCACGGCCGGCACGTTCGCCTACACCGGCTCGATGCACGCGGCGCGCGACGTCGCCGTTTCGGTGCGCCTGCAGAGCGGCAAGGTGCTGATCGCCGGCGGCGGCGACGGCAGCGGCGTTTCGCTCAACAGCACCGAGATCTATGATCCTGCCGCCGGCACGTTCGCCGTCGGCCCGACGATGGTCGGCCGCCGCGACGATGCGACCGCCACGCTGCTGCCGAGCGGCAAGGTGCTGATCGTCGCTGGCATCAACAACGATGTCTGCGTCGGCACGGCCGAGATCTACGACCCGATGTCCAACGCGTTCACGGCGAGCAAGTCGACGATCACACCGCGGCACTTCCACACAGCGACGCTGCTGCCCAACGGCCTCGTGCTGATCGCCGGCGGCGTCAACAGCGCAACCAACGTGAACACGCTCGCCGATGCGCAGCTCTACGACCCGGCGACCGACACGTTCACGTCGGCCGGTTCGATGGGAACCGCGCGCTACTACCACACGGCGACGCTGCTCGCCGACGGCCGCGTGCTGATCGCCGGCGGCTACAACGACCAGGGTGTCGTCGAGACCGCGGAAGTCTATGGCGCGCTCGGCGACCCGATCTTCGCGAACGGTTTCGAGTGACGCATTCGCCCGGCAGCAGCGGCCGCCGGCCGCGGCTTGCCGACGCGAACAGGAGGAAAGTTTATGTGTGGAATCGTCGCTGCAGCCGCCAGACGCGATGTCGTCTCGACACTGATCGCCGGTCTCAAGGCGCTGGAATATCGTGGTTACGACTCCGCCGGCGTTGCCCTGCTGACCGAGCGCGGCCTCGAGCGCGTGCGGACCAAGGGCAAGGTGCGCGAACTCGAGCAGTTGCATGCGACGCAGCCGATCACCGGCTGGACCGGCATCGCGCACACGCGCTGGGCAACGCACGGCGCCCCGAGCACGAACAACGCGCATCCGATCACCTCGCGCGACAATGTCGCGGTCGTGCACAACGGCATCATCGAGAACCACGACGCGTTGCGCATCGAACTGCAGGCGCTCGGCTATGAGTTCGCCAGCGAGACCGACACCGAGGTCGTCGCGCACTTGATCGAACACTTCCAGGATCAGGGCGCGTGCCTGCTCGAAGCCGTGCAGCACACGGTCAAGCGTTTGCGCGGCGCCTACGCGATCGCCGCGATCTCGCGGCGTGAACCTGGCCGCATCGTCGGGGCGAGGCGCGGCAGCCCGATGGTGATCGGACTGGGCGAGGGCGAACAATTCATCGCCTCGGACATCCACGCATTGCTGCCGGTCACGCGCCGCTTCATCTATCTGGCCGACGGCCAGGTCGCCGACGCGACCGTCGACGCAGTGCGCATCTACGACGAACACGGCGCTACGGTCGAGGGACCGATCAAACTGGCGCACTTCGCGCCGGATGCGGTGGCGCGCGGCAAATACCGCCATTACATGCTCAAGGAAATTCACGAACAGCCACAGGCGATCGCCGACACGCTCGAGGGCCGCATTGCGGACGGCCGGATTCTCACGGCGGCGTTCGGTGTCGGCGCGGGCGAACTGCTGCGCGAGACGCGCAACGTGCATCTGGTGGCCTGCGGCTCCAGCTACCATGCCGCGCTGATCGCGCGTTACTGGATCGAGGGCATCGCGGGCATCCCGTGTTCGGCCGAAATCGCATCGGAGTACCGTTATCGCGACGTCACGGTGCCGGCGGACACGCTGTTCGTCAGCGTCAGCCAGTCCGGTGAAACCGCCGACACACTGATGGCGCTGAAGCTGGCGAAATCGCGCAGCTACCTGTCGACCCTGGCCGTCTGCAACGTGGCCGAATCATCGATGGTGCGCGAATCGGCGCTGGCCCTGATGACGCGCGCCGGCCCGGAGATCGGCGTCGCGTCGACCAAGGCGTTCACGACCCAGCTCGTTGCGCTGGCGCTCGTCGCGCTCGAACTGGCGCGTCACCACGGCATCGACGAGGATCGCTACATGGCGCTGGTGCGCCAGCTGCAGACGCTGCCGGCCGTCGTGCGCGACGCGCTCGCGCTCGACGCGGAGGTGCAGATCCTTGCGCGGCAATTCATCGGCCGCGACCACGCGCTGTTTCTCGGGCGCGGAACGCAGTATCCGGTGGCGATGGAAGGGGCGCTCAAGCTCAAGGAGATCTCCTACATCCATGCCGAAGCGTATCCGGCCGGCGAGCTCAAGCACGGACCGCTCGCCCTGGTCGACGAGAACATGCCGGTGATCGCGGTCGCGCCGAACGATCATCTGCTGGAAAAGCTCAGTTCGAATCTCGAAGAAGTGCGCGCGCGCGGCGGCCGCCTGTATGTGCTCGCAGCGGCCGACGTCGCGGCGCGCATTCCCCAGAGCAACGGCCAGACGCTGGCGCTCAAGGCGAGCGGCGAACTCGTCACGCCGATCGCATTCACGATCCCGCTGCAATTGCTCGCCTATCATGTGGCCGTGCTGTACGGCACCGACGTCGATCAGCCGCGCAATCTGGCAAAAAGTGTAACTGTGGAATAGTCGGTCAACGTCTGACGATCCGGTAGTGGCCAGCGCTGTATCCGGATCGAAACAGGTTTTGGCATGATTCGACCACGTCGCATTTCAGTCGATTTCTCCCCGCTCCCACCGGGCGAGGGCGCGCAGCCGGGCGCGCTGAACCTGCATCGCCAGGGTTACCCGTACCTTCTCGAGCGCGTTGGTGGCGGCCAGCGTCTCCTTGAACAGCGGAAGGCTGCGCAGAATTTCTTCGCGAAGCGACGCGAACAAGTGCTTTCGCTGCTGCGGATTCAAGCTGGTCCAGACGCCGGCGCGAAGCCGAAACGGATCGAGGCCGACGCTCGTTGCGAGCCTGGCATCGCACGCCCATTGCCTCAGGGCGGCTTGTCCGCTTGCAGTAAGGCGCAGTCTGCGCGCGCCCCGGTTGTCATGCGCGACGGACTTTGCAATGAAACCTCTCGTCCTCAGGCGTTTCACGGCGGGATAGATGGCGCCGGCGCTGCCTTTCCATTCGAGTGAAAGCGAATTTGCAAACGCGCGGCGGACCTGAAACGCCGTTTCGTACCCGCCATTGTGGATCTCGGCGAGGATCGCACCTTCCAATTCCGTCACCATCCGAATTTCCCCGTTCAGCCGCTTCCGGCAATTGACCCACGCCGATCGCTTTCCTATAGTACGAATCGTACTATCAAGCGGGCGTCCATGAAAGGTTGTCTTCAAGCCGTTCTGATTGTCCTCGCGACGACCTGCGCTGCCGCCGCGCCGCCGAGCGGCCGCTGCATCGACGATCGCGAGTGCATGGATGCCGCGATGGCGAAGTCGATCGATGCCGCCAGGCACGGACGTTACCTGGACGCATCGTTCGGATTGCTCGCTGAACTGGGTGTCGGCGCGGCCCGACAAATAAGCGATCCCGACGTTTTCGACCAGTGGAGTCAGGTCTGGTCGGCCATGACCAACGAGCCGTTTCCGAACGCGGGCAAAGCCGCTTATAGCCACGTGACGCCCGGCGACATCGCCGCGCTCAGGGCCGCCCAAGGGCGCCCGGCCATCGCCGAGATAGTGGCGCGGGCGAAGCAGACTCGTGTCGTGATCCTCGACGAGGATCATTTGTCGCCGCGTGACAGGGCGTTCGGCCTCGAGGTCGCGCGCGCACTCCGGCCGCTGGGTTATCGCGTTCTCGCGGCCGAAGCGTTGACTCGGGAAAGTGACGACGGTGTCGCTCTGGCGAAGATGGAGCAGCTATCCAAGGACGGCTACGTGCGCCGATCCAGCGGCTACTATCTCAATGATCCGGTGTTCGCCGATTTTCTTCGCCAGGCGATGCAGATGGGCTACCGCCCCGTTTCGTACGAGTCAGCGGGGTTCACCGACGAGAAAACCGAAGAGGCGAGAAGCAGTCGGCGCGAGCAGGAGCAGGCCGAAAACATCGTCCGCCGCGCGCTCGGACCCGACCCGAGTGCCAAGGTACTGGTCTACGGGGGCCGTCATCACGCGGCCAAGGCGCCGATCAACGACCCGAAGGTGAAAGAGCATTTGTGGATGGCCGAGCGGCTCAAGCGCCTGACAGGAATCGAACCGCTGGTGGTCGATCAGGTCGAACTTGGGCAGACGCCGGCGGACCGGCCGGACCTGAATCTCTACGCAATCGCATCGTCCAAGGCCGGGACCGAGTCCGTCGTGCTCATGAATGGCTCTGCGCCGGTGGTCGTTGGCTTGCTCGCGGGCGGCGCGGACCTCCAGGTCGTGCATCCGCCGCTCAAGCGGGTTGGCGGGCGCGCGGCCTGGCTCGAGAGCATGGGACGCACGCCGTCCAAAATTCCATCGGCGCTGCTGCCCGGCAAGCGAACCCGGCTGGTCCAGGCGTTTCTTGCAGACGAAGAAGCGGACGCGATTCCGATCGACCAGGTTCTCGTTACGCCCGGCACCGCGACGCAGAAACTGATGCTGCCGAAGCGCAGTGTGCGCTACGAGTATCAGGAAGCCCCGGGAAATGCCGCATCGAGTGAAGAGAGTCCATGAGGATCGGAATCGGGGCGATCGCGGCATTCCTGATGTCGGAGTCGACTGCAGTCAAAAACTCCATCCAGTCGCGCACGCGCCGGTGAGCGCCACCTAGCCGTGCTGAACCTGGGTCGAGCCGCCGCGTTCGGTCGTTGCCGCGCTGCGCCGTAGCCGGCGAACGACACGATGCGCGTCGCGCACCCAGGCGACCGTGAAGCCACGAACGTGCGCCACGAGTTCGTGCGGAAGATGACGGCATCCGCGCCGAAGAAACTCGGCAATGAGCGCGTCGGCGATCGCCACGACGTCTTGCGATAGCGAGAGGATTTCCTGCATGCGCTGCGCCGAGATCGTGCTGCGCGGCTTGCGCTCATGAGCGGGGCGAACCCATGAATCACCGGTCGCATCGAGCCGGCATTGCCACGCTACGCCATGATGGATGAAGCCGAACCGGGAAACACCGGGATCGGCATGGTCGGAGGCGGGGGATTCTTCAACGGCGCTTGCTTTCCTGCGTGCAACAAACATTTTTGGTCTCGCAAATCTTTTCTGCGGCGGTATGCGACTGATCCGGTGAGTCGGTCAGTCGCCGGAGCGCCTTCCCGGCGACTCCGGATCGACCGAACGCGGAAGCTCCGGCATTTCAGGCGGCGGATTCGCAGGCGACTGCGGCGGCACCGAATCCGGATGCTCTTCCGGCGAATCGAACGGCGATTCGTCTGGCGTGTCCGAAGGTGTCTCTACCGGCGTGTTGCCGGGCAACTCGGGGCCCGGCCCCTTCGGCACATGGGCGACCAACCGTCGGCCGCGATCGGCGGCGGCAGCCGAGTGATGCCAGCGCCAGTTGAATCCGCGGGCGACGAACGATGCCGCCGGTCGTCCTGCAGTCATCGCTGTTGCGCCGGCGGCGGATTGTTGATCGTGCATGCGCGGAATTCCGGCCACGTGAGTTTGCCGTCGTGATCGCTATCGCACTTGGCATAGTTCTTCGAGACAAAGGGATCGGCCGAAACGTCGTCATTGCTCAGGAAACCCTTTTGTCCGCGATCGAGGCTGGCGAAATACCGCTTCTGGCCCTTGCGCACATCGTGATCGCCATTGTCCGTGCGCTCCTGCGTATTGGCGTTGTCGAGCACCTGGGTTTCCGTCGGCGCCTGTGCCGAAGCGGCCGCCGCGGTCGTCAGCGCGCATACGAGTAACGCAAAACGAATACTTCGCTGGTCCATGAGACTTTCTCCTTGGCGTGAAAGTTCGCCTCCGGAGCAAGGCAGGCAGCGTGCCAATCTCGCGGCGCGCCGAACCGGCGATCGGGCTGCACGGTGTCGTGCAACTCGCCAGCCTTGCGGCGAAATGTCTTGCAACGTGCAAGCGGCGCAGGCCGCAGCGCGCGCGTCCGGCGCGCGCGCGACGCGATCGGATTGGCACGAGCCTTGATCGCTCTTCGATGACGGCCTGACCGCCCGGATAGCGGAGGATTTATGAACAGCAGATTCCTGTCCGGTGCATTTTGCTTCGCACTTGATTGGCCGATCCGGCCGGCGACCTGACTGGATTAATTGTTGCTAATATTCGCCGACGCCGCTACGCCCCGCGGCGCGCACCCTTCCACTCGTTGATGTATTGCCAGAACGCGTCCATGTCGACCGGTTTGGTCAGGTGCTTGTCGATGCCGGCCTGGGCGCTGCGTTTGCGGTCGGTAGCCGAATCGACACCGCTGATCGCGACGATCAGGGAGTCGCCAAGCCCGGCTTCGGCGCGCAGCCGCTGGGCAAGATCCCAGCCGGTGGTGTCCGGCAGATAGATGTCGAGCAGCACGATGTCCGGGTGGAAGGACTGGGCCGACTGCATCGCCTGCTCGCCGTCGTAGGCGACCTGGGTGCGATAGTCGGCAAGTTCGAGGATGATCTTCATGACATCCGCCGCGTCGGCGTTGTCGTCGATGATCAGCACGCGGTCGCCGGTCGATGCCGGCGGCGTAGTAGTAGTAGCAGTACTAGTAGTAGTAGGAATCACTGGTAGCCGAACCACGAATTCGACGCCGCGGCCCGGGCCTTCGCTATGCGCCGAGATGTTGCCGCCGTGCAGTTCGACGAGCTGGCGCGTCAGCGGCAGGCCCAGCCCGAGCCCGAGGCTGGCACGGCTGCGTTCCGACTCGGCCTGCACGAAGAGCTCGAAGACCTGGTCGATCATCTCCGGGTTGAGCCCCACGCCATCGTCGATGACTCGCACGGAAACGGCTTCGGGACTGTGTTGCAAGTTGCCGCCGTCACCGTCCCGCGGCGGGTCCAGTGCAATCCTCACGCTTATGTGCCCGCCCTCCAGAGTGAACTTGGATGCATTCACGAGCAGGTTCGCAAAAATCTGCTCCAGGCGCATCGGATCGGCCTCCACCCAGATGCGCTGCTCCGGCGCGCTGAACTCCAGGTGTTGTCCCGCGGCCTGTCGATCGTGCTGTGTCGCCGCGATCACGCGCTCGATCGTCTGGCGCAGGTCGACGCGCTCGGTCTGCAGCCGGACCAATCCGTGTTCGATGCGGCTGATGTCGAGCAGGTCGTCGATCATGCGCACCATGTTGCGCGTCTGCCGTTCGATGACATCGAGCGACTTGCGGAATGCCGGCGAATCGGCTTGTCCAAGCTTGATCACCTGGATCGCGTTGTGCGCCGCCGCCAGAGGATTGCGCAGCTCGTGGCCGAGGATCGCAAGGAAGCGGTTCTTCGAGATGTCGGCTTCGCGCAGGGAACGCTCGGCATCCTTCAGGTCGCCGATGTCGAAGGCGCAGCCGACGTAGCCGAGCAGCTCGCCGGATGGCGTGACGCGGGAGTGTGCGATGACTTTCATCCAGCGATACTGGCCGTCGATGCGGCGAAACCGGGCCTGGCGCTGGAACGGCTCGCGCTTTTCCATCCGCTGGCGATACGTGTCGAGATAACCGTCGCGGTCCTGCGGATGGATCACCTTCGCCCAGTCGAACTGCGTCAGCGATGGATCGGTGCCGAAGAAATCGACCAAGGCGCGGTTCGCGTACTGGATTTCTTCCTGGTCGCTGACCCAGATCAGCACCGGTGCGTCGTTGGCGAGCAGGGCGAAGCGCGCTTCGCTTTCGATCAACGCATCCTTGCCGCGCTGGATCGCATCGATGTCGATCATCATCAACACCACGCCCTCGACGCCGTTCTCCAAGGTCTTGTAGGGACGAATCCGGGCCAGGAACCAGCAGCCACGCCGGTCCTGGACCTTGGCTTCACGCATCTTCTCGGTGGTCAGCACGTCCTGCAGAAGCGATTCCAGATCGGGAATATGCATCGGCAGGTTGATCTCGGCGAGCGAGCGGCCTGCGTCCGCCTGCCTGAGGTTGAGCATGGTTTCCGCGGCCGGAGTGACGCGCCGGATGCGCAGATCGCGTCCGAGCAGCAGGACCGGCAAATGGGCGCTCTCCAGCACATTGAGCAGGTCATTGTTGCTCAGGGTCAATTCGAAGTTGCGGGTGTGCAGTTCGTCGTTGACGGTGGCCAATTCCTCGTTGCTGGACTGGATTTCCTCCTTCGACGTTTCGAGTTCCTCGTTGATGCTCTGCAACTCTTCGTTCGAGGATTGCACCTCTTCGTTGGCCGACTGCAGTTCCTCGTTCGTCGCTTCCTGCTGCTCGATCACCGACTGCAGATACTCGCGCGTCGCGCTCACTTCCTGGCGCAACTGGGCGATCTCGCGCTCGGCGTCGTCGGAGGGCGCGGCGCCGGCCGGCGCCTTCTTCGCATCGGACGATGCGACGCGGTTGTGCTCCTCGAAAGTCAGCAGCAACGCATCCTCGCGCGGCGAAGCGTTGACCGGTATCACCTCGATGGACACATTGCGATGGCCGCCGTCGAAACGCACGCGCAGGTCTTCCACGCGCACTGGCACATGCTCGCGTAACGCGGTTTGCGCCGCGCGGCGGACCGAGGCGGCCAGGCCTTCGCGCAGCATCTTGAGCAGGCTCAGGCTCGCCCGGCCCGGCGACGGGGCCAGATACGGACTGGTATCGCCGCGAAACTGGACGATTTCCAGATCGCGCGTCAGCACGACCGCGGGCGGCGCGTAGCGCGTCAGCAGCAGGCGGTCGGCTTCCCGGTACTGCTCGGCGACACCGGCTTCGCGCGGCAAGCGCGCCTTCCCGCGCAGGCTGCCGATCGCCAGGCTCACACGCTCGATGACCAGGCTGGAGGCCCGCGTGCTACCCGGCTTCTTCGAATACAGCTTGAGTCTGAGGTCCTGCGGTTCGAACAGCTGGCGATACGAGCCGATCGTCTCGGACATGCCGAGCCAGAGAAATCCGTGGTCGCGCAGGGCGTAGTGCAGCATCGGGATCAGCCGGTCTTGCAGCACCGGCTCTAGGTAGATCAGCACGTTGCGGCAGGCGACCAGGTCCATGCGCGAGAACGGCGGGTCGGCCAGAACGTTCTGGCGCGCGAACACGCACATGTCGCGGATCGACTTGCAGATGCGGTAGCTGCCGTCGACTTCGATGAAAAACTTGCGCAGGCGCTGGGGCGATACATCCTGGACTATGCCTTTCGCATAGATGCCGGCGCGCGCGCGCTCGATGCCGGCGTTGTTCAGGTCGGTCGCGAATATCTGCAGCGGCGAGCGCAGGCCTGCGGCTTCCGCGTATTCCACATAGGCCATCGCAATCGAATACGCTTCCTCGCCGGTCGAGCAGCCGAGCGCCCAGACGCGGACCGCGTCGTGGCGCGGCCGTCTGGCGGCAAGTTCGGGGAAGACCCGCGTCTTGAGCAGCTCGTAGGCTTCGGGATCGCGAAAGAAGCTCGTGACGTTGATCAGGATATCCTGATATAACGCTTCGGCTTCGGCACTGTGCCCGGCAACATGGTCCGCATACGCCGGCAGATCGTCGAACCTGGCCAGCACCATGCGCCGGGTGATGCGCCGGTACAGGGTGTTGCGCTTGTAGTTGGAAAAATCCACGCGCGTGATCGCGCGCAGTGTCTCGACGATGCGGTCGAATGCCTTCTGGTTCGCCTGTGGAGTGTCAGCCGCCGGCATGTGCATCATCGGATGCTGGCCGATCCGGTTCAGCTCGCGGGCGATCTGGGCCGGAGTGAGCACCATGTCGATGCAGCCGGTCGCTATTGCGCTGTTCGGCATGCTCGACTGCTCGGCGCTGTCGTCCTGCGCGAAGGTGATGCCGCCGGCGGCCTTGACCTCTTCGATTCCGAGCGAACCGTCGCTGCCCATTCCGGACAGGATCACGCCGATGGACTTGTAACCGTGCTCCTCGGCCAGCGAGCGCAGAAAGTGATCGATCGGGCGATGCACGCCATGCGTTTGCGTGCGCGGCGACAACTGCATCAAACCATCGCCGATGACGACATCCTTGCCGGGCGGGATGACATAGACGTGATTGGGCTCGACCGCCATCTTGTTTTCGACCGTCGATACCGGAATCCGCGTCTTGTGCGCCAGGATTTCGGGAAGCATGCTGACGTGAGTCGGATCCAGGTGCTGCACGACGACGAATGCCATGCCGCTTTCAGGCGACAGCCCAGGCAGCAGCGCAGAAATCGCTTCGATGCCGCCGGCTGAAGCGCCGATGCAGACGATATGGAATTGCGGGCTGTGTTCGGGATCGGTGTGTTCGCTCGCGGCGGGATTCACGCCGGGCAACGCCGTTTTCTGTTCCGACGGCGGCAACGCCTTTCCTTTCCCGCGCTTCTTGGCAACCACGAGTTCCGCTCCAGGCCCGCCCCAAGATCCCGCATGTGCTTGATCAGCCGCGCCGCGCGATTTTCAGTCACCGCGGCAGCTTCTAGCAAGCACATTATCCAGAGGGATGGCTGAACGAAGTGCCCCTCGTTGCAGGCGCCTGCTGCAAATCTAAAGGACATATTAACGGGCGAATTGGATGCCCGTGCGGTTAGGGTGCCGACGCCTCCACGACCCGCCCGGATTCTTCGCTGGCACGGATTTGTGGAGGACACGGTGACGCCGAGTTGTGGCGACCCCAGCGGCGACAGCGCAAGAAAGGTTCGCGACTTGATGCCGAACTCTCCGCTTACGCGCGCTTGCGGCGGCTCGACGTCTTCTTGGCCGATGCGCGCTTCGTGGCCGCGCGCTTGCGTCCCGAGCCGGACTTCTTGCCGCCTCCCGATTCCTTGTTGACGGTCGCCCAGGCACGCCGCTCGGCTTCCTTCTTCGACGTGCCCTTGCGCTCGTAACCTTCCTCGATGTGTTCCGCCTGTCTCTTCTGCTTGCTGCTGTACGCAGACTTGTCGCCACGCGGCATGGCTGCTCCTCCGGACTTGAAGGCGATCAGGAATGATGTTTCATCTGTTGCTTGAGCGCGCTCATCTGGCTGTGGTCGCGCATGACCTCTGGCATGTATTTCGTCGCAAGGTCGCGCACGCCGGAATCGTCCGACTCGGCAGCGGCATCGCGGAACGCGTCGACGATGCGGTCCTCGAAGTCTTCGAGCTGCGCGATGTATTCGCGGTCCGGAGTGCTACTGAGCTTGGCGCGAATTTCGCCGTAGGCCTTGCGCAGGCTGCCGCCGGCGGTGCCGCCCTCGGGCGCCTTTTTGCCGCTCGCCGTGATCTGCGTCTTCAGGTCCGAAGCGATCGCGCCCTTGGTGCGCGCCATGCGCGTGAACAGCTGTTGCAGCTCCGGCTGGTCGACCTTGGTCGACGCTTCTTCGTAGAATTTCTTGCTGTCGTTCAGGACTTCCACGAGTTCCTTCAAGGTATAGGTATCGTTTTTCATGCTTGTCTCCGTTTCGAATGATGATGTCCGCGGCCAGACCCAGCCTGGGCGTGCGGACGGAGTTCACACCTGGGGTGTGGGGATTCCTGGTTTCATGGAACGAAACCGTGCGGCGGGAAATTCCGCGCGCGACCGTGCAGTCCGAGGATCGCCACCGCGGCCGACCGCCGGTTCGAGCGCGTGGCCGAAACCGTCGGCGCTGCCCGGCGGACGCGCCGCATGCGCAGCGCGGTCGGATCCTTGCGCCGCTTCAAGTGCGCACGCACCGCGGCCGGATTCGGGCCCACGCTTCCGACGGCGCGGCATATTTCCAGTGGCGTGGCGCCCAGCATCCGGCACCAGTAACGCAAGCTGGTTTGCTCCTTGACGTCGATCTTGCTCATCAACGGCATTGCCGCGACCACAACTCTCGTCGCGCTGAGTTGGCCGTCGACCGGCAGGTCGGG
>Ga0097621_100002426_pt1 | contig 12767 bp, 10 predicted proteins | sample KBSMisM72_FD_73165 | JGI IMG/M metagenome (GOLD analysis project Ga0097621, IMG submission 73165) | Miscanthus rhizosphere microbial communities from Kellogg Biological Station, Michigan, USA - KBS Miscanthus M7-2 (version 2) (version 2) | ecosystem: Host-associated > Plants > Roots >... | reverse complement strand
GGTGTAAACAAATGCCTGCTGCCATCAATATGACTTTGGAAGACAACTCCTTCCTGCGAAATCTTTCTGTTGGCTGCCAGCGAAAAAACCTGGTAACCCCCGCTGTCGGTAAGAATGGGCCGGTCCCATCCATTAAATTTGTGCAGGCCCCCCGCTGCTTCCAGCACTTCCAGTCCCGGCCTCAGGTACAAATGATAGGTATTGCCCAATATTATCCGGGCATCTACATCTTGTTTTAATTGCTGTTGTGAAACTGCTTTTACACTGCCCACTGTACCTACAGGCATGAAGATAGGCGTAGGTATTTCGCCATGATCTGTGATAATCCTTGCTGCGCGTGCACCCGAATAGACATCCGTAGCCTGTAAATCAAATTGTAATGCTGCCATAAAACCTGCAATATAAAGGAATTGCCGGTTTTCTAACGGGTGGCTATTGATGACATGACCCGCGTCAACCTCCTTCTCTAAACCGTTAACACTGGCGATGAAGGCCAAACTGATCTAAAAATCACGAAATCAGCCATCAATATACTATTTTCGCAACCAATTTGCATGCCCCTAAACCGTTTGATTACATGAATTTACCAGAGCAACTGAAGCTGCATATGTGGGAAATCTTCTTTTATCTTTTTGCCATTGTAACACTGATACAATTACTGTATTATGTCTTTTTTTTCCGCAGAGTAGCTTTTTATGAGAAAAAAGAAAAGCCAACATCACAACAACATCCTGTAAGCATAATTGTGTGTGCAAGAGATGAAGCAGGTAACCTGGCCTACAACCTGCCTGGTGTGCTGGTGCAAACTTATCCATCTACACACGAAGTGATAGTAGTAAACGACAACAGTATTGATGAAACAAAATATTTGCTCGAAGAACTAAAAAAGACGTTTAAACACCTGCAGGTGGTGCACCTGGACTATGAAGCCAAACTGATTCCCGGAAAAAAATATCCGTTATCCATTGGTATAAAAGAAGCCAAACACGAAATTGTATTATTAACCGATGCTGATTGTATGCCCGCCACAGAATTTTGGCTGCAAAAAATGCAGGATGGTTTTACAGATGGTATTGAAATAGTACTGGGTTATGGTTCCTACAATAAAAAACCCGGCTTACTGAATAAGCTGATACGTTTTGAAACTTTTCACACTGCTTTACAGTATTTGTCTTACGCGCTGGCAGGCACACCGTATATGGGTGTGGGCAGAAATCTATCTTATACAAAAAGACTGTTTTTTAATAATAAAGGGTTTTCATCGCTTAATCATGTTACCGGCGGAGACGATGATCTTTTCATAAACATGGTAGCTACAAAAACAAATACTGCTGTAGTAATAGATCCGGAAGCCATTACATTGTCTGAACCCAAAAAAACATGGGAAGACTGGATACGGCAGAAAACAAGACATTATACCACCGGCAAATTTTACAAAGGCAAACATCGTTTTTTGCTTGGCCTGTATGCACTTACTCATTTTCTTTTTTACCCGTTGTTTATTGTAAGTTTTTTTCTCTTTAGCTGGCGCATTTCGCTGATTGTACTCTTACTACGCGTCGCTGTACAGGGCTGGATATTTTACAAGAGCATGGAAAAACTAAACGAAAAAGATTTATGGCCCTGGTGGTGGTTATTTGATATCTGGATGTTTGTATATTACCTCATCTTTGCACCTGCGTTATGGAAAACACCACGGAAAGACTGGAATTGATGCTGCAATATTTTGCCGATTTTACACCACAGCAGTTGCAGCAATTTGCTGCACTGGAGGAATTGTACCGGGACTGGAACAATAAAATCAATGTTATCTCCCGCAAAGATATCGACAGCCTGTACGAAAAGCATGTATTGCATTCATTGAGCATTGCGGCAGTATTTGAGTGCAATGCCGGAAATGAAATACTGGACCTGGGCACAGGCGGAGGTTTTCCCGGCATACCGCTTGCTATATTTTTTCCCGAAGTAAAATTTCATCTTGCAGACAGCATCGGCAAAAAATTAAAAGTGGTGGATGCAATTGTAGCCGCTATCGATCTTAAAAATGTAACAACGCAACATACCAGGGCAGAAGATATTAAAAACCGGAAGTTTGATGCAGTAGTGTCGCGTGCTGTTGCACCATTGGCAGATTTGTGGAGATGGTCAAAGCCGCTTATCAGAAAAAAAACCGCTTCAAACAATAATACGATCAATGGTTTAATTTGTTTAAAGGGCGGCGACCTTGCACAGGAGATTGCAGACAGCAGGTGCAGACCTCACATTATTGAAATACATGATTTATTTAAGGAAGATTTCTTTAAAGATAAGTTCCTGGTACATGTTTCCGCGTAGCAAAAATGGCAATATTACCACTTTGTGGTATTGCTGCCAATGTTAAATAATCGCAACTTTGCAATATGACTATAACCGTATGTATTGTTGATGATAATAAGGATATACGCTCCGCACTGGAGCAGATTATTATTATGTCTGATGGCTACCGCCTGCTGGGAAGTTTTTCCAGTGCTGAAGAAGCAATCGAAAAAATACCAGCCCTTAGTCCGCAGGTTGTTTTGATGGACATCAATCTTGGTGGCATGAGCGGCATTGAGTGCGTGCGCCAGCTGAAACCCATGCATCCCGATATTCTTTATATGATGTGTACCGTATATGAAGAAGATGAAAAAATATTCGAGGCGCTGAGCGCCGGTGCCAATGGGTATATTCTTAAAAAAACAGCTCCGGGAAAATTGCTGGAAGCCATTAAAGAATTAAATGAGGGAGGTGCGCCCATGAGCAGCCAGATTGCCCGCAAAGTAGTGGCAGCTTTTAGGGGAAAAGCAGTAGCCGAAGGGCCGGTTCAGGAGGAGAAATCCATCAATATTTTGTCTGGCAGGGAAAAAGAAATATTGGAACATCTTTCTAAAGGACTGCTGTACAAGGAAATAGCCAATAATCTCTTTATCAGCCCCGAAACCGTACGCAAACACGTATATCACATATACGAGAAATTGCATGTAAATAACCGCGTTGAAGCAGTCAATAAATACTTCGGCAGGTAGACAGGCATTCTGTTTAAAATTGTTTAACCATTTCACCTGAATTAGTAAACATTTCTACAGATAAATACTACTAAAGTGGTATTGTTGTATACCCTGTAAGTATCTACTTTTATGTTGCAAAGGGATGCTTAGCATCAAATACTGTAAAACCATTATAACCTTACCTACTTACTTTTTACAGGGCTTTGACTATGAACTGTATCGTTTTTTCATAAGTGCAAAATGAATTAACCTTGTTTCTCAAATAAAAAACCGCTTCATTAAACAGAAGCGGTTTTTTATTTATATCCTTTTTGATTGTTTCGGTCTTACCATTTAATTTCCAGCCTGTTATCTTTTCTATTAATATCGGCCATCCGGTGGCTTGGATCGATTTCGGCTATGGTAACATCCGATAATTTGCGGCTGGTTTCAACAACATAAAATGGATTTGTCCAGTTCCATTCATCATATATTTTACGCGGTATAGCTGCGTCTTCCGCCTGCTTGGCCCCAAACATCAAATCCATGGGCACATAGTGTAACTCCTGGCTGCCATCTTTGAAAGTTAATTGCAAATCTATGGGCATGGGCATTTTCCCTTTATTAACAAGCCTGATTTTGGTTTTGCCTCCCTCTTCCCATAAACTATCAATTCCATAATCGATGGTTTTAGTAGTATTTACAAAATATTCACGGTACCAGTCCAGTTTCAACCCGCTTTTTTTTTCTGCTACCTGTATAAGGTCATTTACATTGGGATGCTTAAAACGCCACTGGCTATAATACTCCAGCAGAATTTTGTCTCTTGTAGCCGCCCCTACCACATAACCCAATTGAGCCATAAAAACAGCGCCTTTTGCATAAGCCGCGTTGCTATAAGCATAATTGCTGTTGAAATGATCCGCATGCGTTGTCAGTGGTTCTTCAAGACCGCTTTTTGCCAGTGTAAAATAACCCACATAAGAATCGCCATTGTCTTCGGGAATAAAAGTCAAATCTTCAGCAAGTCTTTTGTCACCAGGGTTGCGTTTTGCAGCCTCTTTGTAATTGTCAAGCGTAGACCTGCCGTAAAAATTCCTGCTCACCAGGTCTTCTGCGTACGAAGTAAAGCCTTCATCCATCCATGCATACTCGCTTTCATTGGTGCCCATCATCATCTGGTACCAGCTATGCATCCACTCGTGAAAAACAACATCGGTACCAGCGCCTTTTAATAAGGTAGCCATTGGATATTCCATACCACCATCACCACCTTGTATAAACGAATATTGCCTGTAAGGATATTTCCCAAAAGTCTTATCCATAAAAGGCAGCACTTTAGCAGCTTTTTCCAATACGGTTTCCCATTCATCTTTGTAGTCAGCTATAAAATTGGCAGCATCATTTCCATATTGCTGCTTCCTGGCAGGTGATAAACTGTTGTATTGTTCGGTTAAATGTTCCGGTGAGATTTTATAAAACGCGTGCAACACCATTCCATCTCTTACAGCTTTGCTGATATGTATATAGTCCGGATCTGCAGCCCATACAAAATCGTGTACATTGGGCGCAGTAAAAATCCATTTAAGTGTATTGCCTGCAGCAGGCAACACTTTTGTGCCGGGCGCTTCATATCCATGCCCTACCTGGCTGGCATTCTGAAGATAACCGGTAGCCGCAACCGTATATTTTTTATCTATGCTGATGCTTACATCGTAATCGCCCCAAACACCATAAAACTCTCTTGCAACATAAGGTGTGGGATGCCAGCCTTCATAATCATATTCGCACATTTTAGGATACCACTGGCTCATGCTGTACCTCACGCCTTCGGCATTATCGCGGCCACTTCTTCTTATTTGTACCGGTACCTGGGCTTCAAACTCAAGATCAAATGTTACTGCAGCTTTAGGCAAAATTGGCTTGTTAAGAATTACTTCAAGAATGGTCTCATGCAATTTCATGGTTTGTGCAACGCCATTCATTTTAATCCACTTCACATTCTGATAGCCAATTTCTTCGGGTTTCAGGTTCAAAATTCTGTCACGCACCCGGCCATCCCAGTCTGCTTTTCCCATTACTTGCTGCTGTCCCAGTACACGGCTCCGGTTGTCCATCATACTATTTGGCTGAAACGCATTCCAGTAAAGATGATAGAATACTCTTGAAAGTGTATCAGGTGAATTATTGGTGTACACCAATTTTTGCTGGCCCGAAAAACGATTGGTAACCACATCAGCAGTTACGTCCATGGTATATTTAACGTGCTGCTGCCAGCGGCCTGGCTGTGCCACAGCAAAAAGGCATTGTAAAAAACAGGTTGTAAGAACACAAACTCTTATCATCATCTGACATTTTAAAAAACTACAAAACTCCTGCAAATAAAGCAATACAAAGGTTAAAATGGAAATAAACTTTGCTTCTGTAAAGAAAGGCACCCCTTCCCGAAAGGGGAAAGGGTGCCGTTATAACTGCTCAGGTTATATAATAAAGTGCCAGTATTAGATTAGTCAAATAGTAATTGCGTCTTTCACCAGCTTACCGCTCTTGTCGAAATACAGGTATTTTTTTTCTACTCCGCTTTTACGCACAAATAACCGGTATTGTACGCCATGATCCCTGCTTTCTACCCAGGCTACAGACTTCAACTCCCATCCTGTGAATTTACTTTTACTGTACCCGTCTTTTACTTCGGCAGGCAGGGCATCCTGGGTTACTTCTTTTTCTGTTTGCAGCCATTCGCCCTTATTGCTAAACTTTGATTCGTACCTGGATCCATCCATTTCATAATCTACCTGGAAAAAACCAAGCCTGTCTTTCCATTCCACATTTTTTGTATCGGGATATTTTACTTTAAAGGCTTCTGTTACTTCAGCAGGCACTTTTCGGATCTGCGCCTGCGTATGGTTCAAAATAGAGAATGAGAATACAGCTATCGCGAAAAAAAAACTCTTCATACAACTTATTAATTTAATAAGCGTATCAAAATATCATGCCAATAAGAATATCCCGCTCACCTGCAATGTTTAGGTTTTGTGAAATATGAAATGCTGAACGCATTCCACAATTATCAGGACACACCTTCAACGGTAATTACAATTTCTCCTTTTACTTCTTTTTGCTTAAAATGTTCGCAGACTTCCTGTAACGTACCCCTTGCATTTTCTTCAAACATTTTGGTTAGTTCGCGGCTTACACAACACCTGCGCCCGGCACCAAAATAGCTGATAAAATCTGTTAGTGTTTTTACCAGTCTTACCGGCGATTCATAAAAAAGCATGGTTCTTTCTTCGGTTGCCAATTGTTTTAACAAGGTTTGTCGTCCTTTTTTTAAAGGAAGAAACCCTTCAAAACAGAAACGTGAAGCGGGTATGCCGCTGTTTACCAGGGCCGGAACAAAAGCTGTAGCGCCCGGGAGGCTCTCCACTTTTATTGCGTTTTTTATGCACTCTCTTACCAGCAAAAATGCAGGATCTGAAATGCCGGGAGTACCGGCATCTGTTATAACCGCTATATTTTTCCCTTCACTCAACTGGTTCACCAGGTGTTGCAAAACTTTGTGCTCGTTGTGCTGGTGATAGGGTGAAAGCGGTTTATGTATGAGGTAATGATTAAGGAGTTTTGAAGAAGTACGGGTATCTTCTGCCAGTATCAGGTCAACGGATTTCAATACTTCCAGTGCGCGAAGCGTTATATCCTGCAGGTTACCAATAGGTGTGGGAACGATGTAGAGCATGGCTGGTTGATCTGATTATTAGTTGACTAGTTGCCTGGTTTTAGCAAATGGACTTAATAAATTGGATGACCGTTTTTACTTATCAACCAATCAACTATTTACTTAAGCAACCAAAACCTCAAAATATTCCATTACAGGGTTAGCCAACAACTTTTTGGCAGCATCTTCTGCTATTTGTTTAGCGGCATCGGGGGTAGCGGCATCAATTTGCAGTGTAATGTTTTTTCCAATACGTACGTCCTGTATATTGTTTAATCCCAGGTTGTTTAAACCGCCCATTACTGCCTTGCCCTGCGGATCCAGCAGTTCCCTGAGTGGCATTACTTTTACCTGTACCGTGTAGGTCATGTAGTTTTATTTTTGAGCGCCAAAGATAAGATAATGTAGGCGATGAAGACCACTGGCACCGCCATCCATTTAAATAAAATTGCAGCAATAATTGCCACAATAAGCAGTATAAGTTTGGGCAGGTTATTCTTTAGCGAGTAGTCTTTAAACTTCATCCCCATAATGGGCAGGGTACTAATCATAAGATAACTTAGTACAGCAATCACTGCATACAAAAACCATTTATTAAAAATGAGTGCGTTTACCTTGCCGTCGTAATAATTATAAAAAGCAATTAACGGAAGAGAGGCCACCACCAATCCGGCTGCCGGGATAGGTACTCCTTTAAAACCATAGGTCTGCGTGGTGTCGATATTAAATCTGGCAAGCCTGTAGGCGCCGGCACAGGCAAAGAGGAAAGCCGGTAATAACCAGGCAATATTTATTTCAAGACCGTTTTGCTGCTGCATATAAGACAAGCGCAGAAACTGGAAAAGGATAACTGCCGGAGCTACACCAAAACTTACTACATCACTCAAAGAATCCAGTTGTTTGCCCATGTCACCGGTGGCGTGCAAAAGCCTGGCTAAAAAACCATCCAGGAAATCTATAAAAGCTGCGATGGCAATGCAGATAGCTGCATAGTAAAGTCTTTCAGGCACACTGAAACTGGTAGATGAGTCGTCTGCCTGAATAATGGTGATCTGTTCTGTCTGCAGGGCAAATACAATGGCGCAGCAACCAAACAATAAATTAAGCAGCGTAAAAATATTGGGGATTTTTTTCATAACTAAAGCCGGCAATTATCAAATGTACTAAACTGTTAACGATGTAACAGCGATGCTTATTTGTTTTCTGTTAGAATAATTATTTCTTCATCAGGCTTTCTATGTCGCTGGCAGTAATGGGTATATTGGCCATCAGGTCCTTGTTTCCACTGCGGGTAATCCATACGTTATTTTCAATACGCACACCCATTTGCTCTTCCTCAATATAAATACCTGGCTCCACAGTTAGTACCATACCTGCTTTCAATGGAGCCGTTTTGGTACCCAGATCATGTACATCAATACCCAAGTGGTGAGAAATGCCATGATAGAGGTATTTCCGGTAAGCCCTGTTGTCCGGGTCTTCATTTTTTACATCTGTTTTCTTTAACAGTCCTATTTGTAAGAACACCTGTGTGGCGTGCTCCCCTACCTGGTCGTGATAATCAAGAATGGTGATACCGGGTTTCAACAAGCTCTTTGCGTAGTCATGTAAGTCCAGGCACGCATTGTACACTTGTTTTTGCCTGCGTGAAAATTTACCATTCACGGGTACTGTTCTTGTCAGATCTGCATTGTATCCCCCGTATTCGGCGCCAAAATCCATTAATATCAATTCGCCCTCTTTACATTCCTGGTTGTTGCTTACATAATGCAATGTTCTTGCCCTGTCTCCGCTGGCAATAATAGAACCATAGGCGGGACCGGTGGCACGTTGCGACAGGAATGAATGAAATATTTCTGCTTCAATTTCGTACTCCATTACGCCTGGTTTAATAAATGTCAGCAAACGCCGGAAAGCGGTATCCGTAATATCAATGGCTTTTTGCAATACCTCAACTTCAAGCGCTGTTTTTATCGCCCGCAGTTCCCGAAGAATTTTAGCGCTGCGCCTGTATTCGTGCAACGGATAGCGCCGTTTTATTTCTTCTGCATAGCGATAATCGCGAACCGGTACCAGGTTGGCTTTCCTGTCGTTTTCATTTGTATTCAGATAAATAGCGTCTGCAAGATGTATCCATTGCTGCAGCAGTCCGTCCAGGCTGTCAAGCCATACCACCGTTTGCGCTCCACTCATGGCTTTTGCTTCATTTGCCCTGTGCCGGCGGCCATCCCATTTCTCTTTTAGTTCATTGGGTCTTACCAGTACCAGCACTTCGCGGTATTTCTTATCGGGGTTATCGGGAAATAGTACCAGCATGGTATCCTCCTGCTCAATGCCGGTTAACCAGTACAGGTCGGAATTCTGTTTAAATTTAACCAGTGCATCACCGTTAGAAGGCAGTTCATCATTGCTGTTAAAAATAGCAATGGCGTTTTTTTCCATTTTCTCCGTAAATCGTTTACGGTTTTGTATAAAAATATCGGCGTTTAATGGAAGGTATTTCATTCAGTTGTATCATTTTATTTTTAAACAGCCCTAAAATTATGGATTCAATCCGATAAGTATAATAATACTAATGCATCCCACCATTGTCAGCATTGAAAACATTGCACGCATTTGCAGGTAAAGACTCGCCAGCAGATCAAAAATTTATCATTGCTGCGTCAACCCCGACTGTTCACCGCCGCACCATGGTTTTACTTGTTGTTAACCTGCAGACGCTCTCCACGGCGTTTTTCAGGAAAAAATGCAATAGCAGGTTAAAGTCAAAAAATGCATAAAAAATTGAAAATATCTATTATTATGCTCTTTTATTTAAAATTATACAATAAGTGCCCCATACAACACTTCTTTAATCAGCTGGATGCCCAATATTCAAACTGATTTATAATACAGCCTGTTACCTCTTATTATGATAATTGCCAAGGATGTATATCTTTGTACGCTAACAAACGTTTGTATTTATGTCAACTTTAACCTCTCTCCCTTCATCCCCCATTATTGGATTTGGTGTTCCTGTTGCCGACTGCATTCATTACCAATTTTCACCAGAAGAACTAATTGAAGACAGTGTCTGCTCCGGCGAAGGATTATTAAGTAACAACGGCGCACTGGTTGTTAATACTGGTGAATTTACCGGCAGAAGTCCAAAGGATAAGTTCATTATAAAAGATGACATTACTGCCGGCACGGTTAACTGGAATGATTTCAACATTCCGATGGAAGAAAAATACTTTGATATCATCCGGAAAAAAATAAAATCTTACCTGGCTGCAAAACCTGATTTGTGGGTGCGCGACTGCTATGCCTGTGCAGATGAACGCTACCGGCTTAACATACGCGTAATTACTGAAAAACCCTGGCTAAACCTGTTTGCTTATAATATGTTCCTTCGTCCAACAGATGAAGAACTGGAAAATTTTACACCAGAGTGGACCATCCTTGCTGCGCCTGATCTGAAATTGGATCCCGCCGAATGCGGTACCAGGCAACAGAATGCAGCCGTGATTTCTTTTAAACACAAAACCATTTTACTGGCCGGCACAGGGTATACCGGCGAGATAAAGAAAGGAATTTTCTCTGTACTAAATTATGTACTTCCTCAAAACAACGGGGTGCTGAGTATGCACTGTGCTGCCAATATGGGTGAGCAGTTAGATACCGCCTTATTTTTTGGATTAAGCGGCACCGGCAAAACTACTTTAAGCGCTGACCCTAACCGTTATTTAATTGGAGACGATGAACATGGGTGGACCAACGACGGTGTTTTTAATTTTGAAGGCGGTTGTTACGCAAAAACCATTAATCTGAGTGAAGAAAAAGAACCTGCTATTTATAATGCCATACGCCCGGGTGCCCTGGTAGAAAACACCCCATTTTTTGCCGGTACCAATACCATCGATTTTAATAGTAAGGCGATTACAGAAAATACCCGGGTTTCTTATCCCCTGCATTTTATCTGCAATGCTATTGAACCTTCGGTTGGCGATATTCCCAATAATATTTTCTTTCTTACCTGCGATGCTTATGGTGTATTGCCACCCGTTTCAAAATTAACACCCCAACAGGCCATGTACCAGTTTATTTCTGGTTATACCGCTAAAGTAGCAGGTACAGAAACTGGTATTACGGAACCAACGTCTACGTTCAGCGCATGTTTTGGGGCACCGTTTATGTTATTGCACCCGGGAAAATATGCTGCCATGCTGGGTGAAAAAATCCGCGCCCACAAAGTAAATGTCTGGATGATAAATACCGGCTGGAGCGGCGGTTCATACGGCACCGGAAACCGCATTAAACTATCATATACCCGTGCTATGATTACTGCTGCACTGCAAGGAAAGTTAGATCTTGTTGCATTTGAAGCGGATCCTGTTTTTGGGATGTCGGTTCCTGTTAGTTGTCCCGGTGTACCGGCAGAAATATTAAACCCACGCAGCACATGGGCCGATAAAACTGCCTATGATACTACGGCGAAAAATCTTGCCAGGAAGTTTGTAAAAAATTTTGAAAAATATGCGGGCGGAGTTACCCCCGAAATTCTTGCTGCTGCGCCGGTAGTTGACCGGTAGTAGGAACAGCCAGCTATAAATTGTTTTGTTCATAGTGTGATTTACCAGGTCTCAGCGATGCTTGTCTTAAATAAAAACGCTTTCACTGTTTATTGTGAGAGCGTTTTTTTCGTCGTCAATCGTCAGTCGTGAATAAGGAGTAGTGAGTAGTGAGCCGTCAGTCGATAGTTAAGACAGCTTAAAACAGGTACGCCAACTTTTTTTAGTCTTTCCCATCTACAAAAAAAGCTTAGTGAAACAGGTTTCACTAAGCTTCGACTCACGACTATTTGACTATTTCGACGCGTGTTTGGACTGACGATTCACGACTCTCGACTCACTACTCACCACTCACAACTATTTCAGCGCCTGTTCCAAATCGGTTATAATATCCTGTATATTTTCAATACCAATACTCATGCGTATCAGGCCGTCTGTAATACCAAACTTCACCCTTTCTTCTTTTGTTACGCCAAAGTGCGACATGCTTGCCGGATGAGAAATCAACGTATCAACCGTACCCAGCGAAACCGCCCTGGTGCACATTTTCAGCTTATCAATAAATTTCTTTCCGGCTTCCAATCCGCCTTTCAGTTCAATGCTCATCATTGGCCCCGGGTGGCGCATTTGCTTTGAGCAGGTATAAAAATCAGGATGATCGGGCAGTCCTGTATAATTTACTTTTGCAACAGCAGTATGATCATTCAGGTAATGCGCCACTTCCATAGCGTTGTGGCAATGTCTTTCCATCCGCAGTTCAAGTGTCTTCATGCCCATGGTAAGAAGGTATGCGTCAAATGCATTGGAATTACCGCCCAGCAACCGGTGCCACTTGGTAAATTTTGTATTCATCAGTTCAATATCCTTTCCTATCAGTACACCACCTATAGAAGTACCATGTCCGTTTAAGAATTTGGTGGTAGAATGAAAAACAAAATCAACCCCATAACGAAATGGCTGTTGCAGGTAAGGTGTGGCAAACGTATTGTCAACAGAAATACCCATGCCATTTTGCCTGGCCAGCTTTACCAGTTCTTCAATATCCACGCACTGAATGGTAGGATTGGCAGGTGTTTCCAGGTGCATCCACTTAAGACCGGGATTTTTTTTAATGATCGCTTCCGTTGCATTTAAATCGCGCAAATCTGCAATGATAACGTCTATGCCCAGTGGCGGTAATACTTTATGTAGTAATTCGTGGGTGCCTCCATATAAAGAATAATGAGATAATATTTTGTCGCCCTGCTGCAGGCTGGCCAGAAACAAAGTAGTCATAGCTGCCTGTCCGCTGGCATGCAGAAACGCTTTTAATTGCAGGGGCGCGCCATTGCTGCCTGCGATACCAAATGATTCAAAAGCGCAAATGGTTTTTTCCGCTTCTGTAAAATTGGGGTTGCCCCACCTGGTATAAATATATCCCTCTTCCTGACCGGCAAAACGACGCATACCCTGGTCTGCATTATCAAACGTAAAAGTGGAAGTGGCATAAATAGGTGT
>Ga0097621_100002422_pt1 | contig 12773 bp, 33 predicted proteins | sample KBSMisM72_FD_73165 | JGI IMG/M metagenome (GOLD analysis project Ga0097621, IMG submission 73165) | Miscanthus rhizosphere microbial communities from Kellogg Biological Station, Michigan, USA - KBS Miscanthus M7-2 (version 2) (version 2) | ecosystem: Host-associated > Plants > Roots >... | reverse complement strand
TTTTGCTACCCCAGAACACCAATCGAAACCACTATTACGATGTTGAAAGCCTTCATAAGTTCGTTGAATTCGCAAAGAAGAGTTATAATGTAGATACTACCAGAATTTACATTACCGGATTGAGCGGAGGCGCTATCTCGCTTTACAATTATCTTAGAAAATATTCGTGTACCGCAGCTATAACATGCGCAGGCAGCGGAACCGCTAAAAACATTTGTTATAACGGAACGACTAGAACACCTATTTGGGTGTTTCATGGAAGTGAGGATACTCGGGTAACACCTGGACAGGATATTATTTTCGTGCGAGAATACAATAAATGCGCAATTAAGGAGAAAGCAGAATTAACCATTTACCCAGGCGTAGCGCATGACTGCTGGACAAAAGTTTATGCAAACGACATAATTTATCGCTGGCTTTTATTCCACCAAAGTGCCAATTAATCAGGTTTTGTTAAACTAAAGTAAAGTTATGAGTAACTTAGTGTATGCTCATATTGATCTTCGTCGGATTGATCCTTTTCGGAGCCTTCGGGTTAACGATTTACACTAATTGGAAGCGTAAAAAAAAAGTTAGACGGTTCATAGAAAAAGTAAAGCATGAAAAAGATATTCGAATTCTTAAGGAAGCTTTGGAAAGGCTTAACAGGGACATCAACTAATACAGAAAATCTTGACGGCCCTGGAAATCCACCTCCAACACCGCCAGGCAAGGGAAATGGATAAGAAAAAAGAACTCCTGATTATTGGGGTGTTCTTTTTCGCACTCTTCGGTAAGTTCCTTTATTTACCTTTTGATATCTATTTTGGCACTTCGGAGACATGGGGATACCCTTTTAATCCAATCAAATTAAGTCCGGGAGCCTACGTTGATTATTCTATAACGTGGTTCATATTCGCTGTAATAGCGTTTGTTCATTGCTTTATTGTTCCTAAATTCAGGCAGCAATATTTTATAATAGGTTGCCTGTTTTTCCTTATGCAGGTAGAATATCATCTAAATTACAACGATCCTTTTAGTCACTGGAATTTTGTACCTTTGAGCGGAGGTCTTTATGTCGGAGTTTGCTTTATAATTTGGTTCTTTAATGTCTTTAAAAAATGAATATACCTGTAGAACAAATTCCCTTATGGGCATGGATATTAAGCGCATTATTTGCAGGAGGTGCAGCTAAATGGATTTTCGATCGAAAGAAGGATGATTGGAAAGAAGTCCGTGAAGGATTAAAATCTTTAACGCATAGCGTAAATGAGCTTATCAATATTCAGACACTTCATACTCATCAAATTAATGAGAATACAACAGATATAAAAGATCTTCAAGCTAAAGTAATGGGTTCGCATATTGTTAAATATGAAAAATCATGATAACATTAGTTTTATTTATTTGGCCTTTGGTAATTGTTCCCGCATTCAATTACTACGATTACAAAACAACCTATAAAGGAGGCAAGCCGAACTATTTGCTTTACTTCATAATTCGCGGCATGCTGGCTATTATTCACGGCATATTCATGCTCATGGCAAAGCAGGACAAAACCATTGATTACACAACATTATCAGCTTGGGAACTTACCGTAGTATGGGCACCATATCTTTTATTTCAATTAACTTCATTCTGGCTTATTTACGAGTTTATTAGAAATGCATGGTCTCACAGATCGCTATTTTACTATGATCATAAAGAGCATGATTCAGGATTATTAGATCGATTCTCAGCGTGGTTAGGCCCTGACTTACACATTGTAATGAAGGCTTTAGCTTTAGTGATTTGTATTCTATCAGTGGTTGTAATCTATCAAAGATGAAAATCTCTGCATATCATGTAAATGAATATGGTGTTCTTTGTTATTCTGGGTTACCAACAGAACATAATGATTTAAAATCCGAGCATCATAATGGGATCATTTATAAAAAGCCAATGTTTTCATGCAATAATGGTTATGAGGTTAAAGGTGTAACTGAATTTGGGCTTACACATGGACTTCCTAAAAGAATATTTAAATATTGGTTTTTTGTTGACTAAATGGAATTAACACGAAAACAATTCGATTCATGTTTTCCGCATGCAAGCAAAGCCAACCTTGAAAAGTTTTGGCCATTCGTTTGCGATAATCTTATCAAATATGAAATCAATGCAGGACCACAACCAGCGCGTAGAATCGCCGCTTTCTTCGCACAACTTGCCCACGAAAGTGGATCATTACATTACACAGAGGAAATCGCTTCGGGAGATGCTTATGAAGGTCGCAAAGACCTTGGAAATATATCGCCTGGCGACGGGGAAAAATATAAAGGTCGCGGACTTATCCAAGTCACAGGACGCAGCAACTACCAGGAAATGGGTGAGATTATGAAACTTGACCTTATCAATAATCCTGAGCTATTAGAACAGCCTAAGTACGCGTTTCAATCAGCCTGTATATTTTGGAATTCAAGAGGCCTTAATAGAATTGCTGATATTGACGGTTTCGAGCGGATTACAAAGAAAATTAATGGTGGCTTGAACGGGTACACTGATCGACTTGCTCGATGGGACGAAACCAGAAAAGCGTTAGGAGTTATTAAATAAAAAAGGCCAGCGATTGCCAGCCTTTTAAACCTACTACTTAAACCATGCCAAACTTCGAAACTAAGATAACATGAAATATTGGAAAGAAATAATAATAGCCGTTCTGATTTTATTAATCGGAGCCTTTTACGTTCTCTACACAGATACTTCAAATAGTGCTGAGCTAAAGATAAAAGGACTCGAATCTGAAGTTAAAATCCTTCATGCCTCAGAAACTCATTTTAAGCTCATTACAGACAGCCTCAAAAATCTCATACCAACGCTCAAAGAAAAGCACATCATTAACGAGGCCAAGGCAGACAAGCCTATTTTAAAGCTTAAAGAGAGAATTGCTGAAAACAGGCCAGAAGTAATGCAGGAGATTGACTCAATGGCTATTGTGAAGGCTTTCGTTGGTGATCTTGATTCGTTAAATCTAGCTCAAGAAAACAAAATAAATGTGCTCAAAGCCGATCATCAGGAAGACTTAAATGTTTTGAATGCAATAGTCGAAAGCCAGGATTCAACAATATCAAAACAAGATTCTATAATCGTTAAGCAAGATGAAATAATTAGCAATCAGGATAAGATTTTGAAGAGACGGAAACGAATAGGAAGGTTAAAGACCATCGGAATAGGAGTGGCTTTCATTGCTGGGTTGTTGATTGGTCTTTAACTTGTTCTATTGCTTTAAAAATTTCATAGACTAATTGTGGTACTACTGAATTTCCTGCTGCTTGGTGTGATTGTTCAATCCATTTTGGAATGGTAATTCCGTCCAGTTCAAAGGGTAACCCATCATCCACATCGAAAATCGCGGATTGGCTGTACATTTCTTGAAACCGTAAAAAAGTATTGCATGATGAATCCAACTCATTTGCTTCTTTATTCCATTTCTCTCTAATCTGCCAATCCCTTTTTGTGTGTATAGCCTCATTTGTGCAGACTCCAATTTCACTTTGTACATTTTCCCGTCCCAAGCCGCTGGCGTAGGCAACAAACCAAACCCTTTCTCTGATGTGGTCAAATCCAATGCTAATAGCTGGAAGTAATACCGGTTGAACTTCGTACCCCTCAGCTTCCAACTCAGTTTGTATTTCTTCGAATACCATTCCCTTATTCCAATTAATGATGCCAGGAACATTTTCGCCCACAATCCATTTTGGCTTAATTTCTCGAATTGCTCTAAACATCTCCGGCCAGAGGTGTCTACTATCTTCTTTGCCCTTTCTTGAACCGGCTGAACTATATGGCTGGCATGGAAATCCACCGCTGAGAATGTCAATTGTTCCCCTGTGTTTCGTAAAATCTGTTTTTGTGATGTCTCCATAAGAAATGGCGTTAGGCCAGTAATATTTTAAAACTTTTTGTCCGAATTCATTCCATTCACAATGAAAAACATTATACCATCCCATCCACTCAGCGGCTAAATCAAATCCACCAATACCACTAAATAGACTTCCGTGTCTCATATTTCAATTTTTAAAACCCTCCACTCAAACAACTCACCCTTTAAGCTATCGAATTCAAATCAAACCCCTTTAACTATGAACTCTTTTAATCAGGCGAGAAGTTTGAGTGTTAGGTTAGTTCTTAATTATTTACACCCAAAAGAATTTGAAACGCCTTTGCAGTTTGATACCGGAACATACTGAGCAAAAGTAGGACTTACTTTCACACACTTGCAATCGCTTGTCCAAGCATAGCTGCCAATAACTTTTTTCTCTTTTACTGTCGCGGTTACAGACACAGCAACAGCAAGCAGGGCAAATACAATTAACTTTTTCATAATAGTTCGCTTTACGATGAGCGATAACGTTTATTTCTTTAGCTTTTCAATTTCTTTACTTGTCACAACATAACCACGTTGAGTATTCAAGTATAATTTAAGCACATCATCAATAGCCTGATTATATGCTTTAATAAAAAATGATTCTTCTTCAACTTCAGCGTTATGTCGTTCACAATTTATTGAACAATTACTATACTCGAGATCATTTGAGCATTGGCATTTCGGTTCCTCTTCTTTAGCAAGCTTTAGAATGGCTACTTTACCATTATCATAATAACCAATACCATTCTTTACCAGATCGCATTGTTTTATTTGATCTGAGCCTTCTTTTTTATATGAGAATCCTCTACTAATAGGAATGTAGTCTGTTTTCTCTTCATAATCAAATCCATCTACTTGGAATATATCACCTGGTTTTAAAATGCTTTCTTCCCAAAAGAGTAAATTACAAGGGCCAGTTATTCTTTGATCAGATTGATAGCAAGCATATTTTACTTCTTCAATACCTTTCTTAATTCTAATGTTCACACCATCAATAACAGCGTAGAACACATTAGGAGATTCGAATAGAATAGTTAAAGTTTTCATAATCTATATGGGCATTTTAAATTACAACAATCAACGCATACATTTTTAACATGCTCTTTTTCTCCATGTTCACCACAGCATGAATAAAATCTTTGAATTGCATTGCCATCACTGTCTTTACCATGAAGGCGTTTCCACTGCCCACAAACAGAACATTGCAATATTGGATTTCTTTCGCTTTTCAAACTTTAAAAGTTTTCTTGCCAACTTTAATCCATTCGATGCCTTCTGAAAGTATCAATATGTCTGAGTAAGACGATAATCCTTTGGCTTCCGGATGGGTATGTTCATTATCATCACCGACTGCCGGAATTAATTCTTCAAACTTATCTCCCTTTTCAGTAACTTCAATAACCCAGTTACCATCGTAACTAATATGCCATTTTGTACCGTCTGATGATTCGCATTGTTTGCCAGATTTAAAGCAACCAACCTCGTCATAAATTGCTCCATCGATTTCAATTAAGTCGTCTGACGCTCCGTAAATTTTTGTTTTCATAGTTCTAATAGAATGTTGAGCACTTTGGTTTTTAGGGCTTGGAATATCTACAACTATTCTCACATTTTGGGTTACTATCACAATACATAAAAGGGCAACCATTTAATGATGTTGCTTTCGTTTTATAGAATTCATCAGACTCTATTTCCTTCTTAAGCTTAAGAAAACGTTCATATTTTTCAAGCCTTCTTTTAGTCAGAAGTTCAGGGTTTAACAATTCAAGAATTTTATCCGAAGAATCATAATTACTTATGACCTGAATTATCTCTCTATTAGGCGATTCACCTATAAAAATAATCAAATCATCTTCTGATATTCTTCTTTTTATTTTGTTAATGAATACAAAATCTTCATAAGAATTATCAGATTCTCCAAACGCACCATGACCATTTGTCAATATCCTACTATGGATTAATCCTAAAGTTTTAGCTTCTTTTTTAGTTATTATTTGTGCTTTCATGGTTCAACTGTTTCGATTTTATTCTTTACCCATTCTAATGCTGCTATGTAAGCCTTTGCGTAATCTTCATACTCGTCAGCATTCTTATTATCTTCAATCTCCTTTTCAATATCTCTTTTAAGGGATGATTTGACTTCTGATTTCCCTAATTCATAGCCATCCCTAAAAGCCTTAGCACTAATTGAATTATCTATTTCAAATATTGGTATATCCATAAGTTTTTAAAGTTTAACTGAGTCAATTCTTTTAAATTAAATCAAGCCAATTTGAGTCGAGATAATTTTCATATAAATCAACTTTAACCATAAATCCAGATTCACAATTGGTTGTCCTCTTCACATCCTCAATCGTAAGAACTTTACCATCTAATTTATATCCGTATCCATCTGTTTTTACTTTGTCTCCTTTTTTTAAAGAACAAGTTAAGGTTACGTGTTTAGCAAATTGTATTGTCATTGTTTGTAGTTTTTAGAAATCCATTCTTTTTCCTCTATAAAACCTGGTAGCGGCTTACCTGTATAAGCGTCAAAGTTGGCGCGTATCCATGCGGTGTGGCGCTCCCGTTTTTCTATTTCTTCAAGTGATGGAGGCCTGTATCTTTCTTTTATTTCGGGAACATCTGATAATTGGCTGAACTTACTTTTCAATTTACTTCCGGTGTGCTCAACTTTTTCAGGATGACCAACTTTATTTAAAGCTTGCTGCCATTTTTCTATTGCTTTGTCGCGCGCCTCACCAGTTAAAGGCTCAGCATTAACTTTTTCACCTTCAGACTTCTTTGCCTGTTCGTCAATGTATCGTGAATAGTAAGGCCCCTTAACACTATCAAACCAGTTGAATAAAATCTTTCCGTTTAAGCCTATAAACTTCGGGTCTGAATAAATTTTATCACGTATTATGTTCTGCATGTCAAGTTCCGGTATGTAATTGAACATTCCACAAACTTTACACAATTCATCAAGAAGAGCGTTTATCTCCCTGGTATGATCTTTCTTATCTGGGAACTCTTCGTATATCTTTTCGAGTTGGCGTAGGCCTGCCATCTTGTAAAGGTTGTTTAACAGTTCAAAAAAAAAGGCTCTCATTTGCTATTATGTTTCATTATCAATTCACGTAACAAATTATTTTGCTTCCGTTCCTTTTCAATCTTTTCGCGCCACTTATTGATTACTTGAAGCTTACTATAGTTGGTCGATAAATCGAATGACTGAACGAGTATTTCAATATCCTTTAGAAGGCGTTTATTTTCCTCCATTAACTTTTGATATACTGATCTGCTTACACTGCTCATAGATCATCAAAATTTAACTTCTGTGCTACTTTCTTAGGTCGTGGCATCTTAGACAGCCATCCATTTACAAGCCTCTTAAAATCACTTGCATTGCTGTTTTCTAATCTGGTTTCGTCAGCAATCAAGAACCCGAAACTTTGGGCTATAGCTTCCTCGATGTCTTTGCCTTTGTGGAGCATTGACATTGTTTCTAACCACCGTTCATCAAGCTGTGATTTCCAGTAGTCGAGTGTCATTTTTTCTTGCATGGTTTTGAAATTAGGTTATTAATCTCTTCTACTTTTGAAGCAGGGACACGCATAACTTTTGTTGGTTCCTTTCTCTTTGCGCCTGCGCCTTTCCTTTTACCGCCATGTTTTTTCACGTTCATTTCTTTATTTCGTTTATCACTGCTTCAAGTCTCGCCCATAGAGCGTAAATAATAGAATCTGCATCAGGGTTACCAGATTGTATTTCACCAAGATCATTGCAGATGTTTTCAAGTTCTTTAATTTGTTCCTGATTCATATTTTAATTTTACCTGTTGAATTTCTTCTTTCTCTTTACGACGTAGAAACAAATATTTATCAAAATCACATTCAGGCAATAGGCAAAAAATAGATTGATAATAGTCTTTAATATTGCTGATTTCTTGATGCATGCTGAAATCATCCATTCCTTTCTGTATTGTCTTTCTAAGACTTTCGGCAGATTCTTTTAATGACTCAGTTGCAGTTTTCATGTCTTAATGTTTTGGAACTGTAAAATAAGGATCGCAAATATTTTCCAAGTAATGCTTAATCAATGAAAGGCAAGTATCATTCATTTCATACATTGGCGAATGAAGTCTTTTGTTGTTTATTATAACACCAAGAACATATTCAAAATGCTTGTAAATAGTGTTTGGTTTAGGTAGTTTTTTTCTATCCCACGCTGTTCTCTCGAAATGCGTAATGTAACACGTTGGGTATAGAGAATTTAATTCGATTCTATTATCCATGTAATTGAATATAAGTCTATAAGCAATACCCATTGTATTTCCCTCAGCGTGAACCTCGGTAAGTTGAATAGCTTCTTTTCTCATAAATAATTTGCTTTTCTTTTAAATATGGATCAAACATACAAACTATATTTGAATTATGTAACAATAATCAAATATTTATTTTCATTGTTCCTGAAGAGCAAAGGAAATGGTAGTGAAGTAGGTCAGTAAAAAACAAGTTACCCCCTTCCCCCTAAAGAGTAGTAACCTGAATTACTGACACAATTCTGAATCGCAATAGGTGTATAGCGTTAGTTTCGGCTGCTGGCGGGTACAAGTTAAGAACACCCATTTCCAAGCATTTAACAGCGTGCCTGGCCGCTTCACTCAAAGTCAGGACTTAGTACCCGGTGTATGGGGGAACGTTGTTTAGGAATGGCTATAAACAACAAAAACCAGCCGTCGGGGTCGCATCCCTGAAAACTGGTTCTGTTTCGATATCGTGTCTTGCAATGCGACTACATAACACGATTTATGGCACGAATTACGTCATTCTTCTCCTATAGTCAAACTGTTTTGCTAAAAAAGTTTTAACTGGCTTTTATATTGTTGAAAACGCTTTTCTTGTGCTTCAAAATAATCTTTATCAATTTCAGTGGCATAGAAATCAAAACCTAATTCATATGCTGCAATTCGATTAGAACCACTTCCAAGATGAGTGTCGAGTATTTTATCACCTGGTTTTGCGTAGTTCATTAGAAGCCATTTGTAGAGCTGTACAGGCTTTTGGGTCGGGTGTATTCGATCTGGATCAGCGTTTTGAGGTCTTTGATAATAACATTTTGCTGATTTATCAAAACTTGTCCATGCGTACTCATGGGATGCAAAACTAATACCTTCAGGTTGTTCTTTATCCCATATTAAAAAATATCTAGTTGGAGGCATATGGAAATAATTTGCACCCCAAATAATTTGATTATGACTAATTCTATCGACCTGAAAGAAATATTCATTATCAGGAATTTTATTATCCCATTTTTTACCCTTTCCACCATATCCACCTAAACGACCACTTGAATTAATATCTATACCATAAGGAGGGTCTACAATAGCCAATTCAAAATATTTATCAGGAATGCTTTTCATATACTCCATGCAATCCATATTAAATACTTCGCTTACTGGCATGATTTATCTTTTTAGTTAACCCCGTTAAAACTCTACTTACCTTCTCAGTCTTCCAATAGTCGGTATTCTCATCTATCTTTGCCATGTGGAACTTTAAGAGGTTCCTTAATAGGCGCTGGCGTGGCTTCATAATCTTAAAACTTGATTAATTTTATGCAATTCATCCAATTGTATTTGAAGTTTTTCAACTTCCATAATAAGCCTATTTTCATTATATCCCGCAGTAAGTAATTCGTCATGAAGAGATTCAATTTCATCATTCTGAAAGTCCCTGTCTTCAATTTCTTTAATGATGATATGCTGCATGTTATCATGTATTGACCTATCGAAAATAGCCTCCACAATGACAGCGAAATCAATCTCCGGTAAATTTTTTATCTCTTCGATTAATTGCTCATTAGACATAGTTTTATTTTTTAGATAGTCTTGATTCTGATAAACCTGATTCTCTTGCTAGTTTTGGATTTAACTCTACAAACTCATGTGCTTTTCTGCATAAGGCTATCCAGTATCTCACATCCATAAATGCTGTAATACCGTTATCGCTTGCCCATTGATCAATATACCCAATCTTACCAGCGGAGTGGTGAATGTCTTCTGGAATGCATGGCTGACCGTGTAACGCACACCACCTACCTTGTAAGAACTTCTTTTTAAGTTTCGAGTATTCAGGTAGTTCTTTCTTTCGCTTTTCGCCTACTTTTGGAATGGTATAAACTTTCTTCGGTTTAAGCGCGTCTGTTTCTTCCTTGCGTTTACGTCTATTACATGAGCTACAGAAACCGTTACGTTCCGGTAAGTTTTGGCAGTCTGGATGTAGGCAGCAAAGCATTATTTTTTGTTTAGTATTTCTATTGCTTTATCTCGCAGCTCTGAATTATACCAAGTAGCTTCTTTCAACAACTCCTTTGCTTTTAATAGCTCTGATTCCAACTTTTTAACATCCTTCTCTAAATCAATTCGATCAACAGCGTGGTATCTCATATACCAGTGAATAAAATCTTCTCCCTCTTCAACTTTATGTTGTTCTCGCCAAGCGGCATCTGCATTATCAAAAGCGCAATTAAAAACATTTATCTCAGTTAGATATTTGCAATGAGACTTCATGCCTTCATAATTCTCTTTCAGTACAGATATTTCAGTTACCTGCTTAGCGTGACTTTCTGCAAGATCGTTGTAAGCCTTTTTTAAGGAGTCTGGTTCTTTAGTCCGTGTGTCATCATATTCACGAAGATGTCTACGCCACCAAAATGCACCTTCACTACCAGGCTTATCACCGAACCAGTAACCCATAAACTCTGATTCTCCACAAAGAAATTTTATAATGCTCATATCCTAACCATGTTTACGTTTAAAATCACTAACTCTTTGTTCATGCTCTGCGAATTCATTTCGCTTTCTTATCTTAACTCGCGTGCTTTTGTGGGAGTACATCCAGTCATCTAGATTATCACTGAATACAAAGGCATAGGTCGCGTGCGGAACACTGGAAACAACGTCAATTCGTTTGATTGTTAGTCGTTTTTTATAGAGTTGTGTAGGCATGGCTATTGATTTAAAAGTTCTGGATTTTCATGGATGTTTCCAATTATAACAATGCTATTGTCGTATATGCTAAAGAATCCATAAGGTGAGTATGTCACTACCTTTTTTAACCCCTTCTCAGCAGGCAACCCCATGCCTTCTGAAAGATTATAGATTATAATGTCATCTTCATAGATTTCATTTCCTCTAAGATCTTTTTTACCTGTGAATCTCATTAACTGGTTTATGTCAAAATCTTCATAAGCCATTCTGTTCAAATCATCGACTTGTGAGCAATCATAATAAACCATTGTTTTAGGTTCATCCTTATTAACCGGAATAATTGCTCTGAACTTTATCTCACGCATTGCTTGATTGTTTAGATATAAAATATTTTGCATACGTACGACCTGATTTAGTTCTCACCATTTCAGTCTGAATCGGGTAGCCATCATTCCGAAGTCTGTTTATAAGCACAGCTAAGCGCCAATGATTCCACCACTTTAAGCACTTAGCCTGAGTAACGGTACTGCCTAGAAGGAGACTAACTTTTAATCTTTCCTTGATGTTTGTCATTTTGATGGCTCGATTAATTCAACGGCGGCGGCATAATACATTATCTGTCCCATTTCGTGATCTTCAAAAGTTTTAGTTTTTGATATTTGAAGTAATGCTGGCAGAACATCAATTTTATTGGCTCTCATAACAGATTGAATTAACGCTTTGTAAGGAGCCAATTTTGATTCATATTCGTTATTTAGAAAGCTTTTAGCAACATCCCTACATTTGTAAAGTTTTGCTGCCATTTTAATTTGTTGTTCATTCATAAGTCCGGCGTAATTTGATGTAACACTACAATAATGCTAATAATGGAAATAACAGTGCAAAGTGAGATACTGCATCCCAGATAGAATAAGTCCTGAATGAATGATCCCTGAATGTGGTAGACTATTTCTTGGGGTAGGTTGTTGGGTGTGTATGGTTGTTTCATATCAGATTGCCTTTATAAGTTGAAATGATCTGCTCCATTTTAGCGATGTAATAGCTTTCACTATCCTTATATCCTTCGGCATCTTGTTCCCAAAGGCGATACATAACAGCGCGTAAACGTTGACCTGGTGTCTTACCTTTAAGTTCAGGATCCATTGAATCAATGATTAGCCGTTCTTTACTTTCGATTTGCTTAGCTGAAAAATAGGCGTAGCAAACTTTGTTACGAAGTCCGAATAATTCGGCGGCTTTCCCTGGCGATAGTTCCTGAGTAACGGATAGTCTCAACGACAACAGGTATTAAAAGGCCTTCCATTATTTTGCAGGTTCTTTAAGATCCTTCATCATTTCTTGAACTTTTCCTTTTTCCAAAGGCACGCCTAAATCAAGACATTCGTTCATGTAATCTCTGTATTTGTTTGAGAATTCTTTGATAACGGTTAAGCCATTCTTGATAATGGTATTATTTTTCTTCGTAAGCATTTCAGTGCTATTGACACCATAAACTTGATTTAATGTCCATGCCTTAATTTGTTTGTCTTGCGCGCCTGTGCCCAATCCCATAAGCTCAAAACAACCCTCAATTTCAGCAATCATTATTTCACGGTCTTTTGCAAATTCGCTATATTTGTTTTCAAACTCAGCGAATGTATCAGGAATTTGAGCGCCATGCATTTCTCTTAACGTGCCATCAAGTAAAACTTTGATAGCCGGATAGAAATCTTCAAATGTTGGGTTCTTAAATGTCCGGCCATCAATCTGAGTTGTGCGATCTTTGACAACCATAGCCTCACGCCAAATAGTTTTTTCATCACTGATAAGATCCTGTTTCTTCTGCATGAGAACTAAAATATCAGGCTCGAATGCTGTTTCAGTTTCGGCTTTCATCTTAATACCTGATTTGAATATCTCACGCTTGCCAGTATCTTC
>Ga0097621_100002420_pt1 | contig 12781 bp, 11 predicted proteins | sample KBSMisM72_FD_73165 | JGI IMG/M metagenome (GOLD analysis project Ga0097621, IMG submission 73165) | Miscanthus rhizosphere microbial communities from Kellogg Biological Station, Michigan, USA - KBS Miscanthus M7-2 (version 2) (version 2) | ecosystem: Host-associated > Plants > Roots >... | reverse complement strand
GATCTCGAAAACATCATCGCGCTCCAGGGTCTCGACTCCGCCGCCCATGCCGCCGAACGCCGGCTCGCCGAAGAGCCGGAGCGTGAGCGGGCGCTCGAAGCGAGGCTCACCGCAGCCCGCGACGCGGTCGCGCTCGCCAAGGAGCGGCTGGCTGAGAGTCAGAATGCGCGGAGGAACGTGGAGAAGGACGTCGCGCTCCACCAGGGCCGCCTGTCGAAATTCCGCGAACAGGCGATGGCCGTCAAGACCAACCAGGAGTATCACGCCGTTCAGAAGGAAATCGACTTCGCCCAGACGGAGATGAAGGCCGCAGAGGACAAGGTCCTGGAACGGATGCTGGAAGCCGACGACCTCACGGCCGCCGTGAAGAAGGCGGAAGCGGAACTCGCGTCGGAAACGAAGAAGGTGGACGCCGACCGCAAGGCAACGGCCGCGGAACTCGCCGAGCTGCGAACGTCGCTCGAGCACATCCGCGGGGAACGGGCAAAAGTGGTCGGCTCGTTGAGTCCTCAGGTGATGAGCACCTTCGAGAAGGTCGCTCAGCGGCGCAACGGCGTGGCCGTCGCGGAAGCGCGCGACGGCATCTGCACCATTTGCCACGTGCGGCTGCGCCCGCAGATTTTCAACACCGTGCGGCGCAACGATCAGATCGTGCAGTGCGACAGCTGCAACCGTATCCTGTTCTTCGTGCCCACGCCCGCGCCGCCCGCCGCCGAGGCGCCGGCCGACCTGCCTCAAACCCCGGGTTAGACTTGTATTGAGAAGATCCGAAGTCTGCTGAACCCAGAACCCCTTGAACCTCTCGAACCTCTCGAACCCCTCGAACCCCTCGAACCCCTCGAACCCCTCGAACCCCTCGAACCCTTGGACACCTTGCAACCTCTAGTCGCCTACATCGACGGCGGCGCGCGCGGTAACCCGGGCCCGGCGGGCTTTGGCGTGCGCATCGAAGAAGCCGCCGGCGCGCTTGTCGAGGAGTTTCACGAATCGATTGGCGTGGCCACCAACAACGTCGCGGAGTACCGTGGCCTACTCGCCGCGCTGGAATGGGCGAAGGCCCACGGTTGCCGGGCGCTTCTGGTCCGTTCCGACTCGCTGCTGCTCGTTCAGCAGATGCTCGGCAACTACAAGGTGAAGAACGCCGGATTGCAGCCGCTGTATGCGAGGGCGCGTCTGCTCGCGCACGAGATCGGGCGCGTGAACTTCGAACACGTGGGCCGCGCGCTGAACGCCCACGCCGATCGACTTGCAAACGCCGCCATGGACCAGGCCCAGGCGGACAAGCCTCTTCCCTAAATTTCCGAGATCAGGCGTGTTGAGGACGGATGGCCGCCGCCATTCGTCCCGCGGGCGTACCGTCACGCCGGTACGAGCAGAACACGTCCGGATGGCTCGCGGTACACAGACCGCTCACGAATACATGCCCGTCCTGAACACCGGCCGAGATGAGCTGATCACGCGCTGACCGACCGGCGTCAAAGAACCAGTGATCTTTCCGGCGGACGGCCGGAAGCGTGGCCATGGCCGGATTGTCCGCCGAAGCGTTAGGTTCACCGTTGAACCAGGCCTCGAGTTGCCCGGCGTCGAATGCGGCGCGTTCGAATCGGGTCCGGACGTCCGGACCAACTTCGTAGCAGCAAGACGCGATTGCCGGTCCGATCGCCACGATCAGATCCTCTCCGCGCGCGCCGAAGTCGCGGGCCAGGCGCTCGACGGCGGTCACCGGGGCATGCTCAGCGAGTCCTCTCCACCCGGCGTGCACGGCCGCCACGACACCGCGCCGCGGATCGGCCATCAGGATTGGTACGCAGTCGGCGGTTTGAATGGCGAGCGCCAGGCCGGAAACGTCGCTGACCACGATATCCGCCTCCGGCTGCACGCCCTCCTCTGGAGCCGACTCGCCGTGACGATGGGTCACGACCGTCGTGCCGTGGACCTGCTTCAGGCGCGCGAGCCTCGCCAAATCGACGTCCATTGCCTCGGCTACCTCGGCCCAGGGGTCTCCGTCTTTCGAGACGGAGCCGCGCGGTGATGCCGCGCCGAGCTGCCACACCCGTGTGGTAAAGAGATGAGGAGCACAACCTTGCAGCGCAAGGCACCTCAGGGCCGGGCCGGCTGGAAGTTGCACCCATTCGAAACCATCGCTAGTCTTGGGTAACGTGAACATCATCGGGTTAGGGATCGACGCGACGGATATCCCTCGGATCGTCGAGACTATCAAACGATATGGCGAACGCTTCACCCATCGTATCTTCACCGAGGGTGAGGTGGCCTACTGTATGCGGCGCCGGGAACCGGCCATCCATTTCGCGGGACGGTTCGCCGCGAAAGAAGCCACCATGAAGGCCCTTGGCACGGGTCATTCGCAGGGCGTGCTGTGGCGAGACGTCGAAGTCGTGCGCCGGGGCGGCCCTCCGCAACTGCGGTTGCACGGCGGGGCCGCGCGGCGATTCGAAGCCATTGGCGGCCGATCTTCGCTGCTGACCATTACGCACTCTGACGCGCTCGCGCTGGCCCAGGTCCTCATCCTCGGCGGCTGACCGCAACCCCGGTTACGTTCCGGACGATTGCGCATCCCGCCCCCGCCGCGTCCGCGATTTCATCGATGCTATCAGCTGTTCGCGCAGCAACTTACGTGCACGAGACGGAATACAGTCATCCGGCACGCGCCTTGATGGAACACCGGTCAATCACTGAAAGGAGAGCCAAGTGTTGACCGTCAAGATTACGCCAAATGATCGAGGCAACCCGCCTGGCAAGCTGGCGGACGCCGAGCTCCATTTCACCGAGGGGCCTCTCGATGGACTCAAGTTGATCGGCTTCTCAATCTGGGAGGCGCGCCGCGGCGGAGGCGCCGGTCGAAACGTTACGTTTCCTGCGCGGCAGTACAGCGTCAACGGCGAGCGACGGAGCTTCGCGCTATTGCGTCCGGTCGCCGACGCCACGGCACAGGCCCGGATCCGCGAGCTGATTCTCGACGCCTACGCGGATTTCGAAGCGGCGGCGGCCGTCGCGAGCTGACCGATCCGGTGATGGCGGGCTAAGCAGCGATCCCGATCGGCAGCCCAATCGCGCGATCGCCGAATCGCCCGATCACCCAATCACGGGAAGCAACCGGGCGTTTTCCTGCTGGCGCTTGGGCGGTAGCGTCCACTCTTCCCGCAGGCTCTTGTCGAACTCGGAGTGGAAGAACGACGCCTTCATGCCGCCATCGATGATGTCCCACGGCAGCACCGCGTCGTGGGTCCGGTCGCGGAAGATGAAGAAGTCGGCGTCGAGGCCCGTTTCAGCGACCGCCGCGCGCCAGTTCTGCCCGTTGCGTTCCGCCGCGGCGATGGCCGGCGCGACCCGCCGATCGCCGAGCGAGAGGAGCGCCTGGTAGTAGGAGTGACGCTCCGACTTGATGTTGAAGTACACGTTGTCAATACCGGCCATCAAACCGCGCAGCCGCTTGATCTTCCGGTCAACGTTCGCATCGTTTTCCATCGGGAGCCACTGATAGGCGGTGCCCGGCTTGGGAATCAGCGGGTTCACGCTGCCGATGATGCGGCCGATGGCGCCCTTCGGCCTGGCGTATTTGAGCATGCGTTCGCGAAGCTGCAACGTGAGGTCGCGAATCGCCACGAGGTCGTCGTCTGTTTCCGTGGGGAGGCCGATCATGTAGTAGAGCTTCAGATTCTCGAGGCCGCTCGAGAAGATCAGGTCCGCGCGGTCCAGAATCTCGTCGTTGGTGACCGTCTTGTTGATGACGCGCCGCAGCCGATCCGATCCTGTCTCGGGCGCGATTGTGATCGTGCGCTCGCCGCTCGCGCGCAGGATGCGGACGATGGGTTCGGTGATGTCGTCGAGTCGAAGTGACGCGGGGCTGATGCCGTAGCCCATTTCGTGAAGCCGCGCGAGGATGTGCTCGATGTCCGGGTGATCGCACAAGGCGATCGACACCAGGCCCACCCGATTGGCGTAGCGTCGGGCGGCCTCGGCGAGCTGCAGAATCCGCGCGGTCGGGAAGGCACGGACCGGCAGGTAGTTGTAGCCGGCCCAGCAGAAGCGGCAGAGGTTCGCACAGCCGCGGACGACCTCGACGAGGAAGCGCGAACCGAACTCGGTATCAGGCGTGAAAATCCCGGTCGCGGGCGGGTCCACGGCTTCGGTTGTCTTGAGCGCCGCTTTCCGCACCGGTAGCTGCGCCCCGTCATCAGGCGACGTCCGCATGCCAGCCAGGGTGCCGTCGGATGCGTACTGAGGTTCATAGAACGACGGGATGTAGAACCCGCGTTCGCGCGCGAGCAGCCGAAGCAGGTCGCGCCGGTCGGACGCCTCCGAGAACGCGCGCCCGATCGCAGGCACGAGCATTTCGCCTTCGCCGGCCGCGATGACGTCGGCAAACAGTGCCAGCGGCTCCGGATTGACGAACGTCACGGCTCCGCCAATGACGACGAGCGGGTGCCGCTCGGACCGCTCGGCGGCGTATGCCGGAACGCCGGCGAGGCGAAGCAGCGTGAGCACGTTGACGTAGTCCCATTCGAAGGACACCGAGAACGCGATGGCGTCGAACTCGCTCACGAGCGACTGCGACTCGAGCGTGACGAGCGGTGTCCGGCTGGCGACGAGCTCGGCGAGCTCCTGCTTGGGCGGCAGAAACACGCGCTCGCAGACGACCTCCGGCTGATCGTTGAAGAGCCGGTACACCGTCTGGAACCCGAGATTGGACATCCCGACCCAGTACGTGTTGGGGAACGCGAGCGCGATGCGCAGGCGGGCGCCCTGCGGCTTGAGCGTATAGCCGGTTTCCTTGGAGAGGGTAAGACGTGCGCGTTCGCGCTGCTGCCAGAGGCTCATTGCCGGAATCGGATCAACCGGCGCCGGAGCAGCCTCGGGTGGTGCGCCACCTGACGCTGACACGCAGGCGCTCTCGGGTGCCGTGGATCTACTTACTCTACCATCGACAACCTCGCGAGCCCCGCCGGCAGGCCGGAGCTGCCCGGCCTGTTCAGCTCAGCCTTCCTGACGCCGCAGAAACGCCGGGATGTCGAGCGGCGAGCTGAGCTCGAGGGTCTCAGGCTCCGCGCCCCGCATCGGCGGCGTGCCTGGATCCGCGTGGAGTGGTCCGCCACCGTGCGAGGCTCCCGCGGCCAGGGGCAGGTCGAACGGGACGCGCCTCGGCGCGATGGAGAACCGCGATGTCTGCGCAGCGGCGCCGGCACTCGGCGCGGGTGCGGCAGGCTCGGCACGGAACCTGGGCTGCTCGACGTACGCGGACAGATCGACAGGAGTCTGGCCAGGCGCCTCCGGCGAACGTTGTGCCGTCGTTTGTCCGAAGCCGGTGGCGATCACGGTGATCTTCACTTTGCCCTTGAGTGCCGGATCGACCACGGCGCCGAAGATGATGTTCGCTTCTTCGTCGGCCGCCTCCTGCACGATGGACGCCGCCTCGGACACCTCGACCAGCGATAGATCCGGACCGCCTGTCACATTGATGATGACGCCGCGCGATCCGTTCACCGAGGCGCCTTCGAGCAGCGGGCTCGAGATCGCACGGCGGGCGGCTTCCATCGCCCGTTCCGGCCCTTCGGCGACTCCGGTGCCCATCATCGCGAGACCCATGCCGGACATGATCGTTTTGACGTCGGCGAAATCGAGGTTGATGAGCCCGGGCACCAGGATGAGATCCGAGATGCCCTGAATCGCCTGCCGCAGCACATCGTCAGCCGTCGCAAACGCTTCCATGAGCGGCGTCGTACGGTCGATGATGGACAGCAGCCGCTCGTTTGGAATCGTGATAATCGTGTCGACACAATCGCGCAGCGCGTCGAGGCCCCGCTCGGCCTGAAGCTGCCGCTTCCTGCCCTCGAACTTGAAGGGCTTGGTGACCACGGCAATCGTGAGCGCGCCGAGCTCGGTCGCGAGGCTCGCGATTACGGGCGCGGCGCCGGTCCCCGTTCCGCCGCCCAGACCGGTCGTCACGAAAATCATGTCGGCGCCGTCGAGGGCCTGGATGATCGATTCCGTGTCTTCGAGCGCCGCCTGCCGGCCGACGTTCGGGTCGGCGCCGGCACCCAGCCCCTTGGTCAGCTTGTTGCCAATCTGTATTTTGAGACCCGCCGGGCTCGCCCGCAGCGCCTGCTTGTCGGTGTTGGCGACGATGAACTCGACACCGTCGAGGCCCACCTGCACCATGCGGTTGACGGCGTTGCTGCCGCCTCCGCCGACGCCGATGACCTTGATCTTGGCGCCTGCGTGCACCTCGTCCTCGAGTCGAAGCCGCAGCGGGCCCCTGGCGTCGTCGCGGTCCGGCACGTTGTCATGAGCCATCGGTCGTCTCCCCATTATGAAAAGTCAGAGTTCAAAACCAGAAACGCAACGCTCAACGTAGAACGCGCGCGCCGCCGACATCAGAAAAACTCCCTGAACAGACCGCGCAGCCGGCCCGCAACGCGCACGAATGCGCCGGCGCCCGCGGGCATCCTGGCGTCTCCGAGCGAATTGCGGTAGCCGTACAGCACGAGCCCCACGGCGGTTGCGAACGTCGGACTGTTGATGTGATCTGCCAGGCCGCCCACGCCGCTCGGGCAGCCGCGGCGGATCGGCAGGTCGAAAATCTGCTCGGCGATCTCCGGCATGCCATCGAGGATCGCGCCCCCGCCCGTAAGTACGATTCCTGAATTGAGGCTCTTTTCGTAGCCGGCCCGCCTGATTTCGTCCCAGACGAGGTGAAAGATCTCTTCGGCGCGCGGCTGGAGAATCTCGGACAGGATGCGGCGGGCCATCACGCGGGGTTTTCTCCCGCCGACGCTCGTCACCTCCATGGTCTCGTCCTCGTCCACCATTCCGGCGAGTGCGCAGCCGCATTTGCGCTTGATTTTCTCGGCGTCAGGAACGGGTGTGCGCAGGCCTACCGCGATGTCGTTGGTGAAATGATCCCCGCCGATCCCGATCACCGCGGTGTGCCAGAGGCTCCCGCGCTCATAGATGGCGATGTCGGTGGTGCCGCCGCCGATGTCCACCAGGGCGACGCCGAGCTCCTTCTCGTCCTCGGTCAGCACCGACTCGCTGGCGGCCAGCTGCTCGACAACGGTCTCCGCCACCGTGACGCCGGCACGGTTCACACAGGCGACGATGTTCTGCGTCGAGCTCTGGCTGCCGGTGATGATGTGGACGTTGACTTCGAGGCGCGCGCCCGTCATCCCCACCGGCGCGCCGATGCCGTCCTGCTCGTCCACGACAAAGTCCTGCGGCAACACGTGCAGGATCTCGCGTCCCGTCGGCAGGGACACCGCCTTCGCGGCATCGATGGCGCGGCGGACGTCCTCTTTCGTGATCTCGCGGTTCTTGCCGGCCACCGCGATCACGCCCCGGCTGTTGAAGCCCTTGACGTGCGGTCCGGACAACGCGAGATGGACCGAATCGATCTCGACGCCGGCCATCAGCTCGGCTTCGTCGATCGCCTTCTTGATCGACTCCACGGCGGCTTCGAGATTGACCACCACGCCGCGGCGAATCCCGCGCGACTCCGCCACGCCGAGCCCCACGATATCCATGCCGTCGTGGTCGAGCATCTCGCCGACGACGGCCGTCACTTTCGACGTGCCGACGTCGAGGCCAACCAGATATCGCTCTCTACGCGCCACTCACAGCCTCCGAGCGGCAGACTGGTGCGTCCGCCTGCATCATCGCCGCCTGCCCGTGTTTCCGCGCCCGGGATCGGCGCCCGCGCCGGGCTTGCCTCCGGGTCGTACGTAAATCCGGTCGTCGAACCTCAAGTCCACATAGTCGATGTTGGGCACGCGCTGGCGCAGCGCCGGCGCGAGCTGGACGTAGGACTGCAACCGCTGCAGAAACTGATCGTCGCCGACATAGATCACGGCCGGATCGCCGCTCAGGATTACCGCCGCGTTGTGGAGATCCGCGACATCGATCTGCGACACCTGGCGCGCCACGTCAGGCCGACCGCGAACGGCGGCGACGATGCGCGCGGCCAGCTCGGCGCGAGCCGAATCAACCGACGACCCGTCGTCGACCGGCGAGGCCGTCAGCCCATCGATGATCGGGAGGTCCAGGTCGCCGTACTTCGGTCCGTACTGGTCGATCACGACACCGCCCTCGTCCACCAGGTACGTGTCTCCGTTGATCCGGCCGATGCCGACAGGCTGCCGTTCGACAATGACGACCTCCACGGTCGAGGGCAGCGATCGCCTGAGCGCCGCGTCGCGCACCCACGGCGACCGCATGACGCGGCGCCGCCAGAGATCGAGATCAGTGCCGAACAGGCTCTCGCCGCGGAGCCCGCTCATGATGGCGAGCACTTCCCCCTTCGACAACCGCTGGTTGCCGTGCACCACAATCTGATCCACCGTGCCCAGGCTGGCCATCACCGCACGGCCGCGATACGCGCCGTACGCCAGCGCCCCGAGAATGGCGCCCGCCACCACGGCCCACCTGGCAAGCGGATGCCAGTTCAGGCGCCGGTGCGACGGCTTGACGTGCGCCCGCCGGAACCGTCGATCGGCGGGGGCGGCCACGCGACTCACGCGCCGGCTCCTTTCGGCTTCTTGGACGTCTTTGACTTCTTCGACTCCCGGGGCTCGGCGGTCTGGACCGTCTTTTCAAGCGCCTCGACGAGGCGATCGGGCACGCTGCCGATGGAGCCTGCCCCCAGCGTGAGCACGACGTCGCCGGGCCGCGCGATCCGAATGAGTGCCGGCACGACGTCGTCAATGCGTCGGACGACCTCGAGTGACGCCGGCCCCTTGCGGCCGATCGCCGCAGCGAGCGCCTCGACGGTGACACCCTCGATCGGATCCTCTCCGGCGCCGTAGATATCGGTCAGCACGACGCAATCGGCACCGGCGAGCGCCGGACCGAACTCGCCCATCAGCGCCGCAGTTCGCGTGTACCGGTGCGGTTGAAAGGCGACAATGATTTTCCGGCCCAGCGTCCGGGCCGCCGCGAGCACCGCGGCAATTTCCGTCGGGTGGTGGCCGTAGTCATCGACCACGAGAATGCCGTGCGGTTCACCGCGCACATCGAACCGCCGTTCGACGCCGCGGAACTCGGCGAGGCCGGCAGCGATGCGCTCGAAAGGCAGGTCGAGTTCCAGACCCACGGCCACCGCCGCCAGCGCATTCTGAAGGTTGTGCCGGCCCGAGACGTTCAACGTGAGAGGACCCAGCTTCGTGCGCCCCGCCGGACCGCCGCCAGCCTTCGCCTCGCGCCGCTCCACAATCGCTCGGACCGTGAAGGGGTCGAGAGTAATTCCAGTTGCCGTGATGTCCGCGTCCGCGTCGAGCGCGTACGTCGTCACGCGCCTGGTCATCCTCCCGAGTACCGCGGACAGGCGCGCGTCGTCCGCGCAGGCCACGACGCCGCCGTAGAAGGGCACCTTGTTGGCGAAGTCGACGAACGCCTGCTGCAGATCGTCGAACCCGCCGTAGTTCTCCAGATGTTCGTTGTCGATATTCGTAATCACCGCCATTGTCGGAAACAGTTTCAGGAACGATCGGTCGCTCTCGTCCGCTTCCGCTACCATCAACTCCCCGCGGCCGAGGCGGGCGTTGCCGCCGAACGTTCGAAGGCGCCCGCCAATTACGGCCGTCGGATCCAGCCCCGCCCGTTCGAGCATCAGGGCAATCATCGACGTCGTGGTCGTCTTGCCGTGCGCCCCGGCGACCGCGATGCTGAACCGGAGCCGCATCAGTTCGGCCAGCATCTCGGCCCGCGGGATGACCGGAATCTGCCGCCGCCCGGCTTCCCGGACTTCCGGGTTGGTCGGCCTGACGGCGGAAGAGACCACCACGACGTCGGCGTTACCCACGTTCGCGGCGTCGTGGCCCTTCGACACGCGGATCCCGATCGCCTCCAGCCGATCGGTGACCGGCGACCGCTTTTCGTCCGACCCGCTGACGGCGTAGCCGAGGTTCGCGAGCAATTCAGCGATGCCGCTCATCCCGCTGCCGCCAACGCCAATGAAGTGCACACGCCGCGTCTTGCCTAACAAGCCCGGCCCCCGTGGACCTCGTGGACCCCGTGGACCTCGTGAACCCCGTGCACCACTTACTTCACCAACTCGAGCGCGCGATCCACGATGACCTTCGCAGCGTCCGGCCGCGCCAATGCGCGAGCCGCGTGTTCCATGCGCGTCCGCGCCGTGCGATCGCCGGCAAGCGATCGCATCCGGCGGGCCAGCACCAGACCGGTGACCTCGCTCTGCAGCAGCACCTCCGCGGCGCCTGATGCGGCCAGGGCCTCGGCATTCTTCCGCTGGTGGTCGTCGGTCGCGGTCGGCAACGGAATCAGAATCGCCGCCTTCCCCGCGGCCGTGAGCTCGGCCAACGTTGTCGCGCCTGCGCGGCAGACGATCACGTCCGCGTGCCGGAGCCGTTTCCCCATGTCGTACAGAAACGGTTCGACTTCGGCCGGAATCCCCGCGCTTCGATAGGCCGCACGGACCATCTCCACATCTCGTTCGCCCGTCTGGTGGGTGAGGCGGAGCTGCGGATCGGCCGCCAGCTCCGGTGCTGCCTCCACCATGGCCACGTTGATCGCGTGCGCGCCCTGAGAGCCGCCAAAAACTAGGATGCTGGCGGTCGACGACTTGTCATCTGCGCCTGCCTCCGTCGATGGGCCGGCCGGGTCGAAGAACTCCGGCCGAACCGGGTTACCGCTGACAAACGCTTTCGCACCGAAGTAGCCCCGCGTGGACTCGAACGTCACGGCCGCCGCCTGGACGAACCGCGCCAGCAAGCGGTTCGTCAGACCTGGCACCGCGTTCTGCTCGAGCACCATCGTCGGAATGGCCTGCAACGCGGCCATGATCACGACCGGCCCCGAGCTGTAGCCGCCCACGCCGATGACCAGGTGGGGACGGCGCCGCTTCAGAACCCGCCTCGCGTCGAGGAGGCTCGCCGGCAACAGCCAGGCGCCCCGTACGCGATCGGCGACGGACTTGCCCTTCAAGCCGCCGCTCCGAATCAGATCGAGCCCAAACCCCTCGTGGGGCAACACCTTCGCCTCGAGCCCCCGCGCCGTGCCGGCGAACGACACCTCGGTTCCGGGAAGGCGGGCCAGAAACTCCCGCGCGACGGCGATGCCCGGATACAGGTGTCCTCCTGTCCCGCCCCCTGCGATCACGACCCGTAAGGGGTCGGGCGTCCGGTTCGTCGCCCCCACTGCTGGCTCCCCTCATGTCGTGCTGTGCTGAGACACGTTCAGCAGAATTCCCATGCCGAGCAGGTTGATGAGCAGCGACGATCCGCCGAAGCTGACGAACGGCAGCGGGATGCCTTTCGTCGGGAGAAGCCCGAGCGCGACGCTGATGTTGAACAAGGCCTGCACGGCCACCATGGTCGTCAGGCCCAGCGCGAGCAGCGCGCCGAACGTGTCGGGCGCGCGAAGCGCGACTTTGAGTCCCCGCCATGTGATCAACGCAAAGCACAACAGCACGGCCGTCGCGCCGATGAGCCCCAGCTCCTCGGAAATGACGGAATAGATGAAATCCGTATGCGGCTCGGGCAGGAAGAACAGCTTCTGGACGCCGTTCATCAGGCCCCGGCCCAGGACACCCCCGCTACCCACGGCGATGATGGATTGGATCACCTGAAACCCCGCGCCGAGCGGATCGCGCCACGGGTCGAGAAAGGTCAACACCCGCTGCCGCCGGTACGCCGTGCCCATCACGAGCAGGGCCACAGGCGGAATGGCGCACAGTACAGCGCCGGCGATGTAGCTGTAGTTGAGGCCTGCCGCGAACACCATCACGGCGGCGATCAGCACGAGCGACATCGACGTGCCGAAGTCAGGCTCGAGGATGATCAACCCGAACAAGATGAACACCAGCAGACCGATCGGCGCCAATGCGTACTTGATCTCGTTGATGCGATGCATGCGCCGCTCGAGGAGTGCGGCGATGAAGAAAATCGCAGCGAGCTTCGCGAGCTCGGATGGCTGGACGCCGATGCCGGCAATCCCGAACCATCGGCGCGCGTTGTTGACCGGCGGACTGAACAACACGGCCACAAGCGACAGCGTCACGATGCCGAGGCAACTCCAGATGAACACAGGCTCGCGATACGTCCGGTAGTCGATTCGCATGACGATAAAGAGCACGGCCAGGCCGAGCGCCGCCCACATTCCCTGTTTGATAAGGAACAGGTACGGGCGCTGGAACTTGTCGAGCGCGACAGCGGCGGACGCGCTGTAGACCATGACCACACTCAGGGCCACCAGCAGCACGGTCGTCGTGAACAGCACCCCGTCAGATTTGAGCTTTCGAGCCACAACACCTCAGCGCGCATTCGCCTTGCACCCGCGACGGGTCTTCCCCTACAGTCCGACCAGCGTCCGCCCGAAACTATGCCTGTCCGGCGGACACCGATGTCGTGAGCGGTCAGCAGTCGCCAGTCGGCCTCGGATGAGGGCACCAGCTTCGCAGGCCGGGGCAGCCTGCGTTCCCAGCAGCCAGTCCTTCAACGCGGCGGCCGACTGACGACTGCTCATCGCTCACTTCAGCTTCAACACGCCCTCCTTGAACTTACGGCCACGCTCGGCGTAGTCGTGAAACTGGTCAAAACTGGCGCATGCCGGCGCAAGCAACACCACCCCGGCGGGCTTCGCCAGCTCGAACGCCATGTCGATCGCCTGCTCGAGCGATTCGGCCTCGTGAACCTCGACGGCGCCGTCGAACGCCGCGCGCAGCAGCGGCCGCGCCTCGCCGATCGTCACGATCGCACGCGCCCGCGACGCGAGCGGCTGTCGCAGCAGCTGAAGATCGCCCCCCTTGAACCTG
>Ga0097621_100002416_pt1 | contig 12785 bp, 8 predicted proteins | sample KBSMisM72_FD_73165 | JGI IMG/M metagenome (GOLD analysis project Ga0097621, IMG submission 73165) | Miscanthus rhizosphere microbial communities from Kellogg Biological Station, Michigan, USA - KBS Miscanthus M7-2 (version 2) (version 2) | ecosystem: Host-associated > Plants > Roots >... | reverse complement strand
TGATCCAATATTGTCCATATTTCGACAATTCGATTGTCTCTTCACGACATGCGACTGCTTTTTGAATTCCGAATAACTCTAATTTCTTGATATTATGGGCGTTGCAGAAATGGCATTATCCATGCCTAAAAAGTGATGCTATACAAAGGTGGTATTTGGTAACATCTATTAATTCTTAAAATGAAAACACCAATTAAGAACGTAGTCCTTGTTCATGGCGCATTTGCCGATGGATCCGGCTACGAAGGCTTATATCATGTCTTAACAGGCAAGGGGTTTAACGTCCTGATCGTACAAAATCCTTTAAGCTCCCTGGAAGCTGATGTTAATCAAACAAACCTTGTGCTTGACCGGATCGGCGGACCTGCAGTACTTGTAGGGCATTCCTGGGGAGGCGCAGTCATTACTGAGGCAGGTAATCACCGGAATGCAGCAGCGTTAGTTTACGTGGCGGCGTTACAGCCAGACAATGGCCAGTCGGCACTTGACTGTATTACCTCGCTTCCTCCATCAGAAGAAAATGGCATTTTGCCTCCTGATGATAATGGCATCGTTTACAACGCCAAAGAAAAGTTCCACGCAGGATTTTGCGCGGACATTGATGCCAAAAAAGCCGAATTTATGTGGGCGTCCCAGGGAGCGTTTTACGCAAACGCTTTCGCAACACCAGTTTCGAAGGCAGCCTGGAGAAACAAACCGTGCTGGGGATGTGTAGCCACTGAGGACAAAACCATCAACCCGGATATTCAACGCAACATGTACAGCCGCTCCAATACCAAAATCACAGAAATAAAAGGCAGCCACGTGATTTTCATGTCTCAGCCTGAGCTGGTAGCCAAAGTAATCATTGAAGCAGCGGAAAGCGTTGCTAACCAATGAATAAAGTCAATAATTATAGCTTCGAACAAAACAGAATCTCTTTGAAACGTAACATAACAACTTAAAATTAAAAGATTATGAAATCTGAAAAAAAACCTTCAATCGTTTTATGCCATGGTATCTGGGCAGATGCCTCATGCTTTAACAAGATAATTCCTAAGCTGATCGGCGAAGGGCATGAAGTGATTTCTGTTCAATATGGACTGACAAATTTTGATCATGATGTTGCCGCAATTAAGCGCACGATCAGCCGCGTCAGCAGTCCTGTTATCCTGGTTGGCCACTCTTACGGCGGAGCTACCATTACAGCCGCTGCAAGTGACGAGCGCGTGGTTGGACTTGTTTATATTGCCGCAGTTGCACCCGCTCCAGGCGAAACGGTTAATGGCCAACTGCAAAAATTCCCTTCTGATATTTTCACCCGCATTGAAGTAGCTGACGGCCGCGTTTGGATGCTTCCTTCAGGTACTGAGTTCTTCGCCGGCGACCTTCCTGAAGAAGAGCAAAAAGTGGTATGGGCTACACATTATGCACCATCCGCTGAGTTGTTTGACCAGCAATGCATAAAGGAGATCACCTGGGAAACTAAACCAAGCTGGTATATCTTATGTACAGAAGACCACACGGTACATCCGGATCTGCAGCGTTGGGTTTCGAACCGCATGAACGCAAAAGTGACAGAGATAAAAAGCAGCCACGTGCCGATGCTGTCTCACCCGGATGTCGTGGTGGATGTTATTAACCAGGCCATTTCGGGAGTTCAATAATAACACCAGTACAAAAATTAAAAGAGGCCGCTAAATATGGTCTCTTTTAATTTTTATACGGTTTACTATTCTTTTTCAGCCCGGCTTTTTCTATACTCAGTTTTTTCATCCGGGAATTTAGCGTGGACACTTTAATTCCCAGCACTTCTGAAGCCCCACCAGGGCCATATACTTTCCAGTTACAGCGCTCTAGAACGGCTATAATGTGCTCCCGCTCAACTTCTTCAATGGTTCTCATATAATTGTCCTGAGTGTGCTGCCTGGACACATTCTCATGAAGGCCGCCAAAGGTTGAAATCGTTGGTTCTGTGCTTAACAAAATGCTTCTGTGAACCAGGTTTTCCAACTCACGCACGTTCCCTGGCCAATTATAGTTTATTGCCTCCTGCATGGCCGGGGCACTTGCTCCAGTTACATTACTGCCTTCACTTTTGCTCAGTTTCGTGATAAAGTGGTTAACCAACAATGGAATATCCTCTTTCCTTTCGCGGAGCGGCGGCGAAACCAGCGGAAAAACATTGAGCCGGTAATATAGATCTGCCCGGAACCTTCCTGAGACCATATCCTCCTGCAAATTGCGATTTGTTGCCGCAATTACCCGCACATTAACTTTCTTAGCTTTGCCGCCAATTACTTCGATTTCTTTTTCCTGCAAAACTCTTAAAAACTTAGCTTGAGCGTCGAGCGGCAGTTCACCGATCTCGTCGAGAAAAATTGTTCCCCCATCTGCTTGCTCGAAACGGCCGATTCTTTTGTCCAGTGCGCTGGTAAAAGCTCCCTTTTCGTGGCCGAAAAGCTCAGACTCCATCAGACCGGGGGGTAAGGCTGCGCAATTGACCGACACGAGGGGATGTTTCGCGCGTGAAGACAGCAAATGAATATTTCGCGCGATCAACTCCTTACCAGTTCCGCTTTCGCCAAAGATCAGGACAGAGACGTCAGAAGAAGCTATTTTCAAAATATTTTGTTGCAGTATCCGCATTTGTTTGGACTGGCCGATCATATCTGAAAAAGCTATTTTATTCAAAGCGGGGTCGGCTGTAGAGCTGACACGCCGGTCTGTGATTGAAATATTTTCTTTATGCGCGTATAAAGCAATTTCAAGCATAATTAAGATATCCTTTTCGCGAAAAGGCTTTGCCAGGAAACCGTATGGGCGGGTTGTTTTGGCAGCATCAAGAAATTGCTGCTTTGAATTCCCCGACAGGTAAATAAAGGCAATATTTTTTCGTGAAAGTAACTTTGCCAGATCGATCCCATTTAATTTACCCTTAAGTTGGATATCGAGCAAGATCAGATCGGGATTTTCTTTCTCGATCACTTTAATTGCAGATGAAACAGAACGGGCTATGGTGCATACCCGGTACCCGGACCGCTTTAACATGACCTCAAGATTATTAGCTTCAATATATTGATCTTCAACGATCAGAATTTTGGCCCTATAGTTCATCCTGATAAATTCTTTTGATTACTGAGCAGGACGGGCACACTGTCCAGGCATTCATGAACACGGAATTTTACCCGTCCGCCGATTATTTTTCAAGTAATATTAAGAAATTTTAAGCAACTGGATGCAATACTGGTTGTATCCAAAACTGCTTTTCAAGTCATTGTTTTAATCAAATAGTAACATTTGGCCATATGTCACTAAAGAAAAGAGGGGAGTTAGTGATATATCGATAAATTTTTAAGTTTTAAAATGTTAACTATTTGATTGTCAATTAAGTACCACCCGGGCATGCTATTTGCAAAATTTTTCTAAAAAATTGAGACATGGTGGATAAAAAGATCCGGAAGGCAGATGTCACCAACAAACGGCCACTTAAGTATATCGCATAATGGTAGATCAATTAGATAATAAGCAACACTATCTGAAATTCGTCAAAGACCTGAGGACGGGAATTGCTAATGTCCGTGAACGCAATGACCTTCTTGAGCTGCTAACCACATCATTACGGGGCATGGCTGAATTTATCAGTGTCAATATCCATTCAGTCGACCATCATACCAAAACTTATTTTCCCTTCTTATTTGATCATAAATCATGCGGCCGGAACCTGAGTGAATTTAGGGCGCTAACAAACACAAGGGCTTCAATAGATGATGTCATAGTGCGGGATGCGATTTTATCGGATCAAAGTTTTGCCGTTTCTTTAAATGATATCGTGAAGTATAACTCGGTGCCATTTTGGATCCGTGTCAATTTCGATTACGGCCTTAGAGAAGTGTTGGTCACGCCTCTCAAAATAAAAAATGAAATCGTAGGTATTTGCTATTTCTGGTCACAAAAACCGGGATCATACGGTGACCGGTTTATCGAACTTATTGATAGCCTGTCAACTGAGCTCGCCTACGCCGTATCAAATACGATCATTCATGAAATCCTTGATCCGCGGAAATTGATCAATGAAATGCTTTTGTCATTCAGTCATTGCCTTTCCGAAGTAAGGACACGTGAAAATCTTCATCTGGTGATTGAACGCGAATTAAAAATCCTGTTTCATTTTGACGAATTCCTTATAGTTTCAATCGCCCAAGAAAAGGGAGTTGATTGCATTTTTTTAACGAGTCTTTCGTCTCACCCGGACCTGTTATCCTGGATCCGTATTAATTTGAATAACGAAGGCATCTGGGAACAGGCAGCAGACAGCACCATTCCATTGATCGTCAATGTCGAAGATTTCGAATTTAATTGTGCCCCCCCTTGCCTTGCTTCGGCGAATGCTGAAAAAGGGGGGGAGATCATGTTAAATATACTTCGGGAAGGCCATCATGAACGATTCGGTCTAATCCTGATATCCTGTAAACGAAATATGTTCGATCCGGTAGACCGGCATATCATACAATGCATTTCGCGTCATTTATCTACAACAATCACAAATATTTTAGTTAATGAAGACCTGGAACGCAAAGAAAGACACAAATCTGTTCTATTATCCTTGAGTCATGACATAGCTGCGGTCCGTAATAAAGACGATCTGACCAGGGCTATTGAGAAAGCCGTAGTGCAATTGTCGAGCGTTTCCAGATTTGTTATTCGCGGAATAAACGAAGATGAAAAAACGATGAGTCTCTTTATTTATGATAGCAATGTAAAAACAGCCATTGAGGAATCAGGGCACCATTTTGTGCTTGACGCAGTATATCCGATCGATGACGGCATATCTGACGCGGTTCTTGCCGGTAACCAGACCATAGTATATAACCTTCAGGAATGGATCGACAGCGGCAAAGCCCCATCATATTTCCATTTTTGGAGAGGCATGGGCGTAGAAAAGTGCGTGGCCACGCCTTTAAAGACCGGCACAAAAAAGCTGGGCATCTTTTGGGTTGATTCTGATGAACCGGATGTAGAAATGATGGATAGCATGTGTGCACAGATCTCCATTGCTATGTCCAATATCCTTGCAAATGAGCAACTCATCAAATACAAAAAACAACTGGAGGTAGAAAACGAACATCTTCAGGAGCAAATCCGGTCAATTTATAATTTCTCCAATATAATTGGAACAAGTGCGCCTATGCAACGCGTTTATCAATTGATGTCACTGGTCGCACAGTCAAACGCAACAGTCCTTATTCTTGGAGAAACAGGGACTGGTAAGGAACTGATCGCCAGGGGCATTCATGATTCCTCGCCGCGAAAAAATAAATTAATGGTAAAAGTGAACTGTGCGGCGCTACCGGTAACACTTATTGAGTCCGAACTTTTCGGTTATGAGCGTGGGGCATTCACTGGAGCTTTCGAGAGAAGGATAGGAAAATTTGAACTTGCCCATAATGGGACTCTCTTCCTTGATGAGATCGGCGAATTACCGCTGGAGGTGCAGGTAAAACTTTTGCGCGTGATCCAGGAACGCGAATTTGAGAGACTAGGCGGAAAACAATCCATTAAGGTCAATGTCAGGATAATTGCAGCAACGAACAGGGACCTGCTCTCCGAAGTAGAGGCCGGGAGATTTAGGTCAGATCTATATTACCGGTTGAACGTTTTCCCGATTTCCATGCCTCCGCTTCGCGAGCGGCGCGACGATATTCCGTTCCTTGCACATTTTTTTGTAAACAGGTATAATAAGAATAATTTATCTAAAATAACCGGGATTTCAACCAAGGCCATGAGTGAATTAAGAGCTTACCACTGGCCGGGTAACGTCCGGGAACTTGAACATATGATCGAGCGGTCTGTCCTGCTTTCTAACGGGAAGATAATTAATAAGATTTATCTGCCGGATTTTAAGACCGGAAATGATCTTGTACAAATACAAGGCATCACGAATTTAGCTAGTGTCGAAAAACAGTATATCACAGATATTTTGCGGCGTTGCGGTGGAAAAATATCCGGGAAAGGTGGTGCGGCGGAGTTGCTGCAGCTCCCACCATCTACATTGCATTCTAAAATAAGAAAACTGGGGATCAGTAAAAGCTCGTACATTCAATGACGGCTAAAGTCAGTCCCCACATATCCAACAGCTTGTAAGGTTCAATTATTGCTTCTAAATTGTTTATACGTATTTTCATCTTTAAGTTTATACAAGATAAACATTTGTTGGAGCTGCCTTTATGAAAAAGTCCTACCTGTTTATACTTTCGCTATTCATTGCAAATGCATCAGTTGCACAAACAAGCAACCTCGATGAATTGCCTTTGCCGGTATTGAGACAAAAACTCACAATAAGTAAAAACGATACAAATAAGGTTAACTTACAACTCGCTTTCGGCCATTTAATGCTTTTAAAAGCAACGAAAGGAGAAAAGGATATCGATTCAGCAGAAAGATTTTCGGCTCAGGCAGCGGCGCTCAGCGGCCAGCTTAACTATCAGTTTGGAATAATTAATGCCATGCTTCTTCATGCCGAAACTTGTTATCATCGTAACGATCGAGAGGCAGGTTTAAAAACGGCCCAAGATGCGCTTGCTTTCTCTAAAATTCATAATAATAGTGATGGTGAGGGAAGGTCATATCATCTCATAGCACAGTATTACGCGACTTCTGATCCTGTTGCCCTCCGGAGCAGAATATATTATATTAATAAAGCTATCGCGATATTCAGGAAAGACAGGAATGCACTATGGCTTTCATATTTGCTGACCCAAAACGCAGATCTTCTGTTTCAGGCCGAACGAACTACAGAAGGCCTGAAGTTATTATTTGAAGCTTTAAACTTGGGAAAAAGTGTAAGCCGAAGGACTATTGAAGGAATTTACTGGAACATCGGCAGAACTTCAATGGGCTTAGGTGATTACAGTAATGCCTTAAAATACAATCTGTTGGCCCTGAAAACTGCCAAAGAAGTTAAAGATACCAGTTTACAGCTCGGCTATATAAAACATTTGATTGCTTCTACATATATCAAAATGAATGATTATGAACTGGCCATTCCATACTCGATCGAGATATTGAGGATGGCAAGACGATACAATGCTGAATCCCTGATCAAAACTGAGTCTTCGGCACTTGCTGCTGAATACACTCATACTCGCCAAGAGACCAAAGCCTTAGAAATAATTAACGAAATGAAAATCAAGGCGAAAAGCGATTTGGATAAATTATCGGTAAGTGTTGACTTTTTATATAGCCTGGTTTATGCCAAACGCCTTGCGCAAGCGGGTCAATATGCAACAGAGGTAAAAGAACATTTAGCAGGGATTTCACCACAAAATATCACAGAGCTCATGAATGCCTTTAATTCGCTTGCGTATTATTATTCAGAAACGGGTCAGGTAAAACTAGCTTACCACTATACAGAGACGTATGCTGCGATGGCACATAAGCTAAGTTATTTCGAAGGCATCACTTTGACCGAAAACCGCCATTACAAGCTGATCAACTTAAAAGATGGCCCGCAGTCTGTGATTGGCCATTTTCTTAAAGAACAGAAGGAGAAGGATTCCACTGATCATATCGTTAAATCTTATCAGATGTTCGCATTAGAAATGGAAAATGAAACACTGAAGAAAAATGCACATATCGACTCGCTCACGAGGGATGCGCAAATAAAAGATATCAAACTCAAGCGTAACCAACTTATTCAGAAGGTGACCATTGCCGGATCTGCGATGCTTTTGATAATCACAGGTTTAATTTACAGCCGCTATAGATTGAAGCAACGCAGCAATGCCTTGCTTACAATGCAAAAAGAGGAAATTGATAATAAAAATAATGCTCTCGAAGAGTTGATCAAGGATAAGAATGAGCTCTTGAAAGATAAGGACCAATTACTAGCAGAAAAGGAGTTGTTGTTCAAAGAGGTCAATCACCGTGTAAAAAATAACCTTCACTCAGTTATGTTATTGTTGGAAAATCAGGCCGCGAGCCTCGAAGGAAATGCCTTCGACGCCGTAAATATTAGCAGGCACCGTATATATGCTATGTCTCTGGTACATGAGCAATTGATCGAATCATCAAAGTTAAAGTCAATTAACATGGGCCAGTATTTGCCGCAACTGGTCTCGCATATTAAAGACAGTTTTCAAGGATCAACGCAGGTAAATATTAAGATTAATGTTGAAGACTTAATAATCGATGTTGCACTGGCACTTCCATTAGCCTTAATTGTGAATGAAGCCGTTACAAATACGTTTAAATATGCGTTCCCAGACCGGCCGAACGGTGAAGTCTATGTTGGTTTTGGAAGGATCAAAGATCAAATCAGGCTGGAAATCGCGGATAATGGCAAGGGAATGGATCCTCATGCCAAATTAGAAAAGGACAGCGGCGTGGGATTGAAATTAATACGGGGGTTATGTGAAGACATAGATGCAAAAATGACCATCAAAAATGCCTCCGGAACACGAATTGTAATATTATGCAACAGTGAACAGTCGCTGGAAGAAATTAATCTGGATATGGCTTTGGATCATCTGCCGGATTCAGATATGAGTTAATAAGTATATTACTATTGATTTTAGGTTAGATTGTTTGTCGGAGTCTTAGGAAGTTAGGAAAATTCGCCATTTTCTTGCAAGAAAATGGCGTTTTTAGTAGCCCCGACGGAACTAATTTTGAGTGTTTTGATAATCAATACGACTCAATTTGGCTCAAATAGACGCAGACGACAACATAGACGTTTTCCCGAAAAATGGACTTTACACCTTTAGTAGCGTTGATTAATCCTGTTCGGCTATTTAATCTTAGTAGTGTCGATTCCGAATATCTTAGCCTATTCGAGGACAGGCACTGAAAAGCAGAGAAAACCTGTTGTTATGAGAAAACCCTTCGTATTTTCATAAAGCGTTTTGATCATTTTAACTTGTCTGGTGTATCACTTCATGTGCCTCCCACGGAGCAGGCACTTCCAGTTTATGTGCTAATTTGTCTAAGACACTAACCGGCACAACAGCATCCCTGTTTGTGTTTTGACCGTGCAGGCTATGATACGGCACCTCAATGTAAACAATAGTCACCTTCGCCTTATAAGAAACAAACAAGTCGATCAATTGCATCCTCATTTGACTGGTTGTATTCGTGGCGTTCCAAACAAACGATTTTTGCTTGCGCAAATAAACCCGGGCTTGTTCTTTGGCTTCCTGTATCACCTGCCCGTTGCCTGTTTTATCTGTTGGCGAAATGCCGCGTGCTGTACGCATATCATCCAAGGATATCACCGGCCAATCGTGGTAATGCTTTTTAATAAATGTGTCTTTACCTGCTCCCGGCAGGCCGCTCATCAAAATAACTTCCGCTATTGGCTCTTCAAAGGGCGCATAATCCAAATAGGCGGTATCACGCTGCATATAATACATTTGTGCCTCTCCCGAAACAAACTGGCGGGGTTTACCCCAGCAATCATTTTCCTGGCAAAATGCTTCAAAGCAATCGACGCGATATAACATCTCTTCCTGATCATCGCAAATACGACCGATCATATCTGCACGGGCCAGCAAGGCCAGCAATTGTGTGTTTACCTCCATGCTGGCTTTTACCAATGCCTTCAATGGATCGGGTTTTTCAAACAACCATATTGGCAAACCATGATGCCGGACTAAGCCTACAATCTGTTCACGAATAGTGAAAGGAGCAGGTTCATCCATATATAATAAACGCCGTGCAAATTGCGCGCCTTTACGGGCATGGCCGTTTGACGTAATACTTCCATCGGGCTCAAAAACTGTCGTGCTGTATTTTTCTACATCATGCAACAAAGCAGCGGCCCACAATACTTCCTGATCTTGTTTGGACAAGTTCACGAAAACAGGCTCGTTTTGTAACGCATTCAGCACCATTTGAGTGTGGATAGCTACATTGCCTTCTGCATGATACCGCGGATCTTGCAGAACTTCACTCATGCGTTTTACCCAGCTAAAACGATTTTCGAGGTACATCCAATCCTTATTTTCACTAAAGGTCCACATACTTGCCTCCTTCATTTATTAAGGGCGCACGTTTCCAGCTCCGCGTCCAGTGTTCATCAGTTTTAACATGCCCCTTGCGAACATACTTGAATACATTTTGGGCAAAAGCAGTCACCGGATATTCGTTGGCATTGCGGCTTACGATACCCTCAATCGTAGTTGGTTTCTTATCGTAAACGTCAAAAGGATCAAAGTTACCGGCACCACTTGCCAGCGTGAGCATTTCTGTTTCAAAAGATCGTTGTTCCTCTGGTGTCTCCTCTGTTTTAATTATCGGTACCATAGGCAGATCAAGCATGCTGGCGTAAAACCGGGTTTCCTCCCAGCTTAACCAACGGTCCAGTTCGCGTATGCCGAAAACATAGAAATGATGCTCCAGTTTTCTGTATTCGATAGAATGGATAGCATACAGATTCTCTCCGAAAATTTCCAGGTCGCCAAGATCGTTTTTGATCAATTGCCAAAAACGTCTGAGACTCTCCGTCCACGGCGACGTTGTCGGCGCTGCATGGGAACGGGCAAAAACCCCTGATTTGGAAAGACAATTGTTCTCACCATCGAGCTTTTCAGTGTGTATTAAATTGGTAATGTGTTGTAAGTGTTCCCAGTAGTCGTACGCTATCCGGTCATCACTGGTAGTGCCCGGCGAAAATGGATAATGATAGGTACGACCATATTTTTGTGATATAGCCATGTTTTTAAGATTTAAATAAAAAAATAGAAACCGTTTCCTTCCCTGAGATGGGAAAGATCATAAAAGAATTATGCGTTAACGATTACATGGCTCAAAACTTAAAGCGTTTTAACAAAGGTAAATATAAAAACGCAACATTTAATTTTTGCTTTGATTTATAAGGCTCTTTCGCATGAAAGAAAACAATCTTCCGGCCATGCGATGACGTTTAGGTTCAATTCCTACTAACACCTGATCTGAATGAGCCTGATTGATTCGATATGAGCCGTTGTGATTCCCGACGGGAATATTATCGTGTTATTTATTATATCAAATCAACTCAAATCGATCATTCAGTCATTCGACGGCATTCGAATTTTACCCTTTTGACGGAAATAAGGCTAACTTGGGCCTGGCAATACTACTGTGAACTCGGTACCAATACCTTCCTGGCTTTCAAAACTAATATCACCTCCATGGGCATTCACAATATCGTAGCTAAGCGATAAACCCAAACCCGTTCCCAGACCCGTAGGTTTAGTGGTAAAGAAAGGTTGCATAATCTTTTGCTTTATGGTATCAGGTATACCATCACCATTGTCTTTTACCGACATAATCACAGAGCCATTTAGCTGCGCCGTGCTTATTTCCACAGTGGGTTTGTAATTAGGCTCCGCAAATTTGGCCTTTTGCTGCACCGCATAAAAGGCGTTATTGATCACATTTAGCAGCACGCGGCCGATGTTTTGAGGGACAGCATCTACTTTTGGCAGCTTTTGATCGAAGTGCGTGATCAGTTCCGCATTGAAATTTTTATCCTTTGCCTGTAAGCCGTGGTAAGCCAGGCGCAAGTACTCATCAACCAATGCGTTCAGGTTGGTTGGTTCTTTCTGGCCTGAAGATGTGCGGCTGTGCTGCAGCATACCTTTAACGATGGCATCAGCGCGTTGGCCATGGTGGCAAATTTTTTCCAGGTTTTCTTTAATATCCGTAGCTATCGCTTTGACTGCGTCTACATCGCCCTTATTCAACTCTTCGTCCAACTCGTCCATCATTTCAGTACTTATTTCCGAAAAGTTATTGACGAAATTCAGCGGATTCTGTATCTCATGAGCTATACCTGCCGTAAGTTCACCGAGCGAGGCCATTTTTTCGCGATGTACTAACTGGGACTGGGCTGATTTAAGGTCATTTAAGGATCTGTTTAATTCGGCAGTTCGCTTAGTCACCTGATCATCCAGTATGGCGTTCTGATTAGCAAGTATTTGCTGCTTTTCCTTCTCCTGCGCGATATTGGCGGCTGACAATTCCTCCACTTGGCTCAACTTTACCTGAAGCAATAGGCTATCGAGAGCGTACTCACGCGATAAATACATAGATATGCCAAAGGAGGGTGACAGTATACTTATCCCGACAGCAATTGCCGCTTTAGTCCAGAAAGCGGGGTCATACCCGTTCAAAAACATTAAATAAGAAATCGCCAGAGCTCCTATAAGCAAGCCCGAAAAACCGCCTGCCAAAATCCAAGCTCCGCTTTTTTTATAATAAATTGCCTTAAGAACAATCCATAACAAATTGCAATTAATTAACAGTGTAATAATATATATGGCGGAGCCATGAAATGTTTCGGCAAACAACCACAGTAAAAAGCTAAACAAAGAAAGGCTAACCCAGATAAGCCATTTGCGTTGCTTGAAATAGAATAGTGAATTGAGTGCTTTGATTGCGTAAAGAACACCAGTCAAGTTAGCTGCATAGGCAAATATTCCAGCGTAAACGCATAATTCGACATATTGTGACCGGTTGACAGAAAATAAAGAAAACATTCCATAAGATACCCCCCCAAAAACAAGCGCCAGTGCGAAATACAAGTTAGCACTCCTTTTGCGATTATAATACCAAAAAAATAAATGGAACGCTGCAAGGAGCATTAAAACGCTTGCACAAACGTCGAGCATAACATGATAAGTTTCAATGTTGTGAGTTACGTTCAATACAGCATCAATGTTTGTTAAGTAAGGTGAGATAAAAAGTGGCAAGAGATACCCGTTTATAAAATGAAGGTTTTGTTGTTGCGCAAATCGAATAGCAATTACTTGCTGATTTTCATTTGT
>Ga0097621_100002414_pt1 | contig 12791 bp, 10 predicted proteins | sample KBSMisM72_FD_73165 | JGI IMG/M metagenome (GOLD analysis project Ga0097621, IMG submission 73165) | Miscanthus rhizosphere microbial communities from Kellogg Biological Station, Michigan, USA - KBS Miscanthus M7-2 (version 2) (version 2) | ecosystem: Host-associated > Plants > Roots >... | reverse complement strand
GGCCCACGCGTAGTTCGGCCGCAGGCCTTCGAAGATCGCCGCGACCGTCAGGCCGCCGACGGCGAATTTCCCTGCGCGATCGAGAAAGGAACGACGATCGATCTCGCCGTGCTGGTATTCGTGGAAGAGGTCGAGCAATTCCTGCGGATAGTCGGACGCCTTCTTCCGTTCCATGATTAGTTCTCCTTCAAATCTGCGGTCCACAACTGATAGGCACTGCCCGGAATCTGCTCCATGTGCCACGGCCCTGCCTTTGGAAACGACGCCCGAATGGCGTCGCCTTTGCCGTCGTGCGCGAACTTCTCGATGAGCAGCGCGCGGATCTGCAGCGGATGCGACGTCGTGTACCGCGCGGCGGTCAGCTCTTCGAGCGGCTGGAAGTCCGCGTCGGTCGTGATGAGGCGGCCGGGCAAATCCAGCGCCGAAATCGGATCCGGAACATACCAGATCTGGTCGGCCGGGGTACGCGAAAGAAGACGCTCGCGTACGCCGGCGAGATCCGTTTCCGAAAGCAGCGGGTTGTAGAGGTTCGCCGGACCCGGCCGATAGTTGGGTGGAAAACGCGCCACTTTGGCGGCCACGGACACGACACCATAGGCCATCGGCACGCAGAGGTACGCCGCGGCGCCCGCCAGCAGCACGCTCCGGCCGAGATTCGACAGGCGGCCCCATCGCCTGTGCGCTTCACCGACGACGAGCGGGAGCATCGCGAACGCGGCCGTCGCGACGTGACGCGGCTTGTGATCGACGGCGTCGGAGATGATCCAAATGGCCGCGACGCTCGCCAGGCTGCAGACGAGCACCGTGCGCGCGAGCAGCGCGGCGCGATCGCCTGAGTGACGACGGAAGACCAGCCACCACAGCAGCACGCCGCCGGGAGCGCCGATGACGCTGATCCAGATCGCGTCGCGCACGAGCGGGTGCGAAGGATGCATCAGCACGTAGTCCCACATGGCGAACGCGTCCGCCATCTGCAGCGCCGGCACCGCCAGCGCGTCGAGGATCGTCCTCGCGCTTGGAGCCTTCAGCGCGAAGCCCGCGGTGATCTTGTTCGCGAGAACCCCATAGCGGTGATTGAGCGCGACGAGCGCGACGAACGGAATCGCGGCGCCGACGCCGGTCGCCACGCACCGCGCGAGTCCGGCGGTGAGACCCTCGTCGCGGCGATTCCACGCGTCGATGGCGAGCGCAACGGTCGCGCCGAACGCAACGAACGCGAGCGAGTCTTTCAGCCAGTACGCGGCGCCGAGGGCGATGCCGAGCGCGAAGTGCGGCAGGTATCCAAGGCGTCTTTCCCGGCAATCGTCGAGAAACGGCAGCGTGGCCACCAGCATCCACGGTCCGGCAGCGAAGACGAGCGTTTCCGACGAGTACAGGAACAGGCCGTTGCTCGCATAACGGATGAACGGCATGGCCGCGGCGAGCATGAAGAGCAGCCACCTCGGCATCGAAAACGCGCTGAACCACGTGGCCCAGCCGAGCGCGCCGAGAATGAGGGAAAGCGCGGCGACCGCGCGCACCGCGCTGCCGAGCGTCAGGCCCGCGCGCATCAGCGGGTATACGGTCAGTTGTGTTCCCGGCGTCCACCACGCGATCCACTCGTCGGCATCGCGCGAGAGGTCGCGAGGATCCGGATGCACTCGGTTGTTAATCGACCACGACTCGCCGGAAAGCTTCTGCTGAACGGCCTTGAGCTGATAGGCCGGGTCGCTATAGATGCCCTGATAAACGGCCATGGCGGCCATCACCGCCAGCGCGCTCGCGCAGACCGCGATGAACTGCGCGAGCCGCCGAACGTTAGCGGGTGGCAAATGCGAACAGCGAGCTGCCTGCGGCGACGGTGACGTACTGCTTCCCGTTGACCGCGTACGTCATTGGGCCCGCGTTGATTTGTCCGCCGAGCGCGATCTTCCAGAGCAGGTCGCCGTTTCGCGCGTCGAGCGCGAGCAAGTAGCCTTCCTTGCCGCCTCCGAAGAGCACGTCCGACGCCGTCGTCATCACGCCGGCCCACGTGATGTCGTTCATCTTGTATTCCCATTTCCGCGTGAGGCCGTGCGGATCGAGCGCGCGGATGAAGCCGAAGCCTTCCTCCTCTTTCTTGTAGTTCGGCGTCAGCGTGGCCTGGCCCATCGGCGTGCCGTTGGGAATGCCGGCGGCGCCTGGAAATTTGCCTTCGACGGCGATGGTCCCTGAATTCTCCCAACCGGCAACGTAGAACAGTCCGGTGCGCGCACTGAAAGACGGCGGAGCCCAGTTCGTGGCGCCGAGCACGTGCGGGCGGATGAGCGAGCCTTCCAGCGTCGGCACTTGTCCCGGAATTCGGATGGGTCGGCCCTTCGGATCGAATCCGTCCATCCACGTCACTTTCACGTACGGCTTGCCGATCAGGAACTCACCCGTCGTGCGATCGAGCACATACGCGAGGCCGTTCCGATTCGCCCACAACATCACTTTGCGCGGCTTGCCCTGCCATTGAATGTCGGCCAGCACCGGAACCTGCGTCGAGTCGTAGTCGACCTCGTCGTGCGGGGTGAATTGATAGTGCCACTTCAGCTTGCCTGTGTCGGCGTCGAGCGCCAGGACGCTGTCGCTATACAGGTTGTCGCCGAGCCGCTCGCGTCCGTCCCAATCGGGCGCCGGGTTGCCGGTGCCGAAGAACACAAGGTTGGTCTCGGCGTCGTACGCGCCGCTGTTCCATACACCGGCGCCGCCGGTCTTCCACGAGTCGCCTGACCATGTCTCGTTGCCGGGCTCGCCTTTCGCCGGAATGGTGTACGTGCGCCACAGTTCTTTTCCGGTTTTCGCGTCGAACGCGCAGATGAATCCACGGACGCCGAGATCGCCTCCGGCGATGCCGACGACGATCTTGTCTTTGATGACGACGGGCGCATGCGTGATCGCGTACTTCTCGATCGCCTTATCGCCGACTTTTTCCACCGTGTGATCCCAGAGGATTTTTCCGGTCTTGGCGTCGATCGCCACCAGATGCGCGTCAATCGTGCCCATGTAGAGCGTGTCGCCGAGAATCGCCAGGCCGCGGCTCACACGTCCGCAGCACGGGCGCGCTTCGAGGGCCGGCCTGTACTCGACCGTCCAGAACGGCCGTCCTGTGGCGCCGTCGAGGGCCACCACTTCGTAGACGCCTTGCGCCGGCGGACCCTGCAGCGTGTAGAGCACGCCGTCGACCACGAGCGCTGTCGCCTCGAATTTCTCGAGCGACTTGCTCTGCCACACCCACTGCAGCTCGAGGTTCTTCGCATTCGCGGGCGTAATCTGCGTCAGCGGGCTGAAGCGCTGGTTGAACAGATTCTGCGAGTAGCTCAACCAGTTCTGCGGCTCTTTCTCCGGATGCTGGAGGCGATCCCACGTCACCTGTTGCGCGGAGAGCACGGCGGCGCCGGCAAGCGACGCGACCCACGTGGCGACGAACGCACGGCGGACATTCATGGCGTGACCTTGCCCTTCAGAGACACCAGATAGCTCACCACGTCGGCGAGCTCCTGCGCGTTCAGTTTTTCTTTGTAGGATGGCATCGGCGAGACGTCGACGATGCCGTAGTCGCGCAGGTTGGCTTTCTCGAACGAACGCAGTTGCTCTTTCGTGTCGAGCATCTGCACGGTGAAGCTGTCGAGATTCAGCAGATGGCCGGTGACGGTGACGCCGTCTTTCGTGACGACTTTGTACATGCGGTTCGTGTAGAGAATCTCTTTGCCCGGATCGACGAGCGACGTCTCGAGCTCGATCGCGCGACGAAGCCGGCCGATTTCGCTCAAGTCCGGGCCGAGCCTTGCGCCGACGCCGTCGACGCGATGGCACGTCGCGCACGCGCCCTTCCCGTGGAAGAGGCCGTTGCCGCGATCGACATCGCCCGACGCTGTCGCGCTGCGCTTGCTCGCGGCCACGGAACGCAAGTACGCGACGATCTGTTCCGCTTGCGCCACCGGCATGTCTGACGCAGGCATGCCCGTTCCCGGCACGCCGCTGCGAATGATCTGCACCAGATCCTGATCCGTCTTCGCGCGCTTGAAGACGCTGCGTCCGAGGTCGATTCCCGCGACCTCATTGCCGTCGGGGCCATGGCAGTTGGCGCACGTGTTCCTGTACACGCGGCCGCCGTCGTCGATGTCCTGTGCGGTGTTGTGTTGTGCCACGAGCGCGGCGCCTGTTCCAGTCAGCGCAAGCGCGATCGCGAGAAGCCGCAGTTTGTAAGCGTGCATGGCGCGGCATCTTACACTCGCGAGCCGGCCGGATGCTCGCTCGCTTTGGACACGGATGTCCGGAATCCGGACACGAACGAGCCGCTCTGGGCCGTCGGCCTTCGATTGAAGATGAACGCCACCAGCAACTTAGGCAAACAGGCCGCCCCGGCCCGGTTCTTGTAAAGACTCCATGGAACTATAAGGTCCATAGGAGAATAGAATGTCACGAGGGTCCCAAGTATTGGCCGCTTTTGCGTTTGTTTGCGCTGTCGGCTGCAGCCAACTCGCGAACGCGCAGACGGTGCGCGGCCACATTACCGGCGTCGTCGTCGACGAAGCCGGCAAAGCGCTGCAGGATGTGTACGTGACGGCGCACGGCGTCGAGCAAGCGCAGTTGATGAAAACCGATCCGTCCGGCGAGTTCAGGCTGCACGATCTCGTCGCGGGTCGCTACGTGTTGACGGTCGCGCGTGACGGCTACACGACGATCGTGCACAGCGGCATGATGGTTCGCGGCGGCAAGATCGCCCATCTTTCACTCGTCATGAAGGTGGCGACCGATTGGGCGGCGCCGATCGTCGAGACGCCGGATCCGTTTGCGCTGCTGCCAGTCGCGTCGCGCGTTTCGGTCGATCTCGTCGCCAGGAACACGCGCGTTCGCTAGTCATTGCGGCGAAACGCCGTCAGAGCCCGACGGCTCTTGACGGCGTCGCCGCCGCTCTTGCGCATCCCTCCTCGTTTCTCGCCGTTTCCTCGTAAGGGCAGGTCCCTACCTAACCTGGTGACAACCACGTCGCCTGGGTGTGACGGATCGGAACAACGGAAACCAATTACAAAGCCGTTTGCGGCCGCAAATGCTTCTCGGGTCAGCAATTGCGGCCCTGCCTATCGCACTGCGCGGTTGGCGCGAATATTGGAGCTTTATACGACACTATGGTTCACCCCAAGGACGGACTCGAAACGCTCAGACGTCCCGAGGCGCCGCCCGTCTGTCCGAAGTGCGGCAGCCATCGGACCGAGGTCATAGGCAAAACGGAAACCGACAAGGCGATCGTCCGCTGCCACGCGTGCGGCACGATCTCCAAGACCGCAAAGGCCTCGTCGTAGGCACGTACACTTGACGCCTGTCCTCTCCTCTCCCGCGTGTCTGTGATGTCGCGATAGTCGGCGGCGGCGCCGCCGGCCTCACGACCGCCCTCTTCACCAAGCGTTTTCACCCGACCGCATCCGTCGCCGTCTTCGACGGCGCACATCGACTCGGCGCGAAAATTCTCGTCAGCGGCGGCGCGCGCTGCAACGTCACGAATGCACGCGTCAGCGACGCAGACTTCTGGGGCGGCCGCCGCACGGTCATTCGCCGCGTGCTGCGCGGCTTCTCCGTCGCCGAGACGATCGCGTTCTTCCGCGAGATCGGCGTGCCGCTGCACGAAGAAGAGAACGGCAAGCTGTTTCCCAACTCGAATCGCGCGCGCGACGTGCTCAATGCGTTGCTCGCTGCCGCAACTGACGCCGGCGTCGCGGTCGTCACGGACGCCCGTGTGGTTGACGTGGTCAAGCTGGACGATGGGTTTCGCGTGGCGCTGCCGATCGGCGACGTCCTGTCACCGAAAGTCGTCCTCGCGACCGGCGGACGTTCACTGCCCAAGAGCGGCAGCGACGGCGCCGGCTTCGAGATCGCCAGGCGCCTCGGCCACACGATCGTCGCCACGACGCCGGCGCTCGTGCCGCTGCTGCTCGAAGCCGGCGAGCCTGCCATGCATCGCGAGTTGAGCGGCGTCGCACATGACGCAGAACTCACACTCTGGACCGATGCTGCGGTCGAAATCCGGCTGCGAGGGTCGGTCCTCTGGACGCACTTCGGCATCAGCGGACCGGTGACGCTGAACATGTCACGCCATTGGCTGCGCGCGACGCTCGAACAGCGGCGCGCCTCGCTGACGCTGAGCTTCTGCCCGGATCAGAACTTCGACGACGTCGAGCGCTGGTGGACAGCGCGCACGGGCGAACGGCCGCACGCGTCCGTCGTCACACAACTCGCAGGCCTCGTGCCGGCATCGGTCGCGGATGCGCTCGCGACTCGGCTGGCCGTCCCCCGCGACACGACGCTCGCCCATCTCTCGCGCGACACGCGCCGCCGCCTGTCGCATGCGCTCGTCAACTGGCCGCTCACTGTCATCGGCGAACGCGGCTACAACTACGCGGAAGCCACGGCCGGCGGTGTCTCGCTCGACGAAATCGATCCGTCGACGATGCGATCGCGCGTGTGCGAGGGGTTGTCGCTCGTCGGCGAGATGCTGGACGTGGACGGCCGGATCGGCGGGTTCAATTTTCAGTGGGCCTGGTCGAGCGCGCGCGTCGCCGCCGGCGCGCTTGGCACATAATTGATCGATGGTCCGGCCGTGGGCGTCCATCGCGATGTTCGCGTTGATTGCCGTGCTGATGGCGGTCGACACCGTCATCGACTACCGGCAAAGCGGATCGTTTTTCGCCCAGACGTTCGAAATGCTCGTGTTCGTGGCCGCGCTCGGGGGCATCGCGATCCACGCCTGGCAGCTCGCCTCGGCACGCTCGCGAACCGAACGACTCGACCGGGAGTTGATCGAAACCCGCGCCGAAGCGCAGCGTTGGAGCCGCGAAGCCAAGGACGTCCTCAAAGGGCTGGGCGCCGCCATCGACGCCCAGTTCGACAAATGGGGGCTCACGCCCGCCGAACGCGACGTCGCGCTGCTCCAGCTCAAGGGCCTGCGGCACAAAGAAATCGCCGAGCTCCGTCAAACGAGCGAGCGCACCGTCCGTCAGCAAGCCTTGGCCGTGTACCGCAAAGCCGGCCTCTCGGGGCGGACCGACCTGGCCGCGTTCTTCCTGGAGGATCTCCTTCTGCCGAGCGTACGTCATCCAGCGGATGCGCGTCCGGCGGATGTCGGATGACATTCTTGCCGCGGATGCGATAGCGTCTTCCCTCTTGAGGGAGGTTCGCATGCGTAAGCTGTTCGTCGCAGTGCTCGTCCTCGTGCTCGCGCCGCTTCTTCCGGCGGCTACACCCACCGGCTATCACATCCTCACCGAGATCAAGATCGGCGGCGACGGCGCATGGGACTATCTGGCAGTCGACAGCGCGGCGCGCCGGCTCTACGTCTCCCACGCCACGCACGTCGTCGTCGTCGACCTCGACAAGAACACCGTCGTCGGGGACATCCCTGATACGCCTGGCGTCCACGGCATTGCCATTGCTCCCGAGCTGAATAAGGGATTCATCAGCAACGGACGGGGCAATAACGTGACCATCTTCGACCTCAAGACGTTCAAAGCGACAGGCAGCGTGGCGACCGAAATGAACCCTGACGACATCACTTACGACGCTGGGTCGAAGCGCGTGTTCGCCTTTAACGGCCGCTCGAGAAGCGCGACCGCCATCGACGCAAAAACCGGAATGGCGATCGCGACGATTCCGCTGCCGGGCAAACCGGAGTTTGCCGTCGTCGACGGCAAGGGACACATCTACGACAACATCGAAGACACGAGCGAGATCGTCGAGATCGACGTCGCGAAAGCAGCGGTCACCAAGAAGTACGCGCTTACAGGATGTGAAGGCCCGTCCGGCATGGCCATCGATCTAAAAGCACACCGGCTGTTTTCCGTCTGCGGGAATCGCGTGATGGCCATCTCCGATCCCGACAAGGGAACCGTCATCGCTACCGTGCCGATCGGCGCCGGTTCGGACGGCGTCGTGTTCGATCCCGGCACCGGCTACGCGATGAGCTCGAACGGCGACGGCACGCTGACGGTCGTGCAGCAGTCCGGCGGCAAGTACGACGTCGTCGAGAACATCGCAACCGAACGTGCCGCGCGCACGATCGCGCTCGACGAGAAGACACACCGCGTGTATCTGTCGACCGCCACCTTTGGAACCACACCGACCGGCGGCGGGCGAGCGCAGCAACTGCCAGACTCGTTCAAAGTGCTCGTGGTCGGAAAATGAAAACCGTCATCGTGTTGCTCGCGTGTGCGGCGACTGCGAGCGCGCAGAACGGACCGTCTCCGCCCGTCACCCTCGTGCATCCGGCGGGCCCGACGAGCCCGCCGATCGTGATTACGCTCACCGACGCGCTCCAGCGAGCGAAACAGAACGAGCCGCAGTTCCTGGCAGCCGTCGCGGATGCAGCGGTCGCGCACGAGGACAGCGTCCAGGCACGCGCGGCGCGCCTGCCGTCGTTCAGCGACTCGACGCAGTACATCGGCAACCAGGCGAGTACGCCCAATGGCCTGAAGACCGGGCGGTTCGTGTCGATGGACGGCGTGAACATGTATCGCGAGTGGGTGCAGGCGCATCAAGAGCTCTCGCCGGGCACGCTCATGGGCACGTCCGTCCGGCGAGCGACGGCCGCGGAAGCGGCGGCCCAGGCGAGGCTCGAGATCGCGCAGCGTGGGCTGGTCGTCACCGTCACTCGGGCGTACTACACGTTCATCTCTGCTCAGCGGAAGTACGCCACGGCGCAGCAGGCGGCAGACCAGGCCCAGCGTTTCCTCACGATCGCCCAGCAGCAGGAGCAGCTCGGACAGGTAGCTCGGGCCGACGTCGTCAAAGCCGAAATCTCGTTCCGGCAGCAGCAGCAGGCGTTCAATGACGCCCTGCTGGCGATGGACAACTCGCATCTCGCACTCGCCGTTTTGTTGTTCCCGACGTTCGACCAAAACTTCTCCGTCGTCGACGACATGCAAAGCGCGCGGACGCTTCCGCCGTTTGGCGACGTCCGTGCGATGGCTGAGAGAGACAACCCCGATCTGCGAGCAGCGAATCAGCTGCTCGCCGCGGCGGACGCGGAGGTACGCCTCTCGAAAGGCGCGTTCTACCCGAGCGTGGTCGTCGACGCGTTCTATGGCATCGAGGCGAACGAGTTCGCGCTGCACAGCGCGCCGTCTGCGGATCCCGATCTCGGCGTCCTGCCGAATCTCGGATACGCCGTGACGGTGAATCTGACGGTGCCGATTTGGGATTGGGGCACCATGCGCAGCAAGTTGCGTCAAAGCCAGGTGCGACAGCGCCAGGCGAAGGTCACGCTCAGCCAGACGCAACGGCAGCTCGTCAGCAGCTTGTACTCCCTGTACAACGAAGCGTTGACCGCGCGCGCCGCGATGGACAGCTCCCGCCGCAGCGCGGAGCTCGCCGCTGAAAGCCTGCGTCTGACGACGCTCCGTTATCAGGCGGGCGAGTCGACCGCGCTCGAGATGGTCGACGCGCAGAATACGAATGTGCAAACGCGCAACGCCGCCGACGATGCAGAGTCGAGGTATCAGGTGGCGATCGCGGAATTGCAGACGCTGACAGGAAGTTTCTGATGCGGCACTCATATTTGATCGTCGCCGGCGTGCTCTTGTTCGCCGCGGGCTGCGGCGGCAAGAAAGAAGAGGAGACAGCGCCGGTCGTGACCGTCGATGTCGCCCCGGTGCTGCTATCGAAGATCCAGAGGACGATTCGCGCCGACGCGCTCCTCTATCCGAAGCAGCAGGCGGCGATGGTGCCGAAAATCGCCGCGCCTGTCCGGCGTGTGCATGTCCAGCGCGGCGCACGCGTGCGGCCCGGTCAGCTGCTCGTCGAGCTCGAGAACCAGGACCTCTCCGGCGCCGCCACAGAAAGCCGCGCGGCGCTGTCACAGGCCGAAGCGAACTTCGAGACGACGTCGAAGGCCACAGTCCCGGAGGAACTGCAGAAGGCAGAACTCGATGCGAAAGCGGCGCAGGATGCCGTCAATGCGACGCAGTCCGTGTTCGAGAACCGGCAGCGGCTGTTCCGCGAAGGCGCGATCGCGCAGAAGGACGTCAACGACGCGCAAGTCGCGCTGAGCCAGGCGCGCTCGCAGTCCGAAACGGCGCGCAAACGCCTCGAAGACCTGCGGGGGTTCGCGAACGAACAGACGCTCAGAGCGGCCGCCGCGCAGCGCGATGCCGCTCGCGGCCGCAACGAGTCGGCACAGGCGCAGCTCTCCTACTCGCGACTCACGAGCCCGATCGACGGCGTGGTCACCGATCTGCCGTTCTATCCAGGAGAAACCCCGCCATCCGGTGCGCCTGTCGTCACCGTAATGGACATCTCGCGCGTGATCGCGCGGACGCACGTGTCGCAGGCCGACGCGAGCGAAATCGCCGTCGGCAACGCCGCGAATCTGATTGGGCCGAACGGCGTCCCGATCCCCGCGAAGGTCACGCAGCTCAGTCCCGCCCTCGACGCGGCCAGCTCCACCGTCGAAGTGTGGGTCGAGGGCGACAACAAGGACTCCAAACTCCGGCCCGGCACGAGCATCCGCGTCGAGATCGTCGCGAAGACGGTGCCGAATGCGCTGGTCATCCCGCAACAAGCCGTGATGACCAGCCCGCAAGGCGCGACCTTCGCGATTCTCGTCGACAAGGACAACAAACCGCATCTTCGCAAAATCGCCGTCGGCATCCGCGACGCCGGCAAAGCGCAGGTGACTGACGGCCTCGCAAGCGGGGATCGCGTGGCCACAACCGGCGCCTACGAGTTGTTCCGGCTCGACCCCGAGGTGTTGGAGAAGACGAAAGTCCAGATCGCACCTGCGAAAGAAGTCGAGGAGCCCGAGGAATCGTAATGGCGGAGGAACACCCGGAGGAACACCCCGAGCATTACTGGTTCTCGCGGCACTCCAAGTCGATCATCTTCCTCATCGGCCTACTCACGGTGATCGGCGTGTGGCAGGCATTCACGCTGCCGGTGGCCGTATTCCCTACGACGAACTTTCCGCGCATCATCATCGCCGTCGACAACGGCGTGATGCCGATCGAGCAGATGGACGTCGCGATCACGCGTCCCATCGAGGCTGCGGTGCGGATCGTGCCGAACATCCAAAACGTGCGTTCGATCACGAGCCGCGGCTCGGCGGAAGTGGATGTGAATTTCGGCTGGGGGACGAACATGCTCGAGACGCTGCATCTGGTCGACGCGGCCGTCGCGACCGTCAGAAGTACGCTCCCGCCGACCGTGCAGATTCAGACCAACCGGATGGACTTCGCGAGCTTCCCGATCATCGGCTACAGCCTGACGTCCGACACGGTTCCGCAGACTGCCTTGTGGGAACTCGCGACCTACGAAATCAAGCCGCGGCTGAACGCGCTGCAGGGCGTCGCCAGCGTGCTCATTCAAGGCGGCCAGCGGCCGGAGTTTCACGTGACCGTGGATCCGGCGAGGATGCTGCGCGCGAAGACGTCGATTGCCGACGTGGTCGGCGCAATCAATCGTGCCAACATCGTCGACTCGCCCGGGTTGATTGCGCGCAACCATCAGCTGTTTCTGACGCTCGTGAACGGCCAGGCGAGCACGCCCGAGCAGGTCGGCGAGATCGCCATCAAAAACACGAACAACGTGCCGGTGCGGGTGGCCGATATCGGCGGCGTGGGCCCAGGCGTCGAGCCCGTGTACACGGTTGTCACGGCCGACGGGAAGCCGGCGTTGCTCGTCAACGTCAACCGGCAACCCAATAGCAACACGGTCGACGTCGCCGACGAAGTGCACGCGGAGATGGCGGCGATCAAGAAGTCGCTGCCGAGCGGCGTCGTGATGCGGCCGTTCTACGATCAATCGGACATCGTCAACGCGTCGATCACCAGCGTGCGCGATGCGATTGTCGTCGGGCTGTTCCTCGCCGGCCTGATCATCTGGCTCTTTCTGCGCGACTGGGGCACTGCGGTCATGACCGGGCTCGTCGTGCCGGTCACGATCGTGATGACGTTCATCGCGATGAAGCTCCTCGGCCAGAGCTTCAACCTGATGACGATGGGCGGTCTTGCGGCGGCTGTGGGACTCGTCATCGACGACAAGATCGTCGTGGTCGAGAACATCGTGCTCCATCGCGACAGCGGCCAGGGGCCGCTCGAGGCGACGGCCAGCGCGCTGAAAGAGCTGACCGTTCCGCTCATCGGTTCGACTTTGACGCCGATCGTCGTGTTTCTGCCGCTGATCACCATCACGGGAGTCACCGGCACGTTCTTCACCGCTCTCGCGATTGCGATGAGCGTCTCGCTTCTGTCGTCGCTGGTGCTCGCACTCGTGTGGACCAGCAACCTGAGCACACGTCTGGTGCGCCGGCACCAGCACGGTGTGCACGAAGCCGAGCCGTCCAGCGGTGTGTTCCACCGCATCATCGAGTTCTACGAGCGATCGATTCGCCGGTCGCTCCACCACCCATTCGCGCTCGGCGCGCTGTGTCTCGTGCTCGTCGCGGCGGCCTACCTCTCGTATCGCAGCCTCGGCAGCGAGTTGCTGCCGGCATTCGACGAGGGCGGCTTCGTCCTCGACTACGTCATGCCGCCCGGCAGCTCGCTGCAGGAGACCAATCGCGTGCTGTCGCACGTCGACGCCATCCTGCACGCGACGCCTGAGGTGGAGAGCACGTCGCGGCGGACCGGCTTGCAGCTCGGTCTCGCCGCCGTCACCGAGCCGAACACCGGCGATTTCGCCGTGAAACTGAAATCGAAACGCAGCCGGAGCGTCGAAGACGTCGTCAGCGAGGTCCGCGCCAAGCTGGCGACGTCGGAACCTGGTCTCGACGTCGAGTTCATCCAGGTTCTGCAGGACATGAT
>Ga0097621_100002413_pt1 | contig 12792 bp, 15 predicted proteins | sample KBSMisM72_FD_73165 | JGI IMG/M metagenome (GOLD analysis project Ga0097621, IMG submission 73165) | Miscanthus rhizosphere microbial communities from Kellogg Biological Station, Michigan, USA - KBS Miscanthus M7-2 (version 2) (version 2) | ecosystem: Host-associated > Plants > Roots >... | reverse complement strand
TGATCACCTCAGGCTTGAGCCATCCATTTCCGGTGTGGCGTGTTTCCGAGATTCTGCAATGGGTTGAGAGTGGCGAGTACAAAGCCCTGATGAATGCGCCGGAAAGCGCCGCAGCTTAAGCCACAAAAAGGCACAAAAAGCACAAAATGCTCAAAGACAAAAATGGAATAATCTTTGGGGTCGCCAATAAGCGCTCCATCGCCTGGGCTACTGCTCAGGCTCTGCACGAAGCCGGAGCGAACCTCGCTTTCACTTACCAGGGCGATCGGCTGAAAGAAAATGTCGAGGAACTCACAAACGAAGCGATGCCCGGCTCGTTGCTGCTCTCATGCGACGTCGCGAAACAGGAAGAAGTAGACGACACCTTTCGACACGTTGGTGAAAAACTCGGGAAGCTTGATTTCCTGATTCACAGCATCGCCTTCGCCCCACGCGAGGCGCTGGGCGGTGAATACCTGAACACCAGCCGCGAAGCTTTTCTCACAGCTCTCGAGATCAGCGCTTATTCCCTGCCGCAACTGGCGCGCGCTGCTGCACCGTTGATGACTGAAGGCGGCAGCATCGTTACGATGTCGTACTACGGAGCGGAGAAGGTCGTCGCGGGCTACAACGTGATGGGCGTCGCAAAAGCAGCCCTCGAGGCAAGCACTCGCTATCTCGCAAAGGATCTCGGACCACGAAACATACGTATCAACGCCATCAGCGCGGGTCCGATTCAAACTCTTTCCGCGCGCGGTGTCTCTGATTTCAGCTCGATGTTGAAACATCACGCGGAACGAGCGCCGCTCGGCCGTAACGTTGAAGCACGCGAAGTGGGAAACACCGCAGTCTTTCTCTGCAGCTCGATGTCTTCCGGAATTACCGGTGAAGTCATTTATGTTGATTGCGGCTTTAACATAATGGGAATCTGATTAGACAGATCTGAAAAGAGATAAGCGCGGATCAGAATGGAAAAGAAAGAAACGCCGTCGCACAAGCAACTCAAGGGAGCCACGCAGGACGAGCAACTGCTCGAGAGCCCGGGGGGAGTTGAGTTTATTCACACCGATCCGTGGCGCGTGTTTCGAATCATGGGTGAGTTTGTCGAGGGCTTCGATGAACTGGCCACCTTGAGTCGCGGGATTGCGATCTTCGGCTCGGCTCGAACCAAACCTGACGATCCGGATTACCGTGCGGCACAGGAAACTGCCGCACTGCTTTCCGCACAGGGCTTTGCCGTCATCACTGGTGGTGGTCCAGGAATCATGGAAGCGGCTAATCGCGGCGCGTTTGAAGCCGGCGGCCTGTCGATCGGATGCAATATCGAATTGCCTTTCGAGCAAAGACCAAATGCTTACCAGACGCTCAGCCTCACGTTCAAATACTTCTTCGTTCGCAAGATGATGTTTGTTAAGTACAGTCTTGGGTTTGTGATCTTTCCCGGAGGGTTTGGCACGTTTGACGAATTATTTGAAGCTCTCACACTGATCCAGACGAAGAAGATCCGCAACTTCCCGGTCGTGTTGTTTGGACGTCAATACTGGAGTGGAATGCTGGCGTGGTTGCGCGAAGAGGTCTTACGCGGCGGAAAGATTAACGAACATGACCTGGACCTGTTTCATGTTACTGACTCGCCCGCAGAAGTCGTGGAAATCGTAACGCGGAGTCAAAGCACACTCACCCAGCTCGACAACGCCATCTCCGACGAAATCAGGGTTTAAGAAAAACGCGGATTTATTTCTTCGTTGATTTGATTAACCAGTCGACGTAGGAAGCGGAACCCGCCACAACCGGAACGGCGATTATCTCGGGCGTGTCGTAACTGTGTAGAGCGCGGACTTCCCTTTCCAGCTCTTCAAACTTCGATTTGATAGTTTTGGCGAGTAATAAGATTTCCGGCGCGCGCTCGATCTTTCCCTGCCAGCGATAAACGGATTCCATCTCCGGCAAAATCTGAACGCACGCAGCGAGGTGTGCGCCAACCAGCATGTCCGCGAGTCGCGCCGCTTCTTCACCGTTGCTCGCAGTCATGAAGACGATAATCGCATCAGAGACTTCGTCAGACATTGCGTACTACTCTTCTTCGTCTTCGGCCGCTTCTCCGAAACCGCCCGTTAGCGGTGTGGTATCGCCGCCGAAGAAAGCCCTGTAAATCTCGAGAGCGCGATCTGCGTCGCGTTCGTCCACCAGAATCACGGCTCCTTCCGAGGTCGCGGAGAGCAGTGGCGACAAGGCATCAGCGCCGCCGGATTTCACGACCGAGCGAATTCCGTTTTGGGTGAGAATGTCATTGACCATTTCGGCTTCGGCCGGCGAACCCAGCTTATGCAGCGGCACCAAGGCTGCCTCGCTGCCATCGTGAAGGGTGTTGTCGGGCGTCAATTTCTCAACGAGAGCAGTTTCATCGTCAGGGCAACGAGTGATGCCCGGTTCGTACTCAGCCTCACAGACAGGACAGAACATTTGATCTCCTTGTTCTTTGTGCTTTGCCCAACTTGGACCGGGTCAGTACAGGGAGCGGTAGCGACCTGGTTCAATCTCGGTACAACGACTTAATAACGAACCAGGTCGCTACCGCTCCCTGTACTGACCCGGTCCAAGTGCATCATTTAACCTCGAACGGAATTTCGTCAAAGTGTGTCATCCGTTTGAACGCTCGAAAACGATCGTTGATCTCCGCGTGTGTAAGACGTTTGACTCGCTCGGTGCCAAACTCCTCAACATTGAACGATGCCATCACCGATCCAAAAATCATTGCGCGTCTCATCGCGCTCTCGTCGAGTTTTTCCTGGCTCGCAAGGTAACCCATGAAGCCGCCCGCAAACGTGTCGCCGGCCCCAGTCGGATCGAACACTGACTCCAGCGGGTACGCCGGAATCGCGAAATAGCTGTCAGACGTAAATAGCGCCGCGCCGTACTCGCCACGTTTGATAATCAACGCTCGTGGTCCCCACGTCAAAATCTCGTGCGCAGCCTTGATGAGATTCGGAATCTTCGTCAACTGCCGCGCTTCGGCGTCGTTGATAATAACGACGTCGACGCCTTTGATCGTCCGGACCAGCGAGTCGCGCGTGTGCTCGATCCAGAGATTCATCGTATCGAGCGCGACCAACTCCGCATCGGGCATCTGCTCTCGCACTCCGCGCTGTAAGTCGGGCTGAATATTGCCGAGAAACAGCAAGCGTGAATGCTTCGATTCTTCCGATAACTTCGGTTGGAAGTCAGCGAAGACGTTCAGGTCCGTGTACATCGTCTGAGCGACGTTCAAATCATACTCGTAGCGACCGCCCCAACGAAACGTCTTGCCGTCTTCTATTCTTTCGACGTCGCTCGTGTTGATTCCGCGACTTTCAAAAACTTCCTGCTCTGTAAAGTCACCGCCTACGACAGCGACGATACCAACTTTCGTGAAAAAGCTGGCTGAGATCGAAAAGTGCGAGGCAGAGCCGCCCAGCATCTTGTCGCATTTACCAAATGGAGTTTCGACCTCGTCATAAGCAACCGATCCAACGACTAAAAGGGACATGTGTGTGTTTGTTCTTTGTAATTTGATCTTCGAGCTTTGTGTTACGGCTGTTTTGGCGCTTCGAGAAGACGCAATTCTTCTCGCGCCTGCTTTGCGAATGAACCATCGGGATAGTCTTTGATTAACTTGTTCAGGTAATCAACGCCCATTTCACGAAATTGCAGCGACGTAAGCGTCTTCTTCTCGCCTCCGTCAAAACTTACATATTGATCCGGCCTCTGCTTGCCTTTGTTCTGCGAGAGCCACAGGCTGCTTTGACCGGCCATCAACAAGACTTCTTCAATCTTTGCGAAGTTCGGGTTGCCGGCGATGATCTCTTCACAACGCTTGAGCGCCGCAACGTAAGCTTTCTTCAGTTTGAAATAGTTTCTGGCGACTTCGAGATTGTGATACGAGTCTCGTTCGAGGTCGGGGTCGCGGACCATTGCCGGATCCGGTGGCTTGGGACTCTGTCCAAACGTCGCGGGAGCCAGCGCAAAGATGAAGAGAAGAACGAATAACAGCAAAAACTTATTTCTCATATCGCACCTCAATTCGAAAATAGGACCTATTGGGCCTATAGGACCTATTACGCCTGATACTTTTTGATGATCGCTTCGAGCTTCTTTGTTGTCGCCTCAGGCCAGAGATTTGGCGCCGTGAAGATCGCGTGCTGCAAAGCCGAACCACATTTACAGCTGCGCTCGCTATTCTTCATCAGCCTCGTGGCCTCACGCAAAATCAACTGCGCATTGCGCACGTTCTTGTTCAGATACTCAACTACTGTCTCGATACTCACCGCATCATGGCCTGGATGCCAGCAATCATAATCAGTAACGAGCGCGAGGGTCGCATAGCAAATCTCGGCTTCGCGTGCGAGTTTCGCTTCCTGAAGATTCGTCATGCCGATGATGTCCATTCCCCACGAGCGATAGACATTCGACTCAGCTAAAGTCGAAAACGCCGGACCTTCCATACACAGATACGTGCCACCGCGATGCACCTTCACATCCGCGACGCTACATGACTGCTCCAACACATCACCGAGACGCCCACAAACAGGATGCGCAAAAGACATGTGCGCAACAATTCCTTCGCCGAAGAAAGTAGACTCTCTCACGCGTCCGCGTGTGCGATCGAAAAACTGATCGGGAATCACCATATCGAGCGGCGCATACTTCTCCTGCAAAGAGCCAACGGCCGATGCCGAAAGAATACTCTCGACGCCAAGCAGCTTCATCGCATAGATGTTCGCGCGGAATGGAACTTCAGTCGGAGTCAGACGGTGACCACGTCCGTGACGCGGCAGAAAGGCAACGCGTTCGCCTTCGAGAGTGCCGATGATGAATGCGTCGGACGGTGGTCCAAACGGAGTGTCAACTTTAACTTCTTCGATCGCCGTCAACTCGGGCATCTGGTAGAGACCGCTGCCGCCGATAATCCCGAGACGAACGCCTGCTGTACTCATGAAAGCTCTCAGCCCTCTCCGCGATACGGGACAGGACTGAACTCCTTTTCTCCCTGCTGTAACCGGCAGAGCGGTTCATCAGGATCGTGGTAGAACATGCAGATCCAGTTTTCACGCGCCGCCTGAGGCAGAATTCTCTTCTTAGCTTCGAGGGTTTCGACAGGAAAGAGATCGTAACCCATGATCCACGGCAAACGAACGTGAGCGCGCATCGGTATCAGGTCGGCGAAACCAAACATCGTGTTCCCGTTTCGCTCCAGCCGCCAGCACTGCATCGACCGGTTGTGCCCGGCGATCGTCTGCATTTTTAACCCTGGCACAACTTCGTAATCCGAGTCTCGCGCTTCAAGCTGACCCGACTCGACCAGCGGTTTCCAGTTCTCCGGTAAATAACTCGCGCGATCGCGTTCAGTCGGATGATCTGCGTGGTCCAACTCAGCGCCGGAGACGAAGTAACGCGCATTAGGGAAAGTCGCGACCGGATTGCCTTCAGCGTTCAGACTGGTATTGCCACCGGCGTGATCGAAGTGCAGATGAGTGTTGACCACGATTGTGATCTCATCAGCAGAAACACCGGCGCGCTCTTTTAATGTCTCCGTAAGTGGGCGCGTTCGGTCGATGCCGTACATCGACTGTTGCTTCGCAGACCACTTATCGCCAATGCCCGTTTCGATCAGGATCTTTTCCGAGCCGGTATCGACGAAAACGCAATTCATGTTCATGCGAATGCGGTTTTCATCGTCGGGCGGACACTCCCGCGCCCAAAGCTTGCGCGGGACCACTCCGAACATTGCTCCCCCATCAAGACGGAATTCGGTGTCCTGAATGATCTCGACCCTATAGTCGCCTAACTGCATCGAATAGATCCGCCACAAAGAAGCACAAAAGTCACAAATGATTGAGCAGCCGGGTCAAATCATTTTGTGCTTTTTGTGCCTTTTTGTGGCTAATACCTCTTAGTGGCCTAGGGCTTCTTTGTCTTTGCCGGCGGCGTCTTGGCGCCTGGCTTCGCGGGCGAAGGCGCGGGCGCTGGAGCTTCCTGCCCTTCAGGCGGTGCACCAAATCCCGGCGGCAACTGCTGCTGTGGCTGCTGCTCAGGTTGTTTCACCTGGTAGTTTTCAGCCACTTTCACATGCGAGCGCGCGACGATCTCGTCGAGCACCTTCGTGGCTTTATCCTTTTCGATCTCCGCCTTCGCTTTATCGCGCGGGCTTTGCGGCGGTCCAAATGGATTGGCGCCCGGATCGCTAATCAGGATGTGACGCGCGTGAACCTTCTCTTCTGCCTTGCCGTCTTTTGTCTCGGTCTTTTTCTCTTCCACCTTGATGATGTGAAAACCAAATTTGCTCTGGACCACATCGCTGATCTCGCCCGGCTTCAACGCAAAAGCGGCCTGCTCGAACTCGGGAACCATGTCGCCATGACCGAACCAACCGAGGTCGCCGCCCTTGTCCTTACTGCCGTCACTTGAAAACTCCTGCGCGAGTTTCGCAAAGTCTTCGCCGCCTCGCGCACGCTTGAGAACTTCCTCAGCCTTGGCGCGATTCTTCTTATCCGTGTCCATCTCGGGATGGCTCGCCAAGTACGCGTTGACTTCCTCATCCGTCGCCTTCATCTTGTCCTGCAACTTATCAACAGCGTATTTTTGCGCCACCGCCCGCGCGTGCTGCAACAACATCTGCAACCGGACTTCGGGCTTCTTGTCGAGCCCCTGATCGATCGCCTTCTTCTCTGCAAGATAAATCCGTCCGAGTCGCTGCTTCAGCATGTTCATCTGCTCGGGTGGAATCTCCTGTGAGGCAAACTGCGGATCCTTGGCCTTTGCGTCGGCAATAATCTGATCAAACTTGTGCTGATTAACGGGTTGTTTGAAAAACTCGTCGACCTGGGCGTCGGTAATATCTGTCGTGGCATTCTCGCCTTGCTTTTCAAAATAATACTGAGCGACGACGCTGGCTTTCTGAAATTCGAGCTGGCGCTTCATCTCGGGGGTGTCGGCGACGCCGTGCGATTCCGCCTCTTCGGCTACGGCGAGGAGACGCCGTACCTCCTGGGCGAAATCTTTGCGCGCCTTTTCGTCAACAGCCAAACGAGCGCGCATCTGCGGCGGCTGGTCTTCGGCAATCAGTGCCATGTCTTCCGCCGTCAATTCGACCGGGCCCGCTTTTCGTGCTTTGACCTGCCAGAAAATCAGACCTCCTGCAAAAACCAGGGCGACCGCAGCCGCGATAAGAGCTTTTCTTGTTGAGTTCAAAATACTTTCCTTTCCTACGATTGATGCTGCACGAGCTCGAGCAGCACTCCATTAGCAGATGAGGGATGAACAAAAGCCACCAAACATCCACCCGCGCCCACCCGCGGCGTTTCGTCGATGAGGCGTGCTCCTTTGTTCTTTAGTTCCGCAAGCGAGGCGTTGAGGTCCGCGACCTCAATTGCAATATGATGCATTCCCGGTCCGCGTTTAGCGAGAAACTTTCCCACCGCCGTTTCGGCGCTCAATGGCTCGAGTAATTCGACATGAGTGTCGCCAACGGCCAGCATGCATACCTTAACACCTTGCTCGGTAACTTCCTCAGTGGAGTCAACCTTCAGGCCGAGTACATCGCGCCACACTGCCAGACCTTCTTCGATGCTCCTCGTCGCGATTCCGATGTGATCGACTTTTGTCACTTGTCAGTGGTCAGTGGTCAGTGGTCAGTGGTCAGTTGTCCGTTGTCAGTTGTCCGTTGTCCGTTGTCAGTGGTCATGGTCAATGTTTAGAGCCGTTTCGACTGACTAGTGACCACGGACTACTGACAACTGACTACTGACAACTGACCACTGACTACTGACTACTCCTAATTATCTCCTCGACTGCAGAATAAGGGTCCCGCTGTCTGGTTGCAACTTCGTCGGCCAGCCGGTCAAGCATAGCAACCGCGGCCTCTGTTCCCAAAACCCGGGAGAGGAGACTTTCCCGCAATAACTCGACAATTCGCCAGCGGGCGATGGCTCGACGACGCTCGCTGCTCACGCGCGCGCCAAGCTGTTGTCCACAAAACTTCTCGATCGCTGCGGCGAGCTCGGCTACACCGTGATTTTCCGTGGCCACAGTCTTGACGATGGGCGGATCCCAGCCATCGTCGCGCGTCGCCAGCGACAGCAACGACTCGAGCTCCTTTTCGGTCGCAAAAACACCTTCTTTGTCGGCCTTGTTGATGACGAAGATGTCGCCGATCTCCATGATTCCGGCTTTGATCGCCTGGATATCGTCGCCCATGCCCGGCACTAAAACCACCACCGACACATCGGCCGCTTTGACGACCTCGACTTCGTCCTGACCCACGCCGACTGTCTCAACGACGATCTTGGAGTAACCAGCCGCGTCCAGAATCGCGACTGCATCGACCGTGGCTCGTGCCAGGCCACCGAGATTGCCGCGCGTGGCCATCGAACGAATGAAGACGCCTTCATCGAGACCGAGAGTCTGCATGCGGATGCGATCGCCGAGGATTGCGCCCCCTGAAAACGGACTCGAAGGATCGACCGCCACGATGCCGACGCGTTCACCCTGTTGGCGGTAAAACATTGCGAGCTTGTCGACGAGCGATGATTTGCCCGCGCCCGGAGACCCGGTGATTCCAATCACAAGCGCGCCACGCGAGCGTTGATAGATCTCCTTCATCAGCGCCGCAGCGTCTTTTGCGCCATCTTCGATCTTCGAGATAGCACGCGCCACCGCAGCAGCTTCGCCACGACTCACACGCTCACTGAGACTGTTACTTGTCATTGCCAATTGCCAATTGCCGATTGCCAATTTAGGTACCGGAGCCCCTCAAATCGGCAATCGGCAATTGGCAATTGGCAATAGATTAGAGTTGTCGCAGCACTTCACGAGCGATGATGATACGCTGAATCTCCGAGGTGCCTTCGCCAATCGTGCACAGCTTCGAGTCGCGCCAGTATTTCTCTGGCGGATAATCCTTCGTGTAGCCGTATCCGCCGTGCACCTGGATCGCTTCTTCGCAAACGTGAACGCTCACTTCCGAAGCAAACAGCTTCGCCATCGACGACTCTTTCGTGGTCCTCTTTCCATTGTCCTTCATCCACGCGGCGCGATACATCAACAGTCTTGCGGCGTCGATCTGTGTCGCCATGTCTGCGAGCTTGAACTGGATTGCCTGAAACTCCGCGATCGGTTTTCCGAACTGCTGTCGCTCTTTTGCATAACGCACGGCCGACTCGTACGCACCCTGTGCGATACCGACTGCGAGAGCCGCGATCGAGATACGACCACCGTCGAGTATTTCCATCGCGTTCACGAAGCCCTGGCCGGGCTCACCGAGCATTTGTGCGTCAGGAACAAAGCAGTCTTCAAAAACCACGCTTGCAGTTTCAGAAGCACGCAAACCCAGCTTGTTCTCTTTCTTCGAAGGCGAGAATCCTTTCATGCCCTTCTCGAAGATAAATGCCGAGATGCCTTTGCTTCGCTGAGCCTTGTCGGTGACTGCCATCGCCACGCAGATGTCAGCGTGAATCGCGTGAGTGATGAAGTTCTTTGAGCCGTTGACGATCCACCCGCCGTCCGTTTTCACAGCGGTCGACTTTGTGCCGGACGCATCCGATCCGGCGCTTGGCTCGGTCAGTCCCCATGCTCCCAGTTTTTCACCGCTCGCTAATGGGGCGAGATACTTCCTGAGTTGTTCTTCAGTGCCGTATTTATAAATGTGATTCGAACAAAGCGAATTGTGCGCCGCCACTGAAATGCCAACTGAGCCATCGACACGCGACAGCTCTTCAATGATCGTCGCGTACTCGACGTAGCCCATCGCGGCGCCGCCATACTCCTCCGGAAAAAGCACACCCATTAATCCGAGTTCTGCGAGTTGTGGTTTTAACTCGATTGGAAAATGCTGAGACTCATCCCACTCCAGAACGTGAGGCGCGATCTCCGATTCCGCAAACTCGCGCACGCTCAACTTGACCTGCTGCTGCTCTTCAGTTAACTCAAAATGCATAATGTTAGGATGATACGGATCTGTGGAAAGCGATTCAAACGGACGCGTGTGATCTGTGGCTCCGCTTTTTCATTAGTCTGGCTACTTCTGAGGGAGACAACAAGCGCCAGCTACCGGGCTTCAGTTTGTCGTCGGTGAGAAAACCGATGCGCACACGTCGCAGCTTCAACACGGAATGGCCGATTAACTCAAACATACGTCGCACTTGCTGGTTGCGTCCCTGATGGAGCAACACTTCATACCACGCGTTTGTCTGGGTCTCGTGAAGCTTCTCAATCTTTGCGGGCGCCGTGCGCGTACCGTCTTCAAGCGTCACTCCACGTCGCAGTCGTTGAATGCCACTGTCAGCGGGCACGCCCTTCACTTTCACTTCGTAGACTTTATCGACGCGATTGCGAGCGGCCGTCACATAGTTTGTGAAGTCGCCATCATTCGTGAGTAAGAGAAGGCCCTCGGTGTTGAAGTCAAGACGTCCAACCGGATGAAGCTTGCCGAGCGAAGGCGGTAAGAGTTCCATCACGAGCGGCCGGCCCTCCGGATCGGAGACACTCGAGAGATAACCCTTTGGTTTGTTCAGGAGCACGTAAGTTTTTTCGCGAGACTTGAGCTGAGGATTGATGAGTTTGCCGTTTACCTTGATGTGATCCTTTTCAGGATCCGCCTTCGTGCCGAGTTCTTTTACGACTTCCCCATTCACGGTCACGCGGCCCGCGATAATGAGTTCCTCCGCATGCCTGCGCGATGCAATTCCCGCCGCCGCGATCAATTTTTGCAGTCGCTGCTCCATAAGCACATTGCCGATTTCCAATTGCCGATTGCCGATTGAAATTGGCAATCGGAAATCGGAAATCGGAAATCGGAAATCGGAAATCGGCAATACTACGATCCACCACTCAGATCATGAAAGTCTTCTACACTCGGTAACTCAGACAAATCCTTCAACCCGAACTGTAACAAGAACTCCTTCGACGTTCCGTACATCATCGGACGCCCAACAGTCTCTTTGCGTCCCTTCGCCACGATCAGTTTCTTGTCCAACAGCGTCTTTATTGCCGAAGGCGACTGCACTCCACGTATTTCCAGAATCTCAGGAACAGTGACGGGCTGGCGGTACGCAATCACTGCGAGCGTCTCGAGCGATGCGATACTCAGCTTCGCACTGGGACGCGTCTTCAGAAACTTACGCACGTGCTCGTGATACTCGGGCCGGGTCGCAAACTGCCAACCACCAGCGACCTCGCGCAACTGCAATCCGCCGTTTCGCCCATTAAACTCTTCCGCGAGAGCTGCAACCGTTTCGCTGATTGTGGATTTATCTTCCTTGAGAACATCCGCAATGGCCTTCACACTCAACGGCTCGTCAGAAACGAAGATCAGCGCCTCGATCACGCCTGCGCGTTCAGCATGGCTCTGCGGTGCGGACAACGGCTCGTCGTCTGCGGTGTCGTCTTCGGTGGCGCCCGACAACTGCTCTGCTTCGGCAACCATCGCCGCCAGTTCACGACTTGCCTCTTCGTTCAGAGCGGCCTCGTCGAGCGGCTCCTGACTGACATTCTCTTCGTCCATTACGATTAGCCTGTTACTCGCGCGACGATGTCACCAAAAGTTTCGCGCTGAAATAGTTTGACCTCAGTGGTTCTCACGAGCTCCAACACCGACAGAAACGCGAGTACGAGCTCACGACGCGATCGGGCGCGCTCAAAGAAAACACGCAAGTTGAGCTCACCCGCAGACAACACCATGTTGCGCAAACGCTCGAGCATCTCAGCCATCGAGACTTCTTCTCGCTCGATCTCGAGTAACTTCTCTTCCTTGTGTCGCGCCAGAATGTCCTGAAAGACTTTCAATAGATCAAACAAGCCGACAGCTACTTCCGGATTGTTCTTGTCAGTTTCGAGTTCTGCGCGTTTGAAAACCGCCTGCTCAACCGTTGCGCGCGACCACAGCATCTCGGCCGCCGCCTTGTACTTCTGATACTCCAGCAACTGATTGATTAATTCTGTACGCGGATCTTCTTCTTCTTCCGGCGCGGCCAGAGGATCGCGCGGCAGCAGCATCTTCGTCTTCAACTCAATCAATGTCGCGGCCATCACGAGAAAGTCGCCCGCAACCGCGATGTCCAATTCCTGCATGATGCGCAGGTAACGGAGATACTCGTCAGTAATTCGAGCGACGGGAATGTCGTAAATACTGACGTGTTCCTGACGAATCAGATGCAGCAGGAGATCGAGTGGACCTTCAAACTCGCCCAACAGGATCTTCAGATCGTCGGTGTCATCGTCAGACACGATCTGCGGCACTGCGCCGGCGACGTTAAGTTGTGCTTGAGGGTTATTTTCGTCCATCAATCCGCGTTATCCGTGGCTTAAGCCTGTCTTTTGAAATACCTGCTCCAGCGTTGCCTTTGCGATTTCTCTCGCCTTGGCGGCGCCCTGGCCCAGGATGTGATCGAGGTGCTCGTCGGTGATTTCTCTCACGCGTTGCTGAATAGGTCGGAGGAATTCCACGGTCGCTTCCGCGAGATCGCCTTTCAACTGTGCGTAGCCCTTGCCCGCAAAGTGATCTTCAGCTTCCTGCTGCGACTTGCCAGTGATGAGATGATAAATCTCCAGCAGGTTGTTGATTGCGGGACGCGATTCATCAAAGCGAATCTCGGTTCCGGAGTCAGTCACTGCGCGTTTGAACTTCTTTTGAATGGTGTCAGCGTCGTCCATCAACAACACACAGCCGTTTGGATCGTCGTCTGACTTCGACATCTTCTTCGCCGGATCGGACAACGACATGATCCGCGCGCCGACTTTCGGGATGTAAGCATCAGGCACTTTGAACGTCTCGCCGTAATC
>Ga0097621_100002410_pt1 | contig 12807 bp, 11 predicted proteins | sample KBSMisM72_FD_73165 | JGI IMG/M metagenome (GOLD analysis project Ga0097621, IMG submission 73165) | Miscanthus rhizosphere microbial communities from Kellogg Biological Station, Michigan, USA - KBS Miscanthus M7-2 (version 2) (version 2) | ecosystem: Host-associated > Plants > Roots >... | reverse complement strand
TGCAACCTCGCCGCGGTGAAAATCGAAATCGACGCTCTTACCACCTCGTCCCGCATCGTCGACGAAGTGAACAGCAAGATCCAGTCGTGACCGGTCCGGTTCTCACGCTGACCGACGTCTCGAAGGATTACCACGGCCTGCGCCCTCTCAGAATCGCCAGTCTCAGCGTGGCGGCCGGCGAGCAGGTTGCGCTCGTGGGGTTCGACGAAGTCTCCGCCGAAGTCTTCGTGAACCTTGTCACCGGTGCGACCCTTCCCGATCGCGGCGAGGTCCGCTTGCTCGGTCGGTTGACGGCAGACATCACCGATGCCGACGACTGGATGACTCTTGTCGATCGCGTTGGTATCGTGAGTCGGCGCGCCGTGCTGCTCGAGGGACTGACCGTCGTGCAGAACCTCGCGATGCCGTACACATTGGAAGTCGAACCGCCATCTGCGGAGGTCAAAGAGCGTGCGGTTGCCCTCGCCGTCGATGTCGGGATCCACCCGGCGACGTTCGAGCGTCCTATTGCTGAGCTCGCGCCGGCCGACGTCTTCCGCGCGCGTTTCGCGCGCGCCCTCGCGCTCGCCCCAGCGGTCATCTTGTTTGAGCACCCGACGGCCGAGGTGGCACGCTCCGACATCGTCGCGCTCGCCGAACGTTGTCGCGAAGTGTCCTCGAAGCGGAACATCGCGACCGTTGTGTTGACCGCAGACCGTGAGTTTGCGAACGCGTCGGCGTCGCGGGTGCTTTCGTGGGAGCCGGCGACCGGACGGTTGGCCGGCAGCGGTTGGTTGTCACGTTTCAGACGAGCATAGGTTGCACCCGTTTTCCACTCGGACCAGAATGTGCATCTCTAAAGAGAGGAGACTCAACATGAGAGTTGTCCGCCACTTGGCCCTGGCTTCGCTCGCGTTTGCCGCTGTCGCAGCGATGACGGCATCTGCGGGTGTATGGGCTGCAGGAAAGCCGCGCATCTTTTTCGTCGAGCCGAAGAACGGCGCGACCGTCAAGAGCCCGGTACACCTGAAGTTCGGTATCGAGAACTACAAGATCGCCGCAGTTCCCGAAGGTGACGTGAAAACCGCACGCCCTGACGTCGGGCACTATCACGTCGGCGTCGATACCGGATGCCTCGAGCCAGGCAAGACGATCGTCAAGGGCACGCCGTCGTGGATTCATTTCGGCAAAGGCGACTCGGAGATTGATATGCAGCTCACGCCCGGCAAGCACAAGCTCTCGCTGCAGCTTGGCGACGATCTGCACAATACGGTGAAGGGTCTCTGCTCAACGATTACGGTGAACGTGACGCAGTAGCAGCAGGAGGCCTCGATGCCGTCCGGAACAATCAAGCGACTCGTGCGGGACAGAGGGTTCGGTTTCATTCGCGACGACGGCGGGCAGGAGTGGTTCTTCCACCGCAGTTCGGTGCAAGGCAACTTCGATCAGCTCAACGAAGGGCAGCGGGTCAGCTTCGACGAAGAACCGTCGCCGAAGGGGCCGCGCGCCGGAAACGTGCGCGGCGACGTCTGAAAACCGTACTCCTGTTCGACATCGACGGGACGCTTGTGCTCACCGGCGGCGCGGGAGGCCGCGCGATGACGCGCGCGTTCGAAAAGCTCTACGGTGTTCGGGACGCCTTTACGGGCGTCCCGTTCAACGGTCGTACTGACGCGTGGATTCTGAGGCAGGCGGCTGCCCGCCACGACGTTGACGCGTTCGAGCTGCCGAACTTCAAGCCGCTCTATCTCGAATACCTCGCCGAAGAACTGCATCGGCCGGGCCCGCGCAAGGGCGTCATGCCCGGCGTGCGCGACCTGCTCGATGCGCTGGCGTCGAGGTCCGACGTCTATCTCGCGTTGCTCACGGGCAATTTCGCCGAAGGCGCGCGTCTCAAACTTCAACACTTCGATCTGTGGCGCTATTTCGAGTGCGGTGCGTTCGGCGACACGGTGCATGAACGCAACGAGCTATTGGCGGATGCGCTCGCCAGAGTCGAAGCCTGCAGCGGACTCAACGCGCATCCGTCGCGGTCCATCGTGATTGGCGACACCCCGCTCGATGTCGGCGTCGCCGTCGCTGGAGGTGCGCGATCGATCGCGGTTGCGACGGGAAGCCATTCCACGGAGCAGCTCCTCGCCTCCGGTGCCGACGTCGTCTTTGAAGATTTGAGCGATCTGGAAAAAGTTCTGGCGGTGTTGGAGAGAGCCGAGAGCTGAGGCGTCAGCTCTCGGACATTGGAACTGCCAGCTGTCTAGCCTTCGATCAGCCTGACGTCTCCCGCTCGCGGGCCTTTCTGCGACTCCTCGGGAGTGAACTCGACACGCTGGCCTTCGCGCAACAACTCGAATACGGCACCGCGCACGGAGCTTCGGTGGAAGAAGTGTTCGATGCCACCCTCATCCCGGATGAACCCGAACCCCTTGTCGATCAGCAGTCTTGCGATTGTCCCGGTTGGCATACCCGAAGGCCCTCCGTCCGACAAACCAGCCCAAGGTGGGCTGGAAAAGTGCGCCAGTCTAGGCAGTACCCCGAGCGAAAGTCAATACGGATGGGGCTACTTTGTCGACGGTGGAGCAGGGGTTTGTGCAGGCGGAGTCGTCGGCGCTGCCGCCGTCGCCGTGGGTTTGGTCGCCTGTGCGGCATTTGCGGGAGGGGCTCCCGCCATGTCCTTGGCCTTTTCTCTAGCGGGCGGAGGATATGTCGACCAGAAGTGCCGGCCGCACTTCGGGCACACCCAGAACTGATCCGGCTTCCACGCGTCCGCAGACACCGGGTCGCGCAACTCCATCTCTGTGCCGCAGCGCTGACACCGGATGTGCAGACCGATTTCGCTCATGCGCCGGGATTCTATACGATTCCCCCGTGATACCCGCCATTGTGCTCGCCGCAGGAAAGTCGACGCGCATGGGCCGGCCGAAGGCGACGCTGCCGCTCGACGGAGGCGATACGTTTCTCACTCGCATCGTTCGCACGTTTGTCGAGGCAGGCGTCGAGGACGTCGTCATCGTGGTCGGACACGACGCCGACGCGATCGTCACGTCGTTCGCCGATGCCGACGCCGCGGTGTCGCGCGCGCGGTTCGTCGACAACCCGGACTACGAACAGGGACAGCTGTCGTCGCTGCTGGCGGGGCTGAAGGTCGTCGACCGGCCTGGCGTCGTCGCGGTGCTCGTGACGCTCGTCGACGTGCCGCTCGTCACCACCGCCACGGTCCGCGCCGTCATCGACCGCTATCGCCACACGCATGCGCCGATCGTGCGGCCAGTACGAGCCGATCACCACGGACATCCCGTGCTGATCGATCGCAAGTTGTTCGACGCAATCAGGCACGCCGATCCTGCAACCGGCGCGAAGCCGATCATCCGTGCAAACGTTTCCCTTGCCGGAGACGTCGTCGTGGACGACACTGGCGCCTTCGCGGACGCCGACACCCCCGACGACTATAAGAAGATGAGGTCGATTTAGTCTGCGCCGAAGCTGAGGGAGGTCGCCTTGAAAGCGCATTCTGCTCTTCGTGCTGGCTATTCGATTTCGACGATCTAATGGAGCTTGAACGTCTTAGCGACGCGAGCGAGTTGGAAGTCGTTTTGCTAGGCGTCGGCGTCTTTGCAACGTCAGGGTCAGAAACCAAAACACAATCGAACCGGGAGTGACGGCGAATGGCACAACGGATCTACCGATTCTCCGCGATCGCGTCGCTGACGGTTGTCATCGCGGCGCTTGGCGGCTACATCGCTCACGCGGCGATCTCATTGTCCACGTCGACTGCCTATACACAGAGCTTCGACGGCATGGGCGTGCCGGCGACGGCGACGACAGCTTCTACGCTGCCCGTTGACTTCCGCGTCGACAACACGGCCACGTCGACGGCCGCGGATGTCCGCAAAGTCGGATCGTTCGGAGCAGCCGCGACGACGACAGCGCGCGCTGGGGGTGCGAACCTGTCCACCAGCGCTGGGAACGGCACGTATAACTTTGGAGCGGGAACGACGTCGCTGGGCAACAGCGATCGAGCGGTCGGGTTCCTCGCATCCGGAACCGCGACGGCCAGCGGCAATCTCTATGCACAGCTCGTAAACAACGGCGCGTCCGCCCTCGCCAGCTTGCGAATCTCCTACAACGTCGAGAAGTATCGGAGCGGTTCGAACGCAAACGGGTTTCGTATCCAGATGTACTACTCGTCGGATGGCACGACGTGGACGAGCGCCGGCGACAGCTTCAAGACCGCGTTCGCGGCCGATGCGAACAACAATGGTTTTGCGACAGCGCCAGGTGTGACTGTCGCCGTGACCGACCAACTGCTGAGCGTCTCCATTCCCGCGGGCGCGAATTTCTATCTGGCCTGGAATTACTCGGTGACAGCTGGAACGACGGTCACCAATGCTCAGGCCTTGGCCGTCGACGACATCTCAATCCTCGGGATCGAGTCGAGCGACCCGGCTGCTGTCGGATCTGCCAGCCCGAACCCGGTCCAAGCGGGCGGCCTGACGCAGCTCAGCGCCACCGTGACGCCGGGTTCGAATCCGGCCAGCACGGGTCTCACTGTCTCGTGCGATTTGACGGCCATCGGCGGAAGCTCCATGTTTGGTCTTCCGAATTCCAGCAGCAACCTCTATTCGGCCAATTACTCTGTTCCCCCGAACACACCGGCACAGGTGTACTCGTTGCCCTGCGCAGTGACCGACGACCAAGGGCGAACAGGCAGCTTCAATATCGCCCTCACCGTCACGGTGCCCTTCTTGTGCGAAGGACCGGTAAAGACGTCCACGGCCATTCACGCGATTCAGGGCTCCGGCATCGCCAGTCCTATGGCCGGGCAGACGGTCGAAGTTGAAGGCATTGTGGTTGGAAGCTTCCGGACGGCAGCGCGGCTCAACGGCTTTTATCTACAGGAGCCGGACGCGACTTGGGACGCGGATCCGTTGACCTCCGAAGGGATCTTTGTGTTCGACGGCGGCGCCGGTGTCGATGTCAGCATCGGTGATCGCGTGAGGCTGCGCGGCGTGGTCAACGAATTTGCTTCGTCCGGGTCGTTTCTGGGCACGACGAAGGCCTCATCACTGACCGAGATCGGGAACCTCGGCGCCGAAACCGTCTGTAGTTCGGGCAACTCGTTCACGCGCACGGTCGTCACGCTGCCGACCAACGCGCCGGGAGATCTGGAACGCTACGAGGGGATGGCCGTACAGATTACTCAACCGCTGGTGGTGACAGGCAACTTCAGCCTCGGGACGTTCGACCAACTGGATCTCGCGCCGTCAGTGCTGTATGGACCGACGACGTCGGCCGACAACACGACGTGGCCAGGTCAGGCCGATCTCATCACGCGCAGCGTGATCGCGCTCGACGACGCCAGCACGGTGGCGAACGCGAACTTGTATCCGACGATCTTTCCGCCTGGTGGACTGAGCGCGACGAACACGCTGCGGGATGGCGCGATCGTCAACTACGACCCGGGCACAGGGATGAATGCACCGCTCTTCGGCGTGCTCGACGATCGTTTCGGCGAGTACCGCATCCAGCCGACGGCGCCAGTGACGTTCTACGACGCGAATCCACGCCAGGCAATTGCACCGATCCTGTCGGACGTCGGCGGACGGTTCCGCGCTGTCAGCGCAAACGTCTTGAACTTCTTCGTCACGTTCGGCAGTCGTGGCGCTGCGAACCAGACGGAGTTCGATCATCAGAAGACGAAGATCATCGAGGAACTCGGTTCGCTGGATGGCGACGTCTACGGTCTCAGCGAGGTGCAGAACTTCGCCAATGGCAATACGAACGGCGGAACCTATACCAATGCCGCCTTGCAATCGCTCGTCGACGGCTTGAATTGCCGCTTTATGGGTGACGTGCCGACGTGCACGAATCCCGCCGGAGCACCGTACGCGTTGATCGACTCGCTGCCGCTGGGCGCCTCGAACGGCACAGACGCGATTCGCAGCGCCATCATTTACCGCGCTGACCGCTTGCTGCCGGTCGGAGCGCCCGCGCTCTACTATCAGAACGACACGAACCGCCCGACGCTCGCGCAAACGTTCCAGCCGTTGAACGGCGCGAAAGCGGCGCAACAGTCGTTCACGTTTGTCGTCAATCACTTCCGATCGAAAGGGAGCGCTTGCGGCGGCTCGAGCGACGACGTGTTCCAGGGCAGCTGCAATGGGCTGCGCCTCAACATGGCGCAGAACGTGACGGCGTGGCTCGGCGGCAACCCGACAGCGGATCCGGCGGGCACGAATCGAAAGCTGCTTCTGGTGGGTGACTTCAACGCCTACTTCGGTGAGGACCCGATTCAGTATTTCCTGTCGCAAGGCTACGCGAACTTGATCGCCGGCATCCTGGGGACCGGCGCGTACTCGTACAACTTTGGATCACAGCGCGGCTACCTCGATCACGCGCTCGTCAACAGCACGATGAATTCTGGTGTCAAGAGCGTGGCCGAGTGGCACAACAACTCGGACGAGCCGAGCTCGCTCGAAGCGCTCAATAGCAGCGCGAAGAGCGCAGCTGCGCAGATCGCCTATTACGGCCCGGACGCGTACGCCGCATCTGATCACGATCCGATCGTGATCGGATTCAACCCGCTGCTGGGCGACCTCAACGACGACGGCCGCGTCGACGCGGCCGATCAGAAACTGCTCAGCGCCGCGATCGGGAAAAATGCGTCCGCCGCGGACCGCCGGATGGACTACGACGGCGACGGCAGGATTACGCTGAACGACTATCGCATCTGGAACACGTACTACCGGGCCTTCATCCAATAGGGACGACATGAACATCAAACGGATCATCTGCCTCTTGTCTTTCGCGCTCGCTGCGAGCGTCACTTCTGCGCGCGCGTCGAGCATTTCGCTGGCGCTGATGGGAACTGTCTCTCCGGGATCATCGTTTGACATCGCGGTCCAAGTGAACGACGTGTTCGCCGGCCGCGCGCCCGACGACGTCCTTCTCGGGTACGGGTTCAACGTCACGATCGGAAACGGCGCCGTCGTGCAATACCTGAGCGAAACTGCTGGTCCGCTGTTCGATGATCTCGGATTGGCGTCGGTGACGGCCGCGGGCATCGCCACCAACATTCTCGGCATTGGCCCCGGAGATTTTGTGGGGCCGCTCACCCTCGCGACGTTGCATTTCAAGGCGATAGGCCCCGGCACGTCGAGCATCGGCGTGACGTGGGATCCGCTGGATCTCAATCAGGGACTCGTCTATCTCGACCTGCCGTACGGCGCGATTGAGGCGTCAACGAGAGTGACGGCGGCCGCCGCCGTCCCAGAGCCGGCGACTCTCATCCTGCTTACGTCGGGCCTCGTGGCCTCGATCCGCGCACGCCGTCGCCAGAGGTAACTAGAGCAGCGCCCCTCGGAGCACGACGAGGCCGACCGAGAAGTAGATGATCAACCCGGTGACGTCGACGAGCGTCGCGACAAACGGCGCAGACGACGTCGCCGGATCGAACCCGAGACGGCGCAGCACGAACGGGAGTCCGCAGCCAACCAGCGTGCCCCACAGCACGACGCCAATCAACGCGAGCGCGACGGTCGTGGCCACCAGCAGCCAGTGCGGACCGTAGATCGTCGAGAACGCCGACCAGATCGAGATTCGCAGAAAACCGATAGTCCCCAGGATCACGCCGAGCGCGAGACCGGCCAGCACCTCGCGGCGAATTACCCTCCAGAAGTCGACCAGCGTCACCTCGCCCACCGCCAGCGCGCGAATCACCAGCGTCGACGCCTGCGAGCCGGAATTGCCGCCGCTCGAGATGATGAGCGGCACGAACAACGCCAGCACGACGGCTTTCGCGATTTCCATCTCGAAGAAACCCATGGCGGTTGCCGTCAGCATCTCGCCGAGGAACAGCACGACGAGCCAGCCGGCGCGCTTCTTCACCATGCGGCCGAGCGTCACCTGCATGTACGGCTCGTCGAGCGCCTCCGATCCACCGAACTTCTGCATCTCGCGCGTCGCGGTTTCCGACGCGACGTCGAGGACGTCGTCGACGGTGACGATGCCGACGAGGCATCCGTTGTCGTCGACGACAGGAAGCGCCGTCCGGTCTTCTCGACGGAACAGGTCGAGCGCGTCCTCCTGCCGGTCCATCGTGTGCAGGATCACGTACCGCCGATCCATCAGCTCCGACATCTTCTTCTCGAGCGGCACCACGAGCAGCTGGCGGATGCGGATGTCGTCGGTCAGCACGCCACGATCGTCGACGACGTAGATCACATTCAAGGTCTCGCTGTTCTCGCCGTGCTGGCGGATGTAGTCGAGCACCTGGCCGACGGTCCACTCTTCCGGGACCGCGACGTAGTGCATCGTCATCAGCCGGCCGACGACGCCGCGCGGATACTTGAGCAGCGCGGCCGCTTCGCTGCTTTCGTCCGGCGTCAACAGGGAAAGAATGTGCTGAGTGGTGTCGGGCGGCAGCGAGCTGAGGAACTTCGTCCGATCGTCGTCGGCCACCAGATTGAGGAAAGCGGCCGCTTCTTTGGGCCGCATCGCTTCAGTGAGCGCGCGCTGAGCGTCCTCGGGCATGTACTCGAACACCGCGGCCGCCGGCCGATGAGGAAGCACGGCGAACGGCGCGAGGCGATCTTCCGGCGGCAGCGAGAGGATGGCTTCGGCAGCCTCTCGTGGAGTCAGGTGCAGAAGCGCGTCCTGAATCGCCGCGTGATTGCTGCCGTGAATCAGAGTCTGGAGGTGAAGGGCGTCAACGGGCATCCGCCCATTGTAGGAGCGGTAAGTAAGTTTCCGGCTTTAGCCGGACGTCGTGTGTCGTCGCCGGCGGGCCTGCTCGAACGCTGCGGCGGCAATGACCAGCCCGAGCTTCCTCGATCCGTCCGCCGAACTCTCCGTCCGGCCCTTCGGTCCGACGATCCACGCGATCACGATGCTGATCAAGTACAGGCCAATCATCGGCAGCGCAAAAGCCGTCTGGTTCCACGGATCGGGCGAAGTCGTCAGCACCGCTGCGACGATGAAGCTGACCAGGATGGCGTATTTGAAGTGCCGCCACAGGAACCGGGCCGTCACCAGGCGAAACTTCGCCAGGAAGAACACCAACGTCGGCATCTGAAACACGGCAATCATCGCGACCATCATGCGAATGTAATGGTCGAATGTGTCGTTGATGCTCGGCATCATGCGAAGCCGCGGGCCGCTCATTGAGGCGAAGAACTTCATCATCCCCGGGAACAGCACGTAGTTGCTGAACAGCGCGCCGAGGACGGTGCCCACCGACGTCAACAGCACGAACGGGACGACGAATCGCTTCTCGTGTTTGTACAAACCCGGCGCGATGAAGCCCCAGACCTGATACATCACGAATGGCGCCGACAACACGAGCCCGCCGATGAGCGCGATGTTGAACCAGAACGCGAACCCGTCGCTTGGGTTCGTATAAATCAGCGCCGTGTCGCCGGGCAGCGTGCGCAGAATCTGATTCAGGACGAAGCTCGCGATGCGGTCGATGAACATCGCGCTCACCGCCATGCCGATGCCGATGGCGATGCACGCACGAATCAAGCGCGATCGAAGTTCCTCGAGGTGTTCGAGGAATCCCATCGCGCCTGCGTCGGGATCGCGATCGTGATCGGCAGCGCGCGACGGGCGCAGCGAAAACCGTGGCGTCATCGGCGGTCCTCCTGTCGAGAGGCCGCGATGTTAGCACTTAGCGCGTTCTCAGACGTCGCACCTTTCGTGCCCCGGCGACCAGACCCGTGACCACCAGGACGAGGGAGCCCGGCTCGGGCACGGGCGAGCCAGGCAGTGGCTCGGGTGTGGGCGGCTCCACATCATCCAACTGACCATCGACCGCAAAGTGCATGACACCGAAACCGAAATGGAAACCCGTAAATGTCTGCGCCGGCGCATATGCGTTGCCGCCGAGCGCGAAACTCTGCCAGTTGGGGAATCCCGGAACTGTGACGGCGCAGTCAGGAGGAACCTCGCACGGAATCCCACTGCGTGTCCAAGAGACAAAATCGCTGGTCTGCCAGATGCCCGCCGAAGAAGTGATGATCAGGTGGTAAAGCGCCGGCGGCAGATCCAGTCCGCTGAACAGAGTGACCGTATGCAACGCGCCGTCTAGGGTGAAGTCGGGAAGTGGAACGGTGACGTGCGCAATCTCGTTCGCGACAGTCGTTCCTGGCCCGATTGCGTTCGTCAGAAAGGCTGTCGCGTCAGCGGGGACGCCGAGGAATGTCGACAAATCGGCGGTGATCGTCGCGTTGCTGACGTGGATTGTTTGGTCCCACTGCGTCGCCCGGCCAGCGCCGATAGACACTCCGCCCAGCGCCAAGGACGAATCAAACGGGCCTGAGAACCCGACGATAGGTGTCGCGGCCGCAACACCGGCGAGCGCGGGCCACAGCACCGCGCCCAAAACGAACGTGCGAAGAAGGCTCCGACCCACGTGCATATGAATCTCCTTTGCCCCGTTGAGACGGAACGCAGAAAACGTTTCAGGGAAGTCGGTTGAGGTTGATGAAAGTCGCGCGCGCGTGGGACAACCGACGGCGAGAGGCCGCGGTCAGCGTCGGCCGTCGAGTGGCGCCCACTCGCCGGCCTGGATGAAGCCTGCCCAGTAGAACGGATGCTGATGGGACGGGCTGGCCAGCATCGCGAGCTGCGCGCTTCGCAAGGCATCGCCCCGTCCGGCGCCCCTTTTGAGGCGCGTGTAGTACGCCGTCATCATGTCCCTCGTCACCGCGTCGTTCACCGGCCAGAGGCTCATCACGAGCGTTTCGGCGCCAGCGAGAAAGAACGCGCGGCGCAGACCGTACACGCCTTCGCCGTTTCTGACCTCGCCCACAGCGGTGTCGCACGCCGACAACGTCACGAGCTTTGTGCCCCAGAGATTCAGGTTTGTCGCCTCGAGCGCCGTCAGGATGCCGTCGCTTTTCACCCGCGTGTCGCTCGTCGCTGCACTCGTGTTGGCGCCGGACAGCGCGAGTCCTGAACGCAGCAGCGGGTTTGAGATTTCCTGGTCACGGAGAAAGAAGCCATGCGTCGCGATGTGCAGCAGCTGCGGCGCGTCGAGCGTCGTCAGGGCCGATTTGGTCGCGCGCTCGCGCACCAGGACCGTGGCGTCGGGAAACAACGCCAGAATGCGCTGCGCTTCCTGAGCGGTGCCGCCGAGCCGGGCAAAGTACGCGCTCGACGAGTCCGCCTGGCTGGGACTGCCGAACGCCGGATCGGCGATCACGACCGGACCGCTTCGGCTCGAGCGCGAAACCTGCATTCGAAGCAGGTCGCGTCCGGTGCTCAGATAACTGATCGCGTACTGCTCGACGGCATAGCGGCCTGCTTCGTCACGGAGTGCTTCGAACGGGAGGAGATTCAGCGTGCCGTCAGTGGAAATCAGCAAACGCCGCCGGTGCGCGAGTGCCGCACGCATCGGCTGCAGCACGAGCGCATCGACGCGCCTGGACAGTTGCTTCACGTCGGTGCGCAGCGGATCGCCAAGCGCCTGGCGCAACGTATCAACGGCGCGATCGATGTCGGCGCCTGGCCCAAGATCGAATCCGCGCGGCGCCTCGCGCGATTGGATGACATATGCCGCGTAACGAGGCGCTCCGTAGGCCGTGCTGTTGCTGTCGGCATTCGGATCGAATGGACGATAGACGGAGAATTCGATCAGGGCTGCATCGTCTGGAATGGCGGCGCGGATGACGTCGAGCGTTACCGCCTGCGCCTGCGCGCGGAACTCGGCGCTCTGTTCGCTGAGCGCCGATTCGAGCTGCTCCCTTTGAGCCTCGAGGCGTCTGATGGCCGACACACGATCGGTGGATGCCCCGGCTTGCGGATCGCTCAGCGCCAGTCGAGCGAGCTCGCGGGTGGTGGCTGCCAGATTATCGAACAGTTGCTGTGCCGTCGCCGTCCCGAGCCGCTGCCGCACCGGCGCCAGCGCATCGGTCATCGCATCGAGCACGCGGCCCTTGCGCTGAAGCACGACGAGCGACGCCAGTTCCGTAAGCGCGGGCTCCTTGAAATGATTAGCCGCGTCGAGCGAAATCGTCCTTGCGGTGCGATCGGCGAGGCTGCTGGCGAAGGCGAGTTTCTGGCGTTCGGAACCGATCGCGAGGTTCAGCGTGAGCTGCGTCTCGATTGCGGCATCGACGCGCCTCTGAAATTCGAGGGCGTGCGCCACGTCGCCCATGCCCGCGTACGTTCTGGCGAGATTGCCGAGCGACAGCACGGTCCCTCCGTTGTAGGGTCCAGCAGTCCGCTCGAGCATGCTCAAAACCTGATGATGTACGTCGAGCGATTTGGCAACGTCCCCTTTCAGTCGATAAACGTTCGCCAGGTTGTTCAGGTTGAGTGCGACGTCGGGATGATCTGGTCCGAGCGTGCGTCGGCGCATCGCGAGCGCCCGGAGATAGTAGGTTTCGGCCGCCCCATAATCCTTGCGCTCGCGGGCAATGATGCCGAGATTGTGCAGCGTGATGGCGATCTCGAGTTCGGCGTCGGGACGAACCTTTTCCTCCACTGCCAGCGACCGCCGAAGCAACGTGTCCGCTTCTTCGAACTGCTCTTTGTCCAGCAATGTGCTGCCCAGGTTGTTGAGGACGACCGCCGTCTGAGCGTGCATCTCGCCGAGCGTCTGCTCGACGATGTTCAGCGCGCGCCGTTCGAGTTCCTCGGCACGGTCGTGGTCTCCGGCGCTGCCGAGACGGTTCGCAAGCGTGAGCAGGCCCAGCGCCACCTGCGGGTGTTCGGGACCGAGCGCCTTTTCAGTGACGTCGAGAGCTCGACGTGCAAGAGCCTCGGCCCTCGGACGCTGTCCAAGCTGACCGTACACGGCGGCGAGTGACATCCAAAGGTCGGCCGTCG
>Ga0097621_100002409_pt1 | contig 12810 bp, 10 predicted proteins | sample KBSMisM72_FD_73165 | JGI IMG/M metagenome (GOLD analysis project Ga0097621, IMG submission 73165) | Miscanthus rhizosphere microbial communities from Kellogg Biological Station, Michigan, USA - KBS Miscanthus M7-2 (version 2) (version 2) | ecosystem: Host-associated > Plants > Roots >... | reverse complement strand
CCATCCGCTCGATGGCGCCGATATACATGCGGGTGAGCAGGATCGAACCATCCTTGTCGGTGATCATGCCGTTGGAGCCGAAATTCTTGTCCGGCGGGGCATTCTTCATGCCGCCGGAGTCGTTGAGGATCACCGTCACCTTGCCCGTCTTGGGATCATAGGTGCGCACCTTGTCCATCCGCACGTCGGAGAACCACAGCTTGCCGTCCTTCCACATCGGGCCTTCGATGAAGATGAAGCCGCTGGCCACTTTTTCGATCTTGGTGCCCGGCGCGATGACATTGTCCAATGCCGGATCGAGTTTCTTGACCGACTGCGCCAGTGCGGGCGTAGCCAGCACGGAACAAAGAAGCGCGGCCGCGAGATATTTCAGCATAAAGTCCCTCCTGGAATTTTGCGGCGGAGCTTAGCCAAGCCGCCCCCGCCCCGCTACGGCTTTTTCCTGATCGTTATTTAGGGGCCTTTTGGGGTATTTATGGGCCTTTTGGCGACACCAGGACCAGGTCACGTCTCCAGCAGCGTGTTTGGCAGCCGGTTCTTGGGGGCGCCGTCGGGCGGGAAATGCAGCGCCAGGGCCGCGCCGCAAATGCCGATGGCTTTGACAAATCCGTCACCCGCTTTGCCCCTTTTCATGCCGTCCACCACCGCCGCGACGCTTTCATTCCACGGCCCCTCGCCCACGGCCCGGTGGATATTGTCATGCGCCACCAGCTCGACTCTCCTGTCGGCCAGCGAGGCATAAATCAGGATATGCGGCTCGGCATGGGAAAGCCGCGCCCCCACCGCCACGAAATGCCGCCGCGCCGCCTGGCGCACGCGATAGGATTTCAAAAGACCCGGCGTCATCACCCGGCGCACCGCGGGCAGCGCCACGATCACCGCGACGATCAGGAAGATTCCCGCCTGCCCCAGTTCGAAAGTGGACAACGCGCGCAGGATCAAGCCCTCCATCGCCCGCTGGCTCTCATCGGTCCAGCTGGTAAAGATCGAGGCCAGCGCCAGCCGATGCAGTCCCGCCATCACCAACAGCGGCGGCAAGACAAAGGCGGCCACCGCCGCCCACATCAAGGGCACTTCGCGGTAGCGCGACACCTCCTTGGCCAAGACGCAGAATATCTCGCCCGAGGTCTTGCTCTCGGCCTCAGTGATCGCGTCGCTGATGCGCGTCCGGTCCGTATTGTTCAGCATCTCACCAACTCCCCCTCTTTGATTGTCGCACTTGCTTGCGCAAACGCTCCTACCAACTTCCAGACGAGCCGCCGCCGCCAAAACTGCCGCCGCCGCCGCCAAATCCGCCGCCACCACCCGACCAGCCACCGCCGCCCGACCAGCCGCCGCCACCGCCGCGCCCGCCGCCTGACAAGAGCAAGGCCAGCAGGCCCCAGCCGCCAAACACCCGCGCAATGGCGATGAAGATGAACAGCATCACCAGGAAACCGATCAGGCTGCCGCCGCCATCGTCACTGCCGCGCTGTTGCAATTGTTGGGACGCCGCCGCGGCGCGGCGCTCGGCCTCGGATGTCTCCAAGGACAGTTGCTGGATCAGCGCGTCGGTGCCGGCTTCGACCCCGCCGTTGAAATCGCCGCTGCGGAATTTGGGCAGCACCTGGGTCTGGATCACCACCGAGGAAAAAGCATCGGTGACGATGGGCTCCAGCCCATAGCCGACCTCGATGCGGGTCTTGTGCTCCTTGGGCGCGACGATAAAGAGGATGCCGTTGTTCAGCGTCTTGCGGCCAATGCCCCAGGCGCGGCCCAGCTGATAGCCATAGTCGGAAATGTCATAGCCCTGCAGCGACGGCAGGGTAACGACGACAAGCTGGCGCGAGGTCTTGCTTTCCAGCGCCGCCAGTTTCTGGGTCAGGTCGGCCTTGGTGCCGGACGACAGAATATTGGCGTCATCCACCACCCGCCCGGTGAGCGCCGGAAATTTCGGCGCCGCCGAAGCGGGGGCGATGACACAGAAAAACGCAAGGACAGCGGCGAGAAACCGCATTTCAGCTTACGGCTTGGTCGGCGGGCTGGGCGCGGCACCCGGGAAGCTCACCACCGGCGCGGACTGGGCCGCGGTGCTGGCGGCGAAGGGCGTCGCCTGCTTGTAGGAGCGGTAGAACGTCGCCGCCCATAGCGAACCGGGCACCGTCACCAGCTCGGTGTTATAGTCCTGCACCGCGGCGTTATAGTCGCGGCGCGAGATCTCGATGCGGTTCTCGGTGCCTTCCAGTTGCGATTGCAGCGCCAGGAAGTTCTGGTTGGATTTCAGCTCGGGATAATTCTCGCTGATTGCCATCAGCCGTCCCAGCACGCCGGACAATTTATCCTGTGCCTGCTGGAATTCGGCGAATTTGGCGGGATCGGTGATGGTGGAGGCGTCCACCTTGACTTGGGTCGCCGAAGCGCGGGCTTGCGTGACGGCGATCAGCACGGATTTCTCCTGTGCCGCATAGCCGGCCACGGTATTGGCCAAGTTGGGAATCAGGTCGGCCCGGCGCTGATAGGCGGCCTGGACGTCGGCCCAGCGGGCCTTCACCGCCTGGTCCTTGGTGGGAATGGTATTGACGCCGCAGCCCGCCAGCACCAGCGCAAGGCCGAACGCGGCGGCCAGCTTGGGCAACTGTTTCCAAATCGACATGAACGCTCCTCCAGGGGAATACCCGCGCTGGAAGATGGGGTATGGCGCGGGAACTACAAGGGATAAATTGGAAATCCGGGGCTTGATTTTCGCCCGCGGGCTACATATTCCGCCCGCCCGGCAGCCTATTTGGGGTGATGGGCCGCATGATCGTCCGGAGCGGCGGGGGGCGCTGCTTCGCGCGGCTTGGCCTGCATCCCGCCGCCGCCCATCATCGTACCGCCGTGCATTCCTTGCATGCTGGTCATCATCGCCGCCATCTGCTCATGCATCTTCTGCATCCGTGCCTTCATGACGGGATCGCCGATATCCTTCATCATGGCGCTCATGTCGGTCATCATCCCGCCCATGCCTTTCTGCAGGGTATCGCCCATCATGGGACAGTTCATACCGGCCGCCGGCTTGGTATCGGCATAAGCCAGGCCAGGCAGCGCCAGAAGAGCAGACGCCAGGCACAGATTGCGCAGAATGTTCATGACATTCTCCTGAAGAATCTCCACGGCACCATCACACAGCCCTGATGGAATTGATTTGATCCGCATCAAGGAGAATATCCCCCGCCGGTGCGAAGATGATGCAAAGGGAGGTGCGCTTGTGCTCCGGGTTGAAGCTTGCGGCCCTGTGCTGTCTCGGCGCCCTGATCGCCGCTCCGGCCCTCGCCGGACCGCCTTTCCGCACCGATGATCCGGAACCCGTCGATCTGGGCCATTGGGAGGTCTATGGCTTCACGGCAGGAACGCAGGTTCGCGGCGACACGGGCGGCACCTTGGCGGGCGTGGAGGTCAACTACGGTGCGGCGCCCAACCTTCAGCTTCACCTGATCGCACCGCTGGCCTTCGACCGAACCAACGGCGGGGCATTGCAGGCCGGCATGGGCGATGTCGAGCTGGGCGCGAAATACCGTTTCATCACGCCGGACGAAGACGATTGGTATCCGCAGATCGGAATTTTTCCGCTTGTCGAAATTCCCGCCGGCGATTCAGGCCGCGGCCTGGGCGCGGGCAAGATGCAGGTGTTTCTGCCGGTCTGGCTGCAGAAGGATTTCGGCGACTGGATGAGCTATGGCGGCGGCGGTTTCTGGAGCAACCCTGGTGCGGGCAACCGCGATTACTGGTTTGCCGGCTGGCTGCTGCAATACCAGTTCACAAAGTCCCTGGCCCTGGGCGCGGAAGTCTTTCACCAAACCGCCGACACGATCGGCGGCGGCGACATAACGGGATTCAATTTGGGCGGCATCTATGACGTCAGCGAGCATTACCACTTGCTGTTTTCCGGCGGGCGCGGGCTGCAGAATGCCGCCCTGGCAAACCAGTTTTCCTACTATCTGGCGATTCAATCCACTTTCTGAATCTTGGCCGCGCCGTCAGTCGCCCGATAGCCGCCCCGCTCCGCCGGACGCGTTGAACTCCCCGAAAATCCCGTTGAGCAGCTTGCCGGACGCGGCGCTGCCCAAGCCGTCAAATGACCCGCGCTTGATCTCTTCGGCCACCTTGAGCATCGCGCCCCAGGCGACGCGGGCCAGCGCCCCACCGATGCTGACCCGCCGCACGCCCAGATCGGCCAGCTCGGCCAACGAAAGACCGGGTCCGGCCATCAGGACATTGAGCGGCTTGGGCGCCACCGCCTTCACCATCGCCGCGATATCTTCGCGCTTTTGCACCCCCGGCGCGTAGAGACAATCGGCGCCGGCATCGGCGAACGCCACCAGCCGGTCGATCGCCGCGCCGACTTGGCTGGGATCGCTCAACAACCCTTCGGTGCGCGCCACCAAAATCACATTCTCGTCTGCGACGGCATAGTGCGCCGCGCGTATCCGCTCCACCGCCAGGTCAAAATCATAGAGCCCAGCTCCGTCCAGCCTTCGATCCTCGATGGACAGCCCGGCCACGCCCGTCCGGATCGCCAGCGCGACATTCTTGGCGACACCTTCGGGCGCGCCGGCAAAACCGGATTCGAAATCGGCATTCACCGGCAGATCGGTGGCGGCGCAAAGCTCTGTCAGATGCGACAGTGCATCCCGGGCCGGCACTGCATTATCGGGGCGTCCCGTGGTCCAGGCAAAACCCGAACTGGTCGAGGCCAAAGCGGAAAATCCCAGATGCTGCAACAGCCGCGCGCTGCCCCGGTCCCAGGGATTGGGCAGCACAAAACAGCCGCGGGCGTGAAGCTCCCGGAAAGCGGCGCGCTTGGCGGCAACATCGATCATGACGGTCAAGATCCCGCCGATATCCGCACCATGCGGCTGGGCACAAGATATTTGTTCGCCGCCGCGACCACATCGGCGATGGTGACTTTTTCCAGGGCCTGGCCGATGCTGCGCGCCCGGCTGAATTTGGCATCCTCGTTCCAGCCGCCGATCAGCAGGCTCTGCCAATAGTCGTTGGTCTGCAGGGCGCGCTTGAAAGACTCCAGCATCGGCGCCCTGACGCGGGCGAAGGCATCGGCGCTGATCTCGCCGGCATTGAGCGCGGCCACCGCCTTGTCCACCGCATCGTAAAAAGCTTGCGCCTTGTTGGTCGGCATGGTGGCGGCCGCCGAGATGATGCCATAGTCGAATGTCACCGAGGACGGCGAAGCTACCTGCACCGAATAGCTGAGGCCATGGCCCCTAAGATCGTCCAGCAGCCTCTCGCGCAGCAAGGCCGTCAGCAATTCCACAGCGGCGCCGCGGTTGACGTCGGCGAACAGGCTGCCGGTCGCCCAGCTGGCGCTCACCAGCATCTGGGCCGAGGGCGCGGAGGGTTTCAGCACCACGGGCTGGGACGCGGCAGCGGGAAAGGCCACGTCATTGTCCGCGCTAAGTCTGGCGAGGCGCCCCACACGGACAGGCAGCGCGCCCAGGGTCGTGGCCACGGCGTGGGTGGCGTCCTCCACATTGGTGTCGCCGGTGATCACCACCTCGATCGGGCTTTGCGCCAGGGCCGGCTCCAGCAGCGACTTCACATCCGACACCGTGGCGGCGCGAATCTCATCCAGCGACGGCGATGCCCAACGCTTGTCTCCGTCGTGCAAAATCTCGGGAGATTTGAGCCCCATCACGCCTTGCGGCGTTGCATCGGCGCTGCGCAGACGGCCGATGGATTGCTGGCGGAATTGCTCAAAGGCCTCGGGGCGGAAACCGGGATCCTTGATGAAGGCGGCAAAAAGCTGAAGCTGGGTCGGCAGGTCCTGGTTGTTGGTCCCGCCGCTTAAGGCGAAGGCGCCGTCGCCCATGATAAGGCCCAGGCCATACGACTTGCCCGAAAGCGCGGTCACGATCTGGGGCGTGGACAGCGCGCCCAGTCCGCCGGCCGCGGCGGCGCCGGGAAGCCAGCTCGAAACCGCGCGGTCCTTGGGCAAGCCCAGCCGGCCATTGCCGAATTTGACCGTCACCAGAACCTGGTTCAGCCGCAGCTTGGAGGGACGCACCAGCAGGCGGACATTGTTGGCAAAGCGGATGCTGGTGACGCCGATATCCGCCGCGTTTTTGCTTTCGATCACCCGTCCGGGCGCGCCGAAATCGGTATAGGGCCACGCAACCAACTGGACCGCGGCGGGAGAGGCAAGCGGCTGGCTATCGTCAACCACGGCACGGTAAGCCTCCAGCACCGCGTTTTCCGTGGCGGTCAAGGCGGTGCGGCTGGAAACGAAGATCAGCGGATCGCCGTTGAACATCTCCTTCAGCGCTTGGGCGACGATCTCAGGCGTCAGACCGGTGAGATCGGCATCGATCGCGGCCCGCACCTGGGCCGGACTGACCGGTAACTCATTGATCGCGGTGGTCCCCGCCAGATTGCCGGCCAGACCTTGCGTGGTTCGCGTATCGGCCGCCGCTTCCTGTCTCTGCGCCGCCGCTTTTTGCGCCACGACCACGGAATCGATTTCCGCCTGGCTCACCGAAGACTTGAGCAGCGCCAGCCTTGTTTGCGCCAGGGCGCCAAGCGCCTTGTTCCACTCGCCGGATTCAAACCCCGCCGAAAGGCTAAAGAGGTTGGCGGCACGAAGCGCTTCCTGTTCGCCGGCCCTGGCATAGACAAAGGGATGGCTGGACGAACTCGCCATCGCCGACAGGCGGCGGTTTATGATCTGAAAGACAACGCCATGGATATGGTCGCGCTTCCAGGCGGCCCGGTCCGTGGGATGGGCATCGGGCGGCCGCACCCAAGACAAAGTGATGCGGTTGGGCGCGCCCTCTTCCACATGCAGCCGCGCCTCCAGACCGCGCTGGAACGGTATCTGGAAGACGGGTTTCGCACCCGCCGGCCCTTCCCCGTTCCAGTCCGCGAACCGCGCGGCGATATCATGTTCCAGCCCATCCGGATCGATGTCGCCCACCACCGTCAGGATGGCGCGGTCGGGGCGGTACCAGGCGCGGTAGAATCGCAGCAGGTCCGCAGGCATGGGATGTTCGACAATATCGCTTTCGCTGCCAGGCGTGGCGGCGGCCCTGGTGTCGGCAAGCACGTAGCGCAACTCCGCCAGCCCGGCGCGGCGGGATGGATCACCGCGCATCGCGCTTTCCGACATCACCACACCGGCTTCGGTTTCCACCGCCTCGGCTGCAAAGCTGACATTGCCGGCAATGTCGCGGGTAATGGCCAGCGCCTCGGCAATGTTCTTGGCGCCGGGCAGGTCGAAGCGAAATTCGGTGCGATACTGGCTGGTCGAGGCATTGGTGTCGGCGCCGAAGCGCAAGCCCAGCCGTTCCAGGCTGCGGTTGAGCTCTCCGTCCGGGAAATTCTTCGAGCCGCGAAACGCCATATGCTCGACGAAATGAGAAAAGCCGCGCTGACCGCCCGCCTCGTCGGTCGAGCCGACATCCACACTGAAGCGGACCGACACGGCATTGGCGGGCGTATTGTTCTTGCGGATGACATAGCGCATGCCATTGGGCAGCACGCCCATCCGGACCGACGGGTCGGACGCGACATCGCTGACCGGCCATGGGGTGGCGAAGGCGCAAGGTGCCCACAGAAACACGGCCAGCGCCCACCACAGGCTGGGCCGCAGATTGGGCCGGAATAAGAATTTCACCTGCATCGGGCGGAATTGAACAGGGCCGTCCGGCTGGAAGCAAGCGGGGCGCAAGCCAAAGGGGACCGGTTTTGTGTCGCCAATTATCTCAGCGGTCGCGGGCGTTCCTGAAGGTGACCAGCTTTTCGCGCTTTTCGCACCACAGAGAAAGCGGCACACTTTTCAGGCTTTGCCACAGGGTCAGCCGGGCCACCGCCTTCAGTTCCGGGTGATCCTTCAGCACCTTGGGCAGCCGGTAATAGGGAATCCGGCTGTTGAGGTGGTGAATATGGTGGATGCCGATATTGCCGGTAATCCAGCGCAGCGGCGCCGGCAGGTCGTAAAAGGAACTCCCCGCCATGGCCGCATTATAATGTGACCAGTCGGTTGCGCGCGTCCAGGCCGTGTCCTCGAACTGGTGCTGGACATAGAACAGCCACACCCCCATCGAAGCCGCCATCACCATGATGGGCAAATGCACCATCAGGACCGGGCGCCAGCCCAGCAGCCAGATCAGTCCGGCGATCATCAGGACGATGGCCGCGTTGGTCGCCATGGTGCTGACCCATGGCCGCCAGCCGTCGCGCATCTGGTGGAGCGGCAACCGGTGCTGCAGCAGGAACATATAGGCCGGCCCGATCACGAACATCACCGGGGGGCTGCGGTACAGCCGGTAGAGCAAACGCCTGGAGAGCGGCAGGCTGCGATATTCTTCCACCGTCAAAGTATCGATATCGCCAATGCCCCGCCGGTCGAGATTGCCGGAGGTGGCATGGTGCAAAGCGTGGTTGCGCTTCCAATAATCGAAGGGGGTCAGGGTCAATACACCCAGGACCCGGCCGACCCAGCTGTTGACGGTGCGGTTGCGGAAGAACGCCCCATGGCCGCAGTCATGCTGGATGATGAACAGCCGCACCATGAAGCCGGCGGCTGGCACCGCCAGCAGCAAGGTCAGCCAATAGCCGACGTCCAGCGACCACCACATCAGCACCCACAGCAAGACCAGGGGGACGGCGGTGACGCAAACTTCCAATATGGCGCGCCGCGCATTGGGTTCGCAGTAACGCAACAGGGTGCGCGTCAGGTCGGAAGGTTGCAGCATCGGAACGGTTTGCGGTCGGGATTCTTGGGTTGCGTATCATTTACCCCCGCAAATATCCATAGCGGCCGCAAAAAGGCCGATTCCGGCGGGTTTATCAGGCTGCAACCGGCACCCGGGCCGGGCCCGCATGGTTGCAGTGGTCTTAATGATACAGCCAGTGTCCACTGTCAGCCGCGGATCACCCGTCTGGCTCAGGAGCCGAGCGCCGTCATTCCTTTTTGCCGGACTTGCGACGGCGCAATGCAGCCGCACCCACAAGGCCGGCGCCGAATATCGAAAGGGTGAAAGGCTCGGGCGCTGTAAGCACCCCGAACAAGCCGTTCTCCTCGTCATCCGGACCGGCGGTGAAGAACAGCCGGTTTTTCAGTCCGGCATTGACGCCATTGCCGAAAGCAATGTCCCACAATCCATCGATCTGCACGGGCGTGCCGTCCTGGTTCAACAACTGGCCGAGGAAGGCAAAGCTGTTGGGATCAAAGGCATTGATGGTGCCGTCGCCGAAATTCCCCACCAACAAGTCGTTGGCGAAATTGAAATCCGACGGCGCCAGCGCCAATCCCCATGGTGCATTCAACGGACCGCCAGCGGAGGCAACCCGTGAAATGAAGCTGCCATCGGCAGCGAAGACATCGACGATACCCAGTCCGGCGCCGTCGACTTCATCCAACCCGCCGCTGCTGAAGGCATAGGTGACATAGATCTTGCCGCCGATATTCTCGATTCCGAATGGCGAATAACCGGCCGGTAAGGCGGGATCGACAAAAGCGCCCGGCAGGGCGGCCGCGAAGTTGGTATCGAAAACCCGCACCACGCCCTTGGTGAAATCGGTGGCATAGAGATAATTCGCGCCCGCCACGCTGCCGATAGCCAAACCCTTGAAGGCGGTGCCGGACGCGCCTAGGTCCACCTTATTGACCGCGGTGGCGCCGCCGTTCCATCCGGCGATGGTTCCATTCTCGGTGGCGAAAATGAAGGTCGCCTTGGTGCCGTTGGGCAGCACAAATCCAGCCGTGTTGTTGAAGACCTGGCCGGTGGGGGCGGAAGGCGGCGTGCCACCGGATTCCGTGGGAATGGTCACGACCAGCCCCTGTTTGACCCCGGTATTGCCGTTATAAAGTGTGGCAAGCCCGGTGCCGGCATCGGATATCCACCAGGGGCTGGTCGGGGAGGACGACATCCCCCAGGCATTCACCAGCGAGGGGTCGGTCACCAAAGCCTGGCCCGGAACGTTCGACACCAGATTGATCTGGACCACAGCCGCCGCCGCCGGAGCGGCGGAGCAAAGCAGCGCCGCCAAGCCCAGCCCCACAATGTTTCGTGAACGCATGAAAGACCTCCCATCTTCAAGCGGCCGCTTGAGATTGCCGGCCAGGCCCCCGCGCGCCGGCAAAAGGTCATGCCTCCGCTTTGGCGTAACCCGCATTTACCATAAGCAAGGTTCCTGCCAATTGAGATATCCAATACATCTCAATGTCATAGGTTTTATGACGTTTGTAGTTTGTAAATTTCGTTTCCACAAAAGCCCCGCCAAACTGAATACAGTTGGCGTGACAGCTTCTGTATACAAGGAACTTACGCCGTCATTTCCGGGGAGCTGGCGCGTTGTTCACAGCGGATTGCTTTACCGGCGCTCCTTGCGCCTTTGCCGTCGCAAGCAGCGGCCCGCAATTGGCATCCTTGGCCAGGCCGGGATCGATGAAGGCCAGGATCGAAGCCAGCGGATTGATGAAGGCCAGCGCCGCCGCGATACCGCCCTGCCCCAGCGCCGCCCCGGCCTTCAGGCCAAGTTCGGGATGGGCCAGGCTGCCTTTCACCGTGATCGGCGCGCGCAGCCGCACCAGTTGGAAATGTTTGGGCTTGCCCTGAAGCTGCAGGTCCAATGTCTCGTCGCGCATATTGATGGTGCCGCTGCCGTCCACCCGCACCGGATCGGTGTCGATGACGAATTCCTGCGATGTCATCAGACCATCCTTGACCTGGAAACCGGCAACGGCGCAGCGCAGGTTGGTGTTGGAATTGTCGTCGGCAAGATTGAGGCTCAAAGCCGCGAGCACATTCACACCGGTCCATTCCGCCAGGCTGTGGCGCATGCCCCCGCTCGGCACCACGGCGGTGACGGTGCCGTCGGCGTTGGACGCCGCCGCGTGCACCGAATTGCCGCTGCCGGTCAGCACCATGCGTGCTTCCAGCACGCCTTGAATCGGTTTGTCGCTGCTTTTGATGAAATTCTCGGCCCGCAGGTCGGTAAGGCGCGCATCCACCGTAGTGACGGGAATGTCCTTGCGCCCATCCACCTTCAGCGAGCCGCTGAGCTTTCCTTGGGTGAAGCCAAAGGCCAGCGGTTTTAAATTCAACACCCCGCCCTGCACGCTGATATGGGTGTTCAGGCTGGTCAGCGGAAAGTCGCGCGAATGAATCGAGTCCGCGCGGTAATCGACTTCGGCATTGCTTTGGCGCAGCCGCTCGGTGTGCAGAACGGTTTCCGGCAGCATGTATTTGCTGGCCACGGGCGCATGTTTGCCGCCGCCCACCACCGCGCCCAGATCCTCGAAGTTCAACACCCGCGAGACAAGTTGGCCGGTCAGCAGCGGAATCTCCCGCGAGGCATCCACCGCCAGATCGCCGCGCAGATCGGTGCCGCCCAGCGCGGCATTGATGCCGTTCAGCCGGTAAGAGGTGCTGGATTCGCGCACCACCGCCAGGGTCATGTGATAGGGCGGCGTATTGGGCAGCACCAGCCCGGTCATGAAATAGAGGTCCCGCAGGGTGGGCCCGCTCACATCGATGTTGGAGGTGAAGCGGTCGAGATGGAAGGGTTGGGTGATGGCGCCGTCCACCACCGCATGGGTATCTCCGGCGCGCACATCGGCGGCGAATTTGTAGGGCTTGCTTTCATCCACATTCAGCAGCGGCCCACCCGACACATCGGCCAGGAACTTGTTCTGGTTCAGGCTGCCATCGCCTTTCAAGCGGAAGGCGGCGCGTCCGCCGCCCAGGCTTTCCTCCGAGCTCACCGTGCCGGTGAAATGCAGCTTGCGCACCGCATCGTCGATCCGCACATGGCCGTCCTTGACCAAGAAGCGCTGGATCGGCGGCAGGCGGAACGCCTCATTGGGATTCTTGCCGCCGCTATCCCAGTTGGTGCGCCCGCTCTCCTGGCGCAGCAGATAGATGTCGGGCTGGTCGATCTGAACCAGCGGCAGGATCAGCCTGCCGGACAAGAGCGGCATCAGCCGAAGCTCCACGCGGAGCTCTTTCAAAGTCGCCGCATGGGGCGGGACGCCGCCCGGTTGGCCGGCCAGCCAGGACGGGTTGCCAATCGTGACGTCCCGCGCGTCCAGGCTGGGCTGCCAGGAAAACAGTTTGACGGAAAGATTGCCGTCGAGCCGCACTTCGCGCCCCGAGCGGTGGGACAGATAGCGCCCCAGCGGGCCGCGCATCTGGTTCCAATCCAGGAAGTAAAGCGTGACGATCGCGGCGACCAACGCCGCCATCAGAGTGATGCCGCTCCATTTGAACAAGCCGCGCCAGGTAAATTTGAAGTCGCGGAAATCCGCAATGATGCGCTGGCGCACCGCGTCCCGTGTCCAAGTCAATCGCGCCGAATGCTCCATAACAGGCTTGCCATTTCAATCACTTAAGACTGGCGCCTCCCCTTGAGCTAACGCCTGAGCGGCCAAATGGCTTCCGCAAAAATGTGAAACTTTTCAAGGTCCTGTTAGTTTGGGAACCGCGCTACGGGGGGAATCAGTGAGCCGCCATCACTCCATCGCCTGGAAATTGCTGAAGGAGGGCTTGCTGGCCTTCATCGACGACAGCGCCCTGACAAGGGGCGCGGCCATCGCCTTTTATGCCGTGACCGCCATCGCGCCGGTGCTGTTCATCGCCACCGCCATCGCCGCTTTGGGCCTGGGCCAGGCGGCCGCCAGCGGCGCGGTGCATGAACAGCTCAGCCGGATCATGAGCTCGGAAAGCGCCGACCTGGTGCAACTCGCCATCCTGCATATGCGCCGCAGCAGCCACACGGTGGACGGCGCCCTGATCGGTCTTGCCACCCTGATCATCACCTCCAGCGGATTTTTCA
>Ga0097621_100002406_pt1 | contig 12821 bp, 9 predicted proteins | sample KBSMisM72_FD_73165 | JGI IMG/M metagenome (GOLD analysis project Ga0097621, IMG submission 73165) | Miscanthus rhizosphere microbial communities from Kellogg Biological Station, Michigan, USA - KBS Miscanthus M7-2 (version 2) (version 2) | ecosystem: Host-associated > Plants > Roots >... | reverse complement strand
GGAGCAGAGCTCATCCGAGCCGGGGACGGCGTGGAGGCGGCGCGCCTGGCGCCGGGCGCCGCAGGCGACAACCTGTTCCGGCTGCGGACGCCTGTCCGGGACTACGGCACCGTGAGCCTCGCGCTTCGCGGCGCGCATCAGGCCGCCAACGCAATCGTGGCGGTGCGGCTGCTCGAGACCCTCGATTCCCGCGGCGTGGCCGTCCCGGCGGCGGCCGTCGTCGCAGGCCTCGAGCAGGTGTCGTGGCCGGGCCGGCTCGAGCGCCGGACGCTGTCCGGCGGCCGCGAGCTGATCCTCGATGCGGCGCACAACCCGGCCGGTGCGTCGGCGCTGGCGTCCTATCTCACGAGTGCCGGCGGCATGAAGCCGGTTCTCGTGTTCGCTGCGATGCGCGACAAGGATGCGCGCGGGATGCTCCAGGCGCTGCTGCCGGCCGTCGATCGAGTCATCGTCACACGAGCCACCAACTCGCGCTCGGCCGATCCGGACGCGCTCGCCGCCGAGGTGCGGGCGGTCTCGCCGTCAACCGGCGTCGACGTCGTGGCCTCTCCCGTCGAGGCGCTCGACGCCGCGTGGCGGATCTCGTCGCGCGTTGTCGTGGCGGGATCGATATTCCTGCTCGGCGACATCATGAAGGAGATCGGCGCGTGATACCCTTCGATCGACTCGCCCGTCACTGATGGACATCGTTTCGAGATTCCCCCGGATCGCTCTGATCCGTGTCATCGCGGGCATTCTGTTGATGGCCGCCGGAGCGGGTACCGCCGCGGCGCAGGGCGTGCCCGGCTTCGACAGCGCCATCAGCGAGCGCCAGATCCGCATCGGCGAGAATCACATCCAGATGTCGGGCCAGGTCGAGCTCAAGCGCGGCGATATCGAGCTGTACGCCAACGAAGTCGAAATCTTTACGGACTCCGACCGCGCGGTCGCGAGCGGCAACGTCGTGCTCGTGCAGACCGGCAACCGGATCGCGGCCGAGCGCGTGGACTTCAACACCAAGACCAGGCTCGGCACTTTCTACAACGCGTACGGCTTCGCGAACATCAAGCCCCAGGTGCCCCGGCCCGGCGCGGTCGCCGTCCCCAATGTGTCGAACCAGGAAACCGACGTGTATTTCCAGGGAGAGACCGTCGAGAAGATCGGTCCCAAGAAATACAAGATCACCAACGGCGGCTTTACCACATGCGTGCAGCCGACGCCGCGCTGGGAGCTCCACGCGGGCACGGTCGTGCTCAGCATCGACAACTACACGCTCCTGCGCAGCGCGGTGTTCAGCGTGAAAGGCGTCCCGATGCTGTACGTGCCGGTCCTGTACTATCCGACCAAGAAGGACGACCGGGCCACGGGCATCCTGATACCCACATACGGCTCCTCGGACCTGCGCGGGCAATCCCTGCACAACGCGTTCTTCTGGGTGCTGGGACGCAGCCAGGATCTGACGTTCGAGCACGTGTGGTATTCGAAGACCGGGCAGGGCGGCGGGTCGGAGTACCGGTACAACTTCGGTCCCGGATCGAACGGCGACTTCCGGGGAAACTTCCTGAACGAGCACTCCGCCGACTACGTGAACGAGGACGGCACCGTCACGCCGTCGGCCGCCAGCAAGAGCTGGGAGCTGCACGGCGGCGCCAACCAGGCGCTGCCGGGCAACCTTCGCGCGCGCGCCCGCGTGGACTATTTCTCGAGCCTCGTGCAGATGCAGTCCGTCCAGATGAACTACGCCAACGCGTACCAGAACCAGCGGTCGTTCGGGGGCAACGTGGTGGGGGCGTGGCGCAGCTACTCGCTGAACGCCACGGTGGATCACACGGACTACTTCTCGAGCCAGACGGCATCGAGCACGAGCGGCAGCTGGCCCAAGATCGCGTTGACGCGAAACGAACGGCTGATCCCGGGCACGCCGATGTACTTTTCGGTCGGCGGTGAATACGCGAGCCTGCTCAAGAACAGCGAGGACACATCGAACGGCTTCAGCTACAACCAGGATGTCAGCCGCGTCGATTTCACTCCGCAGGTGCGCTTCCCCTTCAAGAAATGGCAGTGGTTCACGGTCAACACGACCGCGGGCTGGCGCGAGACGGCTTATTCGCGGAGCCTCTCGGCGGAAGACGCGTCGGTCGTCACCGACGATGCCCTGAACCGTCAGTTCTACACGCTCTCCGCGCAGATCATCGGGCCGGTCTTCAACAAGATCTGGGACACCCCGAACAACGCGTACGCCGAGAAGTTCAAGCACACGGTGGAGCCGTTCCTCAACATCACCCGCACGTCCGCGTTCGACAACTTCAACCGGATCATCCAGGTCGACGGGACGGACACCATCGTCGGCGGCAGCACCCAGTACTCCTACGGGCTGAACAACCGGTTCTACGCCAAGCGGCCCGGCGAAGCCGGGCGGCCGAGCCAGGCGCGCGAGATTCTCGACGTGTCGGTGTCGCAGACGTACTACACGAACTCGCTGGCGTCGCAATACGACCCGCGGTATTCATCGGCGAACAACGGCGTCGCCCCCAGCAACTTCTCGCCGATCCTGTTCTCGTTTCGCGGCATGCCGGGGAACGATCTCAACGCAACCGCGAGCGTCGAGGTGGACAGCCGTTACCTGGCCGTGCGACAGATTTCGGCGGGCGGCACCTACAACTGGACGGGCCGCATCCAGACCGCCGCCAGCTGGAGCAAGCAGGGATATATCGAGCAGCTCCAGGGGTTCGACGTCAAGGAGAACCTGACACAGGCCGTCAACGCGCAGGCCAACGCACATACGCGGGACAACTCGCTCGGCACCATCTACTCGTTCAGCTGGGACGTGACACAGGGCAAGATCCTCAACCAGCGGATATCGGCGTTCTACAACTCGCAGTGCTGCGGCATTTCGTTCGACTACCAGCGGTTCAACTACGGCGGCATCACCGCCGGCCTCCCGGTCCCGTCGGACCACCGGTTCTTCCTCTCGTTCAGCCTCGCGGGTCTCGGCAACTTCTCGCCGTTCGGCGGCGCGATGAGCGGAGTGCCTCGTTAAGCCCATGCCGGGAGCTATTCTCGTCACCGGCGCCGCGGGTTTTGTCGGCGGCCATCTCCTGGATCTCCTGGGCCCCGGCGTTGTCGCGTGGCACCGCGCGGGCGGCAGACCGCCTGCGCCGCCGCGAGTCGGGATCACGTGGCAGGCCATCGACCTGCTCGACCCGGCAGCCGTTCACCGCGCGATCGCGGACGCGGGTCCGACGACGGTATATCACTGCGCGGGCGCCGCGCACGTGGGCATGTCCTGGGGTGATACGGCCCGCACGCTGGCCATCAACGTCCGCGGCACCCACAATCTGCTCGAAGGGCTGCGGCGCGCGGGTCTCGCGGCGCGGGTCGTGATTCCCGGCTCCGCGATGGTGTACGCCGCGGCCGACCGGGCCCTGACCGAAGACGACCCGCTCGTGCCGCGCAGTCCCTACGCCCTCAGCAAGCTCGCGCAGGAAATGGAAGGCGTGCGCGCGAACCTGGACGGCCTGCACGTCACCATCGCGCGCGCGTTCAATCACATGGGCCCGCGCCAGGATCCGTTCTTCGCCGCATCCGGGTTCGCGCGCCGCATCGCGGACATCGAAGCGGGCCGGTGGGAGCCGGAGATCGCCGTCGGCAACCTCGACGCGCGTCGTGATATGACTGACGTCCGCGACACGATTCGCGCCTACCGGCTGATCCTCGAACGCGGCACGCCCGGGCGTCCGTACAACGTGTGCTCGGGGCGCGCCATCACGATCCGCGAGCTGCTCGACCGCCTGCTCGCGCGCGCGCGCGTGCCGATTCGCGTACGCGTCGATCCGGCGCGGCTGCGTCCCAACGACGTGCCGCTGCTGCTCGGGGATCCAACCCGAATCCAGACCGAACTGGGATGGCAGCCCGAGATCCCGCTCGACCGGACGCTCGACGATCTGCTGGACGACTGGAGAAACCGGCCGCCGGCTTGACTCGCGGCCGGTCCGACGGCACTATAGGGGCGAAGATACAGCGAAGATGCCCCTCTTCGAGCTCGGCAGCCGCAAACCCACAACGCGAGATATTGCGCTGACCGTCAAGGCTGGCGGCGCCGAAGCCCTGACCGGCGCGGAACTCCGCGCAGACGAAGCCCGCTATCAGGAAGTGTCCTGCAAGTCCGCCCTGAACCCGGTCAAGGGCATGCCGTTTTTCAACTGGACGCTCAACGCCTACCGCGGCTGCACGCACGGCTGCCACTACTGTTTCGCGCGGCGCTACCACGCGCAGTTCGAGATGAACGCCGGCGACGAGTTCGCTTCCGTCATCCTCGTGAAGGTCAACATTGTCGAAGTCCTGGCGCGCGAGCTCGATCGCCCGTCGTGGCAGCGCGAGAAGGTCGCCGTCGGCACGGCGACCGACCCGTATCAGCCGATCGAAGGCCACTACAAGCTGACGCGGCGATCGTTTGAAGCCTTCGCGCGCGCGCGGACGCCTGTGTCGCTCGTGACGAAGGGACCGATGGTCGTCCGGGACCGCGACGTGCTGCTGGATGTGACGCGGGCCGCCGGCTGCACCGTCTACATGAGCGTCCCGACGGTCGACGAGGACGCGTGGCGAACGCTCGAGCCCGGCACGGCTCACCCGCTGCAGCGGCTGCGCGCCGTCCGCGAGCTGACCGACGCAGGCATCAACGCCGGTGTCCTGATGGCGCCCATCGTTCCCGGCTTCACCTCGTCTCGCTCGAAAATCGAGCGTACGATCAAGGCGATTGCCGATCACGGGTCGCGCTTTGTCGGCTGCAACGTGATGCACCTGCAGGGCGGGACACGCACCCACTTCATGAACTTCATCAGCCGTGAATTTCCGGCGATGCTCCCTCGTTTCGAAAAGCTGTACGCGAGGAAATTCGCGCCGGCCACCTATCGCAAGGAGGCACAGGCGATGGTGCGCGTGCTGCAGGACCGCTACGGCCTCACCAGGCGGGAGGACGCAGACTCGTCGGCAGCTGCGGAGCCCGCCGGGCCCGATCAGGCCGCCGAGCAGGTCGGGTTCGCCTGGGACTGATCAGGCGCCGCTGCCGGCCAGCAACGCCCGGTCGATCCGGGGATCTGCCCACACTCAACGACCAGCTCACCGTCGCGGGCAACGACGTGGAAGTGCGAGCTGTCCTTCCAGCGGGCGCTGATCGGCAGCTTGATGCGCTCGTCGATGGCCCGCTTCAGGAACCGGGCGCCGTACGCCAGGCTGTACCCTTGCCTGACGAGCAGTTCGAGCGCGTCCTCGTCGATCTCCAGCTTTCTGTCCGACCGCGCCAGCGTTGCGGTCAGGTCCGAGAGATGGTGGGTCGCGATCTCCCGAACTTCGTCGTGCGTCAACGGCGCAAACAGCACCACCTCGTCGATGCGGTTGCGGAACTCCGGTGAAAACCGGCGTTCGAGTTCCCGCATTACCTCGCCCTGGACCTGTTCCACACCGTACGTCTTCGACCGGAACCCGAACGGGCTCGTCAGCTTGCGGAAGTGCTCGGACCCGATGTTCGACGTCATGATGACGACGGCGTCGCTGAGATAGACGCGCTTGCCGCGGCCATCTGTCAGCCAGCCTTCGTCGAACGCCTGCAGGAAAAGATTCAGCAGCGTGGGGCTGGCCTTCTCCACCTCGTCGAGCAACACCACCGAGTACGGCGTGTCCCTCAGCTGATTCGTCAGGATGCCGCCGCGTTCGCTTCCGGCGATTCCCCGCGGCATGCCGATCAGCTTGTCCACGCCGAGCGAGCCTTCCTGGTACTCAGACATGTCGATGCGAATCATCTTCTTCGCGTCGCCGAACAGGAATTCGGCCGTCGCCTTCGCGAGCTCCGTCTTGCCGACACCAGTCGGGCCCAGAAACAGCAGCACGCCGTCGGGCCGATCGAAGCCGTCCTTCAGCGGTCCTTTGTTCAGCACGAGGCGCCTGGCGACCGCGGAGACCGCGGCTTTCTGACCGACGAGCCGCCTGGCGAGCGCCGGTTCGATATCGTTGAAGCGATCGCTCACCTCACGCGACACCAGGTCCTCGGGAATTCGGGCCACCTGCGAGACGACGGCCACGACATCGGAGGCGTGCACTTCCCATCGCCGGTTCATTTCCGCGCGCACGGCCGCCGTGTCCAGCCAGCCGATGGCCTTGTCGGGCAGGCGGAGATGGCGCATGTAGCGCGGCGACAACTCGAGAACCGCCTCGATCGCTTCGTCCTGCAGACGCACCGAGTAGTTGCGCTCGATGCGGGGCCGGAGGCTGTACAGAATCCGGCGGGTTTCTTCGACCGTCGGCTCCGCGACGTTGACGCAGCGGAACCGCCGGGCCAGCGCCTCGTCCTCCAGGAAGTACTCCTTGTATTCGGCGAGCGTCGTGGCGGCAATCATCCTGATTTCGCCGCGCGCGAGCACGGACTTGAAGACGTTGGCCGCGTCCGACGGCGCGCCGAGCGCCGAACCGGCGCCGATGATCGTGTGCGCCTCGTCCACGAAGACGATGAGATGCGGCTGCTCCTTCAGTTCCCTGATGACGTTCTGCAGCCGGTCCTCGAACATCCCTCTCAGCATCGTGCCGGCCACCAGGGCGTTCATCTGGAGGTTGACGATCTGGCAGTTGCGGAGGCGCGCCGGCACGGTGGAGGGTTCGAGCTCGATGCGCCGCGCCAGTCCTTCAGCGATCGCGGTCTTGCCAACGCCGGGCTCGCCGACGAGCATCACCGAGTTGGACCGGTCGCGGTGGCAGAGGATTTCGAGCACCTGCTCGATTTCCTTCTCGCGTCCGAACACGGGCGCCAGGCGGTCCTGCTGGGCAAGCACGTTCAGGTTCGTGGAAAACTGTTTCAGGTACGCGGGAAGTTCGAAGCGCTTCTTGAGGCGTTCGTCACGCATCTCGATTTCGCGCGTCCGCTCGTGCAGGTGAAACACGACGTCAGACAGGTTGGCGCCGTGGCGCGAGAGGATCGAGGCCGCCGCGCCCGGTGGCGTCTCCTCGAGCACGGCCGTGACGATATCCACGGCTTCGAGGGCCTGTTTTCCGGCACGCATAGCGCGGTTCAGGGCAAGTTTGAGGATGAGCTTGGTGGACGGCGACACACGGAACCGCGGCATGGAGAGCGGCGGCACGCGCCGAAGCTGTTCTTCGGTCGCCTCGAGAATCACGTGCGGATTGAGCCCGACGTCGTGCATGACGTCGGCGAACAGGTCCCACTCGACCTGCAGAAAGGCGAGAAAGAGGTGTTCGTTCGCGAGCTGGCCGTGATCGCGGCGGCGCGCCTCCTCCACCGCGCGATCGATCTGCCGGACGGCCGTCTCGCCGACCTTGCTGGACGAGATGTCGAAGTCGTCAACCTGCACGTCGCCCTCCGCTGAGTGCGGATGGAGCAAAACGTACGCCAGCGCTCGGCCAGGCCTCCCGGGATCGGACGCCGTTACTTCAAGGGGCTATGTGCCAACGGGTTGTGGCGTCGGGGCGGAACCGTCCGGCTCGACGTGTCCAGCGCGACTGGAGCGGAAGAGTACGGCGGTGTAGCGCTGGGCTTCAGGCCTGCGCACGACCGCACACGGGCGAGCAGGCGTCAGTGTTCCGAATGTAACAGGGCCTGGATTCGCTCGCTGGTCGGCGGATGCGTGCTGAACAGGCCCATCAGGCCGGCGCCTGAAAACGGCTTGATGATGAACATATGGGCCGTGGCGGGATTGGCGTCCATCGGCACGGCGCGCGAGACCGCGTCGATCTTCTGGAGCGCGTTGACCAGCCCGTTCGGCGATCCCGCGATCGACGCGCCGCCGGCGTCGGCGTCGAATTCGCGCGACCGGGAAATCGCCGCCTGAATCAGCATCGCCGCAATCGGCGCGAGGATGATGGTGGCGATGAGCGCGATGGGGCTGCCCTCCCGGCGATCGTCGCGCCCGCCGCCGAAAAACATCGCGAAGCGCGAGACCATCATGATCGCGGCAGCGAGCGTCGCCGCCACCGAGCTTGTGAGGATGTCGCGGTGCTTCACGTGGGCGAGCTCGTGCGCCAGCACGCCGTCGAGTTCGTCGTCGTTCAGAATCTGGAGGATGCCTTCAGTGGCGGCCACGGCCGCGTGTTCCGGGTTCCGGCCCGTGGCAAACGCGTTCGGCGACCGATCCGGGATCACGTAGCAGCGTGGCTGCGGCAGGCCGGCGCGCGCCGCGAGGCGCTGCACGCTCCGATACAGCCGGTGGTCCGGTCCCACCTCGGCGGCCCGATACATTTTCAAGACGATCGTGTCCGAGAACCAGTAGGACGCGAAGTTGGTAACGGCGGCGAAGACGAAACCGAGGACCAGGCCCTGGGCGCCACCCAGGGCTTCTCCGATGAACAGCAGCAGCGCGCTCAGCGTGCCGAGCAGCAATGCGGTCTTGAAGGTGTTTGACATGTCGGTATCCGGGCCACTTTATCAGACGCCCCGGGACCGGCTGGGGTTCCGGACGGCCGTATAATCGTTCCATGCTCGCGGTGATCTTGGCGGTCGGGATTCTGGCGGCGGCTCAGACGCCACAGCCGTTTCCGGCGCCCGGCGCCTCACGGCCGGCGGCCCCGGGCCAGCCTCCCCGGGCCGCGCCGCCTCCCCCCGCGCCGACGCAGCCGTCTCCGTCCGCTGCTCCGGCCCCGCCGGCGGAGGCCGCGCCGACCGAGGTCATGCTCGGCGTACCAATCTACCCGGGCGCGCAGTTCATCGCGTCGTACAACGCAGGCCGGGGCCAGCGCTATTACATCTTCGGATCGTCGGCGACGTTCGTGGATCTGGTGACGTACTACCGCAACGCGCTCAAGCAGAAGGGCGAGCTCGTCTACGAGGTGCCGGCCACCCACGAATTCGACGTTGGACGGTTCGATGAAGACCGGATGGCGTTTCCGCCCGGCGTGGTGATCAAGGACTTCCAGTCGGACGTGTCGCAGGGCTACCCGAATCCGAAACCGGGTGGCCAACCCGCCCGGTTCCCGACCGTCATCCAGATCGTCCCGGTTCAGAAGTAGCGTCCGCCTTCAGGGGGACGTCCGGACGCTACGGCTGGTCTACGTAGATCTCGCCGCGCTTCCTGAACTCCAGCGATTTCTCTTCCATCCCGCGCGCGGCTTCGTCGCGGACCTGCTGCGTGAGCTCCATGCTGCAGAATTTCGGCCCGCACATCGAGCAGAAGTGCGCGACCTTCGCGCCGTCGGCCGGCAGCGTCTCGTCGTGGTACGCGCGCGCGGTCACCGGATCGAGCGCCAGGTTGAACTGATCCTCCCACCTGAACTCGAAGCGGGCCTTCGAGAGCGCATCGTCCCACTCGCGGGCGCGGGGGTGCCCCTTGGCGAGGTCGGCGGCGTGCGCGGCGATCTTGTACGCAATGACGCCTGCCTTCACGTCGTCTCTGTTCGGCAGGCCGAGGTGTTCCTTGGGCGTGACGTAGCACAGCATCGCCGTGCCGTACCAGCCGATCATCGCGGCGCCGATCGCCGACGTGATGTGGTCGTAGCCCGGCGCGATGTCGGTGGTCAGCGGACCGAGGGTGTAAAAGGGCGCCTCGCCGCACCAGTCGAGCTGCTTCTCCATGTTCTCCTTGATGAGATTCATGGGGACATGTCCCGGGCCTTCGTTCATCACCTGGACGTCGTATTCCCAGGCGATCTTCGTCAGCTCGCCCTGCGTCTTCAGCTCGGCGAACTGCGGCTCGTCGTTGGCGTCGGCAATCGAGCCCGGCCGCAGGCCGTCGCCGAGCGAGAACGACACGTCGTAGGCGCGCATGATCTCGCAGATTTCGCGGAAGTGCGTGTAGGTGAAATTTTCCTGATGATGCGCGAGGCACCACTTGGCCATGATCGAGCCGCCGCGCGACACGATGCCGGTGACGCGGCGGGCGGTCATCGGAATGTAGCGCAGCAGGACGCCGGCGTGAACGGTGAAGTAGTCCACGCCCTGCTCGCATTGCTCGATCAGCGTGTCGCGGTAGACCTCCCACGTCAGGTCTTCGGGCCGGCCGCCGACTTTCTCGAGCGCCTGATAGATCGGCACGGTCCCGATCGGCACGGCCGAGTTGCGCACGATCCACTCGCGCGTTTCGTGGATGTTCTTCCCCGTCGAGAGATCCATCACGGTGTCGGCGCCCCACAGCGTCGCCCACCGGAGCTTCTCGACTTCTTCGTCAATCGACGACGACACCGCGGAGTTGCCGATGTTGGCGTTGATCTTCACGAGAAAGTTGCGGCCGATGATCATCGGCTCGAGTTCGAGGTGGTTGATGTTGGCCGGGATGATCGCGCGGCCGCGCGCCACTTCGTCCCGGACGAAATCCGCCGGCAGTCCCTCGCGGATGGCGATGAACTCCATCTCGGGGGTGATCTCGCCCTTGCGCGCGTAATGCAGCTGCGTCACACAAGCGTCCGTCTTGCGGCAGCCGACCCACGGCGCGCGCAGCTTCGGCAACCCGTCCTTGACGTCATGCCCCTGCGGGCCGCTGGTGTCGTAGACGCGAATGGACGATTTGCCGTTGTCGAGCCCGATTTCGCGCATCGGCACGTGCACGTGCTGCGCGCCGTCGACGAGAATCTTCGTGGAGTTGGGAAACGCCGTTGAAAAGTCTGACATGCCGCTCTCCCTTCACCCGCCCACGCCTGCACGAGGGCGAATCAGGTTCCAAGGGTCTGCTCTCAATCCCGTACGGGGATACCCCTGGCGGTTAAAGAGCGACTATATCAAGAACTGGGGTTGGGGGTTAGGGATTGGAGGTTAGAGGTTAGAGGTTGGGGGTAAGGGACTGGGGGCTGGGGGCTAGCGTGAGGGACGCAACCGGATGAGGCGCCGACGCTCTTCGGGCGTGAACCTTTCGATGGCATAGCGGAACGTCGTCCGCGGGATGAGGCCGACGTGGGCGCGCAGATACCGTTCGAGGCGCCTCGCGTCGACTTTACCCGCCTCGCGGAGCGCCCAGCCGACGGCCTTGTGAATCAAATCGTGTTCGTCGGGATGCAGCCGCTCCGCGATCTCGTAGACGAGATCCAGGGCGTGGCCTCTGCGCATCGGGTACAGCAAACCGACGATCGACGCGCGCCGGACCCACAGGTTGCGGTGCCTCGACCACGCGCGCATTTGCGGGATGAGCTTCGGCTGCTGCGCCAGCAGCGGGCCAATCAGCATGCCGCAGATCGTGTCAGTCGTCGCCCAGTTGGCGGAGTGGTTCGCGGCGAGCCAGCGTTTCCAGCGGGCCAGGAGCGGCGGCGAGAAGTCGTGGCGATACCGGGCGACCACTTCGATGCCGACGGACTTCACCTCGAGGTAGCGATCGGGCATCAGCGCGTCGGCAAAGGCCATCGCGTCGCCGACGGTCCAGCCTTCTCGCTGCGCGGCGTGAATCGACCGCGCGAGCGCCCGCATCGGACCGGTGCCGGTGTTGTAGAAGCCGAGGTTGTGCTCGCCGCGGAAGTACCGGCTCGCGTCGAAATCGCCGGCCGGCCTGGCCAGCCGCCTCACGGCGCGCTTCGCCTCGGCCGCGGCGGCCGCTACAGTTTTCTGAGGATGAAACACTTCAGGTAATAGGTTTCGGGAACACCGAGCAGCACCGGGTGGTCGCGCGCCTGCATCCGCTTCTCGACGACCGTGACGCTGGCGAAGGCGTCGAGGGCGGCCTCGTACACGATCTCCCCGAACATCCCTTCGTTGACGTTGTACGAGCAGCTGCACGTCACAAGCGTGCCGCCGTGGTTGAGCAGCTTGAACGCCCGCAGGTTGATTTCCTTGTAGCCCGCCCGGGCGTTGGTCACTGCGGCCTTGTTCTTGGCGAACGCCGGCGGATCGAGGACGATCGTGTCGAACCGTTCGCCGAGCCGATCGAGCCCGCGGAGCTCGTCGAACACGTTCCCGACGCGGGCGTCAATCACCACGCCGTTGGCGGCGGCGTTCTGCCGGACGCGGGCGATCGCGTCCTCGGACACATCGATCGCGATCGTCTCCTCGCACCGGCCCGCAAGGGTCAGCGCGAAGCCTCCGCTGTACGTGAAGCAGTCCAGCAGCCGTCCACGCGCATACAGCGCCGCGGCGCTCCGGTTCTCGCGCTGGTCCAGGAAAAGGCCGGTCTTCTGGCCGCGCCGGACGTCCACGTCGTAGCGCACGCCGTTCTCGGTCACGGCGATCGTGTCCGGAACGTCGCCCGCCAGTACTTCCACCTTCTGCTCCAGCCCCTCGAGCGCCCGCGTCCGGGGATCGTTTCTCGCGAGGATCCCCGCGGGCTCGGCCAGCTCCTGGAGCGTCGAAACAAACAGCGGCAGGAGACGATCGGCGCCCTGGGACAGCGTCTGCACCACGAGATAGTCGCCGTACCGATCGACGATCAGTGACGGCAGCAGATCGGCTTCGCCGTGCACGAGGCGGCAGGCAGACCCGTCAATCGCGAGCGTGCCGCGAAACGCCAGCGCCGCCTCAATCCGCCGCCGAATCAGCCCGTCGTCGGCAGGCTCCTCGCCGCGAGTGAGCATCCGCAGCGCGATCTGGGAGCGGTCGCTGTAGAAGGCATGGCCCAGCGTTTGCCCGCGCGCGCTGCGAACCGCCACGCGGTCGCCCCCGGCCGCGTGCACGTCACCGATGTCGGCCCGGTAGATCCACGGGTGACCCGACCGGAGGCGGGTCTCGCCGCGCGAGGAGATGGTGACGAAGGGGGACGACATGGGGTGAACCCGGAACCGTGAACCTTGAACCATAGTACAATTTCCCCCCTGTGCGCATCGCGATCGGCGCGGATCATGCGGGCTTTCTGCTGAAGGAACACCTCAAGCACACGCTCACACGCCTGGGCCACGCCGTCGACGATCACGGAACCGACAGCGAAGCGTCG
>Ga0097621_100002403_pt1 | contig 12829 bp, 7 predicted proteins | sample KBSMisM72_FD_73165 | JGI IMG/M metagenome (GOLD analysis project Ga0097621, IMG submission 73165) | Miscanthus rhizosphere microbial communities from Kellogg Biological Station, Michigan, USA - KBS Miscanthus M7-2 (version 2) (version 2) | ecosystem: Host-associated > Plants > Roots >... | reverse complement strand
GGCCGGGTCCTTCTCCGTGTAGCACAACAGCGTGACGCCGGTGGCGTGCTTCGAGTAGAGGGCAAAATTGAACGCGTCGTCTTCCTCCACCCACTGCACGCCGAATGGCCAGGGCCTTCCCTCAGGCATCGCGATTCGTCATCGGCACGGCTCCGCGTGCCAGATGTCCCTGGCGTACTCCGCGATCGTGCGGTCGCTGGAGAACCTCCTCGAGGCCGCGATGTTGAGCACCGCCATGCGTGACCACTGTTCCTGGTCCGCGTATCGCGCGGCCAGCCGCGCGTGCGCGTCGCTGTAGCTCCCGAGATCGGCGAGGTGGAAGTAGAAGTCGCCGTTGCGGAGCACGTCGAGGATCGGCGCGAACACGCCGGGCTCGTGCCGGCTGAAGTGATCGCCGGCGATGAGGTCGAGCGCCGCGCGTGTCTCGGGCTCGTTGTCGTAATGCCACCGCGGGTCGTAGGTGCGGCGGCCGCCGGCGACTTCGGCCGCGTTCAGGCCGAAGAGGAAGAAGTTCTCCTCGCCCGCCGCCGCCGCCATCTCGATCGTCGCCCCGTCGCGCGTGCCGATGGTGAGCGCGCCGTTCATCATCAGCTTCATGTTGCCGGTGCCGCTCGCTTCGTACCCGGCGGTCGAAATCTGTTCCGACACGTCGCTGGCGGGAATCAGCCGTTCGGCAATCGAGACGCTGTAGTCGGGCACGAAAATCACCTTCAAGCGTCCATTCATCGCCGGATCGCGGTCGATGGTCGCGCCGAGATTGTTGATGAACTTGATGATCAGCTTGGCGAGGATGTACGCAGGCGCAGCCTTGCCGGAGAAGAAGAAGGTGCGCGGCGGCGCATCGCCGGCCGGGTGCTCGCGCAGACGGTTGTACAGCACCACGATGTGAAGCGCGTTCAGGAGTTGGCGCTTGTATTCGTGGATGCGCTTGATGTGCGTGTCGAAGATCGCCTCGGGATCGACCACCTGTCCCGTGGTGGACTCGAGCCACCCGGCAAACCGGACCTTGGCCTCACGCTTGGCTTTGCGGATGGCGGCTCGGAACGCCTTGTCTTCCGCCAGGGGCTCGAGCTTCTGCAGTTGGTCGAGATCCCGGATCCAGCCGTCGCCGATGGCGTCGCTGATCACCTTCGCGAGCGGCGGGTTGGCGAGCAGGAGGAAGCGCCGCTGGGTGACACCGTTGGTCTTGTTGTTGAACCGGCCGGGGAACAGCGCGGCGAAGTCCGGCACCACCGTCCGCTGGAGCAATTCCGAGTGAATCGCCGCGACGCCGTTGGTGCTGTGCGAGCCGACGATGGCGAGGTGCGCCATGCGGATCTGCTTCGGTTGACCCTCTTCGATGAGGCTGACGCGCGCGACCCGTCCGTCATCGCCGGGGAAACGGGTGCGCACGTCGTCGAGGAAGCCGCGGTTGATTTCGTAGATGATCTCGAGCTGCCGCGGCAGCAACAGCTCGAACCACGGCAGCGGCCACTTCTCCAGCGCCTCTGGCAGGAGCGTGTGATTCGTGAAGGCGAGCGTCCGCTGCGTGAGGTCCCAGGCCTGCGCCCATTCGAGCTTCGCTTCGTCGAGGAGGATCCGCATCAGCTCGGGGACCGCGAGCGTCGGGTGCGTGTCGTTGAGCTGCATCGCGACTTTGTCGGGCAGCGCCGGCCAGTCGTTGCCGGCCGCGCGGAAACGGCGGATGGCGTCGGCCAGGGTGCACGCCACCAGGAAGTATTGCTGCAGGAAGCGCAGTCCCTTCCCCTCGGTGGTCGAGTCGTCCGGGTAGAGCACGCGCGTCAGCGTTTCGGCGGTGAGCGTCTCGGCCAGTGCGCCGACGAAGTCGCCGCCGCTGAACTGCTGGAAGTCGAAATAGTCCGGCGTGGAGGCGGACCACAGGCGCAGCGTGTTGATGGTGTCGCCGCCGTAGCCCACCACCGGACGGTCGTACGGGATCCCGATGAGTGTCGACGGCCGGTCCTTGATGGTCCGCAGCGCTCCGGCATGAATGTCGAACGAGCAGGCCAGCTGCACCTCGACGGCTTCGTCCGGCCGTGCGACTTCCCACGGGTCGGGCCTGGCGAGCCAATGATCCGGCTGCTCGCGCTGCCATCCGTCGCGCACGGTCTGCTTGAAGATGCCGTATTCGTAGCGGAGACCTGAGCCCATCCCCGGAATGCCGAGCGTCGCCATCGAATCCAGGAAGCAGGCCGCCAGCCGGCCGAGGCCGCCGTTCCCGAGACCGGCGTCGGGTTCCTGCTCGATGATTTCGAGCGGATCGATCTTGTGCTTCTTGCAGAACTGGCTCCAGACGGGATCGAGCAGCAGGTTCGTGATGTTGTTGGCCAGCGAGCGACCCATCAGGAATTCGAGCGACAGGTAGTAGACGCGTTTCGCATTCCGCGTCCGATAGGTCTGTTCGGTGCTGATCCAGCGCTGCGACAGCAGGTCGCGAATCGAGCGCGCGACGGCTTCGAACCGATCGCGCGGCGTGGCGGCGCCGACCGGGATGACGCGATCGAAGGTCAGATGGCGTTCGTACAACGCCTCGCTGCTGCCGGAGAACTTGATGGACCCGGAGTTCAGGCGGTCGAGCGGATTGGCGCGCGGCGTCGGCGTGCGTCCTTTCATCATGTCCCCTTCGTGTCAGGGAACCTCGCCGGCCAGGATGGCCACGGTGTTGGCCTGGCCGGGCCTCTGGCCGCGGAACAGCACCGCGTGCTGGCCGGGCCGGACGAGGTCGTGTGTTTTGGCCCAGCTCATGCCGAAAGACAGTTCCGCCTCCACCGAATGCGGATGCGCGTCCGGCAGGACCAACGCCTCGACGCCCCAGCAGAGGCTGAGGCGGCGCGCCACTTCCTCGGTCCGGGCCAGCGCGAGGACAGGCGCACCGGGTCTGCGATTGCTGAGCGCAAGGGCCGAACGGCCGGACTCGGCGGCGACCACCACGATCAACGCGGCGTCGAGCCGACGCGCCATCAGGCACGCGGCGTCGGCGGCGGCTTCCGTGATCGGATGCACGAGACCTGGGAGGGATGCCGAGTCGCTGCGCGACGAGTACGCACTCGACCGCAGATGCCCCTCGGCCTCCGTGCAGATTCGCCGCATGGTGGCGACCGCTTCCACCGGATACTCTCCCACGGCGCTCTCTCCGGACAGCATCACGGCATCCGAACCGTCGAGCACGGCATTGAACACGTCGCTGGCCTCGGCCCTCGTCGGCCGGCTCGAATGTTCCATGCTGTTCAACATCTGCGTGGCGGTGATCACCGGGCGGTGGACCGCGTTGCACAACGCGATGATGCGTTTCTGGATGGATGGGACGCGCTGCACGTCCATCTCCACGCCGAGGTCGCCGCGCGCCACCATCACCGCGTCGGTGGCGGCCACGATCGCCTCGAGGTTCTTCACCGCCTGCGGCTTCTCGATCTTGACGACGATCCGCGCGCGAGATCCTCTGGCCTGCAGCTCCTGGCGCAATCGAGCGACATCCTGCGCTGTTCGCACGAACGACAAGCCGACGAAGTCCACGTCGCCCGCGTGGCGCGCCGTCCAGTCGAGATCCTGTAGATCCTTGTCCGTCAGCGACTCGACGGCCAGATCCGAGCCGGGCAGATTCAAGCCTTGCCGCGAGCGGAGGCGCCCCGCCAGTGTCACCTTCATCCGCGCTCGACCAGGCGTGGTATCGATGACGATCATGGTCACGGTGCCGTCGGCGAACAGGACGGTTTCTCCGCGCTTGAGATCGTCGGGCAACTGCTGGTACGAACAGGTCAGTTCCTGCGCGTCATGTCCTGAAGCGTGCGAGACGAGGGTGAATTCGTCTCCCAGCCGGCATTCGATCACGTCGGACGGCAGGGAGCCCAGGCGCATTTTCGGGCCGCACAGGTCCTGCAGGATGCCGACATGCCGGCCCATGTCCCGGCTCACCGTCCGGATGGCGGAGACGACGGCGCTGTGCCCGTCGTGCGTACCGTGGGAGAAGTTGAGCCGGAAGACGCTGACGCCCGCTTCGAGGAGCTGCCGCAGGATGGCCGGCGAAGACGACGCCGGTCCGATGGTCGCGACGATCTTCGTCCGGCCGATCGAGGACGCGTGGAGGTCGTCGGAAGACATGCGCCTTCAGCCTTTGCCCGCCCGCATACCCTGCGCGAGCTTCCAGGCGGCGTGATGTTCGCGGATCACCCGCACGATTCCCGGGCCGTCCTCGACGCAGACCGGGATCGCCATGTCCTCCGGGTTGGCGAGCCGGAAGTCCGGCCGCAGCATGTACGTCCGGCACCAGTCGACCAGATCCGCGTACATCTTCCCGGCCAGAATCAGCGGCGTGTCGTGCAGCTTCCGCACCTGCAGCAACTGCCACACCAGCATCGTTTCGAGCACCGTGCCGATGCCGCCCGGTACCACGACGAATGCGTCCGACACGAGCACGAAATGGTGAAGGCGCGTGAAGAACGTGCCGTGTTCGAACGCTTCGGTGACGAAAGCGTTGACGTCCTGCTCGAACGGCAGGTCGACGCGGATGCCGAGCGATCCTTCCGCGGCGTCCGGATTCGCGACGTGCACGCCCTCGTTGGCGGCCTGCATCAGGCCCGGGCCCCCGCCCGTGACGATGACGCAGTCGAGCCGCGTGAGCTCCGCCGCCAGGTCGCGCACCGCCCCGTAGACCCAATGGTCCGGCGGCACGCGCGCCGATCCGAAGATCGTCACGCGATAGCGCGTCCGGTTCGTCGGCCGCAGGCGCGTCAGGCCGTTGACCGCCTCCCACAGTTTGAACACCGACGAGGTCACGACGTCGAGCACTCGCTGTTCGTCGTCGAGAGGCACGACCTCTGAGGAACTGCCGCCAACCGTTTCACGATTCATGCTGTTTGCCCGCGGTCGCCGGACTGACCGCAAGGCCGGTACCACCGTTTCGCGGGCGTCGGCGGGTCGGCGGGCCCGCGGATCGAGCAGGTTCCTTGCAAAGAAGGCACGGCGCCCGTGCGGGCGCGACGCCAGGCTACGCGGCAGCGGCCCGCCGCCCCTGACATTTCGGAGGGCCTCCGACTGGACGGCATCAGCCCGCGATGAGAGTGCCCGGCAACGACCTCGATTTCACGATCGCGCGGCTCGGCGAGGGCCGCATTCCGTCGCCGCTGTCCGGCGTCCGGTTCACCCGAGACGGCGAGCGTGTGCTCTTTCACGCCACGCTCGAGGGGATCAAACCGTGGCTGGACCAGGGCGCGACGCCTCCCGCGATGGAGTCGGCGGGCCCGAGGCAGACGCTGTTCTTCGATCCCGCCTCGCTCGCGTGCGGGATCGTGACGTGCGGCGGTCTGTGTCCCGGCTTGAACGACGTGATCCGGGCGATCGTCAGGGGGCTGCGTCTCCAATACGGCGTGCGCAAGGTCTACGGGTTCCGCTTCGGCTACGAAGGTCTCGTCCGCCGGATGGGACACGAGCCGCTCGATCTCACGGTCGATGCCGTTCAGCGGATTCACGAGAGCGGGGGATCGACCCTCGGATCGTCCCGCGGTCATCAGGACCCTGGGGAAATGGTCGAGTGTCTGCGGGAGCTGGGGGTCGGGATTCTGTTCGCCATCGGCGGCGACGGGACCCTGCGGGGGGCGCAGAAGATCGGCGAGGAGGCGGCCCGCCGCGGCTTGACGATCGGCGTCATCGGTATCCCGAAGACGATCGACAACGACATCTCGTTCGTGCAGAGAACGTTCGGGTTCGAGACGGCCGTCACCGAGGCGCGTCGTGCCACGTCCGCGGCCACCGCGGAGGCGGAAGCGGCGCGCAACGGGGTCGGGCTCGTGAAGCTGATGGGCCGTGACTCGGGGTTCATCGCCGCCTATTCGGCCCTGGTCAACAACCACGTGAACTTCTGCCTGATTCCCGAGGTGCCGTTCACGCTGGCCGGGTTCCTGTCGGCGCTGCAGGACCGGCTCGAGCGCCGAAGGCACGCCGTGATCGTGGTTGCCGAAGGTGCCGGGCAGGATCTGATGGCGACGAGCCAGGAGCGCGACGCGTCGGGGAACGTCAAGTACGGCGACATCGGCGCCTTTCTGCGCGACGCGATCCATCATCACTTCAAGCGCATCGGCACGTCGATCACCCTCAAATACATCGAGCCCAGCTACACCATCAGGAGCGTGCCGGCGACCGCGCACGACTCCGCCTTCTGCCTGCTGCTCGGACAGCACGCGGTGCACGCCGGCCTCAGCGGGCGCACCAACATGGTCGTCAGCTTCTGGAATCACCAGTTCACCCACGTGCCGATTTCGCTGGCCGTCTCGGAGCGCAAGAAGATCGACCCGGAGAGCGCGCTCTGGAGCAGCGTGATCGCATCGACCGGTCAACCGGGGGACATGCGGTGACGATCTCGTCGCCCTTCCGTCGATGGCGGACGACGAGAGCCTGGATGCCGCTCCCATGACCGCCGGCGACGCGGCACCCACCCCGGGGAAGCGCATTCCGTTCCGCGTGCGCATCCCTCAACCGACGCTCGCCTATCGATCGCGCATCGGCAAGTGGCTCGCGAGCGGCGAGTCGGTCTCGGAAGACACCGCTCACGCCGCGATCGCCGAGCCGCATCCGTGGTGGAAGGTGATCTGGCTGACGGGCGTCGACTATTTCTCCACGCTCGGCTACCAGCCCGGGATCGCGTTGATCGCGGCCGGCGCCGTGGCGCCGCTCGCGACCGTGATCCTCGTGCTCGTCACGCTCTTCGGCGCGCTGCCGGTATACGCCCAGGTCGCCGGCCGCAGTTACGGCGGCCAGGGCTCGATCGCGATGCTCGAGAACGTGCTGGCCGGCTGGAAAGGGAAGCTGCTGGTGCTGGTGCTGCTCGGGTTCGCCGGCACCGACTTCGTGATCACGATGACGCTGTCGGCGGCCGACGCCGCCAAGCATGCCATCGAAAACCCCTTCTTCCATCCCCTCATCGGCGAGCACCCGATCCTCATCACGCTCGGCATTCTCGTCGTGCTCGCCATCGTCTTCCTCACCGGGTTCAGGGAGGCCATCGGCCTCGCGACGGCGGCAGCGGTCCCGTACCTCGCGCTGAACCTGATCGTGCTCGGCCGCGGGTTGTGGGAGGTGGCGGCGCATCCGGTGCTGATCGACAACTGGCGCGCGGCGCTGTCGGCCAAAGGCGATTTCTCGATGATCGTGGCAGGTGCGATGCTGGTGTTTCCGAAGCTCGCACTCGGTCTGAGCGGTTTCGAGACCGGCGTCTCGGTCATGCCGTTGATCGCCGGCGGCGAGGCCGACCGCGACTACAGCCCGCGCGACCGCGGTGCGCCGAAGGGGCGCATCGCCAACACCCGGAAGCTCCTGCTGACGGCGGCCCTCATCATGAGCGCCATGTTGATCCTTTCGAGCTTCGTCACGACGCTGCTGATCGCGCCCGCCGACTACCAGCCGCCGGGCAAGGCGAGCGGCCGCGCCATCGCCTTCCTGGCTCACGCCTACCTGGGCCGCGCGTTCGGCACGGTGTACGACGTGGCGACGATGCTGATCCTCGGCCTGGCGGGAGCCTCCGCGATGGCGGGTCTGCTGCAGCTGATCCCGCGCTTCCTGCCGCGCTTCGGCATGGCCCCGCGCTGGGTCGCGCTCGCGCGGCCGCTGGTGCTGGTGCTGCTGACGATCTCGGTCGTGGTCACGTGGGTGTTCCAGGCTGACGTCGAGGCGCAGAGCGGCGCGTATGCGACGGGCGTGCTCGTGCTCATCCTCTCGGCGGCCTTCGCCGCGACGCTGGCGCTGTGGCAGGAGCGCCGCCGGTTGCTGGCCTCCTACACGGCGATCCTGTGTCTGGTCTTCGGTTTCACGCTCGCCGACAACTGCCTGGAGCGGCCCGACGGCCTGATCATCGGCAGCATCTTCACCGTGCTGCTGATGGCGGCGAGCGGCATCAGCCGGTCGATGCGGTCGATGGAAATCCGCATCCCCGACGCGTTCTTCGTCGACGTCGAGAGCTGGCGCCTGGGGCCGGAGCTGCGCGGCAAGAAGGTGCACCTGGTGCCGATGAAAAGCTCGACGCCCGAGGCGCGCCAGCAGAAGCGCTCGGAGCTCTCGCGCCGCTACAAACGCCGTGGGCCGTTCCTGTTCCTGCACGTGAACCTGCGTGACAACCGCAGCGAGTTTTCGGCGCCGCTGGAAGTCACCATCCGCAAGGAAGGCGACGACTATGCCGTCGAGGCCTACGGCGCCGTCGCCATCGCGAACACCATCGCGTTCATCAGCGAAGCGATCGATCCGATCTCGATCTTCATCACGCTCACTCGCCGCGACCTGATGTCGCAGGCGGTCCGCTACCTGCTGTTCGGCGAAGGCGAGACCGGGCTCATCGTTTACATGATCCTTCTGCAGTACTGGCGCTGGACGCCAGAAGAAGACGTGCGCCCGCTGATCTTCCTGGTGAGCGATTGAGGTGTTTGAGGCAGTCTAGGTCCAGTGCACCGAAGGAGGGTCCGATGCCCGTTGCCGACTACGCACAGTACTGCGAGATGCTCGATCGCGCGCGGCGGGGCCGGTTCGCCTATCCGGCCGTCAACGTGACCTCGCTCACCACGGCGAACGCGGTGTTGAAAGGGCTGGCCGACAGCAGGAGCGACGGCATCATTCAGGTCTCGACCGGCGGCGGGGCGTTCGCGTCGGGAGTGGCCGTGAAGGACATGGCGCTCGGCGCCATCTCGATTGCCGAACATGTCCACCGCGCGGCCGCGCGATATCCGATCTGCGTGGCGCTCCACACCGACCATTGCCAGGCCGACAAGCTGGACACATTCGTGATGCCGCTGATCGAAGAGACCGAGCGGCGGCGGGCGGCCGGGCAACCCAACCTGTTCAACGGCCACATGTTCGACGGCAGCGCGCTGCCGCTCAAAGAGAACCTCGACATCGCCGTGAAGCTGCTCGAACGGTGCAGGACGAGCGACCTGATCCTCGAGATCGAGGTCGGCGTGGTCGGTGGTGAGGAGGACGGCGTGAGGGCGAGCGCCGCCGCGAAGCTCTACACGACGCCCGAGGACACCCTGGAGGTCGCACGACGCCTCGAGACCGTGTCGGACGCGCGCTACATGCTGGCCGCGACGTTTGGCAACGTGCACGGTGTCTACAAACCGGGTCAGGTCAAGCTGAAACCGTCCATCCTCGAGGGCTGCCAGGATGCCGTCGTCGCCGCATTCGGCGAAGCGGCGCGGTTCTACTTCGTCTTCCACGGCGGATCGGGATCCGAGCTGCGCGACATCCATGAGGCGCTGGAGTACGGCGTGGTGAAGATGAACGTCGACACCGACATGCAGTACGCATTCACGCGCGTCATTGCGGACCACTGTTTCAAGAACTACGACGGCGTGCTCCGCGTCGACGGCGAGGTCGGCAACAAGAAGGCCTACGATCCGCGTTCCTACCTGGCCGCTGCTGAAAAGGCGATGGCCGCACGGGTCGTGCGGGCAGCGACGGAGCTGCGGTCCGCCGGGACCACGATGATGGGATGAGTTCGCAATGAGGATTGGAGTCAGCCGACGTCACGCGTCCAGCCGCAATGGCACCCGGCCGTCGACGCGCGTGCCCTCACCCGGGCTCGATACGATGACGCAGTCGCCGTTGACGTGCTCGAGCCGCTCGCGAATGGCCACCAATCCGACTCCGCCGCCCGGAACCTCACGCAGCGGATCGAAGCCGACGCCGCGATCGATGATGGTGATACGAATCTCGGCGGCGCTGCCGCCCATCGACACCCAGACTTCGTCCGCTGCAGCGTGAACCACCGAATGGACGATGGCCTCCTGCAACACCCGAAGGAGCGCGATCGCGACATCGGAGGGAAGATCGGACGGGACGCCCTCATCGTCGAAGTGGATGGTCACATCGTGCTTCGCGGATAACTCCACGCAGACCTTCCGGGCCACGGTCGTCAGACCCAGCAGCCCGATCCGCTGATGGATCGGATCCGACACCGCAGCGATCTCGCTGATCAGACCGGCCAGTTTTTCGCTGATGTCGGCGATCTCGCCGTCACGCCCGGGGCCCTGCAGGTCGTGCAGCTGCAGCGTGAGCGCCACCATCCGTTGGCAGACATCGTCGTGCAGCGTCCTGGCGAGCGCTTCGCGCTCCCGTTCGTGGGCCTGCATCAGGTGGCGGCTCAGGTGCGACAGCTCCGCACGCGTCCGGCCAAACCTGGTGATGTCGACGGCCGACCCGACGTAGCCGTCGAAGTCCGCTCCGGAGAATCTCGGGAGCCCCGTATCCAGAATCCATCGCTCCGCCCCACCGGCCTCGCGGACGCGGTACTCCATCTGAAACGATTCACGCCGCTCGAGCGCACGACGGTAGGTCTCGCGGCAACGCTCGACGTCGTCGGGATGCACGACCTCGGTCCACGTGTCGTATTGCGCGGCGCCGGGGGGACCGCCGGCGTCCACGCGCCGTCCATCGGTGCCGGCGGCCCAGACCCTCACCGCCGCATCCGCGGGCCCGCGCGCGACGAGGTCCATTGCCGCAGGTCCACGGCTCCCGGCGCGGCGTCGTTTGATGCGGCTGACGAACAGCACGATCGCGACGACCGGAATCCCGCCAACCAGCGCGCCGAGCGTGACCGGTGCGCGATAGCGCTGCCAGACCGTGGCCTCGCGGAACAGCACGATGCTCGACGGCGGCAGATCGCCCTCGTCGATTTTCCAGCGCCGGAGCTCCCGCTCGTCGTAAGTCGGCTGGCCGGTGCGTTGCGTGGGTGTCTTGATGCGGCCGGGAGATTCGCCGGCGAGCACCCGGAGCGCGACGCCGGCAGTCGTGCGACTGAGCTCGTCGGTGGACAACAGGGGGCCGCCGACAATGCCTTGCCCCATCCCGTACAGCGCGAACATCGGCGCGCTGGCGACGGCGTGGAGCGACGTCAACGTGTCGCCTCCGATCCGCGGCTCCCCCTTGCCGTCCAGCGACAGGATGGCGAAGAAAATCGCGGAATGGGCCGGCATCGTCCGGCAGCGTTCGACGATCTCGTCGAAGGACAGATCGTTGGTCCAGGTGAATTGAAGCCGGTCGCCGAACCGCTGGAAGTCCCGCTTCATTTCGCGCAACCAGAACTGCTCGACCTGTGAGGTGCCCACGACCACCATGACGGTGCGCGTCTCGGGCAGCAGGCGCAGGATCTCGTCGATCATCAGCGCGGGATCGTGTTGCGTGGTCAGCGTCGTCTCGCGATCGGTGAACGTGCCGTGCTCGACGAAGCGGCGATCGACGCCGGCGATCAGCATCGGCGTGGCGGGGAAGAGCTCCTGGCGAAACTGCTGCGCAAACGTCGCTGCGGCCCCCCCGATCGTGATGATCAGGTCCAGCCGGTGCGATGCAAACGCGGACCGGACGCTCTCGGCAATCGAGGCATCGGGTGCTTCACCGCTGGCGCGAGCGGCCTGTACCGGGATCTCGACGAAGTGGAGGGGCTCCCGAGAGGCCCGGATCAGCTCCCGCACGAGGGCGTCGGCAAAACCGGATTGCGGGGCGAACGGCCGCTCGGAGGACGAGAGCACCAGGACGTGCCGCGTGTCGCCGCGCGCGATGGACGACAGCGGCCCGCACAGCAGCAACACCGCCAGCACCGCGTGCCGGCAGTTCTCGCGAAGGGACAGGCGCCGACGTAGCGACATGGGCAAGCTGGTTGAGTCCTGACCGGCCGGGAGAGTGTATACCACCGCCGATCTCAGCGCTCACGGGTGATCGGTGATTGAAGCGGGACGCTGGCGCGAACGGTGGTGCCTGATCCCGCGCGTGATTCGATGACGACGTCGCCGTTCAAGAGCTTGAGCCGGTCCTGCATGCTGATCAGTCCGAGTCCCTGACCCCTTTGCGCCTCGCCCACGTCGAAGCCGCAACCATCGTCGGCCACCTCGAGATGCAACGCGTCAGGGGTCCCTCGCAGCGTGACGCGACAATGCCGCGCGCCGGAGTGCTTCACGGCATTTGACAGCGCCTCCTGGAGCACACGGAACAGGCTGATGCCGATGCCCTCATCGAGAGTGTCCGGGACCTGCTCGTGGGTGAAGGTGACGGCGACCAGGTGACGGTTCGACACCTCCGTGCAGAAGCCGGCCGCCGCCGCGGCAAGGCCGAGGAATTCGATCTTCGATGAATGTAGTCGGTGCGAGATGCCCTGGATATCCTTGCCGAGCCCGACGACGAAATCCCGCAAACGCTCGGCGTGTTTCCGCGCGTCCGGCGCGCTGGCGGGTAACGTTTGTTGCAGCTGGTCCAGGTCGATAGCCAGAAACGCCATCCGCTGCCCAATGTCGTCGTGCAGCTCCCGGCCGAGCCTCGTTCGCTCCGCCTCCTGTGCGTGCAGCAGGCGGCCGCTCAAATTCGAGAGGGCGGCGCGGGCGGCACTGAGCGTCGAGACGTGCTCGCGCAGCGACCGTTCGGCGCGCCGGCGCTTGGCGCGGTTGACGAGGAGCGCGCCGATGAGCGCCGCCTGCGCCAGCACCAGCGACGAGCCGGCAATGATGATCGATCGGAAGCGCTCCCAGAGACCCGCCTCGCGGAATCGCACGACGCTGCCGGCCGGCAATCGACTCTCGGGGACGTCCCAGCGCCGCAATTCGCGCGCATCGAACTCCGGTTGACCGGGTTTTTCGATCGGCGTCCTGATGCTGCCGGGAGACGCTCCCTTCAGGATGCGATGCGCCACCTCCGACGTGACTCGCCCCAGTTTGTCGGCGGAGGTGAGCCGGCCGCCGACAATCCCGTGACCCAGCAGCGCGCCGCGTGCGCCGAACAGCGGAGCGTTTGCGGCGGCATGGAGATCGGCGAGGACGCGGTCTTCCGAATACGCGCCGCCTTCGCCGTCCGCGCCGAAGGTCAGGTA
>Ga0097621_100002395_pt1 | contig 12851 bp, 15 predicted proteins | sample KBSMisM72_FD_73165 | JGI IMG/M metagenome (GOLD analysis project Ga0097621, IMG submission 73165) | Miscanthus rhizosphere microbial communities from Kellogg Biological Station, Michigan, USA - KBS Miscanthus M7-2 (version 2) (version 2) | ecosystem: Host-associated > Plants > Roots >... | reverse complement strand
GATTCGCCGCCGAACAGCTTGACGCCCAGCATCTTGGGATTGGAGTCGCGACCGTTGCGCGAAGAGCCGCCTGCTTTTTTGTGTGCCATACGACTAGTCCTTTAACCGGCGGTGATGCCCAGCACCTTCACGGTGGTGAAGTGCTGGCGGTGGCCACGCTTGCGGTGGGTATTCTTGCGGCGCTTCTTCTTGAAGGCGATGACCTTGTCGCCCTGGCCGTGCTCGACGATCTCGCACTGGACCGACGCGCCCGCGACCAGCGGGGCACCGATCTTGGGCTTGTCGCCGCCCAGCATCAGGACCTCGAGATCCAGCTTGGCGCCGACATCGCCCGACAGGCTTTCGACCTTCAGGACGCTGTCCTTGGCCACTTTATACTGTTTTCCGCCTGTGCGGACGACCGCGTACATGGTCTAAACCTTTGAATTTAATTGTTTTTCCAGGGAAGCGAGTCCCCCGGAGAGCGGCGGAATATACGCAAAGACGCCGGGCGGTCAAGGACCGGTTTTCAGGGCTCTCTTTGCCGCAGCAATCGCCGCTGCTGGCGCTCCTGCTGGCGGGCCCAAAGCGCGCCCAGCCACAGCGCCACCCCGACATAGATCGCCACCCATTTGGCATTGGAAACGGCCAGCGCAACGCGCGCCAGCTGGTCCGACAGGCCCGAGAACATCAAAGTGAGCTGCAGCGCATTCTCGGCCGCGTCCAGCAGCGCAGCGGCGACAGGCACCGCCGCCAGCAAGGTCAGGATGCGCCGCACCCGGCCCGGCTTTGGGGCAAAGGCCTCGCGGGTGAGAATGCCGGAATAGAAGAAGGCCGCCGCATAGAGCGGCATCAGAAGGTAGTCCAGACCCCAATTGAACCCGGCGCGCACCGCATAGCGCCCCGGCCAGGCCATGAAGGCCTGGCGATATTGATCGGCCGTGGAAAAGCCTTGCAGGTCAGCGGTGCCGAAACCCGACAGGGTTTTCAGGCGCAGGTCAGACCAGGTCAGCACGGCACATATCAGTGTGGCCAGGAGGGTAGAGACCAGCCAGCGGCGGGTCAGGACTTGCTTGGTGATGCGCATGGGGCTTTCGAAATATGCTAAATGCCATCCTATGCGATCAACCCCAGCCCGAACAGTCGGGGATATTCTCTACAACTTTCACTGGGTGATACCCGGTGAGGCCGCACGGGCGATGCAGGCCTGGGCCGGCGGGCTTGGTCCTTTCCTGAAGCGGCGCGGCATTCGCGCCATCATCAATCTGCGCGGCCGCAACGACGATCTTAGCTGGTGGAAAAAGGAAACCGCCATCGCCCAAAGCGCCGGCATCGCCCATCTCGACGCCATGCTGGATTCGCGCAAGCTGCCCACCAGGGACATGCTGGTGCAATTGATCGCGGCCTTCGATACCGCGCCGCGGCCCTTCATGCTCAAATGCTCCGGGGGCCAGGACCGCACCAGCTTCGCAGCGGCGCTCTACATCGTCCACCGCGACGGATGGCAGGCGATGCCTGCTGCCAGGCAGCAATTTGCCCGCTTTCCTTATTTGCACTTTCCCAAGAGCCAGCAACGCTGGTTGAAAGTCTTTCTGGACTTCGCGCAAGCAGGCGCCGATGGCCGGCCGCTGGCGCGCTGGATCGCCGACAGTTACAGCCCCGAAGCGCTGAAATCCTGGCTGGACGCAAATGGCTTGCAAAGCGGCTATGCCGCGATTTTTTCCGCGCCGACGCGTTCGCCTTATCAATGGTGACCCCCTCCGCCCTTCGCATCGCAAGCGCTGCTACGGGCACCTCCCCCTCTTGTGCGCGACCGCGCACGAGGGGGAGGCAGGCCTGAGCATGCCGCAACGAATTGCTATTGCGCCGGGCGTGGTCCTGTGGCGGGAAAAATTCTCTCCGGCACAACAGAAAACATTGCTCGACGCGGTGAGGACGCGGCTGGAGCAAGCGCCGCTTTACCGCCCGGTGATGCCCGACACAGGCAAGTCCTTTTCGGTGCAGGAAAGTAATTTCGGAACACTGGGCTGGGTGTCGGACAAAAAAAGCTATCGCTATCAGTCCATCCATCCGGTTACCGGGGCGCCCTGGCCCGGCATTCCAGAGCCACTGCTGAATCTGTGGGCCGAGATCAATTCCGGACGACCGCCGGAATGCTGCCTGGTCAATTTCTACACCAGCAACGCGAAAATGGGACTGCACCAGGACCGCGACGAGCAGGATATCAGCGCGGCGGTGATCGGGGTGTCGCTGGGCGATGACGCCCTGTTTCGCATCGGCGGCAAATTTTCCGATGGCCGATGGACCCGCGGCGGCAAGACCGTCAGCGTCAGCCTATCCTCCGGCGATGTGATCGCCTTTGGCGGGGTCGCAAGGCTGGCCTATCACGGCATCGACCGCATCCGGCCGGGAACTTCAAGGCTACTGAACGGCCGCCTGAGCCTGACCTTGCGGCGGGTATCGTCCTGATTGCAGAAAAAAAAGGGCCCCCGGCGGGGGGCCGGGGGCCAAAGCGCTTTAAAGAGCGCGAGGAGCAGCCGGGAGGGGATAACCGGCTACCCCAACGAAGACGGGGGCTGAAAGCGAGCGGGGGGGCAGTGCCAGCAGCCCAAGGCCGTCTTCGGGATATAAAGTATGCAAAGATGCAACAGGTTTCAAGAAAATTAGTCCGGATAACGGAATTATAATGACAGTGTCTTTTCTGTCATAGTTGTTTTGGCCAAATCGCTGGGCGTTTGGCGGCGGAACCGATGGATATTGGCGTTTTATAGGGCGCTCTCGGCAGGCAGCTCTAAGGTAGAGCGACAAGCAGTCCCCGCCTCGCGGCGTTCGGCCCTCAAAATCGGTCCACTGGACCGATTTGACCGGCGAGGCGCTGGTCGGGCCTCACCCCCAGCTCTCGCTGACGCCCTTGCGTTTGCCGATGGTCGCGGGAGCGGCCGGTAATTGCGCCAGCGGGGCACCCAGCCATTTGCCCTGGCCGTGATGAAACCCCAGCTCGCGGGCTGATTTGGCCATGGCCTCGGTTTCGATCCATTCGGCGATAGTGAGAATACCCATTTCGGCGCACAGCTTGGCCAGCCCCGCCAGCAGCGCATCGTCACGCTTGGAACTGCCGATCTTCTTGATCATGGCGCCGTCGAATTTCACGAAATCCACCTGGAAGGCGTGCAAATAGTTGATCGAGGCGGCACCGGCCCCGAAATCGTCCAGCCCCACCCGGTAGCCCATGGCACGCAGGGCGGAGATCGCCTTGCCCGCGCTTTCCAGGTCGGCGATGGCGGCGGTCTCGGTGATCTCGATCAAGGTACGGGGCGCCAGTTTGCGGCGCTTGGTGAGAATGCCGGCCAGCATGCCGAAGCTGGCAGGCGAAGCGATGGTCGCCCCCGAGACATTGAAGGCGATATGGGCATGCGCCTCCTGCTCGACCAGATCCAAAACCTTGCTGGCGACCGCCAGGTCAAAGGCGTTCGCAATCCCGAGAGCTTCGATGAACTTGACGGTCTCCTGCGTCCCTTCCGGGTTGGAGAACCGCGCCAGCGCTTCATAGTGCGAGACTTTTCCGCTGGCGAGATCGCTGATCGGCTGGTAGGCGATCTCGAAAGCCCCCTCGCCCACCGTCCTGGTCATGGCGGCCAGGCGCTGTTCTGTCGCCGCCATCATGCCGGTGAAGATGCCTGCAATATCGCCATCGCGGTCGTCGACCTTGCCCTTGTCGGCGAATTGCTCGATCACATAGCGCATCGACAACAAACGCTGTTCGGGGCTGAGGCCGCCACCGCGCAGGCCGATACTGGTCTCTGCGACCTTAAGCGGCGCGATACCGCCGGCGGAAAAAGCCGCGGTAACCTTGCGCGCGATGTCCAGAGAACCCTTGGTCGCCGGCGCCAAGGCGCCGAAACTGGACTCGGAGATACGCCCGGTGGTGCTGGCGCCCGAGCCTTGAATACTGTCTCCGATCCGCTGCAACAGGGCGTCGGCGCCTTCCTTGGGAAGCTGGGCGCATAGCTCCGGCAATCCCTGAACATGCACCAGGGTGAGCGTATCGCGCTCGCCCGCTTTTTCGGCGGCGGCCATGAAACCTTCACGGGATGGAAGTCCCGTCCTGGCATCGATCTTGGCGCTGGGGGCACGCGTGCCCGGCCGTGTCAGGGTGCAGGAAATATTGGCGCCATTCTCCGGCAGGCGGAACATGGCAATATTGGCATCGGCCCCCGTCGCCAGTGTGAGCTTGAAAGGCCCTGCCCGGTCGCCGCTCTTCAGGGCGCGGGCGAAAGTGGCGAATTTGACGCCTTCGGACGGCTTGAACAGCTTGGCGGCAGGCTTGCCGATCAGCGCATCGCCGCTCTCATTGACCAGATCATTGGCCGCGCCGGCGGCAAACAGAATTTTGCCCTCCGTGTCCGTCTCGAACAGGAAGTCGGCATTGGTGAAGGCAAAGCCCAACAGGCGGACTGGCAGCGACATGAGAAAACGATCCGGAACGGGCCGGCATCGTGTCAGCAAACTCTTAGGATGCTGTAAACGTATGTTTACAGGCTATCACCAAAAGCCCGGAATATGGCCCGATTGAGCGGGTCTTTCGCAAATCCCCATTCCGGATGCCATTGCACGCCCAGCAAAAAGCCCCGACCTTCCGGCAGCGAAACCGCCTCAATCTGTCCATCCGGTGCATGCGCTTCGGCTTTCAGGCCGGGCGCCAGCCGGTCGATACCCTGATGGTGCAGGGAGTTGACCATGGCATCGGTCATGCCGGACACACGTGCCAACAGACCATCCGGCACGATGGCGATGCGATGCGCCGGTGCATATTCCAGCTCGCGCGGGACACCGGCCGGTTCGCGATGATCCAAGCGTCCGGGAATCTCGTGAACATGCTGATGCAGATTGCCGCCCAGCGCGACATTGAGTTCCTGAAAGCCCCGGCAGATCGCCAGCACCGGCTTGCCGGCCTGGATGGCCGCGCGCAACAACGGCAAGCTGGTGGCGTCGCGGATTTCGTCCAGCTCGGTACCGGGCCGCGCGATCTGGCCATAATGGAGGGGCGCGACATTGGACGGCGCGCCGGTGAACAACAGCCCGTCCACTTGCGCCAAAATCGCGGCGGGCTCCAGCGGACTGGCGGGTGAAGGGATCAAAACGGGAAAAGCCCCAGCACCATCCCTGATGGCCGCGATATATTCGTCATTGGCCTGGTGCACCGCCATGCCGTCAACGACGCGGCGGTCGCTGATAATGCCCACCCGCTTCACTATTTTCGGACCTGTTTGACCGGCTTGGCGGGCGGCGTGAAAAGCGCGGGATCGAGCTTGGCATTGAGCTGCAAATTTTGCAGCGCCACCGTGGTGTTGCCGCCCTGATCGTCGCGCACCGTCCATTGCCGAAGCTCGATACCGGGGCTGGCGAAGACCAGGGTGATGTTGGAATCATTGCGGTTGGCGGTGGTGCGGGCGCGCACCACAATGGCCCCGTTCTGCTCGGTCACGCCGATCACCGCCTTGTTGGTCTTGAGATCGACACGCGCATTCAGCAACAGGCCCAGCGGCGTATCCGACAGGTCGTAGCGATCCAAAGTGTTGAGGCGCGAATTCTTCACATAGACGCTGCCGCCGGTGGCGACAATCAGGATGGGACTGGGCGGGCGATATTCGAACCGGATCTGGCCCGGCTTTTGGATACTGACTTCGCCCTGGTCCAGCCCGCCTTCCGGACCGATTTGGACGAAACCGGCCTTGAGGCTTTGGAAGGCATTGAGATAGGCACTGATCTTGTCGAGATCGGCTTTCTGCTGGTCGCTATAGGCCTGGTAAAGGCGTTGCGGTACGGGCTGGCCGGCGCCACCCAGAAGGACAATCGAGAGGCCGGCAACAAGGCAGCGGTAAAAAGGGCGCATCAGCAAGCCTCGCACGTCAGTATGGAGAAATTCGGGCGGCCATTTGCGATCACCGTTTGCGGTGCCATTTGCGGTGTTCAGGGCGGCAAGATAGATTCCAGCCCCGAATAAGCAACCAACGATTTGATGTCCTTGTCAGCTCCGTTCCCCCATATCGCGGTTCTTGGTGCCGGCGCCTGGGGCACGGCGCTGGCGCTGGCCGCCCTGACCGCGGGACGCAAGACCAGCCTGTGGGTGCGCGAGGAAGACGTGCTGGCCGATGTAAGGCAAGGGCGCGGCAACCGCTTCCTGCCCGGTGTGGCAATCCCAAAAGAACTGGAGGTCACCGGCGATCTGGCACAGGCGTGCAAGGCGCAGGCCTTGCTGCTGGCGGTTCCGGCCCAGGTGCTGCATGTCTTTGCCGACAGCCTGAAACCCTATCTGACACAAGGCCAACCATTGGTGATCTGCGCCAAGGGCATCGAGAAAAACAGCGGCAAGCTGGTGACGGAAGTGGCGGCTGAGAGCTTGCCGGGCGCCGCGCTGGCCATTCTGTCGGGACCATCCTTCGCGCGTGATGTGGCGCGGGGACTGCCCACTGCCGTCACCATCGCGGCCAAGGGCGAACTGGCTTCCCTGTTGCAAGCCTCACTGGGCTCGGCGGCATTTCGTCCCTATGCCAGCGACGATCTCACTGGCGTGGCCTTGGGCGGGGCGGCCAAGAATGTCTATGCCATTGCCTGCGGCGTCGTCGAAGGCATGGGCCTGGGCGAAAATGCCCGCGCCGCTTTGCTGGCGCGCAGCTTTGCGGAACTGTCGCGCTTGGGTGAGGCTCTCGGTGCCAAGCGGGAAACCTTGATGGGCCTGTCGGGCCTGGGAGACTTGGTTTTGACCGCCACCAGCAAGTCATCGCGCAATTTCTCGTTCGGGGCGGCGCTGGGCGCGGGCGCAAAACCGGGAACGGCGCTGGCCGAAGGCGTCGATACCGCGCCTGCTTTGGTCGCGCGCGCCAAAGCGGCGGGGGTGGAAATGCCCGTCGCCGACGCCATGGCCGATCTGCTCAGCGGCGCGCTGCCCTTGGGCGATGCGGTGATGCGGCTGATGAGCCGAAAACTGACTGTGGAATAGAGGCTGTTGCGATGAACACCTGGCTGCTGAAGACCGAACCAGAGACCTTTTCCTGGGAGATGCAGAAAAAAAGGGGCGCCAAGGGCGAGCCCTGGAGCGGGGTGCGCAACCACACGGCCAAGCGCAACATGATGGCGATGAAGAACGGCGACTTGGCTTTTTTCTATCACACCGGGGAGGAAAAAGCGGTGGTCGGCATTGTCGAGGTGATCGGCGAATACCGTCCCGATCCCACCGATGAGAAAGGCATTTTCGGGCTGGTGGTGGTCAAGGCGGTGAAGGACATGCCCAAGCCGGTGACCCTGGCGGACTGCAAGGCCAACCCCAAACTCAAGGATATGAGCCTGGTGCATTGGGCCCGCTTGTCCGTTCAGCCGGTCACGCCGGCCGAATGGAAGGAAGTCTGCAAAATGGGCGGATTGAAGTAGCCGTTATTTCTGTTTCGCGAACTTGTCCGCAAAGAAATCGCCCTTGTTCCAGGACGGCCGCGCGCCATCGGCCAATTCGCGGGTGATCTCGTAATTCAGCCGGGCAAATTTCGCCCCCGCATCATAGCGGATGGGTTGGGACAGGTCGTCGCTGGGCTTGTGATAATGCTTGGCCAGGAAATCCCGGTAAGCCGCCTCGCCGCCATTGGCGAAGCCGGTGGCCAGGAACACCGCGGGTACGCCCTGCTCGACAAAACGGTAATGGTCGGAGCGGGTGAAGATGCCTTCGTCCGGCATGGGATCGGGCGAGAGTTTCACATTCATGCGGGCGGCGGCGCGCTTGACCGACGGTCCGATGGTGGAACGGTCGGCGCCAAACGCGGTCACATCGGTGAAATCATAAGTCAGGATCGGCATGTCGAGGTCGACATCGGCAACGATGCTGCCGGCCGGCACGGTGGGATTGCGGGCGAAATACTCCGCTCCGATCAGGCCTTTTTCTTCCGCCGTATCGATCAGGAACAGGATGGAGCGTTTGGGCGCCCCGGCCTTGAACAGGCGCGCCACTTCCAGGGTGGTCGCCACGCCGGAAGCATTGTCCAGCGCGCCATTGTTGATGGCATCGCCATTCACCGGCGGGGTAATGCCGATATGATCGAGATGGGCCGAGAGCACGACATATTCGTTTTTCAATTTGGGATCGGAACCGGGCAGCAGGCCGACGATATTCTGGCTTTCCATCGTCTTGATCTCGCTATGCAGCACGGCATGCAGCGAGAAGGGCAGGGCAAAGCCATGCATTTCGCCGGCCTTGGTTTCGGCGGCAGCCAGAATTTTGTCGGTATCGGTCCCCAATAGCTTATGGGCCCCCGCCACGCTGATCCCGGCCAAGGTCGGCAAGGGCGACGCCACAAAAGGCTTGCCGTCAGGCTTGCGCCAGGTCATGCCCCAACTGCGATACTGCCGTACCACATTGGCAAAGGGGCGCAGTTTTTCGCCCGTCAGCGTGTTCACCGACACCAGACCGATAGCGCCATGCGCCTGTGCCGCCGCCAGCTTGACCTTGCCGCTGCGATAATAAGCGCGCTCTTCCGTCTGAAGGAATTTCGGCGCCCCGTTCAGCGCCACCACGATCTTGCCCTTCACATCCAAGCCGCGATAGTCGTCGCGCGTCGCGGTCACCAGGCCAAATCCAACAAACACCAGCGGCGCATCCATGTCGATGGTCGCGGCCCGCGGATTTCCGTTCACCACATAATCCTTGCCGAAGACAAGCGGCGTGGCGCGGCCTGATGCGTCTCTGAGCATGAGCGCGCCCTGGTCGGTGGTGCGAGACGCCACCAACGGCACGGGCTGAAAGTAGTCGCCCGACCCTATTGGCTTTAAGCCGAGCTGCTTCATCTGCCCGGCGACATAATTGGCGGCGATGTCATATTCGGGCGAACCGGCCTCACGGCCTTTCAGTCTGTCGCTTGCCAGGAAAGCCATATCGGCCTTGATGTTCGCTGCGGACTGATCCGGTCCGGCCCAGGCAGGCGCCAGCAGGAATGGCAAGGCCAGAATAATCGCAAGATTTTTCACAGATACCTCCGCATCATATTCCAATAAGGCGCATAGCCTGCGCCCTCATAGGCGCGAATGGCGGAAGGATTTTTGGCCAGCACGCCGACCGCCAGGTGCTTGTGGCCGCGATTGCGGGCCCAGGCTTCGCAGCCTTCGATCAAGGCGCGGCCCAACCCCTTGCCGCGCGCCTGCGGCATGACAAAAAGCTCCGCCAGCAATCCGTAGCTGCGCTCCGCCTGAACCACGAATATCTCGGCCGTCTCGTCATAGGCGAAGGCCCAGCCGACCGCCTTTCCCGCATCTTCCGCGATCAGAATGACGCCATGCTTTTCGGCATGGCGGCGCTGGAGTTCGCGCCAATGTTCCAAGGCGAAGGCGGGATCGCGGCGGCGGTCGGGCTCGAATGCCGCTTCATGGTCCTGCAATCCGACAATGAAAGACAGGATCGCCGGCTCGTCGGCCGGCAGACATGCGGGTCTTATCCTTGTCGCATTTCTCACGAAATGCTCCGGGAGGCACTAATGATCCAGCGCCTTGACGATTTCTTCCGTCATTTTCTTGGCATCGGCGAACAGCATCATGGTGTTGTCGCGGAAGAAGAGCTCGTTTTCGACGCCGGCATAGCCCGAGCCCATGCCGCGCTTGATGAATAAAACGGTCTTGGCCTTTTCCACGTCCAGGATCGGCATGCCGAAGATGGGGGATTTGGGATCGGTTTTGGCCGACGGATTGGTGACGTCATTGGCGCCGATCACATAGGCGACGTCGGCCTGGGCGAACTGGGAATTGATATCTTCCAGCTCGAACACTTCGTCGTAAGGCACATTGGCTTCGGCCAGCAGCACGTTCATATGACCGGGCATGCGTCCCGCCACCGGATGGATGGCATAGCTGACTTTCACGCCTTCCTTCTTCAGCTTGTCGGCCATTTCGCGCACCGCATGCTGGGCCTGGGCCACCGCCATGCCATAGCCCGGCACGATAATGACGCTGGAGGCATTCTTCATGATGAAGGCGGCATCGTCGGACGAGCCCTGTTTGACGGGCCGCGTTTCCGCCGGCCCCTTGGGGCCACCGGTATCGCCGCCGAAGCCGCCGGCGATGACGCTGACAAAGCTGCGGTTCATGCCCTTGCACATGATGTAGGACAGGATCGCGCCCGAGGACCCCACCAGCGCGCCGGTGATGATCAGTGCCGTATTCTCCAGGGTGAAGCCCAGGGCGGCGGCGGCCCAGCCGGAATAGGAGTTCAGCATCGACACCACCACCGGCATGTCGGCGCCGCCGATGGGAATGATCAGGGTCACGCCGAACAGAAGCGACAGCGCGGTGATGGCCCAGAACATCCAGTGAGCCTGGTCCATCGTGAACCACGCAACCAAGCCGATGATGACCAGGAAGATCACCAGATTGAGCAGATGGCGCGCCGGCAGGATGATGGGCGCGCCGCTCATATTGCCGTTGAGCTTGGCGAAGGCGATGACCGAGCCGGAGAAGGTGATGACGCCGATGGCGACGCCCAGGCTCATTTCGACCAGGCTTTGGGCATGGATGGCGCCGACGGCTCCGATGCCAAAGGCTTCCGGCGAATAAAGCGCCGCGCCCGCGGTCAGAACCGCCGCCAGGCCGACCAGGGAGTGAAACGCCGCCACCAGCTGAGGCATGTTGGTCATGGCGATGCGCTTGGCCATCACCGCGCCTATGGCGCCGCCGATGCCAAGGCCTCCGGCCACCAGCCCCCAGGTCAAAGGATCGCTGACGCCCGAAATCCACAAAGTTGTCAGGACCGCAATGGTCATGCCGATCATGCCGTTGCGGTTGCCCGCGCGGCTGGAGGCGGGCGATGACAGGCCCTTCAGGGCAAGAATGAAAAGCGAGCCGGCGACGAGATAGAGAAGCGCCGCAATATTGGCGTTCGCGCTCATTTCTTGTCTTTCTTCTTGTACATGGCGAGCATGCGGGCGGTAACCAGGAAGCCGCCGAAGATATTCACGGATGCCAGCGCCAGAGCGACAAAGCCCAGCCCCTTGGAGGTCCAGGACTGCGCCCCCATCACCGGCACCGCCACCGCCACCAGCGCCCCCACCACGATCACCGAGGAGATCGCATTGGTCACCGCCATCAGCGGCGTGTGCAGGGCCGGGGTCACGCCCCAGACCACGAAATAGCCGACAAAAATCGCCAGCACGAAAATCGAGAGCCGGAAAACAAACGGATCGATCATTTCCATGGCTTATCCCCGCGAAACGACTGCGCTGTCTTTGGTGACAGCCGAGCCCTTTACGATCTCGTCATTCCAATCAATGGTCAGCGCGCCGGTCTTCTTGTCCACGAGCAGCGAAATGAAATTGAACAGGTTGCGGGCATAGAGCGAGGAGGCATCCGCCGACAGGGCGCCCGGCAGGTTGGTATGGCCCATGATGGTGACGCCATGCACCTCCACCACTTCATTTGCTTTCGACAGCGGCGTGTTGCCGCCCGCGCCCGCCGCCAGATCCACGATCACCGAACCCGGTTTCATGGTCTTGATCATGTCTTCGGTCACCAGGATCGGCGCCTTGCGGCCCGGGATCAGGGCCGTGGTGATGACAATGTCCTGCTTCTTGATGGTCTCGGCGGTTAGGGCCGCCTGCTTGGCCTGGTATTCCGCCGACATCGGCTTGGCGTAACCCGCCGCGGTCTGGGCATTCTTGAATTCCTCGTCCATCACCGCGATGAAGGTGCCGCCCAGCGATTCCACCTGTTCCTTGGTGGCGGGGCGCACATCGGTGGCGCTGACAATGGCGCCCAACCGCTTGGCGGTGGCGATGGCCTGAAGCCCGGCGACGCCCACACCCATCACCAGCACCCGCGCCGGAGCGATGGTGCCCGCCGCCGTCATCATCATCGGCATGGCCCGGCCATATTGGGCGGCGGCGTCGATCACCGCCTTGTAACCGGCCAGATTGGCCTGGGACGACAGCACGTCCATCGACTGGGCGCGGGAGATGCGCGGCAACAATTCCATGGCGAAGGCGGTGACGCCCTGGCCCGCCAGGCCCGAGATCGCATCGGCTTCGGCATGGGGCGCCAAAAGCGCCGCCAGCACCGCGCCGTTCTTGAGCTGGGAAATCTCGGAAGTCGAAGGCCCGCGCACTTTCAGGACAATGTCGGCGCCGCTTAAGGTCGATGCGGCGTCCGGCGCAATCGTCGCGCCCGCGGCAGCGTAATCGGCGTCGGAAATCCTGGCGCCCGCGCCGGCCCCGGCCTGGACAACCACGTCTAGCCCAAGACCTTTGAGTTTTTTGACGGACTCAGGCGTCGCGGCGACGCGCGTCTCTCCCTCTCGAATTTCCTTCGGGACCGCGAGGCGCATGGGGAGCCTTTAAGGCTTAGCCGTGGGTGCGGAAAAGGGCGAGAAAGATCATGATCAGCATGACGAACCCAAAGGTCCATTTGGACCCCGTCAGAAAACCGGCATAGGCCTTCTTGTGGGCGCTGATGTCCATGGATCCCGGCTGATAGTCGGATTCGTGTGCCATTAAAGGGGCCCCTTATTGACGGGCGGTCCGGCTCACGCCTAACGCCCTTATTTAGGGGGCGGTCCGGCTCACGCCTAACGCCCCGTACCTCGAAATCGGGGGGACTATAGCAAAGGCGCGCCTCCCGGCAACTTGGTTTATTGGCCCTTAAGCCGTGCCGGCCCGGCCTTGCGAAAAACCGCCCGCAGCTGCGTGTTTGGCGCGATTCAGGCTTGATTAAGCATCGAATTCGAGCAGTCGCTGTACCGCAAAGGAACAGGCTTAAACGCCACATTTACCTGTGTTCCCGCAAAGTCCCGTCTCATTTCGAGAGGCTTGGCTTATGGCGCAGACCATTCTTGTGGTGGATGACGATCCGGT
>Ga0097621_100002392_pt1 | contig 12858 bp, 9 predicted proteins | sample KBSMisM72_FD_73165 | JGI IMG/M metagenome (GOLD analysis project Ga0097621, IMG submission 73165) | Miscanthus rhizosphere microbial communities from Kellogg Biological Station, Michigan, USA - KBS Miscanthus M7-2 (version 2) (version 2) | ecosystem: Host-associated > Plants > Roots >... | reverse complement strand
GCGAGTTGCTTCGCTGTCTCATCAGCCAGGCGCTGATGATCTTCTGGCGTCAGAATCTTACCGGTCACTGCCGTGGTCGCCTGGACCACCAGCCGGCCAACCTCGCGCTTGAGTTCGGCAAGCATGCGATCGTGATCTAAAGCCGCGGCTTCGTGGGCCTTTTCCATGATCTGTTGGGCTGCAGAAAGTGCCTTGCGGGTTTCCTGTTGCAGCACGCGGGCACCTGCGGCTCGGCCCTCATCGACGGACTTTGCGGCTTCGGCGTACGCCTGCGCCATTACTTCCTGGCGCTGAGCCTCGGTCCGCTCCAACTCCGCTTTGATCTTCTCGGCATTTGCGAGGCCCTGGGAGATCTGCTGCCGCCGCTCTTCCAACATCGCGAGAACACGCCCATACGCGAATTTGTAGAGCACTAGGCACACGACGCCAAAGCTGATGATCTGCGCGCCCAGATGAGTCCAGTCGACGCCAAATGTTCGAGCGATCTCAGAGAGCTGCCCACCCCTGTCCGGGCCCGCCGTCTGTATGAAGGCGTAGAAGACACTCATAATCTGGGCACCTGTAGCGCTTCTTACTGCTTAACTAAGAACAGTGCGTAGAACACGATTGCCTCGGCGAAGGCGATGGCCAGAATGGACTGAACCAGAATCTTGGTAGCCCCACCAGGATTACGTCCAACTGCGGACGAGGCTGCCATGCCGATTAAACCGACACCGATCGCTGCACCCATCGCAGCCAGACCCACATGAATATTTCCGCCCATCATGTTTCCTCCAATCATGTTTCCGCCGAGTTCGGCAAATGCGAGTAATGGCGATAGCATCTATACTTTCCCCTTCCTTTTCTTCCGGCTTCCCGCGAACAATTGCGCAACCGGGATTGTCATGCTTTTTTTTCCTGTAAAACCTTTGGCGATGTTTCTTCGTGCTGGCAAATCAGGAGCGTGAATACAGCAGTCAACAAAGTGAAGACTAACGCTTGTACCAAGCCGACCAGCAACTCCAAGAAGTAAAACGGAATCGGAAGAAGCCAACCGAAGCCCGGAACCAGCTTCGACATGGCGTCTAGCATGTTCTCGCCCGCAAAAATGTTTCCGTAGAGACGAAAGCTCAAAGAAACTGGCCGGAACAGGATCGAAACTATCTCCAAGCAACCGACGGCGAAGAACACCACCACCATCAGTACTTTCAGTAGTCCAGTCGTCTCGCCCTTGGGTGCGAACAGTTCCTTCACCAATCCGCCCGGCCCAAGCTCCTGGAGCGCCCACATGATCCAGCACGCAAAAAAGACGAGTGCCATGGCAAGCGTCAGATTTAGATCGGCATTCGCGCCGCGCAGCAAGGGCTCGTCTACTCTGAACCCCTCAGCCGTGTGGTGGCCCCACCCGATGGTGCCGACGCCGGGAATAAGGCCAAACCAATTCGCCGCCAGAATAAAAATAAAAATTGTCGCAAAGAACCAGAATGTTTTCTTTACCAGATGCGGACCAATGACGCCTTCAAGAAAGCCGTACAGACTTTCGACGAGCCATTCGAGGAAGTTCTGGAGTCTGTCTGGAACCTGCTTCATTTCTCGCGTCGCCATTCCTGCGAGGATGATCAGACCCGCCGCGACGATCCACGTGACAACCATCGAATTGGTTATCGGGAATCCAAAAGGTCGTGCGATCTCTACGGCTTGCCGCGTTAATCCTTCATGTTGAGGCTCCGCAGCAAACATGCAGCCGGCGCTCAGAAGCACTAAACTGGCGAAGAGAAGCGGCGACCTTTTGGTACTCTTCTGCCTACCTGCGGAGCTTCTCACGTAGTGCTCAGTTGAACTCATGGTTCCTAAGCCGGAGATGTACTCCGGCGACACGACGATGTAGTTTATGTTGAAAAGTCTGACTGTAAGTGAAGCAAAGCGACGCTATTGCCAACCGCCGCCCAGTGCTTTATACAACTGCACGAGAGAAGTTAGTACATCCCTCTGGGCTTGGCTGAGCTGTTGTTCCGCCGACAGCCTCTGGCGCTCGGTGTCGAGTACTTCTAGATAGCTAGTAACGCCACCGACGTAGCGCGCGTTTGCCAGCATGCTTTGGTCGCGTAACGTCATAGCGAGCAGGTTCACGCTGCTCGTGTATTCCTTGGTCTTCTGGTAGCCAACGAGTGCGTCAGAAACGTCGCGGAAAGCTCCATTGATGGCTTTCTGGTAGCTGATGAGTAATTCTTCGTGCTGCGCTTTCGCTATCTTGTAATTTCCGGCACGGCGGCCGGCGTCAAAGATCGGCAGATCCACTACTCCACTCACTGTGTAAGCGCCACCAGCCCGGCTGACGACTCCAAGCAAGTCGGTTGTTTGAAAGCCGCCGGAAGCCGTGAGATTGATGCTGGGATAGAATGCCGCCTTGGCGACACCGACTCGGGCATTGGCGGCAATGAGCTGCTGCTCTGCTACCCGGAGGTCGGGGCGGCGTTCCAACAGAGCGGAGGGTAAGCCGGCGGGAACTTGCGGCGGCTGGGTTTGGTCGACAAGGCTCCTGCCGCGCGTGACCGGACCTGGTTGCCTGCCCAGCAGGAGATTGATTAGATTCTCCGTTTGCTCCTGGGCATTTTCCAGCAGAGATGCATTGGCTTGAGCCGAAGCGACGAGTGTTTTGGCCTGGTCCACTTCTACTAAATTCGACACGCCGCCTTGCTCACGGGCCGAGACCAGCGTGACGGATTCCTGACGGGTCTTGATAGACTCTCGCACCAATTCGAGTTCGGCGTCATACTCGCGCAAATCGAAATAGGCCGAGGCAACCTGTGCAACCAGGATCTGCATCACGGACTTCTGGTTTTCCTGGACAGCCAGGAGTTCTGCTCGCGAGGCCTCCGTGGCGCGCCGCAGCTTACCAAAAAGGTCGATTTCCCAAGACGCAACACCAAAAGCTCCCGCGACCGATTCAATCGGGGAATTAACGCCGGTACGGGAGGCTCCTCCCTGCACGCCGAATTGAGGGAAAAGCCCTGACCGCGTGGCCGATACTTGGCCTTCCGCCTGGAGCACCCGCTGTGCGGCAATGCGAATATCGTAGTTCGCTTGTAGTGCTTCGCTGATGAGGCCGCGGAGCCTGTCATCCTGAAAAAGATCAAACCACTTCACGTCACCCAACGAGGCTGGTCCGGGCTGAGGTTCACTGCTGCGGAACTGCGGTGGTGCGGGTATGTCCGGGCGCTTATAGTTCGGGCCTACCAAGCACCCCGTCAGGACAGTGGTGATGCAGACGACAAGTAGGATGCGCCGCATTTAAGGATGTGCCTCCTGCAGTACGGACGGCACGCCAACTGTTCCCTGGATCGCGCCTCGATTACCGCCAACCCGGTAGGCGGCGCTCTGAATTACTACATAGAGTAAGGGGATAAAGAAGAGACCGACAGTAGAAGCCATCAGCATGCCTGCGAATACGGCGATACCAATGCTGACGCGTGCGGCGGCGCCCGCTCCGCTGGCGACAACCAGCGGCACCACACCTAGAATGAAGGCAAACGCCGTCATCATAATGGGCCGGAAGCGGAGCTTCGCGCCTTCTGTGGCCGCAGCCGCCAGGCTCATGCCTTTTTCATGGTTCTCTTTGGCGAATTCCACGATCAGAATCGCATTCTTCGCCGCCAGCCCCATCAGGGCGACGATCCCTATTTGGACATACACATTGTTCTCAAGGCCCAACAAGCTGACGCCGATGAAGGCCCCAAATACGCAGACGGGCAATCCGAGCAGCACCGAGAACGGTACTGCCCAACTCTCGTACTGCGCCGCCAACACCAGAAACACAAAGACCATTGCCATGCCGAAGATAGGACCTTGCGTGCCGCCCGCTTGTTTTTCCTGGTACGCAATGCTGGTCCATTCGAAGCCGTAACCTTGAGGAAGGTCTTGAGTGGCTAGTCCTTCCATTACATCGAGCGCCTCTCCAGTGGAAATACCGGGGCCGTTCGCGCCGTTAATTTCCGCGGTTCGAAACATGTTGTAGCGCTGCAAGATGTCTGGGCCTGTAGTCATGTTTATCGTGCTGATGGTAGACATGGGCACCATTGAGTTGTCGCTAGAGCGAACGTAAATATCATTGATGCTCTCCGGCGTTTTCCGGAAATCCTGTTCGGCTTGGAGCATCACCTTATAGGTTCGGCCGAACAAATTGAAGTCGTTGACCTGGAGGCCGCCAAGGTAGATCTGAAGCCCCTGGAAGACGCTATTGACGGGGATGTTCAAGGTCCGTACTTTGTCGCGGTCGATATCAAGCTTGATCTGGGGAACCGAAGTGCTGAAGCCTGAATAAAGGCCTGTAAGCTCAGGACGTGCGGCCATTGCCTGCATGAACTTCACTTTCGCCGCCGCCAACTCCTGCGGTGAGCGGCCCACCTTGTCCTGGAGTTCGAAAACAAATCCCGAAGCATTGCCAAGACCGTTAATGGGGGGCGGTGGAAACACGAGCGATACAGCCTCCGGGTAGGCGGCAAACTTCTTACGGGCGGCCGAGAGAATGCCGGCGAGTTGCTCTTCCTTGCTTTTTCTCTCTTCCCAAGGTTTGAGCATCGTGATGACAGAAGCATTGTTGGATGTATAGGCATTGGTCAGCAGATTGAGTCCCCCCGTAGTGAGGACTTCACCCACGCCGGGAATGCTCTTCAAATCCGCTTCCGCGCGGCGCATCAATTGGTCGGTGCGCTCCATCGATGCGCCGTCGGGGAGGGTGAAGACGCTAAAGAAATAGCCCTGGTCTTCGTTCGGAACGAAACCCGTCGGCAGCTTCATGAGGAGGCGGCCCGCTCCAAACCAGAGGCCGGCGAGACAGGCGAGGCCGATCGTGACGCGCCGCAGGAAAAAGCCCACGCCCCCGAGGTAACCTTCCGTTGTCTTGTTGAACACTCGGTTAAAACCCCGTAGCAAGTATCCGATCGGGCCGCGGACTTCTTTGCGCGGCCGGAGCAACATGCCACATAGCGCCGGCGTGAGCGTCAAGGCGACGATGACCGACAGGATTACGGAAACAGAGACAGTGATGGCGAACTGCCGGTACAGCTGGCCAGTAATGCCGCCCATGAAGGAAACCGGCACGAACACCGCGCACAGCACGAGACCGATGGCAATTACGGGTCCGCTAACCTCGTCCATGGCTCGTTCGGTTGCCTCCAGCGGACTTAAACCATGTTCGATGTGGTGTTCCACTGCCTCCACCACTACGATGGCGTCGTCCACAACGATTCCGACCGCGAGCACCACACCTAGCATCGTTAGGGTATTGATCGAAAAACCCAAAGCCACGAACGCCGCGAAGGTTCCCACTAGAGAGACCGGCACCGCCAGCATGGGGATGAATGTGGCACGGATGTTGCCCAGGAAGAGGAACACCACCAGCAGCACGAGGATGATGGCATCCCTAAGTGCAAGGAACACTTCGTGAATGGCCACCTTCACAAACTCTGTGGTATCCAGTGAAATACGGTAGCTGAGCCCGGGCGGAAACGTCTTGGCGCTATCCTCAAGTAGTTTTCGCACGCTATCCACGGTCTGAATGGCGTTCGCTCCGGGGAGCTGATAAATAATCAGAACAGTTGCGGGGATGCCGTCTTTGCGGCCGAAACTGGTATAACTCTTGCCGGAAAGCTCAGTGCGCGAGACATCCTTCATTCTGAGGATCGACCCGTCCGGCAGGGTACGGACAATCATGTTCTCGAATTCGGAAGGGTCCGTAAGGCGCCCCTTGGCGTTGACCGTGTACTGGAACTGAGTGCCGGCCTTAGCCGGCGGCTGTCCGACCTGCCCGGCGGGAGCTACCAGGTTCTGTTCGCCGATCACACCGGCGAGATCGGAGCCGGTCAGACCAAGCTTGGCCAGTTTGTCGGGGCGCACCCAGAAGCGCATGGCATAATCGCGCTGACCGACGATCATTGTAGAGCCGACTCCCGGGATGCGGGCAATGGGATCCACAAGGTTGATCGATGTGAAGTTCGAAAGGAAAGTATCGTCGAAGGTGCTATTGGGCGAATAGATGGAGATGGCGAGCAGAATGTCCGGAGACTTCTTCTTGACGGAAATGCCATACGCAACTGCTTCTGGAGGCAGCTTGGCGGTAGCCTTGTTCACGCGGTTGTTGATGTCGACGTTCGCCAAGTCTAGATTGGCGCCTACTTTGAAAGTGCAGGTCAGCACGTAGCGCCCGTCACTCGACGATTTCGAAGACATGTAGATCATGTTTTCGGCGCCGTTGACCTCGGCTTCGACATTGGTAGCGACGGATTGCTCTACCGTTTCGGCATTTGCGCCGGGGTAGTTGATTTCGACTTCGACTGTCGGCGGCGAGATCTGCGGATACTGTGCAATAGGCAGGGTGAAAATGCCTAGACCTCCCGCGATCAGAATGATCAGGGAGATGACGATCGCGAAGACCGGCCGGTGAATGAAGAACTTCGCCATAGTTACGCGCCCTTTGCCGGCGGATTCTCAGAGGTCAGCGGCTGGTCCGTGGGAGTCACTGTGTCGCCGGGGCGGACCTTCTGAAGGCCCTCCACGATGACCCGTTCGCCGCTCTTGACACCCTCGGTGACGATGTAGTCCTGGGCCACTCGCTGGCCCAAAACAACAGTGCGGAGCGCCACCTTCTTGTCTGGTCCGACCACATAGACGACTTTCGCGCTCTGCATTTCCGTGACCGCTTTCTGTGGTACCAGCAGCGCGTTTTCCGCGACCATTGCGGCCAGGCGAACACGGCCGAATTGCCCTGGTCTCAGAACAGCCTCTGGGTTAGGGAACTCGGCAATCATGCTCAAGGTGCCAGTCTTCAGGTCCACCGCGCGGTCGGCGATGATGATGCGCCCCTTCCCAGGAAATGTTGAGCCATCAGCCAGAATCAGTTCCAGTTCGCCGCCTCGATCCCTCAACTTGCCTTGGGCCCGCATGCGCTGATAGACCAGATACTCACTCTCGCTGATGCTTACGAAGACCCGGACCGGATCGACATTGGAAACGGTCGCGAGCAGCGTGGCGTCACCTTGCCCGACCAGATTGCCGGGAGCTACCTGGCGGGTACCGGCAATGCCGCTAATGGGTGTAGTGATGGTGCAGTACTCCACATTCAATTCGGCCTGGCGGATGCTGGCGTTCGCCCCTTCCACGGCAGCTTGGGCCTGCTGGATAGCCGCAGTCTGGTTCACTCTAGTCGTACTGAGAGATGCCAGCTTGCCCTCAACATCGGCTTTGGCCGCCTGCTGAGCCGCCAGTGCGTCATCATAGTCTTGCCTTGGCACTGCCCGCAGTTCGGCGAGCGGCTTGAGCCGATTTACGTCCTGATCGGCCTTGTTCAACTGCGCCGTCACAATCTGTAGGTTGGCCTGCGCCACTTCCACCACAGTTCGATCTTGGGCCTGTGTCAGATCCGACTGCGCCTTGGCCAGCTGTGCCTTGGCCTGCATAAGTTGGGCCTCGTACTCGCGCTTGTCGAGGGTAAAAAGCACTTGTCCGGCGGATACCATCTTGCCTTCGTCGTAGCTTTGCTTCAGGAGGAAGGATTTGACTCGCGCGCGAATATCCACCGAATCGGTGGCGTCGATCCGGGCCGTCAGCTCCGTGAAGATCGGCACGGTCTTCTGAACGACTGGGGCAACTACGACGGAGACGGCGGGCCCGGCGGATCCGTCCTTGGCACTGACACTGTCTTTCCCGCCTCCGCAGCCTCCCAATAGCAGGACGACTGCCACACACGGAGCAAACCTCAATAACCAAGCCATGCGACCCTCTCGGATGTCAAGCGATCTTCTGAAGGGAGCGATGCTCTAGGCCAGGTTTTCGATCTACTGTTTTAGCTGGCCTTGCGAAAACAACGAACGATCGCAACTCCGATGCGATTGACAGTGGACGTACGAGCAGGTATCGGGCGCATCCGCGATGGGAAAAATGTCCCGGCTCAGTCACCGTTATAAAAAGAATCGCTTGCAACCTAAAAGCATCCTTGGAGAGAGTCAGCGGCAACGAAGCTTGCGAGCGGAACACATCGTTCGGCTTCTCGGCCGAGGTCCCAAACGCATTCGTAGCATTGGCGATATGAGGGTAGGGCCTTCTCGTCGCGGAAAGAATCAGTAATTGGACGAAGCTCTCAGTCGTGCATGGAATCAGCTCCTGGCCCGGCCAACTGGTACGTTTCAATTCCGATTCATTCTGCAACCACTCATGGCTGTGGTCATTGCAATCCGTGCCGGAACGAAGGATGCCAGGACACACAGCTCACCTTTTCTCTCAGGGCTGTGGTCTCAGCCAGCAGAGCGCCGTCTTCTTGTCCGCAGCATGTTGAAAGACGTCGGTAGGCTGTTCATCATGGCAGTAGCGTTGGATTGCATTTACCAACTCATCGAAGTTCGTTGGATTTATCCGTTACAGGCGCTGATCGTGGGGTTCTTTCTGGCGATTGTTCCTTATGCTGCAGTTCGCGGTCCTGTGGCTCGTATCGTGAGTCGTATGAATGCGCGTCGTAATGCTGATATTGATGTCCATCGACGCGCTTTGAGTGACTAGCCGGTGGCAGCCAATCACCTGAATCGTGTCGCGCCTGTAACAGACAGAAAAAAAGAAGCTCCTGCAGCGCCCGGGAATCATTTCGGCAAAGCATGAGAACTATTGTGGTTCTCATACTCCGGCCGGTGCGGGCCGCTTCGAACGAGCTAGCGCACGCTTGAAGTTACCCCCTAATGGGAGGATAAGTTACGAAGAAAGATAAGAAAGCCAGTGCGGCGGCCGCACCGACCCTGAACCGCAGCGGATACGAAAAGGAACTACGCCGACTTCAAGCGGAGTTATGCAAGCTCCAGGAGTGGGTGAAGTACAAGAACATGCGCATTATGATCCTCTTCGAAGGTCGCGACGGTGCAGGAAAGGGTGGCACGATTAGGGCGATCACGGAGCGTGTCAGCCCGCGTGTATTCCGCACGGTAGCCCTTCCCGCCCCGTCGGATCGTGAAAAGACTCAGATGTACTTCCAGCGCTACGTGCCGCACTTCCCCGCCGCGGGTGAAATTGTCATCTTCGATCGCAGTTGGTACAACCGCGCGGGAGTCGAGTATGTCATGGGCTTTTGCACGAATAGCCAACACCGCCGGTTCCTTGAGTTATGCCCCGTGGTCGAGAACTGGATTGCTGAAAGCGGAATCCTGCTATTGAAGTATTGGCTCGAAGTCACCAACAAAGAACAGGAACGGCGGTTCAGAGCCCGAATCGACGACCCACTTCGCCAGTGGAAGCTGAGCCCAATAGATCTACCATCTCGCAGCCGCTGGTATGACTACTCCCGAGCGCGCGACATGATGTTGGAGGCGACCGACACCAAAGCCGTACCTTGGCACATCCTCCGATCCGACGACAAGAAACGGGCCCGCCTCAACTGCATCTCGCACATTCTGAGTATGGTTCCCTACAAGAAAGTTCCCAGGGAGAAGGTTAACCTGCCTAAGCGTTCGAATAAGGGTGCATTCGACGATCAAGCTACGCTCCAGGACAGGCGGTTTGTGCCCGAGAAGTACTGAATAATTGCAGGAATAAAAAGAATCCCTTCAGCCCGACATCGGATCGCTAGGACCGATGTTGCCAGAAGTAGAATCACAAGTTGCGGAAGCGAGCAGGGTCAGTAAGCAGCTTCCAATCATCTATCTCGCCAGACACGGTGAGACCGCCTGGACCGTCACCGGCCAGCATACGGGCCGCACCGATCTCCCGCTAACGGAAGCTGGCGAGCGTAACGCACGTCGCCTGAGGGAACGGTTGAAAGGATTGACCTTCGCTAAGGTGTTCACTAGCCCTTTGCAACGCGCTGTTCGAACCTGTGAGCTTGCGGGGTTTGGTGCGGTCACCGAAGTCGATGATGATTTGGTGGAGTGGGACTACGGCGAGTATGAGGGTCTCACTACAGCTGAGATTCGCGCGAAGAATCCGGCCTGGCAGCTTTTCCGGGATGGTTGCCCCGGAGGTGAGTCCCCAAAGCAGGCTGCGGCACGGGCCGATCGTGTGGTGAGCCGCGTGCGTGCAGTGCAGGGTGACGTGCTGCTGTTCTCGAGCGGACATTTCATTCGAGTATTGGCTGCCCGCTGGATTGGTATCGAATCCGCGGTGAACGCCAGGTCCTTCATGTTGAGCACAGCCAGTCTGAGCGCGTTGAGCTACGAACACGATCTCTCCCGGCCGGTGATCCGGCTGTGGAACGACACTCATCATGTGATTTCTTGAGGTGGAGTTGATGAAACGAAATCGGGTAGCCGCCGCACAGATCAAAATAAAAAGGACCCCATCCGATGCCGCCGACATCATGCTGACACTGCGTACCGATCTTCGAATTTATGACTCCGGCCAAGCGTTAACCGAGCTCTAACTCAGGAAGGCATCTCAGATGGGCACTAAGACGGTCTTGGAACCTTCAGTATCAGCGGGATCCCAGAATTTTTCGAAACTGCTTCAACAATACGGGTGCGGTCCGGTTCAGCTTACCGGGACCGACAACGCTCTGTACGAACGTCATCTCCATTTTGATAATGCGATCGGCGTGGATACGGCAACGCCACGCGACCGGTTTGAGGCATTTGCCCGCTCCGTGAGAGACATCCTGTCCCAACGATGGGTTCTCACTGAGAAAACCTACGAACGTCAGAATCCAAAACGCCTTTACTACCTCTCGATGGAGTTCCTTATAGGCCGATCTCTGGCCAACAACGTCACTAACCTTCTACTTGATGCCGCGGCCCACGACTTTGTCCAGAAACAGCACCTGGACTGGTTGGAACTCCTGGAGCAAGAACCCGATGCGGCTTTGGGTAACGGCGGATTGGGACGTCTGGCGGCCTGCTTCATCGAGTCCGCCGCCACTCTGAAGCTTCCAGCCATGGGCTACGGCCTGCGATACGATTACGGTCTTTTCAAACAAGGCATCCGGGACGGCTGGCAGTCCGAGCAGCCAGACAACTGGCTCCGCAACCAGGATCCCTGGGAGGTGGAGCGCCGCGGCGAGAAAGTGGAAGTCCGCATGAACTGCTCCTTCGAGATTCGGGGCGGAAGCTTACGCGCGGTTGTAGGAAGGCCCTCCAGTTTGATCGGCATTCCATATGACCGCCCTGTTGTAGGCTACGGCGGCGTTACGATCAACACGCTCCGCCTCTGGGCAGCGTCTGCCCCCGAGTTCTTCAATTTTCAGGAATTTAGCGGCGGTGATTTCGTAGGCGCGTTGGCTCAGACACTGTCGGCCGAATCTCTCACCCGAGTGTTGTATCCCGACGACACGACTAGCATGGGCCAGGGGCTGCGGTTCGTGCAGGAGTACTTTCTGGTTGCTTGTTCACTGGCCGATCTGGTACGGCGATTCAGGCGTGTCAATACTGAGTGGAGTGCGTTTGCCGAAAAGGCCGCTATCCAACTTAACGACACGCACCCAGCGATGGCGGTGCCCGAGCTCATGCGCATTCTATTGGACGAGGCACATCTCGGCTGGAACGAAGCGTGGGAAATCACAAGAGCAACGCTCGGGTATACCAACCATACACTGCTACCGGAAGCCCTGGAGAAATGGCCGCTGGCATGGTTTGAAATCCTGCTACCGCGTCAGCTCGAAATCATTTACGAGATCAACCGGCGGCTGCTTGTTGAGGTACGAAGTCGTTTTCCAGACGATGAAGGACGCATTCAGCGCGTGAGCCTGATCGAGGAAGGAACCGGGCGGAAGATCCGCATGGCCAACCTGGCCATCGTAGGTTCACACAGCACCAATGGTGTGGCGGCGATTCACTCCGGATTGCTGCGCGCGACGACGGTCAAGGATCTGGCCGAGATGTATCCCGAACGTTTCAACAACAAGACGAACGGAGTCACGCCGCGACGCTGGTTGCTTCTAGCAAATCCGGCATTTTCCCAAGCCATCACCGATGCCATAGGCGACAAATGGATCACTGACCTGGATCAACTGAGCAAACTGAAGCCGTTAGCCGCCGACCAAAACTTCCGCGATGCTTTCCGTAAGGCTAAACGTGACTCGAAATCGCAGTTTGCCGATTGGCTCCGCTCGTCCTCCGGACAGGCGGTAGACCCCGACACGATTTTTGATTGCCACGTGAAGCGGTTCCACGAATACAAGCGGCAAATGTTAATGGCGCTGAGAATCGTGGTTCTGTATAACCGGCTGCGCGCAAATCCGCACCTCGAGATGCAGCCGCGCACGTTCTTCTTTGGCGGCAAGGCCGCTCCGGCGTATCACTTGGCCAAGCTGATGATCAAATTCATTAACAACCTGGCCGGCACCATTGATGGCGACCCGGCTGTGCGCGGCCGGCTCAAGGTGGTTTTCCTTTCGGAGTACTGCGTTTCCCTTGCGGAACGGCTGATCCCCGCAAGCGACGCATCGAATCAGATATCGACCGCGGGCTATGAAGCCAGTGGCACCAGCAATATGAAGTTCATGATGAACGGAGCCCTGACGGTCGGCACGCGCGATGGCGCAACGATCGAGATGGCGGAAGAAGCTGGGGAGGAGAACCTCTTCCTTTTCGGTCTGACGGCGGAACAAGTAGTTGACGGCCGTAGCTGGTATAACCCCCAGTGGCATTACGAAAACGAACCGGAAACGCGAGCAGCGTTAGATCTGATCTTCTCCGATCACTTCAGCCAGAACGAGCCGGGGATCTTCGCTCCCCTGCGCGACATGCTATTGACTAACGGCGACTTCTACAGGCACTTGGCAGACCTGACGTCGTACGTCCAAGCGCACGAACGGCTAGGAGCGTTGTATGCCGACCGGAACGCGTGGGCCCACAAAGCAATTCTGAATGTGGCCAGTTCCGGAAAGTTTTCAAGCGACCGCACTATTTCCGAATA
>Ga0097621_100002387_pt1 | contig 12874 bp, 11 predicted proteins | sample KBSMisM72_FD_73165 | JGI IMG/M metagenome (GOLD analysis project Ga0097621, IMG submission 73165) | Miscanthus rhizosphere microbial communities from Kellogg Biological Station, Michigan, USA - KBS Miscanthus M7-2 (version 2) (version 2) | ecosystem: Host-associated > Plants > Roots >... | reverse complement strand
GTTCGAGTCCCTCGCTGCCCACCAATTAACTTTCTTTACACGTTTAAATCGAGGGTCACTAAAAGTCGCTAGGTCCGTGAGGGCCTTCTGATGCCTGGGCTGGTGTATCTGCGGCCGCGGATCTTTTGTCGAATGCGAGGAAGCGCGGCTACAATTTCGAGATTCTTGCCTAACCGATGCACTCCGAGCAGTCATCGACAGGATTCGATGCCTACTCGATATCGCTGTGAAAGGTCGTTTAGAAGACTCTGACATCCAAATATCTAATCTCGGTTGCGAGAGAAAAATACTCCCGGTTGCAGCCATCGCCGGAGCATGGTTCAGGGTCTCAGAGTTCACCATCCCCAGAATCAAAATTCCTGAGGCCCTGGATTCACAGTTTATTGATTCAATTTGCCAAAATTTGATTTGAAAGGTTGGCTGGGCGGATGGAATTGCGCTACATGCTCACTGAATTGAGCGCCGAACCACGCCACATTGTCGATGGGGTTCGTGATGCGCGGGCTGCCCTGCGGCATCTGTTCGCCGCACTTAGAACACTTCGCCGAGATGGGAACACCGTTCACATCGCATCTCAGCTGCATCTCTGGTCCGGGCTGCGCCATACCAATTAAGTGTAGCCCCTTTGGTCGCCCTGGATGTTGACGAAGTCCGCAATGTCAGTTATCTAGAAAGTGCCCTCTGAACCGCTGCAACCTGATCTGACCCTTCCATGATCATTTTGTTTTGCATGCTGAAGAGTGCCAGTTCGACGCGGTCTTCGACGCCTAGTTTGTCAAAGATTTTGCGCAGATAGTTTTTGATTACCTGTTCGGAGGTTTGCATCTCATATGCAATCTCCTTATTACGCAGGCCCCTCGTGATACAAGTGATGATCGCTTTCTCCTTGGGAGACAGGTGCATCTGCGTGCGCGGGTTCAGGAGTGCTGCTCCCTGTACTCTGTAGGCTTCGATGACCCAGTTCAACGCCTGGTTATCGATCCAGGTTTCTCCTATAGCGATGCGCCTCACGCATCGAACTAACAGATCGGGAGATATGGACCGAGAGATAATGCCGCGAATGCCGTGACGAAAGAGTTCGACGGTCTGTTCTTCGTTGGCCGCCGAGCTTTGCACAATGAACTTGACGTCGGGCGCGATGCGCAGGAGTTCCGCAATCACTCTGGTGCCCTTGGGCAGAAGCTGGTCTTCGACAAGAACAACATCGGCAGGATGTCCTTCAATCGCAATGCGGAGTTGTTCCAGGGATTCCGCTTGCGCTACTACCCGAATGTCATCTTCAAGCGCGATGACTTTACTGATTCCGGCGCAGTAGATGGCCTGAGAGTCCGCGAGAACGAGTCGGATCATACGTGGCTTGTCAGGGCCGGTTACGAGATTTGTTGCTTCCATTGTGCAAAGATAAGCGAGGTTAAACCCACGAAGGCATTCCCCAGAATATGCACCGTGGTTACGATTGCGTTAGAGGCCTCACGCTGTAGGGCTATATCCGCGATACACCTGGGGCGGAGCTTAAGCCCAGAGTTATCAATGCTGTTTGTGGTGTAAGAACTTGGAGGTAAACCCTATATTGCGACTGCGCAATCTAGTTCGTGAGAGGGACCCGCGTTAAAAAAGCAGAGAAGGAGGTGGGGAAGTTTCTCGAGCGAAAGCCGAGAGTCCATTTCATTCGAGGTTCCAAAACGTGCGCACTTGCGTCCTATAAAATACGGTCATTGCCCCACTTGTTGCCAAGGCTCCTAAACCTTGATTTCTCATTGAGGGGTGAATATGAATAGAGATTGTGCGGAAGGACTCCGGCTTCGAAGGAGATTCGAACAAGAGTTAAAGAAATGGGGCTGGTTCGATGCCTTCACAAAAGCAGTCGAACTCATGCACGTAGGCCCGGCACAGGTTCACGAATTCCAAGTACATGCCAGCAAGGCTCAATCAAAACTCTTAAACGCACGTTTTGCGTACTCTGACCACATTGCACGTTGCGTCAAATGCAGCCGACGATTGATTACACCTGATGCCATTCCGGCAATTCAAGAGAGACTGGAAAACGACTCCGCGATCCCGTAAATTCGCTACGCCGGCAATTTGGGACTGGATGAAAGCCCGTCGTTCTTGAATCAGCCTGCCAAAGGTCGATTTGGGAGGTTCGGTCGGCGGATGGTATTGAGCTAAGTGCTCACTGAATTGAGCGCCGAACCATGCAATATTGTCGATTGGATTCGTGATGCGCGGGCTACTGTGCGGCATCTGCACGCTACACTTCGAACAATTCGCTGAGATGGGAATGCCGTTTCTATCGCATCTCAAGTGCATTTCTGGTAGGGGCTGCATATATCGATGGAGTATTTGCTGTACTTTGCGGCCCAGCGTGTGCCGGTTGCGGCCCAGCGTGTGCCGGTTGCGGCCCAACGTGTGCCGGTCGCGGCTCAACGTGTGCCGGTTCGCCTTGATGACAGGAACTCCTGTCTGCTCATAGGCTTTGCGCTTGGTTTCTACCGGACCTGGGAAGCTGGATTTGTGATGAATCAGGCCAGATTCGCGAATTCGTCTGCCCACCTACAAAGGTCCTGGCATCAAAGTTCAGCATGGAGATTAAATATGAGGGCCCCATTATCGAAGCAATTCAAAAATACAGTGAAGAACGTGCTTGCAAATGTTGAGAGGAAATCAGGAGTTTCGCCGGACAATCCCGACTTTGTCGCGCTGAAGAGACTGTTGAAGAGCCGGGTCCGGGAAGTGGAATCGTCAAAGAATGGCGAACGTCCACTTGTCCGGGATTGGACAACGGGACGCATGCACCGGAAGCGAACTGCCTGAAGGGCACGAAATATACAAAGTCGGTGACGCTCGGGTCTGATGATGAACCTGAGGTGTGCGTGCGGTCAGGGCAGAGCAATCAGATCCGGGTGGCGCTGACGAGGTAGTAGGCGACGGGGCCGAGGGGATAACTGACGAACGGAATCAGAAGAGGGGCAAGCACGTTGTTCCAGCGTGCGCGGGTCATTGTGCGCGATCCCAAGAGGACGTCGGTGAGAAGGAATTTGAGAGTAACGAAAGGGACATGCAGAACTGAGGGCGTGAGACGCGCCTGAATCCTCTCAAGAACGATGTCGCGGAAGCCGGCGCGGTGGAGTTCACGGGTGAACGCCCCAGTCTCGCCGAAAGTATCGATGACCCAGCAATCGCATAATTTCCGATAGATGGACTGCTGCGGTCCGCGGAATCTGCCTTCGCCAAGGAAACCATCTGCAACGACCAAGCGGCCGCCCGGCCGAAGCAGGCGGTGTGCTTCGCGGACAAGTCGTGATTTGCTGATGCCCGAGCCGTAGCAACTGCTCTCGATTGCATAGACAGCGTCGTAGGATTCGGCGGGGAATCCGGTGTGTTCGTAGTCGGCCAGCGCGAGGTGGATCTGGGATGTTTGGCGGCTGGCCTGATTGAGGCGGCGGCCCAGTTCAAGCTGCCAGGGAATGAGCGTGATGCCGTGAAGTTCAGCAGTGGGCATTGTGCGTGCGAGGCTGCGAAGCGTGGCGCCCAGGCCACAGCCCATATCGAGGACACGCGGAGATGTTGAGCCATCGAGATGAAGACGATGGAGAATCTCGCGGTTCATCTGCTCGAGCATGGTCTCGCGATTGAAGGGGTTCATGCCGGCGCGATAGTAGCCGAAGTGCATGTTGAAATGCGGACTCCATGCAGCGTAGTCGGGACCGGCTTCTTCGTAGTAGCGCTGGAACCTTTCCTCGGAGAATGATGACGCGAGCGATGCAGCGGTCATGGAGTGTGCCATCAGTCAAGCCTCCGGCGGTGCGACCGGGGAAGCATGCGGGTGATGCCGCTTCCGATGGTGATGATGGAGTGGAGCGTGGCAGGGGGAAGCTTTTTGACTTGCGCGTACCACGCGTGAAGCTCCTGCAGGAATGTGTGCATTGCGCTGATGCGTGCAGCGACGATGGGCTGAGCAGGACGTTCGGCGCGGGCTTCGCCGACGAGGCGTTGAAGCATTGTCATGGTGGGCAGGATTTCGCGTTCGACCCGCTGCTCGACGACGGTGAGAAACAGCGTCCAGACGTCCGATGAGGTGCGGAAGTAGTCACGGCGGTCGCCCATGCGGCTTTCGGTCTGGATGAGGTTCCAGTTCTGGAGTTCTTTAAGGCTGGTGCTGACGTTGGAGCGCGCGACGGAGAGGGCGTCGGAGATCTCTTCAGCCGTGAGGGGCTCGGGCGAGAGGTAGAGGAGTGCGTGGACCTGGGCTACGGTGCGGTTAACTCCCCAGCGGGTGCCCATTTCTCCCCAGTGAAGGATGAATTCCTGCATGGAGTTGCTGAGCGTCATGATTCAAGTATATCAGATATTTCTGTATGGACAGAAATATCAGAAATGAATGCAATCCGGCTCTGGAATTGCAAGAGCGGAAACTATTCAGATCGCAAGGCTTCGACCGGATTGACGGAGGCAGCGCGGACAGCCGGCAGTGCTACGGCGATCAGGGTGACGGCCAGAAGCGCGCCGATCGAGACGGCGAGGGAGAGAGTGTCAGTGGGGCTGGTTTGGAAAAGCAGGCTGTTGAACAATCGGGCGCTCAGGAGAGCGACGAGCAGGCCAGCGGCAATGCCCGTGGTGGCGAATGCAGCGGCGTGACGGAGGACGAGCGCGAGGATCTGGGTGCGATCTGCTCCGATGGCCATGCGGACGCCGATTTCGCGGGTGCGCTGGGCTACAGAGTAGGAGAGTACGCCAAAGGTTCCGATGGCCGCGAGTACGAGCGTGAGAAGAGCGAAGGAGCCAAGGAGGGTGGCTGTCATGCGCTGGCGGGCGACGGAGTCAGAGAGAACTTCGTCGACGGCCTGAACGTGATAGATGGGCTGCGTGGGATCGGCAGAGAGGACGGCGTTGCGGAGGACCGGCGCGAGAGACTGCGGATCGAGGGTGGAGCGAACAAGAAAAACTGCGTGGAGACCGAAGCCGGGGAGATAGATTTCAGGCTCGGGATTGCTGTCGATGCCGAGGTCACGTGCATTTGCCACGACTCCTACGACAGGGATCTTGCTGGGAGCAGGTCCCATGACACCGATGAGGATGTTGGCGCCAAGCGGGTCGCGTGAAGAGAGATAGCGCTGGGCAAAGGCCTGGTTGACGATGAAGAAGCCGGTGGTGCTATCGATGTCGCTTTGAGTGAACGCGCGGCCTTTGAGGAGAGCGATGCCCATGGTGCGGAAGTAGTGGGGGCTGACGTAGCGGATCTGGGCGTAGGGGTAGTTCCCGGGCGTGAGCGGCGGAGCGCCTTCGATGAGGAAGCGCGTCATGACTTGCGAAGGACGAAGTGGCACCTGAGTTGTTGTGCCGGCGGAGATGACGCCGGGCGATTGGGAGATGTGTTCGAGCACCTGTTCATAGAAGCGATTCGTAAGGGGGCTGGTATCGGCGTAGCGGGGAGTGGGGAGGGTGACCTCGGCGCTGAGCAGGTGATCGGTGCGGAATCCGGGATCGATGGCCATCAGTTTTTGAAAGCTGCGGACGACAAGGGTGCTGAGGAAGACGACGATGACTGCCATCGCGATTTCAGCGATGACAAGGAAGGCGTGTCCGCGATGATGGGCGCTGCTGCCGCGATCGCCGGCGCGAAGGGCATCGACGAGTGGTTGTGATGTGCGTGTCGCGGGGAGGAGTCCGAAGAGAAATGCGGTAATGGTGCAGATGGCAAGGGTGAAGAGAAGCACCGGGATGTTGAGAGCGATGGATTGAAGCAGGGCTGCGTCGACACCTTCGGTGTGTGCCAGCGCTACGCGAAGCAGCGGCAAAGCAACACCGGCCAGGGAGACACCGAGCACGCCACCGACGATGGTGAGCAGGAGTGTCTGGACGAGGAATTGGCGGAAGAGACGAGAGCGGTCTGCGCCCAGCGCCTGGCGGACGGCAGTTTCGCGGCTGGTTTGCGTTGCGCGCACGAGCATGAGGTTTGCGACGTTAACGCATGCTACGAGCAGGACCAGTAGGACAGCGCCGAGCAGAGAGAGCATGGCGGGGCGGAGAGAGCCAACGAGCTCAGTGTGAAGCGGAGTGAGTTCGACGGTCTCATTGCGATTTGTGGCGGGCCAGGTTGCGGCGATGCGTTGAGCGATGGTCTGCATGTCTGCGCGGGCTGCGTTGAGAGTGACCCGCAGGCGGCCGAGGACGCGGACGGAGTGCCAAACGCGGGATTGCTGCGTGGGCTGATCGAGCAGGGAGAGAGGCAGCCACACATCGCCGTCGGCGGGAAAAGCGGCGTTCTGCGGGAGTACGCCAATGACGGTGTATGTCGTGCCGTTGAGAGAGACGGACCGGCCAATGACACCGGGGTCGCGACCGAAGTAAGAGGCCCATGCGGATGCGCTGAGCACTGCAACGTGATCTTTGCCGGGATGGTCGTCCTGCAGATCGAAGAGCCGCCCGGCGAGAGGGGAGACGCCAAGGAGGGAGAAGAAGTTGCCGGAGGCGAGAACGCGGCGAAGCTGCTCGGGACGGCCATTGACGAGGAGCGAAACTGTGGTGGGATTGATGGTGGTGTAGGCGGCGACCTGGTCGAAGCTCTTCTGCTGGGCGCGCCAGTCGAGGAAATCCGGGTAGGTGGCTTCGAGACCGCCTTTGACGCCTGAATTAATTTCGGCGAGCGTGACGATGCTGTTTTCGTCGCGGAAGGGAAGCGACTTGATCAGCAGACCGTACACGCAGCTGAAGATTGCGGTGGTGGCTCCGATGCCGAGAGCGAGGGTGAGGACCACGGTGGTCGCGAATCCGGGAGCTCGACGGAGTTGGCGAAGGGCGTAGCGAAGATCGCGGAGCAGGGTTTGCATGGTTCTCCCTCAATAGAAGACGGCAACGCACCGGGGATGGGCGAAGAATTGTGGAGAATTGTGACGGATCGTAAGGAAGAAGTGGGAAATATGGGATGAGTCCCACTCATCGCGCAAACTACGCGCGATGAATGGGGCACAGAAGGTGATGTAATCAGGCTCAGGACATGATCACTTTGGGGACACGGGCTTCAATCGGGGGAAGCTGCGGGAACTCGGCGTGGGGTTCGGTCTGGTACCAGTAGCCGACGGAGTAGAAGTTGTCGGCGCGGTCATTGGCGTGGCCGTGCTCGATGGTGACCTTGATGGATTTCTCGAAGGTGATGAAGCTCTCAGTGTGCCAGCGATAGAGACAGTAGCGGCCTCCGGTGCGTTCGGCGTCGACGATGAAGGGCGCGCCCTGGCGCTGATTGGCGAAGGCGTTTCCGTGGAAGTCCCATGCGCCGTTGTAATAGTCCTCGGTGCCGGTGCCGTTGATGACGGGCTGCGCTTCTCCGTCGATGAAGATCATGTCGTCGCCTTCGCCGAACCAGCCGTCGGCGTTCTGGAGCACGCCCTGGGTGACGCCGACGAAGTGTCCGCGGCCGGTGGCTTCGAAGAAGACGTAGTTGTCGGCGCCGCTGAGGTTTTTGCCGCTGGTGTCGGCTGATTTCTTGCAGGGCGCGCTCTGGCGGTACTGGGCGTGGAAGCGGCCCAGGTTGGCAGGAAGCGCGGCGACGGTGGTGTAGTCGATGGCGAAGTAGAGATTGTTGGTGCGGACCTTTCCTTCGTTGGTGAGGGTGATGCGCGCGGCAGAGTCGAAGGGCATTTGGAAATAGGAGTTCAGGGCCTTCACGGGTGCGACGGCAAGCAGCGCGGATTGGTAGGTGAAGTACTCGCCGAGCATGAGGCCGAAGAAGTCGCCGATGGGCGCTTCGATGGAAGGAGAGGATTCGCCATCCCACCAGGCGCGGAGGACGAGGTTCTTGAGGTGCATCTGGTCATCGGAGTTGATGGTGAACCAGATGTGGGTGACGACACCGGGACCCTTCACGTCGAGAAGCGTGAGGGACGCGCCGGGATCGACAGGACGGAAGTCGGCATTGCCGCCGGTGGTGTCCCAGCTTGCGGAGCGGTGGCATTTGTAGTCACGGAGGCGGGCCATCGCAAAGAGGGCATCAGGTGCGGGAGGTGTCGTTGGAGCGGGCGGTTCGGCGGATTTCTTTTTGGTTTGTGCGGTGGCATCGAGGCCGAGGAGCGCGCCGGCGGCGGCGAGAGTGCCGATCATTTTGCGTCGGGTGGGCGCGGGGTTGGATTCGATTGCAGAAGGGAGCGGATCAGAGGGGTTGATGACAGACATTGCGGCAGCTCCTTTTCGAGTGAATCAGCGTGGTGTTTCGCGAAGACGATTCAATATAGCAGGAGGAATGTCGGGAGGGGAGAGGGTTGGCTAACAACAAAGCCAGCGAGTTAGCGTCGCTTCGCGACGTAGCAAGTTAGCAAGTCAGCGGTCTGTCCAGGAATCAGTGGTGGTTACGTGCCGCGATGCAGGCGTCGATGGCTTGTTGCCAGTCATGCGCGGCGGATTTGTCGATCGCGGTGAAAGTAGTGACGTGATCGTTGCCTTCGGGAGTGAGAGCGGTGCGGGTGTAGACGACGTGGACTTGCGTGGCGGTCTCGTTTTCGGGGGTGAAGCGGACGTCGATGGTGGTGACCATGATGCCGGGCATGAAGTAGGCGTAGATGAAGTGACGGGCGTCGAGGTCGAAAAGGGTGTTCACCCATGTCGCGGTGACAGGTCCATGCTGAATGGTGAAGACAGCGCCCTGTTCGTCATGCGGAGTCTGCGGATAAAGAAACTGCGGGTTCCAGTGCTTGCCGGCCCAAACACGTTCACCCTCGGGGCCGAAGAGTGGTGCGGTTTCTGCATAGGGGAGAGGCACGGTGAGTTCGAATGCTGTCTGCGTACGGAGAATTTGCGGGGTGGTTTGGGCGAGTGCTGAGGCGCCGAGGGCGGTGGCGGCTGCGATCCGGATCGCGAGTGGAGGCTTCATCGTTTGCGCTCCTTGAGGTGGTGGCTATCGGAGGCTTTCAGGGTCATCCCGTAGAGGGTTTTGAACTGCTCGATTTCTTTCAGGGTCTGAGGGGAAAAGGGCGCCTTGCCTTCGAAGGCGTGAAGGACGATTCCTTCGAGAAGGTCGCCGAGGGTGATGTCCTTCTGTTCGGCGATGGCTTTGAGGACCTTGAGCATGCGTTTTTCGAGGCGAACGCCGGTTTGGACGCGTTCGACTTCGACGAGAGGGCGGTCTTGCTTTTCCGCTGTCATGTGTACCAATGTACCAACGTACATAGGTATGCGCAAGAGCAAACTGATAGATCGAACTGATTCGATCGCATCCAAGTGATACCTCAATCAACGACAAGAAGCATTATTCGATTGGGCATACTTCGCTAGAGCGCAGGCTCCATTCCGCGAAGCAGGACCTCTTTGCGAGTGCTACCGGGTCATCACTCGTCCAATTGCGGTGTGGCCTGTTATGGTCGATTTGGCAGACGAAATGAATCCACCATAGGAACGCATCGAGCGCATGTGGCGACGCTGGCGAAACCGGGTACTGTTGTTTGCGGCCATTCTTGGCCCTGGATTTATTACAGCCAACGTTGATAACGATTCGGGCGGCATCCTCACCTATTCCCAGGCAGGCGCGCAGTTCGGCTACAACCTGCTATGGATGATGATCCCCATCACGATTGCGCTTACCGTCGTTCAGGAGATGAACGCCCGGATGGGCATGGTGACGGGCAAGGGCCTGAGCGATCTTATTCGGGAGGAATTCGGACTTCGGATCACGTTCGTGCTGATGCTGGTGCTGGTGGTAGTGAATTTCACCAACGTGGTGACGGAGTTCATCGGGATTGCCGGTTCGCTGCACCTTTTTCACGTGACCAAGTTCATCTCAGTGCCGCTGTGTGCCGCGCTGGTGTGGGCGATGGTGGTGAAGGGGAGCTACAAGAGCACCGAGAAGATCTTCATTGTCGCTTCTCTGGTGTACATCACGTACATCTTCGCCGGAGTGCTCTCGCAGCCGAACTGGAGCCAGGCTCTGGTCGCAACGATTCGGCCTCCGGAGGAGTCGGCCTGGCGGGACAAGGCATATGTATACATGGCGATCGGCATGGTGGGGACGACGATTGCGCCATGGATGCAGTTCTATTTGCAGTCGTCGATCGTGGAGAAGGGATCGCACTCGCGAAACTTCTTCGCGATGCGGCTGGATGTGACGGTGGGCAGCCTTTTTCAGGATGTGGTTGCGTGGTTCATCGTGGTGGCGTGCGCGGCGACGTTGTTTGTGCACGGCATGGGTGCGATCGCGATGGCGTCGGATGCGGCAGAGGCGATGCGGCCGCTGGCGGGCGATTATGCGTTCATCCTGTTTGCGTTCGGGCTGTTCAATGCGTCGCTGTTTGCGGCGTCGATTCTGCCGATTTCGACCGCGTACACCGTTTGCGAAGGCCTGGGGTTCGAGTCGGGGGTAGACAAGAACTTTCGCGAGGCGCCGTTTTTTTATTGGCTGTATACGGTACTGATCGCAGGAGGCGGCATCACGGTGTTGATCCTGCCGGATTCGCAACTGATCAACTTCGCAATCTTGTCGCAGGTACTGAACGGTGTTCTGCTGCCGGTGATCATCATTCTGATGCTGCTGCTCATCAATCGCGAGGACCTGATGGGGAAGCACAAGAACTCAAGGGTCTGGAACGTCGTGGCGTGGAGCACGAGTCTGATCGTGATTGCGATGACGGCAATCATGCTGTGGGGGATGATTCCGGGGCATTGAAATGCGGCTACGAGGCTTCAGCCTTTTGCCTGGATCGCACGGAAAAGCTAAAAGCTAAAAACAATCTTTGAGGTGGGCCGATGAGCACTGTTCTGGTCACGGGTGGGTCGGGTTTTATCGCGAGCCATACGATTCTGCAGCTGCTGACGGCAGGGTACAAGGTGCGCACGACGGTGCGCGATCTCAGCCGCGAGGGAGAGGTTCGCGCGATGCTCCGGAACGGAGGCGCGGAGCCGGGCGAGCAGCTGTCGTTTGTAGCGGCCGAGCTGATGAGCGATGGTGGGTGGCCGGCGGCGGTTTCGGGATGTGAGTATGTGCTGCATATCGCGTCGCCGTTTCCATCGCAGGTACCGAAAGATGAGAACGAACTGATTGTTCCGGCGCGGGAAGGTGCGTTGCGGGTGCTGAGGGCATCGCGCGACGCGGGCGTGAAGAGGGTGGTGCTGACGTCTTCTTTTGCGGCGATCGGGTACGGACATTCACCCCACGAACGAGGACCTGTTCGCGGGGACCCCGGACCTGAACGCCAGGAGATTCTTACCGAGAAGGACTGGACGAATCCGAGCGGCGCGGACGTGATGCCGTATACGAAATCGAAGACGCTGGCGGAACGGGCGGCCTGGGACTTCATTGCGCGAGACGGGGCGGGCCTCGAATTGGCGGTGGTGAATCCAGTGGGCGTGTTCGGGCCGGTGCTGGGACCGGATTATGCGACATCGATTCTGCTGGTGCAGAAGATGCTGGATGGTGAACTGCCGGGCGTGCCGCGGATGTGCATTGGGGTGGTTGACGTGCGCGATGTGGCTGATCTGCATATGCGGGCGATGACCAATCCGGCTGCGAAGGGGGAGCGGTTCCTGGCGGTTGCGGGCGACTTCATGTGGCTGATGGAAATTGCCCGGACACTGAAGGAGCGGATGGGGGAGAAGGCGCGTCGTGTGCCGACGCGGCAGCTGCCGGACTGGCTGGTGCGGCTGGCACGATTCAAGGACCCGGCGGTGAAGCAGATCATTCCGGAGTTGGGGAAGTGGAAGAATGCGACGAGCGAGAAGGCTCAGCGGGTGCTGGGGTGGACACCGCGTTCGAGGGAGGAGAGCGTGGTGGCGACGGCGGAGAGCCTGGTGGAACTGGGGCTGGTGAGGAGATAGGACGGGGAACAGGGGAAGGGAACAGGGAACAGTGGAGAGGGGACAAGGGGACAGGGAACAGTGGAGAGGGGACAAGGGGACAGGGAACAGGGGACAGGGGAGAGGGGACAAGGGATCAAGGGACAGGACGGGATCGGGTCAAGGCCTTAGAGGAGTTTGCCGGCGGCGAGGTCTTTGATGAGACCGCGGTCGGCGGCGAGGAATTCGTAGGTGGGGAGTTCTTCGAGTTTGACCCATTTGAGCTGGTGGAAAATCTTGTTTTCGAGTTCGCCTTCGAAGGACGTGACTGCGTAGAACTGGAGATCGACTGCACCACCGTGCCGGTAGTTGTGGCGGATGTGGGTGACGTGGGGTCCGATGGCCGCGCGGATACCGAGTTCTTCGTGGAGTTCGCGGGAGAGGGCTTGCTCGGGGCTTTCGCCGTGCTCGATTTTTCCGCCAGGAAATTCCCACTGCAGAGCCATGGGCTGGTCAGGGCGGCGCTGACAGATCAGGACGAGGCCGTCGCGCACGATCAATCCAGCCACGACGAAGCGAAGGGCGGGCCCCGCAGGACGCGAGTTGGAGATAGGCTGCGGGTCTTCCACGCCTCTAGTGTAAATGCTCAGTAACGTGCGCGCTGTGACCGGGGCGACAGGTCGCACCAGGCGAATTCAACTGAGTCAATTTGTTTCATCCTGCGCGAAGGAGCGGTTATTCACCGGCGACAGGAGCAGGTGCTTCGATGACTTCGCGCGGGCGGAAGTAGCCCCAGCCGCGCTTTGCGCATTCTTCGAGCAGGCCGAGAGATGGGTTCACCGGGTAAGGATGCGCCGCGATTTCGAGCATCGCGAGGTCATGCAGGGAATTGCCGAAGACGGCATCGGGGCGGGGCAGGCCGACGCGGCGGAGTGCCGCGGCCTTGGCGGGGCCTGTAGGAACGTCGACGAGTTCGCTGGTAATGATTTCGTTGGCGACTTTGACTTCGGCCGCAAGAATGCGATTTTCGGGGATACCGAATTCGCGAACACCTTCGGAGATGACCCACTTGTTGGTGGAACTGACTGCCCAGAGTTCGACGTTGGCCTTGCACAGGGTT
>Ga0097621_100002383_pt1 | contig 12886 bp, 11 predicted proteins | sample KBSMisM72_FD_73165 | JGI IMG/M metagenome (GOLD analysis project Ga0097621, IMG submission 73165) | Miscanthus rhizosphere microbial communities from Kellogg Biological Station, Michigan, USA - KBS Miscanthus M7-2 (version 2) (version 2) | ecosystem: Host-associated > Plants > Roots >... | reverse complement strand
TCGCCCTTCGACCCTGCAATGAGTGCGTTCCGCGCTCCGGGCTCCTGCGCGGCGGCCGGATTCGCATGGAAGCGGCGGCCGAGGCGCACCAGCTCGTCGGTGATTTCGCTCGGTTGCAATACCAGGTCCACGCAGCCTGTTTCGATTGCATGGCTGGGCATCATGGAGAAACGCGTCGTTTCGGGTTTCTGCGCGAACGTGAAGCCGCCGCCCTCCTTGATCTCGCGAATTCCCAGCGAGCCGTCGGCATCGCTGCCCGACAGCACGATTCCGATGGCACGGTCGGCATAACCGCTGGCGAGCGACTTGAAGAGAAGGTCGACGGGAAAGGTTCGTCCGCTGCCGCGCGGTTTCAGATCGATCCGTCCGCCTTCCACGGTCAGGGTCGTGGCGGGAGGAATGACGTACACGTGATCGGGCCGAACCTGCTCGCCCGCGATGGCCGCCGACACCGGCAGCGCCGTCTTCGTGGCGAGGATGGCGGCCAACTGGCTGTCATGGTGGGGGTCCATGTGCTGGACCACGATGAAGGCGATGCCCGTGGACTTGGGCATGGCGCGGAGGAGATCCGTAGTGGCCTCGAGCCCACCCGCCGAAGCGCCGATCCCGGCGATGAGAATCGTCATGGTGGTACCCATCGGCCGTGCGCCTTGCACGCCGCGGGATTCTCGCACGCTTGTACTGGCAAATCCCCGAAATTGGGACGGCTATGCCATTGGGGCTTGGCGAATTGGCGTGCTATGGGCCTGACCCACTCCCGCCACCACACTGCATCAGCGTCCTGATTGGCCAGGTCCCCCAAGCTCCTGATCTACGTCCTCGGTGTCCAATCTCCCGACCCGAATCAGGGTCCGTCACCTGATCTCCAATGCCGCGCGCCATCCATTGCGTAGATAGATGAAATCCACGCCGGCCGATGTGCAATGGCTCGCCGGCTCCCTACTGTCCTTCACATGAATCTGCAAAACGCCAATCCACCGCCGGCACGCAAGACGATTCCCGACGGCCAACTCTTCATCGATGGCAAATGGCGCGACGCCCGTGACGGCGCCGTCATGCCAACCTCGGATCCGACCACCGAGAAGATCATCGCGCACGTGGCAAAGGGCGGGCCGGCGGACGCGGATCTCGCGGTCCAGGCCGCGGCCCGCGCCTTCGAAGTGGGGCCCTGGGGAAAAATGCACCACGAACAGCGCGCCAAGGTGATGTTTCGCATCGCCGACCTGCTGGATGAGCGCGCGGAGGATCTGGCAACCCGCGAAGCCATGGACATGGGCATGCCGTATCGCGATTTCCGCGACATCATCGTGCCGCATTGTTCCGGCCTGTTTCGCTTCTTCGGCGGCCTCGCGATGCAGGCGATGAGCGGTGGCTATCGCACCTCCTACGAGCATGACATCCGCATCCTCACGCGACGCGAACCCCTCGGCGTCGTCGTGGCGATCACGCCGTGGAACTTCCCATTGGCACTCACCTGCTCGAAGCTCGCGCCGGCGCTCGCGGCGGGCAACACCTTCGTGCACAAGCCGGCCAGCGACACGCCTCTGACCGCACTGGCACTGGCGCAGGTGGTCGCGGACGCCGGCTTGCCCGAGGGCGTCTTCAATCTCGTCACGGGCCCGGGCGGATCGCTCGGCGACGCGCTCGTGAAGCATCCGCTCGTCGACAAGGTTGCGTTCACGGGTTCCACGCTCGTCGGTCAGCAACTGATCCGCAATTCCGCGGACTCGGTGAAACACACCACGATGGAGCTCGGTGGCAAGTCGCCCAACATCGTCTTTGCCGACGCGAACCTCGAGGCGGCCTTGCAGGCGGCCTTCTGGGGCATCTTCTGGAACAAGGGCGAGGTGTGCGTGGCGGGATCACGCCTGCTGGTCGAGCGACCCATCTACGATGAGTTCGTGGAGCGGCTGGCCGCGATGGCGCGCAACGCCGTACTGGGTGATCCATTCGAAGCGGACACTCAAATCGGTCCGATCGCCACCAGGGCCGAGTACGACAAGGTGCTGCGCTACATAGAAGACGGCAAGCAATCCGGTGCGAAGCTCGTGTCCGGCGGCGGCGCCCGCAAGATCGGCGGCGCGGGATTCTTCATCGAGGGCACCATCTTCGCCGACGCCACCAATGACATGCGCATCGCGCGCGAGGAAATCTTCGGCCCCGTCCTGCCGGTGATCCCGTTCTCGACCGAGGAAGAAGCGATCCGCATCGCCAACGACACGCCCTTTGGACTGGCGTCGGGAGTACAGACCGGCAGTCTCGCGCGTGCGCTGCGCCTGGCCGACAGGATCAAGGCGGGCACCGTGTGGATCAACACCTGGCACAAGTACCACCCCAATGCGCCGTTTGGTGGCTACAAGCTTTCGGGATACGGACGCGAACAAGGTGTGGAGGCGCTGGAAAGCTACGCCCAACACAAGACGATCTGGGCCAATCTCGCTGATCAAGCCGGGGCGTAGCACATGAACATCGGAATCATCGGTGCGGGCAACGTCGGCAGCGGCCTGGCCAAAAATCTGGCGCGCAACGGCCATCGATTCTTCTTCAGCTTCGCCAAGGACAGCTCCAAGCTCGCGGCGGTGGCGCGCACGGTCGGGGGACTCAGTGGCACGGTGGCGGAGGCCGTCGCCTTCGGTGACGTGGTGATACTCGCCACGCCCTGGAGCGCGACCGCCGAAGCGCTTCGGCAGGTGGGAGAAGTCGCGGGTGAAAAAGTGCTGTGGGACTGCACCAACGCGCTGACGGCCGACATGAGCGGCCTATCTATAGGCACCACCACTTCAGCGGGTGAGGAAGTTGCCCGCCTGGCCCCCTGGGCGCGGGTCGTCAAGGCAATCCCGCCATTCGCGCAGTTGCTGCACTCCTCCAGCGTCCGGGTGGAAGGGAAGCCCCCCGGCATCTTTGTGTGCGGTGATCACGCGGCCGCGAAGGCCGTGGTCAGCTCATTGCTCGTGGATATCGATACCCAGCCCACCGATGCGGGGCCCTTGCGCAATGCGCGCCTGACGGAACCGCTGGGTTGCCTCATGGTGCAACTGGCCTATGCGCTCGGTGGTGGCACGGCCCTCGGGCTGGCGCTCTTGCGCGAACGCCGGATACCGGTTTGAGCAATTCGCGACTCGCGGCTTTCAGCGGCGGCCGGCGCCTACCTCTCTGACTATCCGCATCAACCACTGGATGGCGGGTTCTGACTCGCTGCGGTCGTCGAAAGCCATCACCACGTCGAAACCCGCCAGCTCGAGCGGTGGTTTGAACAATTGCAGGTCTTTCGCGTGCGGGCTGTGCGTGACGACACGACGCGGCAGCGTCATGACGAGATCGGTGTGCGCGATGATGCCCGGTGCCACCAGGTAGTGCGGCACGCTCAACGCGATGCGGCGCTTGCGGCCGATTTTCTCCAGAGCGGCATCGAGCACGCCCGGCACCACGCCGCGCGGCGAGATCAACACGTGCTCCTCTTCCAGAAATTCCGCCAGGGTCGGCCGCCGCGACAGCCGCGGATGGCCCGCTCTCGCGACGCAGACGAATTCGTCGCGAAACAAGGCGTGCGAGCGGCGCACCTCGCGCACGCTCCAGCCGTCGGAGAGGATGACGTCGACGCGGCGGGTGGCGAGCGCGGTTGCCGGATCGTCCTCCGCGGACAGCACTTCCACGGAAGCGCGCGGTGCCAGCTCCAGCAGCCGCTGCGCCAGCGGCCCGAGCATGGTTGCCGCGGCGTAGTCGCTGGCACCGATGCGAAATCGACGCGTCGTGGTCGAGGCGTCGAGCTTCAGGCTGGTGGTCAAGGCCTGTCCCACGTCCTCGAGAATGCGCGTGACGCGGGGATGCAGCTCTTCCGCCAGTGCCGTCGGCACCATGCGATTGCCGTTGCGCACCAGCACGACGTCGTTGAGTGCGGCCCGCAATCGGGTCAATGCCGCGCTGGTGGCCGGTTGACTCAAGCCGAGCCGCTGCGCGGCGCCGGAAACGCTGCGCGCGGCGAGCAACGCATCGAACACGCGGAGCAGGTTGAGGTCGAAGTCCCGGAGGCTCGCGCCCGGTGCGCTTATTTTCGCCATGGATAAATGATATCCGCGGAATCCAATGGGCAGAAGGCGTGGCCGCGTCTACTCTTGCGCCATGAAGCAGAAATTCACCACGCCAATCCTCATTGCCTTACTAGTTGGATGCTGGCTAAGCCCAGCGTCGCCCGCGGCGGATCAGCCAGCCGCGAAAATCCACGTGCACCAGTCCGGCGAAGGCGGCATCTTCGCCAACGCCTATCTGGTCGAGACGGCGCACGGCGTGGTGGCCATCGACGCGACGCTGTCCAACTCCGAGAGCCGTGCACTGCGCACGCAGGTCGAATCGCTGCACAAGCCGCTGCTCGCCGTGCTGTTGACGCACGGTCATCCCGATCACTACAACGGCGTCACGAACCTGTTGGCGGGTCAGCAGGTTCCCGTCATTGCCACCGCCGCCGTAGCCGAGGTCATCAAGAGAGATGACGCGGCCAAGGAAGCGCAGTGGCGTCCGGTATTCAAAGACGAGTGGCCGGCAAAGCGCACCTTCCCCAACCGGGTGCTGGGGAACGGAGAAACCTTCGCCGTCGATGGCGCCAAGTTCACGGTCTACGACCTGGGACCGGGAGAGTCGCACGCGGACTCGATCTGGCTGGTCTCCGCACCCGGATTGCGCGCGGCATTCATCGGGGACGTGGCTTTCGATGGCATGCAGTCCTATCTGACCGATGGCCACTCGGGGCAGTGGCTGACCAACATCGAACGCGTCCGAACGCTCACGCGTGGCGTGAAGCTTCTATATCCCGGTCATGGCGCAGCGGGCGGCGCCGAACTTCTCGATGCGCAGCGCGACTATCTGCGCGCCTACCGCACGAACGTCATGGATCTCGCGCACGGCGCGCAGGCACTCGATGACACGCAAAAGGCCGCCCTGGAGCAACGCATGCTGGCGTACCGCAACACGCCGCGATTGCAGTTCCTGATCAAGCTCGGTGCCGATCCGGTTGCCAGGGAACTCGCGGAAGCGCAGAAATGAGCGTACAAGAAGCTCGATGCGAGATCCCCGATGCCTGACTTTCATCCTCACCGTCCTGTTGGCGAGCACTGCCGCGCAAGCCGCTGAGCCGGCGCCGGGCACCTTCAAAGTTTGGGTGTTCTCCGATGCCCACGTGGGCACCGACCAGCAGAATGGACGTGAGAGCCTGGCAACGGCGCTGCGGCAGTCGGAGAGTCCGACGGGCTTCGCGTGGGACATCGCCCTGGACCTGGGCGATATGTCCGGCGCGCAAGGTACGCCGAAGGATCCTGAAGGACAGGAGATCGTCCGCCAGTTCAAGGTGCTCGAGCGGCATCGCCGCGAGCAGATCTACGATCTGTCGGGCAACCATGACCGCAGCGGGCTCGATGAGCCGCAGGCCTGGTGGTGGCGCAAGTGGATAGACCCCACGGGAGAGCACACCGCATTCTCGGGCGTGGACGCCCGCAAGCGGCCCTTCCCAATCGAAGGAACGTGGGAGCGCTATTCCTTCAGGGTCGGCAACCTGCTGTTCCTGATGATGAGCGACATCAATGAACCGTCGCAGAAGGTCGGCCGCGGGACGTTGGGTGGCAACCCTGGCGGTGTCGTCAGCGGCGAGACGTTCCGCTGGTGGAAGCACATGGTGGAAGCGAATCGCTCTTCGATCGTCATCACCGCGCACCACTACGTTCTCAAGGGCACCACGGTAGCCTCGGGAGAATGGGAGGGAATGCGTCGCGACGAGAAAGGCGGATGGCAGTCCTGGTATCACGGTTACTTCCCGCAAGGAACACCGCAGGGTGCGTCGTTCCTGTACTGGGTAGATAGCCGACCGGACTCGGGCGCCTTCGAGGACGTACTGGCGGGCACTCCAGCCGTGACGGCGCTTTGGCTGGGCGCGCACACGCATACGACACCCGACGATACTCATGGAGGGAAATCACACCTCGAGACCCGATGGGGCACGACCTTCATCAACGTCGCGGGCCTCACCCAGTTCCACGGTCCTCTGCAGAATCAGGTGCCGAGGAGCTGGCTGCTGACATTCACCGACGGTAGCGATGAAGTGAAGGCCCAGTGCTACCTGCATGCGTCCGGGTATGCGCCGCAAGGCTGGTACGACAAGGTCAGCCGGACCATCAAGTTGCCGGCGCCGTTCAAGATGCCGCTTCGTAAATCCTGAGAGACGGATTCGGCTAATTTCTCGTCTCGCCGCTCGGATCCTTGAAGTACTCCTTGTCCAGCAAGGCTGTGACGCTGCCGTATAAACCGTCATAGCGCTTCTGGGTATCGAGCAGGAATTTCTTGAGGCTGACGTCTGGCTCGGCTTCGGCCATCACCTGGCACAGATGCCGCTCGTGATTGATGCCATTGGCGTACCCGATCAGCACGGTGCGTTCGTATTCGCGTCCGCCATGGCCAATGACGGGCGCGAAGTACCGCGCGCGGTCCTTGGAGATGGCGGCCCGCTTGCGCTTCTCCATTTCCGGTAACGGGTCGAGGTCGATTCGCACGCCGGGATACTGCTTGGCGATTCGCTCCAGCTCCTTCTTTACCTGACCGCCCACCTCTGCCACGGCGGTAACGATCTTGTCCACGGCGTCTGATTCGACTTTCACGTAGAGGATCAGCTCGGCGGTGTCGAGATCGCCCGCATCCTTGTAGAGCATGCTGTAACCCTCGCTCAGGACCCGCCGCTGCTTGCTCAGGTCCGGTGCTTTCGCCGGTGCGGCGTCGACCTTCCCCTCCGGTTTCTTCGACTCCTCTGCCAGATGGGCACAGCCCACGGCAAGACCGGCCAGCAGGAATGTGAATACCGACCGTGGCAGCAATTGAGGCATATCCATCTCCGGAAAGAAGCGGGCGCGATTGCAACCCTACCCCTTGGGATGAGGCCCGCCTGTCGGACGAACCCGGCCGCTACCCCTGATCCTGCCCCGACGCGATGCGCGCGAATGCCCCGACATATGGCGGCGACCAGAAATCTCTTGCTTCGCTCGCGGCTTCAGTCCGCAGCCGCTGCGTCAGCGTGTCGAGATCTCCCAACGCCTGCAGCGGGATTCCCAGTTTCCCGGCCATGGGCACCAGGCTGCGCAGGGTATTCGCAAGCCAGGAATATCCTGCGTAGTCCGCGCCGCCGCCGACCACGAACTCGCCCAACAACTCAGGCTTTCCGAGTCCGGCCTTTACGTAGGTCTGCAACAGCTCGCTGGCCATGTTGACGCGGACTCCGGCCGCCGCGAATGTTCGATAGATGGTCGTGACGACATGTCCGAGCAGCAAGTCCCCATAGGTGGCGCGGGCCGCCACGTCATTCATTTCCATTTCCTGAAATGCCACGACGCCGCCCGGGCGTACGTGCGTCGCGATGGTCGCGAGGGTTGCCGCCGGATCCGCGCAGTACAGCAGCACCAGGCGCCCGACCGCGGCATCGAAAGGTCCGGATAGTGCCGTGGTGCGGACGTCGCCGTGAACGAATTCGACGTTGCGAAGATTCAGCTGCCCGGCACGTTTGCCCGCCTTCGCCAGGGCGGCAGCGTCCATGTCGACGCCGACTATCTTTCCCTCCCGGCCGACGATGTCGGCCAGCAGGAAAGCGACGTCGCCTACGCCACTCCCGACATCCAACACCTTCATCCCGGGCGCAATCCCGGCTTTCCTGAAGAATCGCTCCGTCAGCGGCCGCAGGAAGTTGGCCTGCTCGGTCAGCCGCGCATGCTCATCGTCCGATCGTCCCAGCGCATAGGTTGGATCCGTCATACATACCTCGGCTTGCGGCCGTCACAGCCAGCGTCTGTCCGCCGTGAAATCAATAGTTAGCCAAAACGTCGGCGCACCTGCATTGAGGCGCTGCGAAACTTCGCTGCGGATGGCATCCGCCATTGCAATGTCCATGCCGGTTCCCGGCGCGACGAGAATGTGGATCTCGACGAATCTGCCGCGCCCCGCCCTGGCCACGTAGCTGGTGTACTCGAGAAACCCGCGTTCCTTCACCAGGCTGTCCATGACGGCGTGCACGCTCAGATCGAGTTCGTTCGGCGCCACCTGCAACACGTCGCTCATCGAACGCCACAGCCCCATCAGTGGCATGGGCAGCATGATGACCGCCATGCTGAGCAATGCGACGGCGTCGAGGTACGGAATCCAGTGTTGCCATCGCGTTCCGGCGAGCGCGCTGGCGAGCGCAAAGCCCAGCAACAGCCCGAGGCTGAGAAACGCGCTCACCAGCCAGCTGCGCGCGTCGATCTTGAGCATGGGTGACTTGAGCGCCTGGGCGCGCCGGCTCAGCAGCCAGGTCATCACCAGACCAATGAAGCAGAGGATTCCCGCCCACAACGCCGCTCGACCGTACGCCACTTCGTGGCCGCCGTCGGTCAACGCGTTGAGCGCATCGATGCCGGCGTACACGCAGGCCACCGCGAGAATGGCGTCACGCAGCACCGCCACCAGCGGTTCGAGATGCCAGAACCCGTACTGAAAGCGATGCGTCGTGCCACGCGCGATCAGTTTGACGACCAGTAGTGAGACGACCGTCGGTACCACGTCGACGAAGCTGTACATGCCGTCGAAGATGATGGCCTGCGAGTTGGTCACCAATCCGCTGGCGACGCCCAGCACGCCCAGCAAGACTGTCAGGGCGATCGAGAACTTGAGCGTGCCTTGTTCGGTGGCCTGCATCCGCGCCTCACCTGAATCTCAGCGTGAACTCGCTGCCGGTGCCGGGCGCCGTCTTCACGGTCAGCATGCCCTTGTTGAGTGCCATGATCTGGCGCGACACGCTCAATCCCACGCCACTGCCGCTGCGCTTGGTGGTGAAGAACGGCAGGAAGATGTCATCGAGATGCGCGGCATCGATGCCCGGCCCGTTGTCGCTCACCTGGATCAACACCTTGCCATGGTCGTCGCGCACGCCGCGCAGCACGACCTGCCCGTCATCGCGACCGGCGAGCGCCTCGGCCGCGTTCTTCAGTAGATTGATGAGCACCTGTTCGATCTGCTGGGGATCGGCGCGCACCGCCAGGTGCGCGCCGACGGCCTGCGCCTGCAGGGTGACGCCTTCGGCCGCGAGCGCGGGGGCCATCAGTGCGTGGACACGGTCGAGCAGCACCGCGACGTCGACTTCCGCGAGACTGGGCCGCGGCAGGTTGGTCAGCACGCTGTACGCCTGGACGAACTTGAGCAACCCGCTGCCGCGCGAATGGATCGAAGCCAGGCCGCGGGCGAGGTCATGCTGATCCTCGCTCGTCAGACTCTGCATCGCCAGCTCGCCGCTGTTCTCGTCCACCAGCCGGTCACGGATGAGCTTGGTCAACGAGATGATCGGCGTCACCGAGTTCATGATCTCGTGGGTGAGCACCTTGATCAGCTTTTGCGAGTAGTCGATCTCGCGCTGCTCGAGCTCGTCGCGGATGTTCTGGAACGAAATCAGCTTGTAGCGCTCGCCCAGCAGCTCGAACTCGGTTGCGAACAGCGCGAGCTGCAGGGCTTCGTCCCCCAGGCGGACGCCGATCAACGCCCGGCTGCCGTCGGCGAGCTCGGCAATGGCGGCGGGAAGCGTGGCGTCGATGCGCTCGAAGGATTTCAGTGACGCCAGGTGCGGCGTCTTGAACAAGGCCTTCGCCTCGCGGTTCATCAGCGTGACCGTGCCCTTGGCATCGAGGCAGATCAGCGCGACGCTCACGTGCTCGACCAGCGCCTCCAGGTATTGGTGATTCGCCGCACGCTGCAGGTTGAGGCTGCGATATTTCCCGGCCAGCAAGCGGTAGGCGGACTCCAGCTCGCGAAATACCCTGCCCTTGCGCGCCAGCGGCAGGCTCACGGCAAAGTCGTCGTGCGCGATGAACGAGATGAACTCGGTGAGCTCGCGATTCACGGACTCGGCATAGCGCACCAGCTCGATCAGCAACACCACGGCGAGCACACCGCAGACGATCGGCGTCACCTGCCACGTGGTATGAGTCGTCCCCCAGACCGCGAGCGCGATGAGACCGAACAGCAGCAGCACGCGCGCGGTGACATTCAGCCTGAAATTCTCAAATCCCATGCTTCGACATCTTGCGGTAGAGAGTCGTGCGGCCGAGCCCGAGCTCCTGCGCGGCCTTGCTGAGGTTGCCGGCGTGTTTGGCGATCGCCTGCCGGATCGCGGTTTTCTCCAACGCCTCGAGGTTGAGCTCGAGCTGCGGGTCTGGCGGCGCCGAGGCGGCGCGTCCCTTGCCGAGCAGATCCTGCAGATGCAGGCCGGAGCCTTCGGCCATGATCACGGCCCGCTCGACCGCGTGCACCAGCTCGCGCACATTGCCGGGCCAGGCGTACTCGCGCAATTCATCCAGCGTCCGGTCCGGCACCGGATCGAGGGTCTTGCCGTACTTCTTCGCGAAACGCTGCGCGTAGTGGTCGATCAACAATCCGATGTCCTGCGGCCGCTCGCGCAGCGGTGGAACGTGGATCTCGACGGTGTTGATCCGGTACAGCAGATCCTGACGGAATTGCAGCTTGTCCAGCAGATCGTCGCGCGCCAGGTTGGTCGCGGAAACGATGCGCGTGTCGACGTGCGTCGGCTTGTCGGCGCCGACTCGCGTGACCTGGCCGGTCTGCAGCGCGCCCAGCAACTTCGCCTGCAGCGGCAAGGTGAGATTGCCGATCTCGTCGAGGAACAGCGTGCCTCCCCGGGCGATCTCGAAGCGGCCGGCCCGATCTTCCTTCGCGTCGGTGAACGCGCCTTTCTTGTGGCCGAAGAGCTCGGACTCGAACAGCGTCTCGGGGACTGCCCCCAGATCGACGTGCACGAACGGATGGCCGGCGCGCGCCGACGCGCGATGAATGGCTCGCGCCACGAGCTCCTTGCCGGTGCCGTTCTCGCCGAGGATCAACACCGGCGCATCGGTGCGCGCGACTTTCTGGATGTCGCCCAGCAGCCGCTCGATCGCAGGTGAGCCGCCGACGATTTCCCCCTCGGGCGCACCGAGATAACGGCTGAGCTCGCGCTGCCGGCTCTCGAGATCCCTGACCGTCTGCGCCGCCTGGCTGAAGCGCAGCGTCGCGCCCACCGTGGCCACGAGCTTGTCGTTGTCCCAGGGCTTCACGACGAAATCCGCGGCGCCTTCCTTGATGGCCTTGACCGCCGTCTCGACGCCGCCGTAGGCCGTCATGAAGATCACCTTCGTGTCCGGCGAAAGCTTTTCGATCGTCCGCAGACATTCGACGCCCTCCTGGCCCGACGTGGTGCCCGGCGAGAAGTTCATGTCGAGCAGCACCACGTCGAAGCGCTCGCCGCGCAGCGCACCGGCGAGCCGGCGCGGGTCGCGTTCGGTGGCGACCCGGCGGAATTCCTTCTTCAGCACCAGCTCGGCGGTGAGCAGTACGTCGGCGTCGTCGTCGACGATCAGAACACTCCCGGGGATGCCACCGTTCTTCATGTTCCGGATTGAAACACAGCGGTGTTCCGAAATGGAACACTCGGGACTCGAGCGGCGAGTCCGATCCGGCCTAACCATCTGAGTCTCAGGAGAAATTCTCGATGGCATGAAATGTGGATTCAGCACAGAAGCGGATGAAGGACCACGGAGGAACAACAACGATGAACGACCCGGTGCTCACCCTCGAAAACGTCAGCAAGCGCTTCGGCGATTTCACCGCCGTCCAGGATGTGAGCCTGGCCATCCCGCGCGGATCCATCTACGGCTTCCTCGGCCCGAACGGCGCCGGAAAGACCACCACCATCCGCATGATCTTCGACATCATCAAGCCGACCCGCGGGCGAATCACGCTGCTCGCGGCCTCCTCGGCGCTCGAGGTCCGCTCGCGCATTGGTTACCTGCCAGAAGAAAAGGGACTCTACAAGGCGATGACCGCGGCAGCGTGCATCGCCTACTTCGCGTCGCTCAAGGGATTCTCGCGCAAGGCCGCAAGGCAACGCGCCTACGAGCTGCTGGAGCGCTATGGGCTGGGCAAGTTCGCGGACAGCCGGATCCAGTCGCTCTCGAAGGGCATGAGCCAGAAGGTGCAGGTGCTTTGCGCCATCGCGCACAACCCGGAATTCGTGGTGCTGGATGAGCCGTTCTCCGGCCTCGATCCGGTCAACCAGCAGGTGCTCGAACAGTTGATCCGCGATCTCGCCGCCCAGGGGTCGACGGTGCTGTTCTCGACGCACGTCATGCAGCACGCCGAACGGCTCTGCGACCGCCTGTTGTTGATCGCCAAGGGCCGCAAGATTTTCGACGGCACGGTCGCCGGCGCCAAGGGGACTGTTCCACGGCGCCTGCTGATCAGCACGGCCAGCGCCATCGATCCGCTCGCCGGGCTCGACGGGATCGCCGAGATCAAGCCGCTCGGCGAACCGGCCACGAACGCCGGCACCCGCGATTGGGAAATCCGGCTGAGCGCGCAGGCGAGCTCGCAGGCCGTTCTCGAGCGCTGCTTCCAGAGCGGCATCGTGCTGCATCGCTTCGATCATTCCGAGCCCAGCCTGCACGATGCCTTCGTCGCGCTGGTCGGCGCCGACACTCTCGCCCGGGAAGAACACGCATGAGATACACGCTGCTCATCGCGCTGCGCGAATTCACGGAAAACGCCAAGACGAAAGGATTCTGGATCGGCATCTTCACGCTGCCCCTGCTCCTGGTCATCAGCATCGGCGTCTCGACCAAGCTGGCCAAGTCCGAGCCGTCGCGGTATTTCGTCATCGTCGATCAGTCCGGCGCATTCGCCACACCCATCGAGCGTTCTCTCGAGTGGAATCACCAGCGCGCCGTGCTGCAGGCGCTGGGGCAGTATGCGCAGGAAAACATGCGCGCCGGGCAGCATCCGCAAGTCAACCTTGCCACCTACCAGGCCGCCGTCGACGCCTTCATCGCGGCAGGTGGCAAGG
>Ga0097621_100002375_pt1 | contig 12906 bp, 9 predicted proteins | sample KBSMisM72_FD_73165 | JGI IMG/M metagenome (GOLD analysis project Ga0097621, IMG submission 73165) | Miscanthus rhizosphere microbial communities from Kellogg Biological Station, Michigan, USA - KBS Miscanthus M7-2 (version 2) (version 2) | ecosystem: Host-associated > Plants > Roots >... | reverse complement strand
AGTTCTGAAATGAAGTTGCCGGCTTTATCTGCTAAAAGTGATGATGTGCTCGTTATTGAGGCTGAATATGAGAGGCCGTCAATACGCGAAGTCCATAAGACATCAATCAAGACATCGAAGGCGGATCGCAGATCGGTTGTGCTCAACAGAAGCGTTTCACCGACGCTTTCAAGTAGTTGAGTGACTCGTGCGTCAAGCAGATCATCGATCGAGACAGTCGGGGGCGGAGTGGTACCGTCTAACTCGGTTCCATGTAATTCTAAATAGCGTGTCAAAAGGTAGGGATTGCGCAAAACGGCAAATGAAGGTTTCGTAAGAAACAAACCTGCACGCTTGGCCCGATCGCTGGATAGTCTGGTACGCAGATAGGCGATTATTTCGTCAGGCGTAAAATCTCCTAAGTAGAAACTATGTGTAGCTTTGGGACTAGCCTGAGCCTCATCTGGCACATGATCAGTTTTGCTCGTGTCAAACCGCGAAGAATCTTGAGGGGTACCTGCACCGACATCAACAACATAAAGATCGGCAGCAGAAATCTCTTTCCACAGGCGGTGACGATTCCAAACCTGCTCTTGGCAGGTGAAAACAAGCTTTATGTCGTAGGTTCGACATTGCTTAACCAAAGACGCCAAATCAGAAGCGAGTGTAATGTCATTAGAACGTACATGTAGGTCATCAATGATGATGACACCAGGACCGCGGCCGTCTACTTTGCTCGCTCCTTGGAATTGCCGTAATAGGTTTTCGTTTGTCGGATCGCCAGAGGTTTGGGAACGAAGAGCCTCGGCGACGAGAGCTGATAGATGCCGATGGTGGTCCAGAACCCCGGCCGGCAGAAGTAATCGCATGCGCTCGCTTAGTATTCGTGCCGCCCAATCAGTTGTAGACCATGATTTACCTGAGCCGCTCTTTCCTATCAAAACAAACAGCGTCTGTGGTGCCAGCAGGAATTGGTCTAAAGCTCTCTCAAGACGTGCTCGAGGAACGAAGTATTTTGAATTCCAATCACGAGCTTGGTTTTGAGAGTTTGCTTGACTACAACTGTAAACAGGATCGGTATTGAATCGCGATCGCGTGTTCACAATGAAACCCGCTACTTGGTTCACCCAGTTGAGATCATAAGTTTGTCCCGGTATAGAAAACGCAGAAGCATCAGAAAGTAATGCACCTAGAAGTGCTTTCGAGATTTGAAGCGCTCGGTCACGGTTGTAACAGACATAAGCGAGTTCTAATTCGATTTCAGCCAAGAGTCTCTCTCGCGACACTGCCTTGCCTTGAGCCAATTGTGAGAGAATATTGGTCGATAATTTTAATAGATCGCTCTTTGGTCGTGACAGACCTGCTTTGGCAAGTTCTTCCTCTGCCCGGTCGACGATTTCAACAAGATGTTTATTGAGGTCAGGAAAATTGGTTGGATGCGAAATAAATTCTTCTAGCGCATTGCGATGAGTGTAGCCTTGTGTTGCGAGCACTACACGCCACGATCTTCCCGCAGACTCTGACCGCACCGCATTGCAAATAAAATTTTTTATGAGATTGTCATTCTTCGTATCAGCCGGTAAGAATCTACTCCGCGTCCATGGTGATTCCGTCGATTTAAGTTGAATCCAAATGTCCTCGTTGGGTTCCTCGGCATGTAGAGGGACCGGTAAAGAGTCATCAGACTCGACTATCTTAGGAGGAGCAATTGGACGCGCAAGTAAATCATTTCCCTCGTAGAACGAGATTCGATCAGCGCCGCCTCGAATCAGTAACCAAAGGGCATAAAGAAGGTGATATTCAGTGCCTTTAATTCCGCTCGCATCACCCTGCGCATCCTTGGTAAGGCCTGTCACAATAAACTCTCACAACTTATGTTTCAAAGAAAATACTCTACCATAATAAATAGGGCCGCTTTGGAGATACCCAGCCGATTCATAGGTCTCGGCATCAGTTGGCGTTTGCTTCCACTCCATAGTCGGCTTGGAGTTCTCAATAACTCCGGTTTTTACCTTTTAATCCAGCCCTAGTTTAAAGCAACGGAGCATTTCACATCAACAGGTATCTGGCATGCCAGATACCTGTTGACGGAAGCGCAGGGCTGCTGTAGGATGATCAACTGAATGACATCATTACGAGACACAATCCCACGAGTCACGCACATTGCCTATTTTCAAGGAGCACTAACGGGCATTGCTCATGGAGAGACTTTTGATGAGTTGCGAACTCGGATCCGACAGATTTCGAATGAACTTTCAAGGCGCCTTGGTGGATCTGCTATGTCCTCCAGGGTCGCCGACGAATTCACAGTTTGGTCACCGACTAAAGATGCCGTTAGCGAGTTAATGCTTCTTGGGCTTGTCGAGCGCCGCCCACTTCCATCAAAGAGAATCCATGTGGATGCTCATCGCGATACGACCTACGTACTCACAACGCTGGGGTTGGAAGTTATTAATAAGGCAGGTGGGAACGAGGCCTCTCTCCGCAGAGAACTTACTCCGCTCTTGATTCAGCAACATCCCTACCTGTCTTCACTTTGCCGTGTTCTATCGGATTCGCCGGTTCTCATACCGGAGTACACAGAGGAGGACCTAAAGGCATTCAGACAGAAGGACGGTTCGCCGGTGGAACATCTAGCGGTAAATGCATCAGACCGCATGCGCGGTTCGATGCCCAAGGCGCAAGTCTCACCGGAGTCGGTCGCGGCCCAAATCCGAATTGCGCTTGACCGACGATTTCCGCTCGGCGCAACACCTACCGCCAAAGATATTCTCGACACCACCAATGACGCTGTCGTCGTAGCCGCACTAGAAGCGCGCGGGTTGCGCTTCGACGCCATCACGTTCGACGTACTGACAAGTTGGGGGAGACAATTATTTATTTTCGACGAGAGCCGATACGTTCATGCTATGGCTGGCCGTTCTATTTGGGCCACCGCAGGAGTGGAGAGCACCGACGGTAAGATCACCGTCCTACGTCGCGGTCTCTCTGCATATGGCGACCTAGTCGTTGGCGCGTTGGCGGTAGCGTACCGCGAACTCGCTGAATCGATGTCGGAACAAATGGGAGGGCAAGTTGTCAAGTACCCTTACATCGACATCTTCAGAGTACGAGCCTTAGCCGCTCACCGTCTCGGTGTCAGCGGAGCGCTAGTTGATCGTGTAATCGCAGAGATCGCGTCAGGTGAGAGAGAGGTTCCTTTCCGCCTCGAACTTCAATTAGGAACTTCAAATTGGCCGTCATCAGAACCCACTTTTCGGCTGGGCTCACGACGCTACTACGTAATGCTGATCAAATCAGAAGGAGAAGGTTATGAGTGACAAATACCAACACATGGCGGAGACCTGGGGATGGGACGGCAATCCCTATCCAGCCGAAGCGATCAACAGCGGTTCCGAACCCTATAGTCCAGAAGTCTTTCCCGAAGAGAGCGAACAGTTTTATTCAAGGCTTGTATACGGCGCGGCGATGGATAAACGAGGCTTCAACTTCCTCTGGTCCAAGGGCGCTAATAACGAAGATACAGGAATGGGGAAAACAACCATTCTTAGGCAGGCAGCCAAGGCGATCAATATCGACTTTGGGGCTAAAGTTTTACGGGAGGCGGGAATGCGGGAAGAAATCGTCGCCCGCCACAAATCGGCAGCCGCTTATGCTTCCTTCAACACCACATCAGTCAATGGCGTTTACTCAAACCTCTTCGCGGCGGTCGAGTATCTGGCTGACCCGCGCAACGGTTCGAATGGCGTTTCAATCCTGGACTCCATCCGTGCGCAAATCCAAAAAGATCGTGGCTTGCAGATGGATGACAGCGACGGCCTGCACGCCGCTATTCGAGACGCTCGCCGCAAACTCGGCGCCACGCTGCCACCACTTCGAGACGATGTTGTAGAGGCCTTCTGCAATAGCGAAGATGGTGACTTTGCCGATTTTTTAACGGAGGTTCGTCCGGCAAGCCGGGTCAGGAACGGTCTAACGTATTTCGACTTTGCCTTCACTGTTTTAGCGGCCGCTGGGATTCAGCATTTGTTCATGTTCATCGATCAGCTTGAGGACTTGGCAACGACTCAGACGGTGACCAAGGCAAAGCGGACCCGCGAAGTAGGTCGGCTGCGCGACATTATCTCCGAGACCGAACCATTCATCGGGCGTGTACACTTCGTATTCACCTTCCACGTGCGGGCCGCCACTGCGCTTGACGAGATGTGGCGATTGAACCGTTTGCCGAATTATGACCCCGAGGACATCGCCAATCAAAGCGCCGTGGTCGTTCTGCGCGGAATCCAAGACGTTGACCAGGTACGTGCTTTGCTCACCACTTACGCTGATGCCGTTCGTCTTGACCCAGAAGAAAATGGAAGACTCACGGGCTTTGACGAAACCGCGCTGCCGATCTTGCTTGACCACTCAGCAGGGCGCCCTGGCATCCTCTTAGCCGACGCCAATAAGTTGGTCAACCGCGCCGCCGAACTCGAGCTACCGACGATCGACGGAGTTTTCGCCGCCGACGTGCTTGGACTGAATGGTGCTGCGCGTCCAACATCGGTACGGCGGTCCCGTTCTACAGAGACTCGGGATGCGCACGCCATCGATGACCTGTTGAGGTAAGGCGATGAAAGTGCCCGACTGGCTCGCCGATTACTCCGAATGCCTGTACCTACTTGCGCGCTTCAATCCGCCGCAGTCTACCGGGTGGCAGGGTGGACGCGAGTGGGAGCGCGCCGCAGCCCGAGCGCTCCAAACACCTGTACGACAGGGACCTGGCTCTTTGAAGTTGTTTGGGCGCGGATCTGCTTCCGGGCTCGCGCACGAGGTCGACGGCGCCGGAGCTGGGCGTGGTTGGACCTTAATTCATGAAGCAAAGGCCTATTCGCAACGTAGTCCGTCAAAAGAGGAACTCTTCACTTTCGATCGCAAGACCTTTGATCTTTATGTCGAACGTCGACGATTCGGAGAAGAAGGAGAGCACTGGCGCTCCCTCATTTTGGCTGGACCGCTTGATGATGGCGTGCGTCGCTATTGCTACTTATATGGAATCGTTGCAGTGGACGCAGAGCTAATACCATTGCCAATGCTGCTCCGGATGGCGGGACGCCCGAACGCGGACCTCTATTTCTCGGACCAGGTACTAGGTGAGCTAGTGAGACTGGGTGAGGAAGCGTGCGCGCCGATGGAGGCCCGGTACATACCGGAGAGCCGCGATCGCATCTACTTAAACATTCGCAAGCTGATGACGAACTCGCAGTTAGACGATTTACTGTGGCTTCAGCGTGATGTCACCGCAGACCTACTTGAATTAGTCGATCGCGAGCAGCCGGGTTACTTTGAGGACCGTGCCACCGATATCACATCAAGATTTGGGTTGAGCCTTGTCGCGCGCTCAAAACAAACAGCAGCTTGATGGCGGATATATTTTCTCTTTACTATCCAACGTGAGAGCTCGGACGATAGAAAAAGTTACTCGAATTAGACCATGTTGGCTAGCAAACTAAATGTTGATAGCAAATTAAGTGTTTGTAATAACTTGAAGCACACCGAGATATGCCAACAACCATTTTCGACATCTTGTGGAATCTGATCGATCTCCTCTTACTCGGTCAGCCCCTTGTGTCTGGAGAGTCCACCACTTGATCGTTTGGAGTATAAACATTAGCACATTGCAAGGTCACTTCTGAGGTTATGAACTCTCAAATCGAGCCTGATTCAGAAAAGCTAGGAGAGAACAAGGCGGTACTGTTCGCAGACTTGTTGGGTTTCGCTTTGCTAACGGAGTCAAATGATCTGCAACTCGATCGTATCAAGAATGCCGAACGTCCGCTTTCATGGGACCTCGACGAATTGCTTGCATCACCAGCTAATCCTTTGACAAAGACCTTTAACGGTTTCCACTATACTTTGAGATGGGCAATCCAATTCGCTCAGATGCGGCACCCGTTAACAGCAATCACTTTTTCTGACTCTGCTTTTATTGCAACGGCCCACCTTTTCGAAGCGGTGAATATAGCGGTTTACTTAGTAACATCATTACTGCGGCAGCGAATTCCGTTACGGGTTGGAATTGCGCATGGCTCGTTTTCTGCCGTGCGATTCCGATCCGATATAGCTGTTGATGGTGGCGACCACGCTGCGCATTTCCTTGGAACCGCAGTCGTCCGCTCTCATAAAGCTGAGAGTTGTGGAATTAAGGGGATGAGAATTTTGTTGCATCCTTCAGCGGTGTCCTTGCTCAACGATCCTACCCACAATCCGCACACCACCGAAGACCGAATTCAGTGTTTGGAATGTTCCCCGAGCGAGCACCAGAATGCGGCTGGCGTCGCCTATGAAATTGATTACTGGCGGCTTAAACCAACCGCTGAGAAGGAGGCTTGGCGTGCGTTACAGGACATGTGGTCCGCTTCTCCTCAAAATGCCGTCGTGCACTATGAAGCAACCGCGAGAGCAATCGATCGAATGCGTGTGGCCCAAGGTGAATCACCGTTAGACAAGCTTCGACGCCGTACACTCCCGCACAGGGATTCAGCCAGTAACAGACAAACTGTCAGCTCCTGATATGCATATAGCTTTACTGGCGTATAAATTTCGTGCTGCGTGAATTTGCAACAGGCAACGTTCTACCTGACAGACGGAGGCATTACTTCGAGGTTCCAGAATAAAGTCTCCCCCTGAGATGAATAGCCAGCCGAGTGCGATAGCATTCGGCTGGCTTTTTGCCCATGCCGCAACTGCGCCTATGGCGCAGTGCGGCAAAATTTTACCGTTAAAAATCCGGCCAACCTGACATACTTTAGTGAATTCCCACTGAAGCTTCCTTTCGTTCAGTACGTTTTAAGCATTGCGAGCCGGAATAAACTACCAGCGTTATGCTGGCCCTTACTTTCCCTATACAAATTTCGCCGGCTTTCCCCTATGTTGTTATCTGATTGTAAGCCGTTCCAATGGTACTCTGTCGTAACGTGTCCCGAATGCAAAACCTAGTCTTCTGCGATCTCTCACACGGCCAAGCGAGAATTCGCCAAAACATATCAGCCTCGATGCAGTAAGTGTGGAGTTGAAAAATTCTATGAACCAGAGGAATAGAACGTTACCAGCACATCATTGAACGCCATCAAAACTGCGCAGCTAACGGAGCAGTTTTGCCAGCCAGAGTGCGATCGAGTTCATTCAAAGCACCGATTGAATATGCATGTCCTCATACGACAGCGCTGCGTTTGTCAGTTGTGTCTCTCCTAGATTGTTCTTTTAACACTCGAAAATTGGCCCATCGTAAGGAATGTCGGAATGAGGATGGCGATCGAAATCAAAGGCTGAATGTCTCGCGCAGCCGAAAGACCGAGTGCTCCCAGGTGAGCACTTGGGCCTTTCGGTTTATACCGCTATTCCTAACTCATCTAACATCGTTTAGTTTCTCGGACGTCGCAGACGGAACATCTGCGACGGTCCTCGAAACCAGAGGACTTCGGCAAAAAAAGAGCCTCAAATCGGACGGTCATCTGATAACAGAAGATTCCGTTCTCCCAACTACAGCGCCTGGCGGCGCTCCCGAACGGAATCGCTGTTATCAAACGCCCGCTTACTTTGTTTGTTCTCCCCCTTGCGCCCGCTTCGCTCGCGCGCTCGGCGCACCTCGCACCGCTCACTTCGCTACGCCCCCGCTGGGGGCTGGCGCACTTGTTATTACGCTGGAATTGCAAACCCAAACTTGCTCGTATTTTCCCTTGATGACACGCGCACGCACCAGTTTGTGTCGACGGAACCAAATTTCTAGTGAGACCGCCGGGTACATAGCCTTCGCTGCGGCGGCCGTACGGGTCTTCGCTGCGCTCCGATTAACTTCGCAAACCAAACCACAGTTCGCTTCGCCCTTGACTGCCTTCGTCGCTACAGGCTGGCAGATATATAAGAGCCGCTGACGCAGCTCAGTCCTTTCTTAATTTTGAGGCACCCCAGCGTCCGTTGGAATACCAAAGATATCCACTGATGGAACTGTTAGACGCGGTGATCCCCGTCTCGCATACTGATTTTGAGTTGGACCAGTTTCCTTTGGCACAACCCTCACTCGTTTAGCCCATGTGTAGACGCGCGCGTGTTGCTCCCCCAAGCCAAGCTCCCGCAAATGCCTGATGCCTTCATGCCCGCCGAACTCTGCATAGAGAAGCCGAGAGCACTTACCTAATATGCTAATCGTACAGATCCTTCCGGTAATGCGAGCCGTTGCCCTCTCGACTAAGCGATTGAAATACTGATCGCTTACGGGACCACCGCGCGGGCTCAGTTTCGTGCCTATGAAGAGATAAGGGTTTTGTGAAGTTCTTAGTTTCTGATTACGTTCTTTCATAAATCGACGAATCAGGTCTCGCAGCCAAGGCTCATCCCGAGGCTCTAATTGAAGACGTTGTCCACTGCGACCCAAAGACTGCACCCCTCTTGAAAGTTGCCGGGGCTCCCACTCGAGGTACAGAACATCTTCCAAAGATTCGCTGGGTTCCACACCCAGGGCCGGGGGCCGACACTGGGAAGGAATTCGTACAGTCTGTAATTCTTTCTTGTAGAAGGCGTGGTAAAGAATAAGATAGAGCATCATCGCCTCTTCGGCAGGCATCGTCGGATCTTCAATGGCTTTCAAAAGGACAGCGATTATCTGCCAATCATAATACTGAATGGTGGCTGGATATTTTGTAGTTCGCCTCCCTCGTTTCTTCTTCCGCTTCCTCCGCCGATCTACCGGTGCGGGACTCTTTTCTATGCCCTCTTCAACTTCCTTAAGCCAACCAAAGAAGACCCGAAACCTAGCGAGATGCCCATCCACCGAACGCTCGACACAACGAATAACCTTTTCAAATGAGTTAAGGGCGCGACACTTCGAGTTTTCGCACACCGTCGGTGGAGTTTCCCCCCGAGTGGTCACGTTTTGCGTGAACAGGCAGTAGCGGCACTTCCACTTCAGACCTAACAGATGGAGATATTCCTGAAGGTGAACGGCCTCAACGTCGGCAAAGGAAGTTAGTCCACGGCGGGCGCACCACTTCCAGAAATCACCCAAGGTAATAAAGTGATTGCGCCTTGCAGCGGGAGTATTCATTCGCTCGGTGCGGAGCCAGAGATCGTATTTCTCAAAAAGTGCAATGATGTTCGGTGACAACGAAGAAATCCGCGCGAGCGGTTTGATCCTTCTGAGATCCTGATCCAGATCCTCCTCTTTACAGACACCTAAAAGCAGTTCGCCGACTTGCTCAAGACACGAGCGCAGGGGTTTATATTTGTTGCCCGTCAACGTTCTCTTTAATTTGATTATGGCGTCCCATGTTAGCGGACTCTCGACATGATGCCTTTGAAGAAATTTGCCGAAACTTCTTATGCGGAAGTAAACGTTCTGGTTGACCGTCTCCCAGTTGATTGTTGCAACCAGGCATTGAAACAACCTGAGACTGTACTCGTTTGGTATTACGACGGTGTCAATGAACCTCTTCAATCTCTTCCCGGCATGCCGGTTCAAGTTGCAAAGGCAACAGAGCTTGTCTTCCTTGTGTACATACGGCTTTTCCTTTCCGCAACAAGAACACATGCCCACGCCACGATTTACACGTTTTTGGCATTGCGCGCAGTACTCTCCGTTGACCTTGGCTGGCGGTTTGCTCTTCCCACACCTTGTGCATTCTATGGTAGAGGGCAATGTCGCCCTTCTCACGCACTCGGGACAAATGCCAGATCCGTCTGTCAGGAACCGCCTGACTCTGCCACAGACACTACAGTTAGCTTTGGGCTCCTTGCTGAGGCACTCCCCACAAATCATCACGCAGCGCAGCACCGTTCTTCGCATCTGGTGACAACGCGTGCACACTGCCATTGGTCGGTTTCTCATATTTGTTTGACTGCGATAGCTACTCTTTGGGTCTTAGTTTGTCTTTGAAAAGCGTTCTGGGATCGGTAAACGTCATACGCAAGGACTTAGGCTTTCCTGCAGCTTCAAAGTCAACAGTTTCATGTCGAGCCGTAACAAATTCGTCCTTATGCTCGGCGGATTTGGATCCATATAACGGCGACGGTTTCTTCCCTTCTAACTTGGCATTCGCCCACTGCCGTCTTCGCGCTGGATTCGGATCGCAAACATAGAACGCATCAGAGCGGCAGTCGAAGACATCGCACAGGAGTTGAATCATTTCTGTGCGTGGTGCTGCTGGCGCCCGTCGCATCAGCGCTCTTACGGTCTGCACCGTCAGAATCACGCCCACTTCTTCCTCTATGAAGGCCTGGAGCTCAATGGCAGTAGTAATTTGATAAGTCCTCTTTGCAAGGCCTTTAAGATCCCACACAACTATATGTGCCCCCCTGCGTGTTGTAGACCATCGCGCTGAAACCTGACTTCCCAAGCCGAGGGCCTCGCGCCTCCTTCATCGACAACCACCTGTTCTTGCCTCTTGATCTGATATAGAGGCGCGTGGATGATGGACTCACGTGCCCTAATAACTCCATCAATTCCCAGAACTGGTCGGGGTTCGCCTCAATGTAATTGGTGGCGAAACTTGCACGGAGGTCGTGAAGTGTTAGCCGAGGGGGCAGATCCACGCCAAATTCCCGTGCGGCCTCTATTAGTCGTGCAAAGCTTCCCCGCATTGTGATGTAAGGCAGTCGTCTGCCCCTCGAACTCAAGAACAGAGATGGCTCAACCAAGTAATTGGGGAATTGACGTCGGACTTCTTGTTCATATTGCCTGAGCGTCGTCATTGCCGCACTCGTAAGGGGTATTAACCGCGTCTGAGGGCCTGACGAGTTGTAAGCCTTGCCATGACGTGTCTGTATGATTTTCTTGTTATAGAAGATGTCCCTATCGGCGCCAAGGGCATCGAGGTTTCGGATTTCGTTTGACCTCATGCCAGTCTCGGTAATCAGCATTACTATTGCGTACAGGCGGCCGGCCGTCGAAATCCTCTTTGTTAGAGCAGGATAAATTTCTCGCAGGAAGACCAGCAGTTCCAAAATCTGCTCCGGGGTCAAAAAGAATCTTTCGGAGCGCAAAATATCTCGGCTATGGAGGGGATACTCAACTCCGGTAAATGGGTTTTCGATCGCTCCATATTTAGATGAGATCGTTTGGAGCCCCTGGATATAGGGAAACTCGAGTGTGATCAGGAACAGGCGCTCTAGTTGTCCAGCATAAGTTCTTGCCGTCGCGGGCCGAACACACGCCAGGTTATCGTCTTCGACGGTGCTCAGCGCCAGCAGGAAGTCCTTGATAAGCTGCCGCCCTAGGCCCAGGTTCATGACTTCCCAAATGAAAATCTGACGTTCACCAATCGCGTCGCAAACCCGTATCCGTTCAAACCAGCGTTCACTAAGCCAACGGTATCTCTCTATTGTCTTCGGGCTTAGTCCCCTCGCGATTAAGGTGTCAATGGAGTTTTGTAGGATTCGCTTATGATCATTCAGCATCTCCTGATGAGATCGCTGTGGAGTGGCGACTGTAACATGATGTAGATGCGACATTGATATCCCCTTCGGTAATCATTTGAAATTGATCCAAAAAACGTAGCTCGTCCGTACCTAAGTACCTTCTTTAGAGCCGCGTCAGATGTAACGAAATAAATTCTTTCGCGGGAAAGAAATCTTTTCGCCCCGAACTCTCAAATAGCAGGATGGATTGGGTTACGCGGAATTGTGTTGGCCTATCCATCATTACCAATACCAATTATTCCAATAGAAGTTTTGTGTTGCTTCCTTGGCTCTCTCACGGTTGGCAACAGATATGCCGCGCGAAGTCGGTGGTCTTCAAAATTGCACTTACCACGTTCCGATTAGCCATCGCGAACCTCAAAACGCCTGGAGTTTCGAGGAGCTGCGAACCTGAATATCACTGACTGAGGTGGTCTTACTTGCGACTACAAGGTTCCACGCTACGCTATCCGTTTTCCTTTTCTAAATTGCAGCGAGGCGAACCGCGAGGAGGCTATTCGGACTGGAAAAAGTTGAGGGGGTGTTAGAGATCGCAAACATCGTCTAATAAAATATTACAGTGTTCGCGATGACATAGCGGCAGGTGGTTTCCTCAATAAAACTGAGGGAATACAAAGATTCCGACCAATGACCGTGGCGAAGGAGGTGTTAGCGATCGCTAACACCCCAAGATACAAACGCTAGGTGATTTTGTCCTGATCTGAAAATGCAACTAGGGTTTTTTCACCTAGTAAGGTCTGTCTTGATACTAAATACATGGCACTTTAATAAAATAGCTGGTCCAAAATCGAGATGGCACAGTAGCTGCTACGTAAAAAGTGCTGGAAGTTCCAGCGCGACCCTTGCCCAATCCTCAGATATGTAACCTTGGACCAATGCCGCCTCCGAAGCCATCGAAGTCAGGCGACTCGAAATTCTCTTCGAACTACGCAAGCTCTTTACAACCCGCAGGCCAGTCAACGCACTGAGATTTGCCGCACACTGAAGGAGAACGAAGCAATGCTTCCGTCGATTTTCTCCTTCTGAAGATCGACGAACGGGAGCGAATTTGCTCGTTTTTGATGGTCGGTATGTGAAGCCATAAGGAACAGGAGAGGCATTGCAGATTTTGAGGTGCTGCACGATTCCGCAGTGAGAAAAGGCAGCGTCGCAACGTTCAGCGGTAGGTCATAGCGTCAAAACGTCGGAACTAAAATGACAGCACCCATGCTACATAAAGAAGAACCACCTTTGAGCAGACCTCCTCGAGCGTTACTGATGACCCCTGAACAGTGCGCCGAATTTCTAGGTATCAAGATAAACACACTTTACGTGATGAAATCCCAGGGGCGTATCCCTTACCGCAAAGTGGGCCACCTACTGCGCTTCGACTTCGATGAGATTGTTGAGTGGACAAAGGACAATGAGAAATGAAGTTTGGAGCGGGCGGCAAGCTCAGGTACTATTCGTCAAACCTCTGTGGCTGCAACCGCCGAA
>Ga0097621_100002374_pt1 | contig 12906 bp, 12 predicted proteins | sample KBSMisM72_FD_73165 | JGI IMG/M metagenome (GOLD analysis project Ga0097621, IMG submission 73165) | Miscanthus rhizosphere microbial communities from Kellogg Biological Station, Michigan, USA - KBS Miscanthus M7-2 (version 2) (version 2) | ecosystem: Host-associated > Plants > Roots >... | reverse complement strand
GAATCAAGAATTAAGAATTAGGAATTAAGAATTAAGAATTACGAATTCCTAAGCGGGTTATCAGCTTCGCCAGTCCCTGGCGGGTGACGCCTAGTTCCGCCGCCGCGCGGCCGCGATGCCCGCCCGTGCGCACCAGCGCCGCGCGAACGAAGCGGTGCTCGAAGGTGCGCCGCGCTTCGTCGAGCGACCAGCGTTCCGCCGGTCCGCTCTCCCCAAAGCACGGCGGCAGCGCCGAGGCCGGCACCACGCCGCGTTTCGGTGTCCGCACCGCGAGCGCGGCCAGCACGTTCTGCAGCTCGCGCACGTTGCCGGGCCAGTCGTAGCGCGTGAGCGCCGCGATCGTGGCCGCGCCAAGCGTGGCCCGGCTCGCCACCCGCTGGGTCGCGTCGCGCCAGAGATGTTCGGCGAGCACGGCGACATCCTCACGCCGCTCCCGCAGCGGCGGGACCGTGATGTGAACCACGTCGAGCCGATAGAGCAGGTCGAGCCGGAATCGCCCGGCTTCCACCTCCTGCCGCAGTGCGCGATTGGTCGCCGACACGATCCGGACATCGACGCGCCGCGACACGTTCTCGCCGACGCGCCTCAGCTCGCCCTCCTGAATCACCCGCAGCAGCTTGGCTTGAGCGCGCGGCGTCAGCTCGCCAATCTCGTCGAGGAAGAGCGTGCCACCGTGCGCTTCTTCGAAGACGCCGTGGCGATCCGCGACCGCGCCGGTGAACGCGCCACGCGTATGCCCGAACAGCTCGGCCTCTACCAAATCGTCGGGCAGGGCCGCGCAGTTCAGCGTGCAGAATGGCTTTGGCCGCCGGCCGCTGCCGCGATGGATCGCGCGCGCGACCAGCTCCTTGCCGCTGCCGCTCTCGCCGTCGATGAGGACGGCAAAAGGCGCCGCCGCCGCCCGGTCCACGCTCTGGCGGAGCGCCGCCATCGCCGGCGTGATGCCGAGCAGCTCTCCAGGGCCGGCGTCGACCTGCGCCTGGCGCGCGATGACGGCCGTCACCATCGGTGCCACAGCCGCTGCGCTCATCGTCAACACGGATCCGGCCCGCGAGGTGTCGTAGGTCGACCCGATGGTCCACCTGGCGCAGAGTGCGCCGATGCGCTCGCCGCCGTACTCGATCGGCGCCGCCGCTTCGATACGATCGTCGAGCCGGTGCGGAGCGATCATGATCCCCGCAGTGACCGCGCGCACGGCAATCGCGGTCTCGAGCCGCATGCCGTCGCCGCTGATGACCTGGGCCCGCTCGCCGCGCACCACCACACACGCGATCGCCGAGGCGTGAAGGTGCTGCCGCACACGCGCGCAGACGGTCTTGAGCAGCTCGATCTCGTCGGCGGCGGTTTGGCACACGCGCAGAATCGCGACGAGCTCGTCAACGAACGGATCGGGCACACCGCCGGAAACGACGCCGGCGCCGTCGCGCGAGCTCGCGCCGGCAGACGAGAATGCCGCCACGTAGAGGCCGAGGGCGCCGAGGCCGGTGCCCCGGACGTGGCGGGCGACCACATCGCGAGCGACCGCGTCGGGCGCCGACAGCGCCTTTGCAAGATCCCATCGCGCCCGCGCGATCGGCGGCGCGGTTTTCACCACGCGCCCCAGACGCTGAAGCTGGGCCAGCGCGATCGCCGGCCGGCCTCGGGCGCGCTCGACCTCGGCACGCAGCAGACGCGCGCGGGTGATGCGCTGGACATCGCGGGCCGTGCGCGCGAGCGCGATCGTCTCCAGGAGATCGCGCTCGGCCGCGTTCACGTCGCCGGCGGCCAGGTGAACGAAGGCGGTCACCGCAGCGACGGCCGCACGGGTTCCGGCGTCGCCGGCCGCCGTGTCTTCCGAGACGCGAGTGATCACCGACATCGCGCGGTTGAGATCGCCGAGGCCGACCGCGAGCCGCGACGCCAGGAGCCGGCGGCGAACGACGGTCGCCTCCCCTTCCGGCGCCGACGCCAGCACCGCCTCGGCGCCGGCGTACTCGCCGCGCCAGTACGCGCTGCGCGCGAGCACCAGCGACGCGGCCGCGACTCGCTCCGGATCCTCGAGGGCGCGCGCCGCCGAGAGCGCCACGCCGAGTACGCTGTCGGCCTCGTCGAGACGACCGGCATCGATCCACGAGTCCCCGCTCAGGACCGCGAAGTCCACCAGCGTTCCTTCCAGACCCGCGCGGCGCGCGTAGTCGTGTCCGTCCTTGATCACCGCCTGCGCGTCGCGGGTCCGGCCGCGCCTCAGCAGCGATCCTGCCAGAGCCAGTGCGCCGCCGGCCGCATCGTTCCACGCCCCGCGCCGCGCCAGGCTGCCGACCACCTGGCGCAGTTGACGCACACCGGGCGCGTGCAGGCCGCGCCGGACATCGGCCATGGCGTTCGCCATCCGCCGCCGAAGCGTCACCAGCTCGCCGGGCGCCGGCCACGCGCGTGACAGGACCGGGGGCTCAAAGCGCTCCTCCAGCGGCTCGTCGCCGCCGCCATAGACGGCGGTCTGCTCGGCGACGCGCAGCACCTTCGATCGTCCGGGCTGCGGCGCCGGTATCCGGCGCGTCCCCCATCCCGGCCACAGCAGCTGAACGAATCGTCCCGGCAAGCCACACGATCGTTCGGCCGCCTGCTGCACCGCCCGCTCGACCCGGCCGCTCATGGCTTGCGGCCGGATGGCTGCCGTGAGCGCATCAACCGTCAGCCGACGGATGGCGGCCCCGCTCACCGCTCGACACTCGTCCTCACCCACCAGCAGGAACACGTGCGACACCGGATCCCTGAGCGCGGCCCTGAGAAAGGCCGGCCACGGACGTTCCCCGGCGGTGTCGGCAATCACGAACAGGTTTCGACCGCGCCACAAGTCGGCGTGGTGCGACTCGAGCAGCCGCGCCGCCACCGGCACCAGGCCTTTCGCTCGGGCCAGACGCGCCAGCTCGCCGACAACCGCACCTTTGCCGGAGCCCGACGGTCCCCAGATCGCCGCCACGTGCGGACGTCCGCTGGCGGCGGCCTGAAACATTTCCGCCAATGCCCCGACGATCGGCTGTTCGACAATCCGCAACCCGCGATCCTCGATCGACAATCCGCAATCCTCAGCAGCCTCGCCGTGCGGGTATCCCGTGCCCGCGTCGGGAAGCCAGGCCCCGTGACCATCGCTGTCCAGACGCACCGCGTCGGGCAGGAGCGGTCCGGTCGTCAGCCCGCACGCACGCAGCCACCACGTCGCTCGTGCGTGCAACGACACGGTCTCCTCGGCCGCCCGCAATTCCGAGCCGCAGCGCCAGGCCTCGAAGCGAGACGAGTCGCCGACCAGGCCGAAGTCGAGGAGCGTCGCGACCGCGCGATGGCGCAGTGCGCGCAGCGTGTCGCAGCGCTCGATCCATCGGAGCTGTTCCGCCACGCCGCCGGCGCTGCCGACGATCAGCGTGACGCGCGCGCCGCTGGAGAGATCGAATGCGCGTCCGTCCTCATGCACGGCGAATCGATCCGCGACCAACTGCATGCGGGATGAAGGTGCAAAACAGCGGCCCGAGAGGATCACGCTGCCGATCACGCGGGGGCCGTCCAGACGAGGCAAATATTTCGGATAGAATGAACGGCGAATGCTGCGTTTTTTGACTGCCGGCGAGTCGCACGGCAAGGCGCTCGTCACGATCATCGAAGGCGTGCCGGCCGGTCTCGCGATCGACATCGATGCGCTCACCTCCGATCTCCGTCGGCGTCAGACCGGCTATGGCCGTGGACGCCGGATGCTGATCGAATCGGACCGCGCCGAACCGTTGAGCGGCATCCGCCACGGTGTGACCACCGGTGGGCCGATCGCGCTGCTGATTCCGAACAAGGACTGGGACAACTGGCAGCGGACGATGTACTCGGAGCCCGAGATGCCGGCCAATGCTCCGGGCGCCGACCGCGCCGCGGTGACGCGGCCGAGACCGGGCCACGCCGATCTCGCCGGCTTCGTGAAGTACGGTCACGAGGACATGCGCAACGTCCTCGAGCGGGCGAGCGCTCGTGAAACGGCGGCACGCGTGGCGGTCGGCGCCGTCGCGCGTCAGCTCCTGGCGAACGTCGGCGCCGAAATCGTCAGCCATGTGCTTCGCATCGGCCAGGCGTGTGTCGCGGATTCGCTCGCTCTCACCTTTGATCAGGTGAGGGCGATTGCCGCCGATGCGCCGCTGCACTGCGCCGACCAGGCGGTCGAACAACAGATGATTGCGGAAATCGACAAGGCGCGCGAGGCCGGCGACACGATGGGCGGCACCTTCGAGGTCATCGTTCACGGCCTCCCGCCCGGCCTCGGCAGCTACGTCCACTGGGATCGCAAGCTCGATGGGCGCCTCGCGCAGGCGTTGATGTCCATCCCCGCGATCAAGGCGGTCGGGATCGGCCGCGGGCCCGGCGTCGCAGAGGTTCCCGGCTCGCGCGTCCACGACGAGATCCTGCCCGGGCCCGATCGGAACGGCGAAGCCTCGATTCCGCTGGCGCGGCCGACCAACAACGCCGGCGGCCTCGAAGGCGGCGTCACCAACGGCCAGGACCTCCGTGTGACCGGCTACATGAAGCCGATCTCGACGCTGATGAAGCCGCTCCGTTCGGTGGACCTGACCACGATGACCGTCAGCCCGGCGGCCATCGAACGCAGCGACGTCTGCGCCGTCCCCGCCGCCGCCGTCGTTGGCGAAGCGATGGTGGCGATCGTGCTGGCGGATGCGGTGATCGAAAAGTTCGGCGGCGACTCGATCGAGGAGATGGTGGCGAACTGGAAGGCGTTCAAGCTCCGGACCGCCGAACGGTTCGAGCTTCGCTGAAACAACGATCAACGCAGAATTCGCAGAACCCGCGGAGTAGTACCTTCCCGTTCCTTCTCTTCCGGCTCGCGCAAATGCCAGCAATCATCTCGATCGATGGTTGTCACGGTCATTGCAGTGCCGGACGCGCATGGACGAAAAGGATGTACTAAACTCGCTGACCGAACAGGTCATCAGCGCGGCGATTGCGGTCCACCACGCGTTGGTAGGTTCGAGCCTGTCCACGCCGCTCAGTTGCTCTCCCATCTGAGGTTCTCAGAATGTAAAGTAGGATTGCTTGTCAATTTCAACGTCAAATGGCTGGTCAAAGAGGGCATCAAGCGAATCGTGAACGGCTTCCCAGAGTAGGTGTACTCTGCGTGTTCTGCGGTTTCCGCGTTGATCGTCGTCGCCATTCGCTGCCTACATGATTCGACCGATTCTCAAATACGGCGACTCCCTGCTCCACGACAAGGCGCGGGCCGTCGATGCCGTCACCCCCGACATCGAGCGCCTGATCGATGACATGATCGAGACGATGTACGCGGCGCCTGGGGTGGGACTGGCGGCGACCCAGGTCGGTGTGCTGCTGCGGATCTTCGTCGTCGACATCTCGGTCGGACGCGATCCGAACGGCCTGATCGTGCTCGTGAATCCGGAGTTCGTCGAGCGCGACGGCGTGCAACTGGAAGAGGAAGGCTGTCTGAGCGTGCCCGGCTTCAACGCCACGGTGATGCGGCCGATGCGCGCCGTGGTCAAGGGGCTGGACCGGCACGGCGAGCCGCAGCAGCACGAGGGCGTCGGCCTGCTGGCGCGCGCGTTCCAGCACGAGATGGATCACCTCGACGGCGCCCTTTTCGTCGATCGCCTGCGCGGCATCAAGCGCGATCTGATCGTGCGAAAGATCCAGAAGCTCACACGCGCCGGGAAATGGTAAGCACTTCGACGCAGACCGAGACGCGCCTTCCGACGACGACCGTGCCGCCCCTCCGCATCGTGTTCTTCGGCACGCCGGAGTTCGCGGTGCCGACGCTGGAGGCGCTGCTGACGGCCTCACCGCACACCGTGGTCGGGGTCGTCACGCAGCCCGACCGGCCGCGCGGCCGCGGCCAGAAGGTGTCGGACGCGCCGGTGAAGGCGCGCGCCCTGGCGGCCGGCCTTCCCGTCCTGCAGCCGGACCGCATGAAGGATCCGGCGTTTCTCGATGCCCTCGCCGCGTGGCACGCCGACCTTGGCGTCGTCGCCGCCTACGGACGGATCCTCACCGAGACGATTCTGGCGACGCCGCGGCTCGGCATGATCAACGTGCACGCCTCGCTGCTGCCGCGCTATCGCGGCGCTGCCCCCGTCCATCGCGCGGTGATCGCCGGCGAGTTGTCGACCGGCGTCACGATCATGCGTGTCGTCAAGGCGCTGGACGCCGGCGCCACTATCGTCAAGGAACATCGCCCAATCGGGCCGGACGAGACGAGCGACGAGGTCGAGCGCGCCCTCGCGCAGATTGGCGCCCGCCTGCTCGTCGCCGTCGTGGATCTGCTGGCGCGCAACAACGCGGTGGAGTGGCCGCAGAACGACGCGGAGGCGACCTACGCGCATCGACTGACCAAAGAGGACGGCGTCATCGACTGGAACTGGCCGGCCGCGCGCGTGCACAACCTGATTCGCGGCCTGCACCCGTGGCCGCACGCCTTCAGTTTTCTGCACGGCAAACGTTTCATCCTCAGGCGATCGGCAATAGAAGCGCCGGGGGCAGGGCGGGCCCTTCCGGACCCGCCGGGAACGATCCTCGAAGCCGACGGAGATCGGCTGACCATCGCGACCGGCGACGGGGTCCTCCGCATCGTGGAGATTCAGGCCGAGGGCAAGCGTCCGATGAACGCGCGCGAGTTCCTGGCCGGCCATCGCCTGACCACCGGCGATCGGTTTACGGCCGCGCCATGATCGCGCCGGCGCGGCTCGCGGCGTACGAGATCCTGCGCACCGTTTCGACCGGCAGCAGCGACCTTCCGACCGCACTGGCCGCGGCACGCGGCGGCCTGCACGACGAGCGCGACCGGGCCCTGGCCGCCGAGATCACCAGCGGCGTCCAGCGCTGGCGCGCGACGCTCGATCATCTGATCGTCGCGTTCGCCAAACGCGCGATCGATCGCCTCGATCCTGAGGTCGTCGAGATTCTGCGACTCAGCGCCTACCAACTCCTTCACCTGACGCGCGTCCCGGCAGCAGCGGTGGTGGACGATGCCGTCGATCTGACGAAGCGGGTGGGAAAGCGCAGCGCCAGCGGGTTCGTCAATGCCGTGTTGCGGACGATCTCACGCCGGCGCGCCTCGCTGCCGCTGCCGGCGCGTCCCTCCGAGCCGGCCGACCGCGACGCCGCGCTGAACTATCTGAGCATCACGCTCTCGCATCCGCGTTGGCTGGCGGACCGCTGGCTCGAGCGGCTCGGACTCGACGCCGCCGAAGCGTGGATGCAGTTCAACAACACGGCCGCCGCGGTTACGCTCCGCGCCAACCGTCTGCAGACGACGCGTGAAGCGCTCGTCGAACGGCTCGCCGCGGACGATCCGACGGACGACGAGATCCGCGTGCACCCGACGATTTACGCACCCGATGGTCTGATCGTTGATCAGGGACATCCACTAAGAGGATCCGGTCAGGAACAGGGCTGGTTCGTCGTCCAGGACGAAGCGTCGCAGCTGGTGACGCTGCTCGCCGGTGACCGCCCGCTCCCCCGCATCCTCGACACCTGCGCTTCTCCCGGCGGCAAGACGACGGCGCTCGCCGCGCTGATGGAGGGACGAGGCCTGCTCGTCGCCTGCGACGTGCGCGATCGGCGGATCGATCTGCTCCGGCGCACGGTGACCGCGAGCGGCGCGGCGAATGTCCGCATCGTGCAGGCGGATCTGCTGCAGCCGCTTCCCTTCGCCGCAACGTTCGACTGCGTCCTGGTCGATGCCCCCTGCTCGGGCCTGGGCACGCTGCGCCGCGATCCCGACATCCGCTGGCGCCGCCGCGAGCAGGATCTGGTTCCACTGGCCGCCGCGGAGCTGACCATGCTCCAGCACGCCGCGGCGAACGTCGCGCCGGGCGGACGTCTCGTCTATGCCACCTGCTCGAGCGAGCCGGAGGAGAACGAAGGCGTAGCCGATGCGTTTCTCACCACGACGCCCGGCTTTGTGCCGGTGCCCGCCGCTCAGGCCTCGTCCCGTCTGTCGGAGACGCTCATCGATCATCGGGGGCATCTCCGCACGCGGCCCGACCTCCACGGTCTGGAGGCATTTTTTGGCGCCGTGTTCGAGCGGCAGGCCTGAAGGCCTGCACTACAACCGTCGTAGTGCGGACCTTCAGGTCCGCCGTGAGCTGTAGTACGATCAGATCCTTCATGGCCTTACGAACGCGCGTCTGGAGCGCGGGCAAACTGGTACTTCTCGGCGGCGGATTGGTGGCGACGTACGTGCTGTTTGCCGCGGCGTCGATGCGCGTCGCGCTGCGCGCGCGCGAAGTCCAGGTGCCCGACTTCACGAACCGCACGGCGAACGAAGTGAATGCGCTCGCGGCGGACCTCGGCCTCGGCGTCAAAGTGGACGAGCTGCGGCGCCCCGACCCGAAGATCGGCGCGGGGCGCGTCGTCGCGCAGGAGCCGGCCGCCGGGTCGACCGCCCGTCGCCAGCGCAGCGTCAAGATCTGGCTGAGCGCCGGCGCGCGATCCGCGACGATGCCGCTGCTGATCGGCGAGACGGAGCGGACGGCGCAGCTGCGCCTCACGCAGGACGGCCTGACGCTGGCGGATCTGTCGGAGATGCGCTCCCAGGATTTCGCGCCGGACGTCATCGTCGCGCAGACGCCGCCGGCCAAGAGCCCCGCCGGCCGCGTCGCGCTGCTCGTGAACCGCGGCGAGCGGGGCGCGAGCTACGTGATGCCCGATCTGATCGGCGTCAACGGCGACCGCGCCGCCGACATCCTGCGCAGCCGCAGCTTTCGCGTCGCGGTGGTCGGATCGAACCCGTATCCCGGCGTCGCCGCCGGCGTCGTCATCCGGCAGAGCCCGCAGGCCGGCTTCCAGATCGGACCGGGCGAGCCGATCTCGCTCGAGGTCAGCCGATGAGCGTGCTGATAGCGCCGTCGATCCTGTCGGCCGATTTCGCCAGGCTCGGTGAGGCGGTGGCCGCGGCGGAACGTGGAGGGGCCGATCTGATTCACGTCGACGTGATGGACGGCCACTTCGTCCCGAACATCACGATCGGCGTGCCGGTGGTCGCCTCGTTGAAGCGGATCGCGACGGTGCCGCTCGACGTGCACCTGATGATCGAGGAGCCCGATCGATACATCGAGGCCTTTGCCGAAGCGGGCGCCGCGATGATCTCGGTGCACGTGGAGGCGCTGCGGCACGTGCATCGCACCGTCCAGGCCATCAAGAAACTGGGGGTGAAGGCGGGGGTCGTGATCAATCCCGGCACCCCGGCCGGTGCGATCCACGAGATTGCCGCCGATGTCGACTTCGTGCTGGTGATGTCGGTCAATCCCGGTTTCGGCGGGCAGACTTTCATCCCGCGCAGCGAGTCCAAACTCCGTGAGGTGCGCGCGATCCTGGACGCGGCCGGCAGCCAGGCGTCAATCGAGATCGACGGGGGCGTCGATCAGCACAACATCGCGAGGGTGGTCGCCGCCGGCGCCCGGATCGTCGTCGCCGGCTCGGCGGTCTTCAACACTCCCGACCCCGAGCGCGCGACCCGCGAACTCAAGGCCGCGGCGCTCGGCGCCTTCACTGCAGCCGCCCGGTGAGCGCTCCCCCATCCACGTCGAGGGTGCGGGTGCGCTACGCCGAGACGGACAAGATGGGCGTCGTCTACTACGCCAATTACTTCGTGTGGTTCGAAGTCGGCCGGACCGATCTGCTCCGCGCGTCCGGCTGGAATTACCGCGACATGGAGACAGAGGGGTTCGGACTCCCAGTGATCGAAGCGCAGTGTACCTATCGCGAGCCGGCGAAATACGACGACGAGATCGAGGTCCGCACCACCGGCGAGATGCTGTCGCCGGTGAGGGTGAAGTTCAGCTACGAGGTCGTGCGCGCGGCCGACGCCGCCACGCTGGCCACCGGCACCACCGTGCACGCGACGCTCGATCGCAACGGGCGGCCCTGCCGGCTGCCCGATCGCGTGCGGACCATGCTCTCGTGAAGGCGGCCGTCACCGGCTGCGCCGGCTTCATCGGATCCACGCTGGTCGAGCGGCTCCTGGCCGACGGCGCCGACGTCGTCGGCATCGACGCCTTCGCGGACTACTACCCGCGATCGGTGAAGGAGCGGAACCTCAGCGGCGCGCGGAAGCACCCGCGCTTCCGCTTTGTCGAGGCAGCGCTTCAGGACCTGGATCTCTCGCAGCAGCTGCACGACTGCACGCACGTGTTCCACCTCGCCGCGCAGGCCGGCGTGCGGAAGAGCTGGGGCCGCGACTTCAGGATCTATTCGGAGAACAACATCGAGGCAACGCAGCGCCTCCTCGAGGCCGCGACCGCCATGCCGGCGCTCGAACGGCTCGTCTATTCCTCGAGCTCGTCGGTCTACGGCGATCGGGTGACGATGCCGATGCGCGAAGACGCGCTGCCCGAGCCGGTGTCGCCGTACGGCGTCTCGAAGCTGGCCGCCGAGCAGCTGTGCTACCTCTATTTCGCCAATTTCGGGGTGCCGACCGTGTCGCTCCGCTATTTCACGGTGTACGGACCGCGTCAGCGCCCCGACATGGCGTTCCACAAGTTCCTGCGCGCGACGATCGCGGATGAGCCGATCACGGTGTACGGGGACGGCGACCAGACCCGCGACTTCACCTTCATCACCGACGCGGTCAATGCCAATGTGCTCGCGGCTGCACAAGGGGTTCCGGGCCGCGTGTACAATATTGGAGGGGGCTCACGGGTCTCGGTGAACGACGTGCTCGGCATGATCGAACGGGTCACCGGGCGCCGGCCGCGGGTCGTCGTCGATCCGGCGCAGAAAGGCGACATGCGCCACACCTACGCCGACACGTCGCGGGCGCGCGCGGACCTGGGTTATGCGCCGACCGTCGGACTCGAAGAGGGTCTCACGGCCGAGTATCAATGGCTGACTGGAATACTGTGATCAACACGCGACAAGGCTTTCGTCGGACCTCCGGTCTGCGGCTGTGCGCCACCGTGCTCGCGCTCGCCACCGCGGCCGCCTGCGCCTCCAACTCGCGGGGCACCGTGCCGGCCGGCACCGCCGAACCGGACAAGTTCCTGTTCGACAAGGGCACCGACGCGCTCAACAACAAGAAGTGGCTGTCCGCGCGCGAGTTCTTCAAGCAGGTGACCGAGACCTATACCGCGAGCCCGTACCGGCCCGACGCCAAGCTCGGGATCGGCGACACCTACCTCGGCGAAGGGACCTCCGAGGCGCTGGTCCTGGCGATCAACGAGTTCACGGAATTTCTCTCGTTCTACCCGACGAACCGGCGCGCCGACTACGCCCAGTACAAACTGGCGATGGGACATTTCCGCCAGATGCGGCTGCCGCAGCGCGATCAGACCGAGACGCGCGCCGCGCTGAAGGAGTTCGACGCGTTCATCGCCCGGTATCCCAACAGCAGCCTCATGCCGGAAGTGCAGGTGAAGCAGCGCGAAACGCGCGACCGCCTGAGCGAGGCCGACTATCAGGTCGGCTACTTCTACTACCGGCAGAAGTGGTATCCGGGCGCGATCGACCGCTTCAAGTCGGTGCTGCATGACGATCCGGCGTTCACCAACCGCGACAGCGTGTACTTCTATCTCGCCGACTCGCTGGTCAAGGTCCAGAAGGGAGCGGAGGCGCTTCCCTACCTCGAAAGGCTGGTCGAGGAGTTCGAGAAGAGCGAGCACCTCGTCATGGCACAGAAGATGATTGGCGATCTCAAAGCTCAAGCGCTCAAGCCGAGCACGTAGCGGCCGAACCTCAGATCCGTCGGGAGACTTACAAATGCAGCGCTCATCCCTGGTTCTGGCGACCCTGATCGTGGCGTGCGTTGCGGGCTCCGCCGCCGCGCAGAGCGCAAGCGCCCCCCTCTCGGCGGCCGCGGTCGCGGTCGCCTGCGCGCCGCCGCCGTCCATGGACGCCGCGCCGGCCGACGCGCTGCGCATCGTCGGTTCACAGGATAGCGTGCCGCGCAGCCTGTTCGGCGATCGCGATCTCCTCGTCCTCAGCGGCGGGACATCGGCCGGGTTGCAGATCGGTCAGCAGTTCTTCATCCGCCGGACGATGACGTTCGGCGGCAACAAGATCTCGCGCGGCGCCAAGACGCTGGGCTGGGTTCGCGTCGTCGCGGTCAACGAGTCCACCGCGATCGGGACCGTGGATCATGTGTGCGGCGCGATCCTGAAGGGCGACTACCTCGAGCCGTTCGTCGTCGCCGAACTGCCGGCGGCCGCCGCGCACGACGAGGCACCAGGACAGCCGGACTTCACCACGCTCGGCCACATCATGATCGGCAACGAGGATCGCGAGATGGTCGGGGCGGGAGACTTCGCGCTGATCGACTGGGGCCAGAATCAGGGGCTGATGCCGGGCTCGCGCTTTGCGATCTATCGCGACGTCGGCGTCGCCGGCCTGCCGCTCGCCAGCATCGGCGAAGGCGTGGTGATCTCCACGAGCAGTGCGATGGCGCTCACCCGCGTCACGCGCGCGAGCGATGCGGTCTACAGCGGCGACTTCATCGCGTTGAGGCGGTGACGAGCTATCCGGCTTTTCGTTTCTTGTCGGGAACGCGGAAGTCGGCGACCCGCGGGCTCATCACTTCGTTGAAGCGCCGGAAGTAGTCGGCGCCCGACACCAGCGCGGTGATCACGACCACCCAGAGCGCCGCCTGTCCGACCCAATAGAACGGCCACGCCTGTCCGTGCGACAGGATCAGCGCCAGGATCGCCACCACCTGCGCCACCATCTTGATCTTGCCGAGCGGCGACGCCGGCATCGCCACGCCGCGCGCGTAGGCGAGGCTGCGCAGGGTGGTAACCGCGAACTCGCGGCCGATGATCACCGCGACCATCCATGACTGCGCCAGGTCGAGCTGCACCAGCGAGATCAGCGCGGCTGACGTCAGCAGCTTGTCGGCGAGCGGATCGATCACCTGGCCGAGCGGGGTGATCTGCTTGC
>Ga0097621_100002371_pt1 | contig 12910 bp, 7 predicted proteins | sample KBSMisM72_FD_73165 | JGI IMG/M metagenome (GOLD analysis project Ga0097621, IMG submission 73165) | Miscanthus rhizosphere microbial communities from Kellogg Biological Station, Michigan, USA - KBS Miscanthus M7-2 (version 2) (version 2) | ecosystem: Host-associated > Plants > Roots >... | reverse complement strand
GCCTCGTCGGGCAGCACCATGGCCGGCACATCGTAGACCGCAATGCCGCCGATCTCGATACGGTCGATCGTGGCTCGCGCGGCTTTGATCTTTCCGTTGGCGGTGACCGCCGTGGCGGTGTAGTCGCGTGGTTGCGGGTGAATTCCGGCCAACGCGGCGGATGATTCGCGCAAAACCACCAGCGATGCGCCGGTATCGACCACAAAGTCGACAAACCGACCCTCGACTCTTGCCTCGACCTGGAAATGGCCCTGATGGTCGCTCTCCAGCATCAGACTGCGGCCTGAACTTGTGGGCTCGCGCGGCTCATAGGCCGGCTGCACCACTGACGCCTGAGACGCGGCATTGGTCTCGACCGCCCGATCGGCATAGCGCGCGGCAAAAACTCCGACGACAAGCAAAACCGCGGCAAAAAACAAAAGCTGGCGCATGACGGGATTTTGACATGCGAGAATCAAGGGTGACTTAATGGCCCCATGGCCCTGGGGACGCCTTTGATCATGGTGACCCGCCGGTAAACTGATTGACGACAATTGAAACTATTCGCCGCGAGGCTTGGCACGGCGGGTCGCCGGCGCCGTCAACGGATCCTCAGGCCAGGGATGCTTCGGGTAGCGGCCGCGCAGTTCGGTACGGACGTCTTTGTAACTACCCCGCCAGAAACCCGGCAGATCGCGCGTCACCTGGACCGGCCTGTGTGCTGGCGACAGCAGCTCGATCACCAACGGTACGCGGCCAGCGGCAATAGCCGGATGCACCGCAAGACCGAACAACTCCTGCACGCGGATCGACAGTTTTGGGCCCTCCTCCGCCTCATAGTCGATCGGCACATGCGAGCCGGACGGCGCGCTGAAATGGGTTGGTGCTTCGGCGTCAAGGCGCCTGCGCAGGTTCCACGGCAAAAGAGTGTCGAGCGCAGCTGCAAGATCGTCCGCCCCGATCTGCGACAACGCAGTCTTGCCGACGAGAAAAGGCGCGAGCCATTCGGCTGCCATGCGCGCCAGTGTTTCGTCAGACAAATCCGGCCATTCATCACCTTCCGCTCGCCGCAAAAAATTCACGCGATTGCGGAATTGCAGTTGCGCTTTGCTCCACGGGAGCTTGCTGATGCCCAGTCCGGCGATACCTTCGGCCAGTAGTCTGGCGTTGTCGGCATCCGGCGCAACCGGCTTTGCTTGTTCGGTCAGGATCAATGCGCCAAGCCGGCGGCTTCGGCGCGCGCGCAACGAGGCGGAAGTGGTGTCGAACGTTATTGCCTCGCGGTTCTCGATCTGACCCGCGAAACGGGATTCAATATCGGCGAGCGCCATCGGCGCTGCCAGCACGATGCGACCCGCAGCCGCAGCGCCGGTCAGTTCGGCCACGACCAGAAATGGCTCGCGTGCAAGCGCCGACGCAGGATCGACCCTGCCGCCGCGGCCATTGGCCAGTAAGAAGATCCCGCCACCGCCGCCGCGATTCTTCGCGATGCGGTCGGGGTAAGCCAGCGCGAGAAGCGAGCCGGGAGAATGTTCGGCATTTCCCCTCTTCCCGTCTGCAATCTCTGCCCACCGCGTCACCATGGCCCGGGCATCCTCAGCACGACGCGAGCGGTCGCGGCGCAAGTTATCGAGGCGATGACCAAGATCGACGTCATCGCCGCCAAGTCCCCGTTCCGTGAGAATTGCTGCAATACTTGCGGCAAGCACGCCAGCACCTTCAGCCGCAGCATCAGTGACCATACGCGCCAGCCGCGGTGGCAGCGGCAGAGCGCGCAATGTCCGGCCCTCCTCGGTGATACGGCCCGCGGAATCGACGGCGCCGAGTTCAGTGAGCAGTGTTCTTGCTTCACCCAGAGCGCCCTGCGGGGGCGCATCGAGAAAAGCAAGCTTGCCCGGGTCGGCCGCGCCCCACTGCGCCAGATCGAGCAGGAAAGAGGACAGGTCGGCGGACAATATCTCAGGGCGCGTGTACGGCTCGAGTGCACCGGTCTGCGGTTCATCCCACAGGCGATAGCAAACACCCCGTTCCGTGCGGCCCGCTCGGCCGCGCCGCTGGTCGGCTGCGGCGCGCGATACGCGCACGGTCTCGAGTCTTGTCAGACCGACGTCGGGCTCGTAGCGCGGCACGCGCGACAGCCCGCTGTCGATGACGACACGGACGCCCTCAATGGTGAGCGACGTCTCCGCGATCGACGTCGCCAGCACTGCTTTGCGACGCCCAGCCGGCGACGGCGAAATGGCACGATCCTGCTCGCGGGCGTCGAGCGCCCCATAAAGCGCGACAATGTCTATATTTGTGGCAGTCACCCGCTCTTTCAGGAGCGTCTCGGAACGACGGATTTCGCCGGCACCCGGCAGAAACACCAGGAGCGAGCCGGTTTCCGCGCTCAGGGCCCGTTCGACCGCGTCTGCCACTTGCCGCTCGATTGGTGTGCGCGGATCGCGGCCGAGATAGCGCGTTTCGACCGGGAACGCGCGGCCTTCACTCTCGACCACAGGCGCATTGCCCAGCAACGCGGCGACACGCGCTCCGTCGAGTGTCGCTGACATCACAAGCAGCCTGAGATCCTGACGCAGGCCTTGCTGCGCGTCGCGCGCCAGTGCGAGCCCGAGATCGGCATCCAGGGACCGCTCATGAAATTCATCGAACAAGACGGCGGCAATACTCTCGAGCGAGGGATCGTCCAGGATCAACCGGGTAAACACGCCCTCGGTCACAACTTCGATGCGCGTGCGTTTTGTCACTTTTGACTCGAAGCGCACACGCAATCCGACGGTGTCGCCGACCTGCTCTCCCAACGTCGATGCCATTCGTGCCGCGGCGGCGCGGGCTGCCAGCCGGCGCGGCTCCAAAACCAGAATCTTCTTGCCTTTGGCCCACGGCTCGTCGAGCAGGACGAGCGGAACGCGCGTGGTCTTGCCGGCGCCGGGCGGCGCTACCAGCACCGCGGCATTGTTGCCCGCGAGCGCGCCGGCCAGATCCGGAAGCGCGTCGTCAATGGGAAGTGATATGTCAAAGGCTCGCATTTGTCGGCGCCGTCACGCGCCCGGCCTGCGTGAAAACAGGCGCCAGCGGGTGGTCGAGTAAGTCCGAAGTTTCGATTTTATTGCAAAGCGCGTTTACCGGATGCCCCGCTTTCGCGGGGCATGACGACATCTGTGAACTCGACGAAACATCATTTCCGCGGCCGCCCGACACTTTCATAAATAAAGCCGTGACGAACGACTTCCTCCGGCCGATAGACATTGCGCAGGTCGACCAGCACCGGCTGCGCCATGACGGTCTTCAGCCGCTCGAAATCGAGCGCACGGAATTGTTCCCACTCGGTGACGATCACCAGCGCTGAAGCACTTTCGGCACACGAATAGGCATCCTTGCAGAATGCGGCGTTGCCAATAAGGCTCTTGGCCTGCTCCATGCCGACCGGATCGTAGACGCGCACCTTGGCCCCCATATCCTGCAGGGCCGTGATGAGCGGGACCGATGGCGCCTCCCGCATGTCGTCAGTATTCGGCTTGAACGTGAGGCCGAGAATGGCGACAGTCTTTCCTCGCAACTCACCGCCAAGTGCAGCTGCAACCTTGCGCGCCATCGCGCGTTTGCGGGCATCGTTGACCGCCGCCACCGCCTCGACGATCCGTAGCGGCGACGCGTGGTCCTGCGCGGTCTTGATCAGCGCCACCGTATCCTTCGGAAAGCATGAGCCGCCATACCCAGGACCGGCATGCAAGAACTTTGAGCCGATGCGGTTGTCGAGCCCCATGCCGCGCGCAACCTCCTGCACGTCGGCGCCGACTTTTTCGGCAAGGTCCGCAATTTCGTTGATGAAGGTGATCTTGGTCGCGAGGAAGGCGTTGGCTGCGTACTTGATCAGCTCGGCCGTGCGCCGGTCAGTGAACAGGATCGGCGAACGGTTGAGATAGAGCGGCCGGTAGAGCTCGCTCATGCGTTCGTGCGCGCGCGCGTCAAGGCTCCCGATCACGATCCGGTCGGGATGCTTGAAATCCCGAATCGCCGCGCCTTCGCGCAGGAACTCCGGATTCGACACCACGGAACAGTCAGCATCCGGACGTGTCTCGCGGATGATGCGCTCGACTTCGTCGCCAGTGCCGACCGGCACGGTCGATTTGGTGATCACGACAGTATAGCCATCGAGCGCTCGCGCGATCTCGCGGGCGGCATCGTAAACGAAGCTGAGGTCGGCGAACCCGTCGCCGCGCCGCGAGGGCGTACCGACCGCAATGAATACTGCGTCCGCGCCTGCAACTGCATCGGCAAGCTCCGTTGCAAACTTCAGCCGGCCGGCGCGGGCATTGACGGCGACCATATCGTTGAGGCCGGGCTCATAGATCGGCATCTCACCGCGTTCCAGCGCGGCGATCTTCGTCTTGTCCCTGTCGACGCAGATCACCTCATGGCCGAAGTCGGCAAAACAGGCGCCGGAAACAAGGCCAACATAGCCGGTGCCGATCATGGCGACGCGCATGGATCATCCGTTGTGAAAGTGACAAACCGTTCCCGGTCAAGACCGCGTCTGCATAGCAAACGCCGTCCGCAGTGGCGAGAGGCGTGGGACAATCAGCGTTTTCTGTGATCCCGCTTTTTGGCGGATTGATTAACGCGGCGGTCGGGCCCACATTCGGAACTATGCCAGCTTCCGCCAAATCGAAGTCAAAAGCCTCCACGCCCGCACCTGCCCCAGCAAACACATCGCGCCCACTCAAGAAGGGCGACCACGTGTTCCTGGTTGATGGTTCCGGCTACATCTTCCGCGCCTATCACGCGATCAGGTTCGAGCCGCGCACGCCGGACGGCACGCATGTGAATGCCGTCTACGGCTTCTGTAGCATGCTCTGGAAGCTGCTCAAGGAAATGAAGCCGGACGAGCGGCCGACGCATCTCGCGGTCGTCTTCGACAAGTCGGAGAAGACTTTCCGCACGGAGATGTACAAAGACTACAAGGCACATCGCCCGCCTCCCCCCGATGACCTCATTCCGCAGTTTCCGCTGATCCGGGACGCGGTGCGCGCCTTCGAGATCCCGTGCATCGAGAAGGCCGGCTACGAAGCCGATGACCTGATCGCGACTTACGCACGCATCGCCTGCGAAGCGGGCGCGACCGCCACGATCGTGTCGTCCGACAAGGACCTCATGCAGCTCGTGAACGAATGCGTGATCATGTACGACACGATGAAGGATGTCCGCATCGGTGTTCCGGAGGTGATCGAGAAATTCGGCGTGCCGCCGGCAAAGGTCATCGAGGTGCAGGCGCTGATCGGCGATTCAACGGACAATGTGCCGGGCGTCCCTGGTATTGGCGTGAAGACGGCGGCGCAGCTCATCGGCGAATTTGGCGACCTTGAAACGCTGCTCAAGCGTGCAGGCGAGATAAAGCAGGACAAGCGCCGCCAAACGCTCCTGGACAACGCTGAATTAGCACGCATTTCCAAAAAGCTCGTCACGCTCGACGACAAGGTACCGCTTGAGGTGCCGGTCGAGAACCTCGGCGTACGCGAACCGGACTACAGGGCCCTGATCGCTTTCCTCAAGGCGATGGGATTCAAGACACTGACACAACGTGTGGCCGATAAGGCCGGCATCGATACAAGTCAGGGCGCAGCTGAGGCGGCGTCTGGCGCCGCCGCAGCGGCAACCGATTCTCCACGCCCTTCAGCGGTCCAGACTGGCCGCACCAGCGGACAAGGACAGCTTCCCCTCATTGCGCCGTCTTCGCGCATGGACGCACCGCGTTCGAGTACCGGGTCCGCCCGCCTGACCCCCATTTCGTTGTCCGAGCGCCGCCTGGAGGCATTGCGCGCGAGCAAATTCGATCCCGCGAAATACGAAACGATCGGTTCATTGGAACGGCTCGCTCACTGGATCGCACGCGCTCATGATACGGGTGTATTGGCGCTCAAGACTGAAACCGCCAGCCTCGACCCGATGCAGACGACACTGTGCGGTATCGCACTTGCAGTGGCGCCAAACGAGGCAGCCTATCTGCCCCTCGGCCATCGCGAGGCGAGCGAGGGAGAAATGTCCGGGTTGTTCGCCGCAAAATTGTGCGCCGGACAAATTGCGGAGCGCGAGGCGCTCGGTCCGCTCAAATCGATTCTGGAAGACGCCAGCATCGTCAAAGTCGGCCACGATGTGAAAAGAGATTGGCTGGTGCTGGCCTGCCGCGGTATGCGCCTTGGCGCAACCGACGACACCATGCTGATGTCCTACGTGCTCGACGCGGGCAAGACCTCGCATGACACGGAGAGCATCGCCACGCGCTATCTGGGCCGCATCCCGTCACGCTTCAACGATGTGAAGAGCAAGGACCGGGCGCTGTTCACTCCGGAAGCGACGCCGATTGCGCGTACCGCCGGTCACGCCGCCGAGGATGCCGACGTAACCCTGCGTCTATGGCAAGCCTTGAAGCCCCGTATGGCCGCCGAGAAAGTGGTCAGCGTCTACGAGACGTTGGAGCGGCCGATGCCGCAGGTTCTTGCGAGCATGGAGGAGCGCGGCATTTCGGTCGACCCAAGCGTGCTATCGCAACTCTCCAACGACTTCGGAAAGAAGCAGGCAACGCTTGAACAGCAGATCAACAAGATCGCCGGGACGCAGGTGAATCCCGGCAGCCCCAAACAGCTGGGCGACATCCTGTTCGGACAAATGGGATTGCCCGGCGGCACAAAGACCAAAACCGGACAATGGTCGACTGGCGCGCGCGCGCTGGAAGAGCTGGCCGAGCAGGGTCACAAACTCCCGCAGGTCATTCTTGACTGGCGACAGGTGTCGAAGTTGCGCTCGACCTATACGGAGGCGTTACCCGCTTACGTCAATCCGAAGACGCATCGTGTGCATACGAGCTACGCTCTCGCCGCAACCTCGACCGGGCGGCTATCGTCATCCGAGCCGAACCTGCAGAATATCCCGATCCGTACCGAGGATGGCCGCAAGATTCGTCGTGCTTTCGTTGCCTCTCCAGGCACGAAACTCGTGTCGGCTGACTATTCGCAGATCGAGCTTCGGCTATTGTCCGAAGTGGCCAACGTGCCGGCCCTGCGCAAGGCTTTCCAGGACGGCGTCGACATTCACGCAATGACCGCCTCGGAAATGTTCGGTGTGCCGGTCAAGGACATGCCGGCTGAAGTGCGTCGGCGCGCAAAGGCGATCAATTTCGGAATCATCTACGGCATCTCTGCATTCGGCCTGGCTGCGCAGCTTGGAATCGATTCGAAGGAGGCGGGCGCTTACATCAAGAAATACTTCGAGCGTTTCCCGGGCATCCGCGACTACATGGACGAAACGCGCGAGTTCTGCCGTGAACACGGCTATGTGCTCACCCTGTTCGGGCGCAAGTGCCACTATCCCGACATCAAGGCAAGCAACCCGTCGATTCGCTCGTTCAATGAGCGGGCCGCGATCAATGCCCGCCTGCAGGGCTCGGCAGCCGATATCATCCGCCGTGCCATGATCCGCATCGAGCCGGAACTCCAGAAAGACCGGCTCCGCGCGCAGATGCTGCTCCAGGTGCATGACGAACTGATCTTCGAGGTCCCGGTCAGCGAAGTTGAACGCACGCTCCCGATCATCAAGAGCGTGATGCAGAGTGCGCCGGATCCGGCGGTCTCATTGCACGTGCCGCTTCAGGTCGACGCCCGCGCCGCCGATAATTGGGACGAGGCGCACTGAGCTCCTTCTATATTCGTTTCTTTCGGCGTGCCTTGACCTTGCCCCGGCGCGCGGCAGACTTGGCTTTTGCCGCCTTTGCAGCCTTCGCCGGCAGCACCGCGATCGCTTCAATCTCGAACAGCGCGCCTGGCCGTGCCAATTGCGAAATCGCCACTGTCGTACTCGCTGGCGGTGCCGACATGTTGAAGTGCTTATCGCGCACTTCACGGAAAATCGGGATGTGCGACATGTCGACGAGATAGTTATTGATTTTTACGACGTCCTTGACGGTAGCGCCGGCATCGGCGAGTGCGAGCTTGAGATTCTCGATCGCTTTGTCAGCCTGCGAACGGAAATCGTCGCCAACCAGCCGGTTTTCCATATCGAGACCGAGTTGCCCCGCGATGAAGATCAACCGATTGGGCCCGGTCGCCTCGACCACGTAGCTGTAGCCCGGCGGCTTGGCGAGCGTTTTCGGATTTGAAAAGCGAACATTGGCAGCCATTGAAATACCTCCCTGTGATTGACTCGACTGAACTCAGCTTTTCCTTGCTCGATTTGATCGCGACCTGTCGGTTTCCTCCAAAAGCCCCAGGCTTGCTCCTAGCCATCTCGTCGTCGGCGCCTGAATCAAAATCGTCATCAGAATAGCAATAAACGTGACTGAGGCGACAAGCTGAGCGCCTGGTGCCTTCATGCCAAGCAGAAGACCGGCGAGCGCTGCCGGGATCACCCCCGTTTCACGCGTCCAGCACATAAATAGCATCTCGTTGAAACTCCACTTTGCGCGCCGGTCAGGCAGCGCGCAAAGAAACACGGTCAGCGGTCGGGCAACCAGCATGAAAATGGCCACAACGATGACACCGCCCGACCAGTATTGACCAATGAGCTGGAAATCGACCTGAGCGCCAAGCAATATGAATATGAACAGCCTCATGATGAACGCGGTTGTCATGACGAAATCGTCGAGTTTTTGCACCTCAGCCTGCGGCATCCTGAATCCGAATGCATCCTTGTTTCCAATCATGATGCCGAACACAAAAACGGCCATGAAGCCGCTCGATTGCAAGCCATCGGCCGTGAAATATGCGCCGATCACCGCCATGAGCGTCACGACCGGCGCATACTCCGCGAGAAAGGCCCAATGGTCGTGGGCAATGAGAAGTGCGGCCAGATATCCAAGCGCAGCGCCGACAATGATCCCGATCACCGCTTGCTTGAGCAGATCGAACAGAGACGCCGCAATCGAAAACTCGCCGGTGCCCATGGCCACCGTCAACACCGCAAGCGTAATTATCGCGCCGGTGGCATCGTTGAATGCCGACTCACCCATGACCGTCTGAGCGACGCGGTCGCGAATTTTGATCTGCCTGAAGATGGGGACCAACGTTGCCGGGTCTGTCGATGCAATCGTCGCTCCCAGCAGAAGCGCCACGATCCAGGAAACACCGAGAACGCTATACGCGGCGAATGCGGTTATCGCCGCAGTGACCAGAACCCCCAGTGTCGCCAGAACGACAATCGTAATCCAAACCCTTTTTAAAACTTCGAAACGCAGCGATGCGCCGCCGTCAAAAAGAATGTAGCTCGCCCCAAAAACAAGAATAATTTGATAGAGAGCGGAATCGGCCTTGATATCGATCAGTCCCAACACGGCCGGCCCGATCGCCATCCCGACAATCAAAAACAGCGCGATGTCGGGAACCCTGATCTTTCGGGCGACAAAGCCGGTGATAGTACCGACAGCCAGAATAAGGCCGCCGGAAAGCAACGTGTGCTTCGCAATTTCAAATGCGGATGAGGATTCCACTTTTCCCCCGGTCATCGGAAAGGGCGAGCGACAATTTTTTTCTCTGTCGCCGGCGCGCGATGCTGCCCGACACCTTTTGAAATGACAAGGCGCCGTCCCAACCGGGCTCGTAATGCACCAGCGTCTGGCTCGAAATCCTATCTCTTTTCTGCCATAACCTCTGTCTGCAATCATGCTTGATCCATCCGATCGTCAGGCAGAACAGGTTCTCGGCCCCTCAACAGACGGACTAAACGATGCGAAAAACGGCGTTTGCACTTGCGGTATTCGTACCCTGCGTGCTCCTGAGTGGGCAGGCGTTTGCCGCGAACTGCCGTACTTCGGGAAGCTACGAGCGCTGGCTTGAGGACTTCAAGAAAGACGCCGGCGCACAAGGTGTGTCGCCGCGCGTTATCGCGGCTGCAGCCCCGAGCATGACATTCGATCAGGCGATCATTCGGCGCGATCACGGTCAGGCGGTGTTCAACCAGACCTTCCTGCAGTTTTCCGATCGTATGGTCGGTGGTGGCCGAATCCCAAATGGGCTTGCCAAAATCAAGCAGCACGCCGCGCTGTTTGCGCGCGTGGAGGAGAAATATGGCGTGCCCGCCCAGGTCCTGACCGCTTTCTGGGGACTGGAAAGCGACTTCGGTGCCAATTTCGGCAACTACAATATCCTGAGCGCACTGGCGACCCTTGCCTATGATTGCCGACGGCCCGATTTCTTTCGTCAACAATTGCTGGACTCGCTGCGCATCATCGACCGCGGCGATCAACGTGTCGAAGACATGATTGGTGACTGGGCCGGCGAGTTCGGCGGCATGCAATTCACTGCCACCGATTACCTCAAGAACGCCGTGGATTTCGACGGCGACGGTCGACGCGACCTCATCCACAGCATCCCGGACACGATCGCTTCTGCCGCCAACTTTCTGGTGAGCCTTGGGTGGCAGCGCGGCCAACCGTGGCTGCAGGAAATCCGTGTGCCTTCAAACCTTCCGTGGCAGGAGGCCGACGTTACGATCCAGCACCCGCGGTCGAAGTGGGTCGCGTGGGGCGTAAAATCCGCAAATGGTTCGCTCCCTCCGGACGAATTGCCCGCCTCACTCATCTTGCCGATGGGACGTTTTGGACCGGCGTTTCTCGCCTACCCGAATTTCAAGGCCTTCCTCGGCTGGAATTCAGCGATGGTCTATTCGACCACCGTCGCGTATTTCGCTACCCGCCTTGCTGGTGCACCGACCGTCGACCACGCAGGTGCAGCGAATATTGTGCCACTCTCGCCCCCGCAGGTCATGGAGCTGCAGCGCCTGCTCATCAAGCAGGGCTACGAAGGCGTTGGCGAAGTGGACGGCAAGGTCGGCACCGGCACCCGCAGTGCAACGAAGAAAGCGCAAATGAAGTTCAATCTGCCGGCGGATTCCTATCCGACCGTAGAATTAATTGAGCGCCTGCGCACCGGGAACACCAGCGGCTCGAACCGATAGGTTCCCCTCGCCGTCCTCAATTTTGGTTTGCGGTATTGCAGACCCAAGATGACTGGACATTCATCTTTGATCACATCCGAAAAAGTGACCGCCGGATTGATGAACCTCCATCCGTTTAACCAGTTAAAGGACGGAACAGAGTTCCGGACTGGTGGAGGACAAGATGACAAAAAAGACCAGAATCCTGGTGCTGGCAGTGGCACTGGGCCTAGGGCTACCAATAGGCGCCAGCGCGCAGCAGCCGCCTCACCACGGAGGCGGAAAGGCCGCACCCGCAGCGCGAGCGGCGGCACCGCGCATGGCGGCACCGCGCATGGCGGCACCGCACGCCACACCGGCTCCGCGGATGGCTGCACCGCAGCGCATGGCGGCACCGCACGCCGCACCGGCTCCGCGGATGGCTGCACCGCAGCGCATGGCCACCCCGCACGCCGCACCGGCACCACGCATGGCGACGCCACGGTTCGCGCCCCAGCGGACGGCCGGACCACATCATCCCCCGGCGGTAACCAATCGCAATTCTCCGGCGGTGACCAACCGCGCGGCACTACAACGACAGCGCCAGGAGTTCCGTCAGCAACGCGCCTTGCACCAGCAGGCTCAGCCGGCCGCCCAGGCGCGCACCAATCTGCAGTCGCAACCACAGAACCAGCAAAACACGCGTCAACAGCTACGCGCTGAGCGCAATCTGCGCCGGGCCGAAGATCGTCAATTGCGGCGCGTGCCGGCATCGCAGCGCGCCCAGCGCCGCGAAGAGATCCAAAATGCACGTCAACAGCGTGCGCTCGGCCGGCAGCAGCTGGTTCAACCCAACGCTTTGCAGGCGCAGCCAAACGCGCGTGCCTTGCGCGAAAATCGCCGGAACGGAACGGCTCGGCTCACGCCGGACGCCGCTCGGCAAGGCCGCTTCGCGTCGCGATTTGCGCAGCAAACCGGTGGCGTAACCGGGCGTAACCGTTTCTGGAATGTGGCGGCACATAACGCCTGGCGACACGGGCACCGCGCGCGTTTCGTCGCCTGGTTCGGTCCGGTGTTCTGGCCGTACGCCTATTCCGACATTTTCGACTACACGTTCTGGCCGTACGGCTATGACGACGGCTACTGGGCCTACGCGTACGATGATTTCTTCGACGGCATATTCTGGGGCGAGGCTGGTCCACCTGCGGACTACGCTTACGCGCCACCATCTGCCGGACGGTCGTCGGCATCACGCCCGAGCTATGCCGGCGTGCAAGAGCTGTGCAGACAACCGGGCAACGGAGTTACCGCCTGGCCGTTCGCCGATATCGAACGCAAGGTCGGCCTCAACGCCGATCAGAAGCAGTTACTGGGTGATGTGCGCAATGCGAGTGAGGACGCGGCCGCCGTGTTCAAGGCTTCGTGCCCCCAGGAAAATGCTTTCCCGCTGACGCCTCCTGGCCGTCTGGGCGCGATGACGGCACGTCTCGATGCCACGTTGCAGGCGGTACAAACGGTCCGTCCGGCACTGGAGAAGTTCTACGATTCGCTCAGCGACGAACAGAAGGAGCGTTTCAACGAGATCGGACCGAAGAATACGGCGGCCAACGCTGAGGCGAGCGTGACGTCGCAGGCTGCCGATACCTGCAAGCAACCGAAGCAAGGCCTTTCCAACCTGCCGATCGAAAAAATCGAGGATGCGCTCAATCCGACCGACGCGCAGGAAGCGGAGTTGAACAAGCTTCAGGATGCGACCAACAAGGCGGTCTCGATCCTGCAGGCCGCCTGCCCTGACGAAACGCCGATCACACCGCCCGGGCGTCTCGCAGCCATGGAAAAGCGATTGCAGGCAATGATCGATGCCGCCAATACCGTGAAGCCTTCACTCGAGAGCTTCTACGCCTCGCTGACGAGTGAGCAAAAAGCACGGTTCAACCGGATCGGGCAGCAATTGTCGCAAAACAACGGCTAAAACCGAACGACAAAATTAAGAAGGACGGCCGCGTGGCCGTCCTTTTTTATATCCACG